>Ga0126309_10000001_pt1 | contig 159616 bp, 117 predicted proteins | sample Plot56_FD_92541 | JGI IMG/M metagenome (GOLD analysis project Ga0126309, IMG submission 92541) | Serpentine soil microbial communities from UC McLaughlin Reserve, CA, USA - Plot56 | ecosystem: Environmental > Terrestrial > Soil > Grasslands | place: USA: UC McLaughlin Reserve, Lake County...
CAGGACCTGCGGATCGGGATCGGCGAGGAGGCCGACCCGCTGGTCGATCCCCGCCTTGGACAGGAGCCGGCGGATCAGCCGGGCCAGCGCGGTGGACCGCTCCGCCAGCTCGCGGTAGGTCATGGTCCCGCGCGGGCCCACGGCGGCGGCGGCGGCGGCTTCGGGGGTCCGCCCGGCCTGCTGCGTGAACAGGTCGTGGACGGCGACCGGCCGCGCCCAGGTGCGCCCGGCGCGGTTCAAGTCGAGCAGGCGCCGCTCCTCCGCGGCGCCGGCGAGACCCGGCTCCGCGGCGCCGCCCGCGTCGTTCCACTCCAGAAGGATCTGATGTTGCTCGGCCGCGTCGAGCAGGCCCATTTCGCAGGCCCGCCGCTCCGGATGCGCCACGGCCTCGCGAAGCAACCGCACGTAGTGCCCGGCCAGGCGCTCGACGGTGGGAGCGTCGAAGAGATCCGACCGGTACTCGATCTGCCCGAGGAGCCGGCCCGCATCCTCCTGCACCGCGACCGACAGATCGAATTTCGCCGCGCCGCTGTCGGGGACCTCGGCTTCGATCAACAGCTCGGGCAGCTCGACCCGGCGCTGGTACGGCACGTTCTGGAGGATGAACAGGACCTGGAAGAGCGGACGCTGCTGCCCCCCGGTCGCCCGCTCCGGCCGCAGCTCTTCGAGGACGCGCTGGAACGGGACGTCCTGGTTCGCCAGGGCTTCGAGGACCGCCGCGCGCCCCGCCTTCAGCACCGCGGCGAACGACTGCTCCCCCGCCACCTGTACACGGATGGCCAGGAGGTTGACGAAATAGCCGATCAGACCTTCGAGCTCGGGGCGCCGGCGGTTGTCGACGCCGGTCCCGATCGCGAAGTCCTCCTGCGTCGAATAGCGGTGCAAAAGGACTGCGAGCACCGCCCGCAAGGTCAGAAAGAGAGTGGATTTCTGTTCCGTTCCCAGGCCCTTCAGCCTCTCCAGCAGCTCGGGGGGGACGTGGAAGTGCGCCGTGCCGCCGTGATTGCTCGGGATGGCCGGAAGCGGCCGGTCCGCCGGCAGGTTGAGCAGCGGCGGGAGATCCGCCAGCTGGCGTCTCCAATAGGCGAGCTGGCGCTCCAGGACGCCGCTCTCCAACCATTCCTTCTCCCAATGCACATAGTCGACGTAGGTGACGGCGAGGGGCTCCAGCAGAGGATTCCTGCCCTGGCTGTACGCCGTGTAGAGCGCCGTCAGCTCGCGCAAAAAAAGTCCGGCGGACCAGGCGTCCGACACGCTGTGGTGCATGGTCACCACCAGCGCGAAACGATCGCTTGCCGCGGCGAACAAGCGGACCCGGAACAGATGGTCTCCCGCGACGTCGAAGGGGTCTTGCGCCACCGCGCTGTACGCCGCCTCGGCCTCCTCGGGCGCCACCATCTCCGGCTCCAGGCGCACGTCGGCCGGCTCGGACAAGACCTGAAAGGGGACGCCGCCCTGCTCGACGAAATGCGTCCGCAGCGCCTCGTGACGGCGGACCAACGCGGAGACGGCGCGGCTCAGCGTCTCGACGTCCAGCCGGCCCGCAAAGCGAAGGAGGATCGGGATGTTGTGCGCCGGGTTGAGACCCTCCAGCTTCGAGACGAACCACAGGCTCTTCTGCGCGAACGACAGCGGCTCCAGGCCCGGCCGCTGCCGCCGCGGCTCGACCCGGGGGACAAAGGTTTCCTCCCGCGGCTTTTCCAGCAGGCTGCGCAGGCGAGCTTTCTTCTCCCGCAAAGACTCACTCATCTCGACTCCTCCACCCGTGCTCCAGATCCACGGAGATGTGCGGCAATTCTCTCGGCGACGAGCATGCACGTCAGATTCGTCGGCACGCTCGGCAGCGCCGGCAGGATCGAGCCATCGGCGACGGTGACGTTGTCGCAGCCGTACAACCGTCCGCGCTGGTCCACGACCGCCGCCGTGTCCCCTTCCCGGCCCATCCGCAAGGTACCGACCGGATGCCAGGCTCCGCGCGCCGTGGTCCGGATCATTTTTTCCATCAGGCTGTCCGAATCGATCACGCCCTGGTGCCACAGCACGACGCGCTCGACGCAGGCGGCGAGCCGGTCGCCGCGCAGGAGGCGCCACGCCGAGCGCAGCCCCTCCGTCATCCGGCGCAGATCGGCGGCCTCGCGGACGAGGTTGAGATAGATCCGCGGGTGCCGCGCCGGATCGGCGTCGAGGATCTCGACGCGCCCCCGCGAGGCCGGCGTCGCGACGATGACCGAGATGCCGATCGCGACGTCGGCGCCCACGACGTCGCGCAGCGGCGGCAGCTTCCGCGTCGGCAGCGCGCTCAGCATGAAGAGATGCAGGTCGCAGAGCGCGCCGCCCGCGGCCGACCTCTGCTGCAGCATCACCTGGTGGATCGGCTCGCCTTCGGGGCAGGCCCCGTCCCGGGGGACCGCCCAGATGCTGACCGCCGGATGCTCCATCAGGTTCTTGCCCACGCCGGGCAGGTCGAGGAGCGTCCGGCCGCCGGCGCGGGCGATCTCCGCCGCCGCGCCGACGCCTGAGCGCAGCAGGATCGCCGGCGAGTGGATGGTGCCCGCAGAGAGGACGATCTGCTCTCCCGAGAAGCGGCAGCGCCGCCCGCCGGCGACAGCTTCGACACCGTTCGCGGTCAACCGCCCGCCGCGCTCCTCGAAGAGGATGCGGTCGACCAGGCAGTCCGGCTGGATGGTCAGGTTCGGCCGCCGGCGCGCCGCGGCCAGGTAGAGCTTCGCCGTCGAGACCCGCTCCCCTTGCGCGGTGTTCTTCGGGATCACGCCGGCGCCGGGGAGCGTCCCCTGCCGCAGGTCGACCCTTGGGAGCCCCGCTGCGACGCAGCTCTCCAGGAACGCTCCCTGGACCCGGGTCAGCGGGCCCGTCTCGATCTCGATCGGCAGCACCGGCTCGGCGCCTTCCGCTCCCTCCAGCCGGCCGATCGCCCCCCGCACGCTCTCCCAGCTCCACTCCTCGTTCCCGGCGGCGGTCCAGGCCGCGAAGTCTTCCGGCCGCGCGTGGAAGGCGAGGCCGCCGTTGATCGCCGAGCCGCCGCCCATGACCTTGCCCAGCGGGTACTGGAACCGCGTCCCGCCGCCTCCCCCGGAGACCGCCGGAAAGCCCTGCCCCAGCCGGCCGGCGGCCAGTTGGAAGACGCGGGCGACCCGCTCGCTCTGCTCGGACTGGGCGGCGGCGGGGCCGTCCTCGGCGAGAAAGGCCTGCGTGTCCCAGTTGTGACCGCCGGTCACCGGGGAGCTGGCGTCCAGCAGCTCCCGCGGCGTTGCGCCCGGGTAGTCGGGGCCGGCCTCGAGCAGGAGGACCTTGCGGTCTCCGTCTTCGCTGAGGCGCGCCGCGACGATGGCGCCTGCCGTGCCACCCCCGACGACGATCGTGTCGTAATGCACGTCCGCATCCTTTCGGCGATGTCCCGACTAGGGAGCCATGGAGCCCAGAAGAATCATCAATCCCATCCCCGCCATGGCGGATCCCATGTGGCGCAGCAGGACGGTGAGCGTCGCCCGCTGGTTCAGACCGTGGCCGATGGCCACGCCGAGGAGGTGGATCAGCGTCGTGCTCGTCACGAACCCGCCGGCCTCGCCGAAGGCCCAGGCCTGCCCACGCAGGCCGGCGACGGCGCCGGCGATCATCGACAGGACGAACAGCGCCGGGATCGTGAAAACTTTTTGCCCGCCGAGCTGCGCGCTGACGATCCCCACGCTCAGCATGGCCAGGAAGTGATCGAGACCGAACACGGGGTGGAGCAGGCCCGCGAGGAAGCCCGCGCCCGCCTGCACGTCGACGTGGGCGTAGGCCGGCGTGGGGAGGCAGAGCAGCGCCAGGACGGCGAAAATCCACTTACGCAGCACGAGGAAACCTCGCCCAGCGGATGGAGGTCACGATCACCCAGATGGCGATCGCGTGGAAGGTCAGATCGAGCACATGGGAGCTGAGGTCGGGCCGCTGCCCGATCTGCCAGTGCGACAGGTGGTGCAGAAGAAAATAGAAGAATCCCACCACCGCGAGCCCGACCGCCAGCCAGCGGCCGATGCGCGTCCGCAGACCATGGATCAGGTACACATAGACGGGCATCAGCGCGTAGAGCGCGATGAGGTACACCATCCATTTGATGCTCTCGCCCGGGTCCATGCGCAGGGTCGCGAAGCCGTTGTCCATCAGGATGCTCTCGACAGTCGAGAACAGCAGCATGATGGCGATCATCAACAGGTTCAGGGTCCACCCCAGCGCGATCTGGTTCCGCAGGCTCTCTTCCTGGTGCTGCATGCCTTTGCCTCCTTGATCTCCGACGTCCCTCACGCCTCCATGACCGCGAGGAGATCGTTGAGCTCCTCTTCCGCCAGAGCGTCGATCGCTCCGGGGTCGTTGCTCGCGACGATGAACAGGTATTGCCGCTTGATGGTCGAGAGCTCGAACATCTTGCCCATCGGCAGCTCGACGCCGAGCTCCCGCTTGACCCGCGCATGGACCCGGGTCGCCAGGAGCGAGTCGCCGCCCAGCTCGAAGAAGTTGTCCTTGACGCCGATCGTCTCGATCCCGAGATAGCTCCGCCAGATTTCCGCGAGCTTCTTTTCGATCTCGTGGACCGGCGCCGCGTAAACAGTTTCCATCTCGGGGCGCGCGTAGGCGGTGAGCGCCTCCTCCTCCGGCTCCTCATCGGCCGACCCCGCTCCGATCACCGCCACCGTCCTCCCCGCCCCCTTCTCGGTCCGCTTTTCGATCCAATACCGTTTCCGCTCGAACGCGTAGGTGGGGAGAGGCACGCGCCCGGGCCACCCCTCTTCGTGCAGGCGCTCCCAGTCGACGTCGACTCCCTGGAGCCACAACCGCCCGACTGCCTCCAGCACGGCCCGGCGCCCCCCCTGCCCGCTGTCGTACCCGAGGGTCGGGACGGCGCGCTCCTGCGGCGCGCCCGACACCTTGAACAAGGTGCTCAGGGTGTGGCCGGGCCCGATCTCGAGCGCGACGCAGCTCACCAGGCGCAGGAGCTCCTGGGCTGCGTCGCCGAAGCGCACGGTCTCCCGCAGGTGGCGCGCCCAGTACACCGGGCTCGTCGCCTGCTCGTCCGTGATCCACAGGCCGGTGACGCCCGACAGGAACGGGATCGCCGGCGGGTGCCGCTCGACCGCCGCGACACACTGCTCGAAGGTGTCGAGGATGGGATCCATCAGAGCGGAATGGAACGCGTGCGACGTGCGCAGCGGCAGGCAGGTGACGTCGGCGGCTTCGAGGCGCACCCGCAGCGCCTCGATCTCACCGCCGGTCCCCGACACGACGCACTGCTGCGGGCCGTTGACGGCCGCCAGGCTGCACGCCGCGCCGGCCAGGAAGCCGCGGATCTGGTCCTCGCTGCAGCTCACGGCCATCATCCGGCCGGGCTCCAGGCTCTGCATCAACTGTCCGCGGACGACGACGAGCGAGAGCACCTCGGCGAGCGAGAACACTCCGGCCAGGCAGGCCGCCACGTACTCCCCGAGGCTGTGCCCGAGCATCGCGACGGGGCGGATGCCCAGAGATTCCCAGAACCGCGCGAGCGCGTATTCGATCGCGAAGAGGAACGGCTGCGCGACGGCGGTCTGGTCGAGATCGAGGTCGAGGTCCGGGCTCCCCGCGTGTCCGGCGTACAGCAGGTCCCGGACGTCCCGCTCGGTATAGAGCCGCAGGATCTCCGCGCACTCGTCGAACGCGTTGCGGAACCCGGAATGCGCGCCGTAGAGCTCGGCCATCGCGTCGCGCACCCGCACCCCCTGGCCGGGGAACAGGAAGGTGACCGCCGTGCTCTGCCCCTCGTTCTGTCCGGCCAGGGGGAGGAGCGCCGCTTCCTCGGTCAGACGGCGCCGCGCCTCGGCCAAGCTGTCGCAGACGAGGAAGCTGCGGTGTTTCCAGGCGTTGCGGCCGGCTTGCAGGGTGAAGGCCACGTCGTCGAGCGACAGATCGGGACGCCGGCCGAGCTCGTCCGCCAGGTTCCGCATCAACCGTTTCAGGCTGCGCGGGCTCTTCGCCGAGAGCGGCAGGAGCTGGGGGCCGCCCGTGGCCGGGTGCGCCACGAGGGCCGGCGCCTCTTCGACCACCACGTGCGCGTTCGTCCCGCCGACTCCGAAGGAGCTGACGCCGGCCCGGCGCGGCCCGCCGTCCGCCGGCCAGTCGGTCAGCTCGTTGATCAGGTAGAACGGGCTGTCGGCGAAATCGATCTTCCGGTTCGGCACGCTCGCATGGAGCGTCGGCGGCATCTGCCGGTGCTTCAGCGCCTCGATCACCTTGAGCAGACCCGTGACGCCCGCGGCGGAGTCGAGGTGGCCGATGTTGGTCTTGAGCGAGCCCAGGGCGCAGCGCGAGCCGTCCGCCCGCGGTCCGCCGAACACCTTGCGGAGCGCGCCGAACTCGATCGGATCTCCCAGATTGGTGCCGGTCCCGTGCGCCTCCAGGAGCTGGATCGAATCCGGTCTCACTCCCGCCCGCGCCTGCGCCGCGGCGATCGCCTCCGCCTGGCCGTGCAGGCTCGGCGCGTTGTAGCCCGCCTTGAGCGATCCATCGTTGTTGATCGCCGATCCTTTGATCACGGCGTGGATCGTGTCGCGGTCCCGCAGGGCCGCGGCGAGCGGCTTCAACACCACGAGCCCGGCGCCGTTGCCGAACACGCAGCCGTTCGAATCGTCCGCGAACGCCCGGCAGAGACCGTCGGGCGAGGTGATCTGCCCTTCGTGGTGCACATAGCCCGACCGCTCCAGCGTGCTGACGAAGCTGACGCCGCCGGCCAGAGCGATCTCGCAGTCCCCGTCGAGCAGGCTGCGGCAGGCCGAATGCACCGCGACGAGCGACGTCGAGCAGGCGGTGTTGATGTTGAGGCTCGGCCCGGTCAGGTTCAGCTTGTAGGAGACGAGCGTCGCCGCATAATCCTTTTCATTGACGTTCAGGACCGTCATCAGGCCGAGCTTCTGGAGGATCTCGGGATGCGACAGCACGTGCTCCAGCATGTAGCGGCTGGTGCCCTTCCCGACGAACACGCCGATCCGCCCCGCCCCGTGCTTTTCGCCCGGGTAACCCGCCGTCTCCAGCGCCTCGACCGCGCACTCCAGCAGGAAGCGCTGCTGCGGGTCCATGATCTCGGCTTCGCGCGGCGTGAACCCGAAATAGGGGGCGTCGAACTCGGCGAGCCCCTCCAGCACGACGCCCGATTTGACATAGCCCGGCAGCGCCAGCTCCTCCGGGCTCACGCCGGCCTCCAGCAGCTCGGCGTCGGTGAAGCGGCGCACCGAGGAGCGGCCGGCGGCGAGGTTCGCCCACAGCTCGGCGACGTTCCGGGCATCCGGGAACCGGCCCGCGAGGCCGATGACCGCGACGTCCTCGCTCCCTCTCCCCTCCCCCTTCGCCGCGCGCTCCGGCCGCGCGGCGGAGCGTTCCTTCGGCAGCTTCGAGCCGGGGCTCAGGTATTCGGCGAGGCTCTGCACCGTCGGGTAGGCGAACAGCTCCGCGGTGGTGAGCGGCGGCTTCTGCGTCTGGTTGAGCTTGCGCAGCACCGCGGTCATCAGCAGCGAATCGCCCCCGACCTCGAAGAAGTTGTCCGAGATGCTCAGCTGCTCGACGCCGAGCACCTCGCGCCAGATCTTCAGGATCCGCTCTTCGGTCTCCGACCGCGGCAGGAGCACGCGCCGCTCCTCGGCCGCCGGCGCCGAGATCTCGCGCGGCAGAGCCGCCATGTCGACCTTGCCGTTGGCGGTCAGCGGGAGCTTGTCCAGGAGGACGTAGCGCTGCGGGACCATGTGGCCCGGCAGGCGCTCGCGCAGGAAGCCCGCCAGCTCCTCCGGCCGGAACCGGCTGACGCCGGCGGGCCCGCGGGCGGCGATCACGTGCTGCGGCATCGCGGTGAGGAAATCGGCGAGCTCGCGGTCCTCCGCCGCGGCCCGCGAGGGGAAGGTCTGCACCTCCTCGAAGCCGCCTTCGACCAACGCCCGGCGCCACTCGTCCGCCGCGAGGAGCGGCAGGTCGGACTCCGCCCGCTCGTCCGCATAGCTGCCGACCGCTTCCAGGAAGGCGATCGTGGCCCACTGCCAGGGCGTGTTGCCGGTCCCCTCCAGCATCACGAGGTAGCCGCCGGGGCGCAGCAGGCCGCGGATGTTGCCGAGGACCGCGTGGAGGTCGGTCGCGTTGTGCAGCACGTTCGCCGCGACGACCAGGTCGTAGCTGTGCGGCGGGTGCCCCTGCGCGGCGGGCGGCTTGTCGACGTCGAAGAGGCCGTAGCGGACGAGCCCCGGAGCGCCGAGCTTCTCCTTCGCTTCCTGGAAGAAGTAGGTCGACAGGTCGGTGTACCAGTACTCCGTCCGCTCCGGCGGCAGCACCGGGAGGACGGAGGTCGTGGTCCCGCCCGTGCCGGCGCCGATCTCCAGGACCCGCAGCCGCCGGTCGCTCTCCCAGGAGCCGACCAGGGAGCCGGCGATCGCCGCCACCACTCCGTTGTGGTGCCGCGCGATCGGGCTCTTCTCGTACAGGGCCTCGGCCAGGCGCCACGAGCCGTCGGGGAAGAGCAGCTCGACCGGCGCCACCTCGCCGCTCAGCAGCGCGAGATGCCGGCAGAGGCAGCTCGCGACGTAGTCGAAATAGCCCCGCAGGGACTCGTCGCCGCCGCACCACGCGTCGAGGGCGGCGAGCTGCCGCTCGACCGGGTCGGCCGCGGCGATGCCGCCCGCGACGGCCTCGTACCCGCCGTCCCGCGCGGCCAGGTGGCCGCCGCCCGCGAGCACCCGCAGCCAGCGTCCGATGAGACGGCGGAACGGCGGCCGCACCCGCTCCTCGTGCACCAGCTCGTCCAGCCGCCCGGAGACCTCGGCGCCGTCGACGAGCCCCAGCGCCTGCAACGTCTCGAAGAGGGCGCGCAGGCTGGCCGTCTCGACGCGCGCCCAAAAATCCCGGAATTTCCCGAGCCCCTCGCGGTCCGCCGCCCGCTCCCGCTCCTGCCCGGCCTGCTCGACGCGGTCCGCCACCTCCCGGAGCCTCGCGTCCGGCACCTCGGCCCGCTCGAACAGGGGGCCGCCGTCGCCGCCCGCGACCACCCAGGCCACCAGGGAGCTCCTCCCCTCCTCCTGGACGAGCTGGACGACCGACTCGCGGACGCCGGGGTGGGACATCAGGGAGGCGGCAATCTCTCCCAGCTCCACGCGGTAGCCGCGCAGCTTGACCTGCGAGTCTTCCCGGCCGAGGAACTCGATGGCCCCGTCGCGCCGGACGCGGCCGAGGTCGCCGGTGAAGTAGAGGCGCTCGCCGGTCTCCGGATGCGCGAGGAACTGCTTGCGGGTCCGCTCCGGGTCTTTCCAGTAGCCCAGGGCGACGCCCGCTCCACCGATGTAGATGTCGCCGGTCACCAGGTCGGGGCACGGCTGCAGGCCCGGGCCCAGCACGTACATGTGCTGGTTCGGGAGCGCCTTGCCGTACGGGATGCTGTCCCAGAGGGGATCGACCTCCTCGACCGGATGGTAGATGGACCAGATGGAGCCTTCCGTGGCTCCCCCCAGGCTCACCACCCGGGCGCTCCGCGCCAGCCGCCGGACGCGGTCCGGCAGCTGGACCGGGATCCAGTCGCCGCTCAGCAGCACGAGGCGGAGCGGCGCGAGATCCCAGGCCGCCGACTCCGCCGCGTCGACGAGCACACCCATGAGCGGCGGGGCGGAGCTCCAGACGGTCACGTCGAAGAGCCGGATCAGCTCCTCCCAGTGCCCGGGATCGCGCGCCAGCTCGGCGTCGGGGATCACGATCGTCCCGCCCGCGGCGAGCACCCCGAAGACGTCCCAGACCGACAGATCGAACGTCAGGTCCGAGACGGCCAGGACCCTGTCCTCGCGGCCGACGCCGAACAGCCGGTTGACGTGGACCACCGTGTTGACCGCGCCGCGGTGATCGATCATCACCCCCTTGGGGGTCCCGGTGGAGCCCGAGGTGAAGATGACGTACGCGAGGTCGGTGACCGCCTGCCGGAGAGGCGGCGCGGCGGCGAGATGCTGGAGGCGCTCCTGCGCCGTCACCGCGATCTGCTCGATCCCCTCGGGCCACCCGAGCTCCTCGTCCAGGCCGTCCAGGGCGCCGCGGGTGAGGGCGAGGCGCGCCTCTCCCTGCTCCAGGAGCTGGCGGCGGCGCAGCGCCGGCCAGCGCGGATCGATCGGCAGGTAGGCCGCGCCCGCCAGCAGCACGCCCAAGACCGCGACCACCTGCTCCCAGCCTTTTGGCAGGACGACCGCCACCAGCTCGTTGGGCCGCACGCCGCGGTCGCGGAGCTCCCGGGCCACCACGTCGCTGTGCGCCAGGAGATCTCCGTAGCTCATCTCGCCGGTGTGCGAGGCCAGGGCGATCCGCTCCGGCGCCTCCAGGGCGCGCGCGACGAACAGCTCGTGCAGGCACCGGCCGGACTCCTCGGCCGCCGTGGCGTTCGCCGCCGCCCGCCGCAGCCGCTGGTCTTCGGGCAGCGCGACCACCTCCCGCCGCTCCCAGGCGCCGGGGTCCGCGGCGAGCGACTCCAGGAGGTCCCCCTGCGCGCTGAACATGTCGTCGAGCACTCCCGGCAGGAAGGCCTCGTCGACCGCGTCCCAGTTGATCACCAGGTCGCCGCTGACCTCGAAGATCTGGTAGTCGAGCAGGACCTGCGGCGTCTGGGTGATGCCGTATCCCATGGCGCCGAAGCGCTCCCAGGCGCCGGTGTCCTCGCTCCTCCTCCCGTCGAGCATCAGGGTGCTGGTGAAGACGACCGGGAGGAGCGCCCGCTGCTGCCAGCCGCGGCGCTTCGCGAGCTCGCGCAGCACCTCGATCGCGCTCACCTGGCGGTGCTCGAAGTCGGCGAGGAACCGCTCCTGGAGGCGCGAGGCCCGCTCGGCGAAGCTCCCGCCGCCGCGGCCGTCGACCTCCAGCACCAGCAGGTTGGTGAAGTCGCCGACGATCGAGGGGACCTCCTCGTGCAGCGGGAGACGGTTGAAGAGCGTCAGGTTGAGGCAGTAGTGCGGCGTCCGGACCCAGCGGCTCAAGACCTCCGCGAACGCCCCGAGCAGCAGGCTGGAGAGGGTCAGCCCCGACCGCCGCGCCCGGCTCTTGATCGTCTCCCAGCGGTCCGCCGGGAGCCGCAGGCGGCGGCGGCGGAAGAGGTGCTTGCGCCCGCGCTCGATCTTGTTGACGACCGGCAGGAGCGGCGCCGGCGGCAGGCTGTCGAGCCGGTCCCACCAATATTTCTTCGAGGCCTGCCAGGAGAGGGTCTCCTTGAGGCCGGCCTCGGCCAGCACGTAGTCGCGGAACGACAGCCCGGGCTCGCCGACCGGCAGCGCGGGGTTCTCGTAGAAGGCGTACCACTGGCGGAAGATGATCAGCATGCTCCAGGCGTCGAGGACGAGGAAGTCCAGGCTGACGCACAGCCGCGAGCGCCCTTCGCCGAGGCGGATCAGCCGGATCTCGAACAGCGGCCAGCGATCACAGGGGAACACCTGGTGCGACATCTCGGAGCGGACCCGCTCGAGCTCCGCCGCCTGCCGCTCCGGGCCGTCGCCCCGCACGTCGTGGACGGCGATCTCGTAGCCGGGCACCTCCGGGAGGATGCGCTGCCGGCCGTTCACGTCGATCACGGCGCGCAGCATCCCGTGCATGGCGATGACGTTGCGGAACGCGGCGCTCAACCGCTCCGGGTCGAGCTCGCCGCACTCGAACTCGAAATAGATGTGGCTCGACACCTCGCCGAGCTCGAGGTGGCCGCTGCGCCCGATCCAGTAGGCATGCTGCACGTCGTTCAACGGGAAGGGCTCGTGGGCCCGCTCCGGGTCCGGGACGATGTGCGGCAGCTCGCTCTCCGGCACGGGGACGCGGGCCTCGCGCAGCTTTTCGATCAGCGCGTCGCGGTGGCGGCCGATCTCCCGCTGCAGCTCCGGCGTCAGGACGCCTGCGGGCGCGTTCACGTGCAGCTTGCCGTCCCGGACCTCGATCTTGACGTGGAGCGCGGCGAGCGTGGCCAACAGACTCTGCATCACATTCTCCCAACGGCTGCGGGTTCGGCTGCGAGGAGGAGCGAGCACCAGTCGTCCACCAGGGGCTCTCCCAGGAAGCTGTGGTGCGTCCCGGGGACATGGACGCAGCGCACCTGGCCCCGGGTGAAACCTCGCCATCCCCAATCGCTCTCATGGCGGTGTGGATGCGTGGAGAACTCGTCGACGACGTCCCTCTCCACGCGCACGACGGTCAGATCGGCGGAGATCGTCCCCGGCCGGTAGCGGCTGCCGGCGGCGATCAGGTCGCGGAAGATCTCGAAGCTCGGCGCGAGCTGCTCCAGGTCCACCCCGGCCGCGGCGCCGGACCCCAGCAGCTCTCTCGCCCGGCGGAGCTGCCCGGCGAGGGTCCGCCCGGCGAAGCTCTCGCCGTGCAGCCGCTCCAGGGGGAGGTCGAGGGCGAGGTCGTCCAGGAACCAGCGGAGCAGCCGCTCGTCGCTCAGGTCGGCGTGGCGGACCGGCGTCGGACCGTCGAGGACGTAGAGCTGCCGGACGCCCTCCCCGGCGGCTTCGAGCTGCGCGGCCATCTCGAACGCGATCATCGCGCCCGAGGACCAGCCGCCCACGGAGTAGGGGCCGTCCGGCTGGACGGCGCGCAGCTCCGCCACGTAATGCTTCGCCAGCTCGGCCACGTCGCGGCGGCGGTCCGCCTCGCCGGCGCCCGCGGGCGCCTGGACGCCGTAGAGCGGCCGGTCGAGCAGCCGGCCGAGCCGGGAGTAGGTCATCACCGAGCCGCCCGCCGGGTGGACCAGGAAGAGCGGCTCCCCGGTGCCCCGCAGGTCGATCGGCACGATCCGGCTTTCCCCTTCTCCCGTCGCGCCGGCCGCGATCCCGGCGGCGAGCGCGCGGATCGTCCGCGCCCGCCACATGTCGCTCAGCGTGTGCGCCTTGCCGAAGTCCTCGCGGATCAGGGCGAAGATCCGGATGGCGTCGAACGACTGCCCGCCGAGCTCGAAGAAGTCGTCGGTGACGCCGATCTCGGGGACGCCCAGGATGCGCTGCCAGATCGCCTGCAGGCTCGCCTCGACGGCGTTGGCGGGCGCCGCGCGCTCCCGCGCCTCTGGCGCCGCCGCCTCCTCCGGAAGCGCCGAGAGCAGGGCCTTGCGGTCGACCTTCCCGTTGCCGGTCAGCGGCAGCCGCTCCAGGGCGCGCCAGGAGGTCGGCACCATGGAGTCCGGCAGCTTCGTGCGCAGGAACGCTTCGAGCTCGCGCGGCTCGATGGACCCCGAGATGGGGACGACGAACCCGGCCAGCCGCCGCGGCGCGCCGGGGGCGTCCTGCACCGCCACCACCGCCTCCCGCACGGCCGGGTGCTCGGCGAGCGCCGCCTCGATCTCGCCGAGCTCGATGCGGTGCCCCTGGATCTTCACCTGGAAGTCGATGCGCCCCATCCACTCGATGCAGCCGCCCGGCAGGTAGCGCCCCAGGTCGCCCGTGCGGTAGAGCCGCTCGCCGGTCGCGGCGTCGGCGATGAAGCTCCGGCGCGTCTTCTCCTCGTCATTCCAGTACCCCAGCGCGAGCCCCACGCCGCCGATGTGGAGCTCGCCGGGGACCCACCGCGGACAGGGCCGGCCGTGGCGGTCGCGCACGTCCCAGGTCTGGTTGACCAGGGGATAGCCATAGGGGATCGTCGCCCAGGCGGGATCGACATCGCTGACCGGATAGACGATCGACCAGATCGAGGCCTCGGTCGCGCCGCCCAGGCTGACGATCTCGGCGCCCGGGGCGATCCGCCGGATCGCGGCCGGCAGGTCGAGGGGGATCTTGTCGCCGCTCAGGAGGACCAGGCGGAGCTCCGGCAGAAGGACCCGCCGCCGCTCCGCCGCCTCGACCAGCAGGCTCATCAGCGCCGGCACCGAGCTCCACACCGTGACCTCCTCGGCGAGCAGGAGGTCGAGCCAGCACGCCGGGTCGAGGGCCGATTCCGGAGCGGGATAGACGAGGCGGGCGCCCGCGGCAAGGGTGCCGAACAGGTCCCACACGGAGAGGTCGAAGTTGAAGGCGGAGACCCCGAAGATGCAGTCGGCGGGACCGACGGCGAAGCGCTCGTTGATGTCCCGGACCGTGTTCACAGCGCCGCGGTGGTCGATCATCACCCCCTTGGGCCGGCCCGTCGAGCCCGAGGTGTAGATGACATAGGCGAGATCGGTGCTCGCCTGGACCGATCCACCGTGCTGCTCCCCGGCGGCCGGCCGCTCCACGGCGAGCGGCGTCACCCCGGCGGGCCAGTCGAGAGCCTCGGCGTCGCGGCGCCGGGTCAGCGCCACGGACGCTCCCAGGTCGGCGAGCAGGAAGGCGATGCGCTCCTGCGGCAGGTGGGGGTCGATCGGCACGTAGGCGGCCCCCGCGCGGAGGACCGCCAGCACGGCGGCCGCGGTCTCCTGGTCCCTCTCCATCACCACCGGCACGCGGTCTCCCCGCCCGACGCCGCGCGCCGCCAGCTCCGCGGCCAGGGCGCCGCTCCAGGCGTCGAGCTCGCGGTAGGTCAGCCGGCCGCCCGCGCTCACCAGGGCCGTGGCCTCGCCCCGCGCCGCGGCCTGCGCGCGCAGCGGCTCGTGCAGGAGGGCGCCGGAGAGCGGCTTCGCGGTCTGATTGCGGGCGCGGCGCTCCGCGAGATCGCTCGCGGCGACGAAGCCGAAGTCTCGTTGCCCCCAGGCGGCACGGTCGTCCGCGAGGCGGGAGAGCAGCCGTCCGTAGGCGGCCCACAGGTCGTCGATCATCCCGGCGGGGAAGAACTCTTCCAGCAGGTCCCAGACGTAGAAGCAGCGGCCGTCCTCCAGCTCGAAGAACTGGTGGTCGAGCACCGTCTGCGACGTCTCCAGCACGGAGAAATCGGCTTTCCGGTACTTCTTGAGGAACAGCCCGCTGCCGACGACGAAGGGGCTCGGCGCGGTGCCGAAGGAGCCTTTCAGGTGGTTGAGCTCCTGCAACACCCGCATGCCCCCGAGCTGCAGGTGCTTCAGGTCTTCGAGGACCTGCTCCTGGATGCGCCGCGCGTTGCCGGCGAACGGCGCCGCGGCGTCCCAGCGGATCTCCAGCGGGTAGAGCGACGCGAAGTTGCCGAGCATCCGCCCGAGGTCGGGGTGCAGCTCGGTGAAGCGCCGCGTCACCATCTGGCTGAGGATGAAGTGATCCGACGTGCTCCAGGCCGCGAGCACCGACGCGTAGGCCGCGAGGACGGCGTTGGAGGGCGTCAGCCCCTGCGCGCCCGCGTGCTCCTTGAACGCCTCCCAGCGCGCCGGCTCGACGATCCCCGACCGCCGTGTGAGCCGCGACCGGCACCGCCGGTCGAGCCCTGCGATCATCGGGAGATCCGGCGGCGGCGGCAGGCCCGGCAGGCGGGAGAACCAGTAGTCCCGCGCCGCCTGCCCCGCCGGCGAGTCGGCGAGGCGCGCGAGCCCCAGCACCGCATCCCGGTACGACAGCTCGAGGGGAGGGGCGATGGCCTTCGGGTTCTTGACGGCGGCGTCGACCTCGCCGAGCAGCAGGTTGGCGCTGAAGCCGTCGAGGAAGAAATTGTTGTGGTTGTAATGGATGCGCGCCCGCTCCGCGGCGCCGTCCCGCCACAGCGAGACCCGCAGGTCCAGCCAGGGCCAGGCGTCGAGCCGCGGCTCCTGCCGCATCATCTCCGCGCGCACTCCTTGCAGGCCGGCCGCGGCTTCTTCGGGGCTGGCGCCGCGCCAGTCATAGACCCGGCAGCCGATCGCGAGCGGCCCGGCGAGCTGTTGCAGCTCGATCTCGCCGTTGACCACGCACAGCTCGCGTCGGTGGCGCGCGAGCACCCGGTTCCACGCGGCCTCGTAGGCGGCCACGTCGAAGGCGGGACGGTCGAGCTCCATGTAGTAGTGCGGCCGGACGTGGAACTCCATGTAGGGGTCGTTGGCGATGTAGAAGCCGAGCTGCAGGTCGGACAGGGGGAAGGGGACGAGGTCCGCTCCCGGGTCCGCGGCGAGGAGCGGCGCGACGCGGTCGGCCGCCGGCGCCATCCCGGTGAGCCGGCGGACGATCTCGTCCTTCCCCGCCACCACCCGCTGGCGCAGCGCGTCCGTCAGCACCCCGACCGCCGCGACGATCTTCAGCCGGCCGTCTTCGGCGGCGACCTGGACGCCGAGCTGGGCGAGATCTTCGAGGAGCTTCGTGACTTCGTCCATCGCGCCATCTCCCCTAAAATACGAAGATCTCCGTCTCCTCGCCGGCCGGCCGGGTATCGTGGCTGACGTGCCGGAGGAGCAGCTGCGCATAGAGCTCTCCGGCCAGGAAGCGCACCTTGTCGGCGATGATCCGGTGCACCGCGAGGTCGACGCCGAGGTCGCGCCGCAACGCGTTGCGCAGGCTGTTCGAGGAGAGCGAATCCATGCCGAACTCGCCCAGCAGGGCGTCGGCGAACGGTCGCGACCGCGCATCGAGCGAGGCCGGATCGACGCCGAGCGTCTCCGCGGCCATGAAGCGCAGCAGCGTGAGCAGCTGGCCGGTCGCGGCCTCGCGCGGCTGGCACATGGTCGCGGCGATCCCCTCGGCGCTGCGGTCGGGCGCAGTTTCTGGACGGCTGGGACGGCCGGGCGCGGGCAGGAGGGGCTCGGCCGGACTTCGCGCTTCCCGCGGCGGAGGGGCGGCCGGCGCGATCCGGCGCCGCACGAAGCCGTCGCTCTCCGCCACCACGACCTGCCAGCCGTCCGCGTGCGTGCCCGCCGCCGGGAAGAGGACGGAGCGGAAGCCCTCCTGCTCCAGGACCGCCTTCCAGGTCTCCGGCCGCAGCGCCGGACCCCCGGGAGCGCGCAGCTCGGGATCGGCGAACAGCCACCAGCCGTCCAGGAGCCCGAAGGTGAGGTGGTGGAACAGGCTGTTGTCCGCGATCTCGTTGAGCAGGAGGAGCCCGTTCGTGCGCAGCACGCTCTTCGCGTGGCGCAGCGTCCGCCGGATGTCTTTCGTCGCGTGCAGGACGTTCGTCGCGATCACCAGGTCGTAGCGGTCCGCCGCGATCCCCTGCTCCTCCGGCGGCCTCTCGACGTCGAACGTCGCGTAGCCGAGATAGGACGGGCAGAGCGGCAGCGCTGTTTTCGCCAGAGTGAGGAACGCCGCCGAGATGTCGGTGAAGACGTACTCCTCGACCGCGTTCTCCCAGAGCGCCAGGGCCGCGAGGACGGCCTCGGTCGTCGCGCCCGTGCCGGCTCCGATCTCCAGGATGCGCAGGCGGGCGGCGGGATCGCGGCGGCGGCGCTCCTCGATGCAGCCCACCACCACGTCCGCGAGGGTCTGGTTGCAGAAACGGGCGAGCGGACCCTGGCGGTAGACGTCCCCGACCCGCGACGTCGATCCGCCGTCGAACAGGTCCCCCAGCAGGACGTCGGTGGGCGCGCGCCGGCCGGTCAACACTTCCGGCAGAGCGCGGAGGGCCGTTCCGGCCAGCTCGACGTGGGCGCGCCAGTCGGGGTCCTGGCGCCAGGCGGCGCTGCACAGCTCCCAGGACCGCCAGGCCGCCGCGGCGTCGAGCGGCGCGCCGTTCCCGGTCCGGGTCCGCGCCAGCTCCGCGGCGCTGCGCTCCAGCCAGCGCTCGTAGCGGTCGAGCGGGACCGCCGTCCCCAGCGACCGGAGCTGCGCTCCCAGCAGCTCGCGCAGGGCGCCGTCGATCTCCTCGTTGGCGCGCGACCAGGCGGGCGCAGGCCGCCAGGGCTCCCCCGCCGCCAGCCGGCGCGCCGCACCGGGGTCGCGGAGGAGGGACGGCAGGGTCTCGTCCTGATGGGCCGCCCACTCGTCGGGCAGGACGCCGGTTCCTTCCAGGGCCGCGGCGCCGGTCGTCTCAATGTAGGCGAGCTGCGCGGCCGGGCCGCCCAGCAGGCGGTCGAGCGCCGCCATCGCGCCGGGCAGCTCGATCGAGCCGAACCCCTTGCGCGCCATCAGCTCACGGTGGCGCTCGGAGGAGGCGGCGCCGACGCTCCCCCAGTAACCCCAGTTGATCACCCGGACGCGGCACGGCCATTCCGCGGCCAGCCGCCGCGCGAACGCGTCCTTGAACGTGCAGCCGGCGACGTAGTTGCTCTGCCCGGGCGACTTCAGGAACGCGAGCATCGAGGAGAAGAAGAGGACGAAGTCGAGCGCGTCGCCGCCGAACACCTGGGCCAGGCGGACGCTGGCGTCGACCTTCGGCGCGAGCCCCGTCCGCAGCTCGTCCTCGGTCATGTTCTCCAGGCTGCGGTCCTGGAGGACGATGGCGGCGTGGATCAGGCCGTCGATGCGCCCGTAGGCTTCGAGGACGGCCGCGCGCACCCTTGCGAGCTGCTCGCGGTCGGTCGCGTCGGCGCTGAGATAGAGCGGCGCCGGGCCGAGCGCGGCCAAGCGGTCCAGCCGGGCCTGGATCGACGCGTCGAGCGGCCGGCGGCCGACCCAGACGAGCCGCGCCGGCCCGCGGCGCAGCAGAGCCTCGCTCCACGCCTCGCCGATGCCGCCGGCGCCGCCGATCACCACGTAGACCCCGTCCGGGCGGTACGCCGCGGCCGGCTCGCCCGCCGGGCGGTAGCGGACGAGCCGCGGCCGGTACCAGCGGCCGGCCCGCCAGGCCGCGGGGTTGCCGTGCGGGTCCGGCGGGAACGCCAGGATCTCGCGCCAGGCCGGCCAGGCGCCGGCGGACGGCAGGTCGAGGAGCCGCACCGCCCACCCGGGTTGCTCACGGGCCAGGGTGCCGATCAGGCCGTGCACGCCGCCGTGGGTGGGGCTCGCGATCTCCTGGGAATGGACGGCCGCGGTCCCGGCCGTGATCACCGTCCAGGTCAACGGCCGGTCGCCGGACCCCGCGGCCAGGAGAGCCTTGATCAGGCGGAAGCCGGAGAGCACGCCGTCCGCCTGCGCGGCGAGGATCGAGTCGTCCGCGGCCGAGGCGGGCTGGTGCGGCGGCACGATCCAGACGAGGTGCCGCACCTCGCCGAGGGCTTCGATCCCATCGCCTGGCCCCAGGAGCACGGCGTCCGGATGGATCTCCCGCAGGGCCGCCTGCTGCTCCGGCGTCCCGCCGGCGATCACCAAAGGACCGGCGGAAGGCTTCCCCGCCTCGGCCGCCACGGGCTCCCAGAGCGGCAGGAGGAACAGCTCGCCGGCGAGCGGATCGGCGTCCGGACGGGGCGCGGCGGCGCGCAGGATCAGCCCGCGGAAGCGGGCGCAGACGCGGCCCGCGTCGTCGCAGAGGTCGACGTCGCAGGCCGAGCCCTCCCGGCGGATCGCCGCCCAGAGAGCCGGCGGACAGGGGCGCAGGATCTCGGCCCGCTCCAGCTCGAACGGCAGGGCGGGAAAGGTCGCTCCGGCCACTCCGCTCCGCTCGGCGAGCGAGAAGCCGAGGATCGCCTGGACCGCCGCGTCCGCCAGCGACGGGTGGAGGACCATCTCTTCGCGGGTCTCCGCCAGGAAGTCCGGCAGCCGCAAGCGCGCGAGGATCTCGTCCGTCCCGACGAAGAGCTCTTCGAGCCCCTGGAGCGCGGGGCCGTACGCGTAGCCCATCGCGGCGAAGGCGGGATAGAGGTCGTCCGCCGTGAAGCGCGCGCTCGTGCACCGGGCGCGCAGCGCGGCGACGTCCACCGGCGGCGCCTCGGTGGGAGCGCCGATCCCGGCCCGCCCCTGGCCGTGGAAGACAGCCTCGCCGGCCTCGTCGCTCAGCAGCTCGAAGTCCAGAGCGCCGCCATCTTCAGGGATCAGCCGCAGGGTCGCCCGGACCGGCTCGCCGGCGACGACGAGCGGGCGGAGCCAGGAGACGCGCTCCAGCCAGACCGCCGTCTCCCCGTCCGCGGCAGAGAGCCCCGCCACCCGTTCGACCGCGGCGCGCGCCATCTCCAGCCAGGCCACGCCCGGCAGCATCGGCCGGCCCGCGACGACGTGGTCGGCGAGGAACGGCTCGTCTCCGGTCAGCACCGTGTCGAAGCGGACCTCCGGGAAGGAATGGCGCCCGTTGAGCAGCGGATGCGACGCCGACGCGCCGCGCGCCGGAGCGGTCTCCGCCGAGACCCAATGACGCGCCCGCGCGAAGGGATAGGTGGGCAGGTGCACCCGCCGCGGCCGGGGCGAGGGAGCGAGACGCTCCCAGTCGACGTCGGCGCCCCCGGCCCACAGAGAGGCCAGCTCCGGCAGGCCCGCCCCCGCCCGCGGCGCGCCCTGCCCCGTTCCCGCGAAGCCGCGATGGCGGCGCGGCGTCCCGGCGGTGCCCGCGACGAAGCTCCGCAGCTCGGCCGCGAGCTCCTGGCGCGTCGCGACGACGAAGGCGGCGCGCTCGGCCATCGGCTCGCGTCCGACCTGCAATGCCCAGGCGATGTCGGCGATGTTGGCGCTGTCAGTGCTCTGCCCCGGTGTCGGGGACCCTCCGCGCTCGCGGGCGATCCGCTCCGCGAGAGACTCCAGGGACGGGCTTTCGAGCAGCGAGCGGGAGGGCAGCCGCAGGCCGTGGGCCTCTTCGACCGCGGCGAGGAAGAGCCGGGTCTCGACCGCGCCCCAGCCGAGCTCCTCCCATTCGAGGCCGGGCGTGGGCTCCACCCCCACGTCGAAGCGCCGCCGCAGGAGGTCTCCGAGACTGGTCACGATGCCATCGGGAGAGGACCCCGCGGCACCCTCCGCCTTCTCGGGGCCGAGCCGCTCCAGGAAGGCGAGGAGCCCGCGCGCCCGCTCGATCAGCTCGTTCTCGCTCCGCGCAGAGAGCGGCACGAGGCAGGGGCCCTCCGCGGCGGCGGCCCTGTCGGCGAGGGGCGGCGCCTCCTCGATCACCACATGGGCGTTGGCGCCGCCGAAGCCGAACGAGCTGACGCCGGCGCGCCGCGGGAGCTCACGCCCCTCCCGGTCGCGCAGGCGCGGCCAGGGCTCGTTCTGCGCCACGACGTGGAAGGGGCTCGCGCTCAGATCGATCTCGGGGTTCAGGCGCTCGAAGTGGAGCGTCCTGGGGATCCGCTCGTGGCGGAGCGACAGCAGGATCTTGATCAGACCGGCGAGGCCCGCCGCGCCCTCCAGGTGTCCCAGGTTGCTCTTGACCGAGCCCAGGCCGCACCGGGGGACCGCCGGCCGGACCGCCCCGGGCACCTCCTCCAGCCGGCGGAAGGCCTCGACGAGGCCGCTGATCTCGACCGGATCGCCCAGCTTCGTGCCGGTGCCATGCGTCTCGACGTACCCCGCCGCTCCGGGCGCCGCGCCCGCCTCGCGCCAAGCCGTCTCGATCACCTCCGCCTGGGCGTCGGGCCGCGGCGCCGTCAGCGTCGTCGCCTGCCCGCCATGGTTCACCGCCGTGCCGCGGACGATGCCGTAGATCGCGTCCCCGTCCTCGACGGCGCGGGTGAGCGGCTTGAGGACGAGCATCGCGCCGCCCTCGCCCCGCACGTAGCCGTCGGCCGACGCGTCGAACGTCCGGCAGGCCCCGAGGGAGAGAGCATGCCCGCCTGGTAGTAGGAGACGCTGATCGTCGGGCTGCACAGGAGGTTGACCGCGCCGACCAGCGCCAGCTCGCACTCGCCGCGCCGCAGGGCGTTCCGCGCGTCGTGCAGGGCGAAAAGGGAGCTCGAGCAGGCGGTGTCCACCGTCACGCTCGGTCCCTTGAAGTCGTAGAAGTAGGAGAGGCGGTTGGACAGCATGGCGGACGCGGTGCCCGAGCCCACGTATCCTTCGGCCGCCGCGGAGGCCGCGACCAGCACGTCGCGGTAGTCGCTCTGGCAGACGCCGGCGAAGACGCCGACCTTGCGGCCCGCCAGCTCGGACGGGCGCCGGCCCGCATCCTCCAGGGCCTCCCAGCTCAGCTCCAGCAGCAGCCGCTGCTGCGGGTCCATGAGGTCCGCCTCGCGCGGGGAGGTGCGGAAGAACCGCGCATCGAATCCGTCGATCGCCTCCAGGAACCCGCCGCGGTCGATGCCCCGGTGCCGCCCCGCGGGATCGATCGAGGCCGGCCACCGCCAGCGCCCCTCGGGCAGGGTGCGGATCGCGTCGCCGCCGCGGTCGAGGAGCTCCCAGAAGGCGTCCGGCGAGGTGGCGCCGCCGGGGAACCGGCAGGCGATCCCGACGATCGCGAGAGCGCTCTCCTCCGCCGTCTCCCGCGCCGGCGGCCGCCCGGCGTCCCGGCCGGCCGCGCGCTCTTCCCGCGGCGGCAGCTCGCGGAGCCGCTCCTCGGAGATCAGCGGCGTCAGCGCCCGCGCGATCTTCTCCTGCGTCGGATGCTCGAAGAGGAAGGCCGGCGGGAGCTTCACGCCGAACCGTCCCCGCACGAGCGACTTGAGCTCGACGAGCTCGATCGAATCGAGCCCCATCTCCATCAGCGGGCGCCGCGCTGAGTAGGCGGACGAGCGCTCTTCGCCGAGCAGCGCGAGGATGTCCTCCTCGATCTGCCGGCCGACGAGCGCGCCCGCCTCCGGCCGCTCCTCCGCGCCCGCGCCCCCGGTCCCCGGAGCCGCGCAGAGCATCACGCTCTGCCCGCACTCGGCGCCCGCGCTCTGGGTGGGCAGCGCGAACGACTCGACCACCGTGAAGCCGGTCCGCTCGAGGACGCGGCTCCACTGCGGCACGCTCAACAGGCAGCTGTCGCGGATCCGCCGCTCCGGGTCTTCGAACAGCCAGTAGCCGTGCAACAGGGCGCCGCTGAAAAAGAGGCAGTCCTTGACGGCCGTATATTCATTCAACACGAGGAGGCCGCCGGGGGCGAGCAGCCGCCGCGCCTGCTCCAGCGTGCGCTCGATGTCCCGGGTGTCGTGCAGCACGTTGGCGGCGACGACGGCGTCGAACGAATGGGGATCGAAACCTTGCTTTGCAGGGTCTTCCTCGATATTGAGAATCCGGTAGTCGACCCAGGGATATTGCGCGGAAAAACGCCGCCGGCCGAAGCGCAGGAACGCCGCCGAAATGTCGGAGAAAGAAAACTCGACGCGTTCCGCGAGCGGCTCGAGCGCTTCGAGGATCGCCGCGGTCGTGCCGCCCGTGCCGGCGCCGATCTCGACGACGCGGACCCGCCGCGACGGGCTCGCCGCGACCACACCGCGCACCGCCTCGGCGACGAGGCGATTGAAATAATCTGCGACGACGTCGCCGCCGAAAACGTCGGCGAAGATGCCCATGTCGCCGTCCTGGAAGACGACGTCCGCCGCGTCGACTACGCCGGTGGCAATCTCCTCATAGCGGCTCAGGCAGCACGCCATGAAGCGAAAAAGGCCGGCGCAGGACGGATAGCGGTCGAGAAAACTCTTTTCGAACGCCGCGACCTGTTCCCCGATCGATTCGAGGGAGAGCTCGCCGATCCGGTCGGTGGCCTCGACGCCGTGATCGCTCACGTGCACCAGCCCCTCGTCGTCCAGGCGGTGGATGAGCGCGGCGAAATGGCGGTGGTACTTCGGCACGATGCCCAGGCGCCGCTCGAGCTCGCCTACCTCATAGAGCTCTCCCGGCTGCCGCAGCACGCCCATCTTTTGCAGGATGGCGAGGACCCACCGGAACGCGAACCGGCCCAGCTCGCGCTCCGCGCCCCGCGGATCGTCCTGCGGGTCGAAGCGATAGCCGGCCGCCTTGGCGGCCACCTCCCGGGCAACGGACCGCGCGACCGGCTCATCGCGGTCCTGGGCGTGCCTCATCATGAATCCATCACTCCCGGAAAAATGAAGGCCTCTCCGCGCCTACGCGCAGGATGGGCCGCAACAAAAGCTCGATCAGCGAGAGACTGATTCAGTTTAGCACAAGATCTCCGCCATACCTCCGGCGAAACCGCGCAGCGGCGCGGTTTCACTCCTCTGATCTTTCGCTTTCTCCTATTTTATAGGAGTGATCTTTGCTGACTATTTGAGCGCTTTGACCGGATCGAGCTTCGCGGCCCGACGCGCCGGCACGATTCCGCCCACAATGCCGGTGAGCATGGCCCCGAGGACGGCGATGACCGGCACCAGGGCAGGAGAGCCCACCTGCTTGACGCCGAACTTCGCCGCGAGCGTGGGGGCCGCGGCCAGGAGCCCGGCCTGCGCCAGCACGAGGCCGATGAGAGAGGCGACCGCCGAGACCATCACCACCTCGAGGACGATCTGGGATTGCAGGTCGCGGGGGCGCGCCCCCACGGCCTTGCGCAGGCCGATCTCCGCCGTGCGCCCCTTGATGCTGATCTGCATGATGGTGAGGATGACCAGCGCCGAGATCAGGAACGCCGTCCCCGCGATCAAGGGGACGAAAATGTCGAACGTCCGGAACGCCTTGCCGACCAGCTCCTGCATCTGCGTCGCGGTGAGGACGCTGAAGTCATCGTCCTCCCCTTCGCCGAGCTGGTGCCGCTCCCGCATGATCTGGGTGATTTCCCTGCCGATCTCCTCCATCCGCCTCGGGTCCTCGAGGACCAGAGTGGCTCCGGAGATGGAGCTCACCTTGACCATTTTCTCCATCAGCGTCGTGTAGGGCACGAAAATCACGTCGTCCTGGTCTTCGCCGTGGGGATCGACGCCGATCGATTCGAGAACGCCCTTCACCTGATAGGACATATTGTCGATGAAGATCTGCGCGCCGACCGGGGTCCCGCCCGGGAACAGCTTCTTCGCGGTCGTCGAGCCGAGGAGCGCGACGCTCGCCCGGTTCTTGACGTCTTCGGCGGTCAGGAATTCGCCTTCCTGCACCGAGCGGCGCCGGATGCTCTCCGCTTTCTCTGAAAATCCCCCGACGCCGACCGCGAAGTTGTTCCCCTCGTTCTTCACGTCGCGGGGTCCGATATAGACGACCGGATCCCAGTCCGCGATGCCCAGCGAGCTGACGACCGTCTGAATGTCGGCCAGCTTGAGCTTGTTGCGGCCGGGGCCCGCGCCCATGAAGCCGCTCCCCGCCACCATCACGATGCAGTCCGCGGGGTAGGCGCCGTTGACGAACGCGTTGAACGCTTGCCGCACGTTGCCGGCGACGGTCTGGAGCAGCACCGTCGCCAGCACCGCGATCGTGATCCCCAGCCCCATGGCGAGCGTCCTCGCCTTGAAGCGCCAGGCGCGTAAAAGAATCGACCGGAAGAGGAGCGGCTGATTCATTCGGCGGCTCCCGCGGCCCGGCCGTTCAGCTGATCCGTCTCCACGCAGCCGTCCCGGATGCAGATGATCCGCTCCGCGCACCTGGCAACTTCCGGGTCGTGCGTGATCAGCACGACCGTCGTGCCCTTCGCGCTCAGCCCCTTGAACAGATCGATGATCTCGCCGGTCGCCGCGGAGTCCAGATTGCCCGTCGGCTCGTCCGCCAGCAGGACGTGCGGATTGTTGACGATGGCGCGGGCGATCGCGACGCGCTGCTGCTGGCCGCCGGAGAGCTCCTCCGCGAAATGATGCATGCGGTCGGACAGGCCCACGGCGTCCAGGGCGGCCTCGCTCATCTTCTGATAGTGCTTGCAGTCGGCGTAGAGCAGAGGCAGCTGCACGTTCTCGATGGCCGTCGTGCGCGGCAGCAGGTGGTAGGCCTGGAAGACGAAGCCGATGAACCTGTTGCGCAGGGCGGCCAGCTCATCCTCTCGCAGGCCGTGCACCTCCCGCCCGTTCAGCAGGTATTCTCCGCTGTCCGGCTTGTCCAGCAGCCCCATCACGTTCATCAGGGAGCTCTTGCCGGAGCCTGAAGGCCCGAGGATTGCCACCAGCTCCCCCCGCTCGATTCTCAACGAAATGTGATCGATCGCCTTGACCGGCGGCGCCTTGGGCTTTTGATAGGTCTTGCAGAGATCCCGAAGCTCAATCATTGCGGCTCTCCAAGTGATGCTTCCAGGCCTGCTTGTCGGAGACGATGGCGTCACCCGGCTTGAGCCCGGACACGACCTCGACCCGCTGCGGGGTCTGCATGCCGATCTTCACCGTCCTCTCCTCCCACTGCTCGCCGGCCTGGAGGATGACGAAATCGCGCCCGCCTTCGCGCAGCAGGGCGTTGCGCGGAATGTTGAGGACGTTCTCCTTCTGCTCGAGGATGAAGTCCACGTGGACCGTCATCTCGGGCCGGATCAGCAGGCCCTGGCGGTCCAGGATGTCGATGATCACGATGTAGTTGACGACGTTGTTGACCAGCTGGGCCTTGGGATAGATGGCCTGGACGACCCCCGTCAGCGCGGAGCCGGCGAAGGCGTCGACGCGGAACGTGACGGGCTGCCCGACGCGGACCCTGCCGATGTCGGTCTCGTCCACGTAGGACTGAACTTCCAGCCGGTCGAGATCGATGATCGTCACGAAGGTCGGCGCCGAGAGGCTCGCCGCGATGGTCTCGCCCCGGTTGGTCGACACCGAGGCGATCGTCCCCGAGACCGGAGCCTTGATCACCGTATACCCCAGGGTGGTCTCGGCTTCGGCCAGGCCCGCCCGCACCCGCTCCACCTCGGCCTCTTTGACTTTCAGGTTCCGCCGCGAGTCCTCGATCTGGTTCTGCGGGAGGAGCTCGCCCAACCGCTCCTTGCGGGCGAGATCGCTCTCCGCGTACTCCTTCTCCGCGATCGCCGAGTTGAGCTGCGCTTCGAGAACGTGGACACGCGCACGCCAGTTCCGGTCATCCAACGCGGCGAGCACGTCCCCTCGGGACACCTTGTCACCAACGTTGACGTTCAGCTGCGCGACGATGCCGGACAGCTGAGAGCCGACCTTCACCTCGGCGCCCACTTTCGACTTGACCGTTCCGATGGCGACCGTGGAGTTGGTGAGCGTCGACCGGCTCGCGCGGAGCGTGGGCAGGTTCTCCGCTTCACGATCCTCGAACGAGGAGCGGAGCGGCGTGTAGCTGAACACGACGAAACCGGCGAGCAGCAGCCCCGAAATGATGATGATCCAGCGCATAAGTCACAAGTTCCAATCCTTCGTGGCCGTCCGGCTCCCCAACGGCCCGCGAATCTTCAAGACATTCCCCTCTCAACGTCCTGAGACGGCAACGCCCCAGGAGCGCGATTCCACACCTTCAAAGCGGCCTCAGGCGTCGCGCAGCGCTTCCACGGGAGTCACCCGCGAGGCGTGGGTCGCCGGGAGGGCGCCGAACACCAGCCCGAGGAGCACCGACACGACGAAGGGAATCGTCACCCCCCGCAGGTCGACCGCCATCTGCCAGCCGGTCAGCTGCTTCAGCGCGAGGATCCCCACCCCGCCGATCAGGATCCCGCTGAGCCCGCCGAGCACGCTCAGAACGCACGCTTCGGCGACGAAGAGGTTGGCGATGTCCTTCCGGCGCGCCCCGATCGCCATGCGCAGGCCGATCTCCGACGTCCGGTCCTTGACGTTCAAATAGGTCACCGCCAACACCCCGGCGCCGCCGATCACCAACGTGACCAGCGCGAAAATCTGCGCCAGCCCTTGCAGGAACCCGGAGCTGATCCTGCGGACCTGGTCGTTGCGCACCAGCGACAGGATGTTGAAATCGTCCTTGACGTCGCCGTCGAGCTCGTGGCTCGCGCGCAGTACCTCTCGGGTCGCACTCTGGACTACGTCCATCTGCTCCTGATATTTCACCTGCACCAGCAGACGGGACAGAGACTCCACGTTGAACACCCGGCGTTGCGCCGTCTCCAGGGGGATCAGGATCTGGTCGTCCTCGTTCTGCCCATCGGTGGCAGTCCCCTTCTCCTTGAGCTGGCCGACGACCTCGAAGGGGATGCCGGCGATCCAGACCGTCTCGCCGACCATGCTGAAGCCGTCGTTCAGCTTCTTCGCCGCGAAGGCCCCGACCACCGCGACGCGGCTCTTGGCGAGGCCGTCCTTGTCGTCGAGGAGCCGCCCCTCGTCGAGCTGAAAATTCCGCACCTCCGTGAACCCGGGAGTCACTCCGCGCACCTGCGTGGTCAGCGCCTTGTTGTCGAGCTTCACCTGCAGGCTGGTCTCCAGGATCGGCACGATCGTCCGGATCCCCGGGATCTGCTCGCGCATGGTCTTCACGTCCACGAGCTTGAGCTTCGTCGAAACGTACCACCCCTGTCCGCGGCCCACCTGCGGCATGACCTTGCCGGCGGTGACCACGAACAGGTTCTTGCCGATCTTCTCGGTGATCGCCTGCAGCTCCCGGTCGGCTCCCGCGCTGAGCGCCAGCATGATCATCATCGCGGCGATCCCCAGGCCCACCACGCCCAAGGCCAGCAGAGAGCGGAACCCGCTCTTGCGCAAGGCGAGGACCATGATCCTCAGCTGCAACCTCAGCTTCGTGCTCATCGCAGCAATTGCCCGTCAGCCCGCCTCGATCTGCATCTCCGGCTCAGCTGGCGGCGGTGAGGACCGGCAGGGACTTCTTGGCCGCGGCGATCAGCGGCATGTCCTCCGCCGCCTGCTCGATCGGCGCCAGGACCACGCTCATCAGGCGCTCCCCTTCGTCGAAGATCAGGCCGAGGCTGCGCAGGCGCTCGATCCTGCCGGCCACGCTCGACGCGTCGGCGTCGACGTGCCCGGCGATGTCGACGAGGCGCCAGCCGTTGCTGTCGACGTCCATCAGGATGCGGGTGTCGAGCTCGTCCATCTCATGCAGGACCAGCTCCCCGGAGCGCGTGTCGCGGACCACCGCGCCCTGGGCGCGCGGCTCCAAGGTCAGGCTCGCCCGCGGGCGGCCGTCGAAGCCGTTGAAGCGCTCGGCCCAGGTCGCCGTGCCCTTGTTCAGCTTGTCCTGCCAGACGACCATGGTCGACAGATACTCCGAGGCGTAGTTGCGGTCCTCGAAGAAGTAGGCCAGGTTCATCAGGACCTCTTCGGGGAACGGATAGACGAAGCGGTAGAAGTCGTAGGGCGACAGCTTGAGCCCATATTCATCCGCCCGGGTGAAGTACGGGCTGTAGCGGTCGAACCGGACCGGGAACGCTCCGGACGGCGGAGTCAGGTGATGCAGGAGCGGCATGTCGGCGACGTACTTGCGGTAGACGTCTTCCTTTTCGCCGGGGAAGCCGATCAGGAGGTTCCAGGCCGGCGCGATGTCGTAGCGCAGGCAGCTCTTGAGGAACCGGATGTTCTGGAAGGCGGTCACGCCCTTCTTCATCAGCTTCAGGGTGCCCGAGCTCAGCGCCTCGATCCCGGGCTGGATCACGTTCACGCCGGACTTGCCCAGGACCTCCATCTCGCGGTCTTTCAAGTCGGCCTTGACCTCATAGAAGAGGGACACGCCCTCCGGAGCCTTGACGTACGGGAAGACCTCGGTCAGGTACTCGCGCGGCATGATGTTGTCCACCGCGTCGAAGCGCTTGCAACGGCTCGAGTAGCGCGCGAACATGTCCTCGAAGAGCTGGAGCGCCTGGACCGAAGGCATGGCGCGGTAGGCCATGGTGCCGCCGTTCAAGCCGCAGAAGGTGCAGTGGGCCCGCTCCCCCCACCAGCAACCGCGGGAGGTCTCGAACAGCAGATAGGGCTCGATCTTGCCGCCGGGAAAGTTGCGCGACAGCTCGACGAGGAACTCGTCGTAGTCCAGGGGGACCGGGACGTCGATCGGCAGCTCCTGGCCGATCGCCTCCTGCCCTTGCAGCCGCTCCACGTTCGTCTTCGAGAAGACCCCGCGAATCCGCTCGCACGCTTCGGTGTCGCCGTCGAGCCGGTGCTGCAGGAAATCCGGGAAGCTGATCAGCGCCGGCCCGGAGAAGACGTAATCGACGGCCGGGACGTGCTGGGCGACCTCTTTCCCCATCGGCGCTTCACAGTTCGCGCCGCCGACCACCGTGGTGACCGCGGGATTGCGCTTCTTGACCAGGCGCGCCATGGCGAACGACGCGGCGTTCTGGGCGAACATCGTGGTGAAGCCCACGACGTCCTCGCCGGCGAGCCGGTGCTTGGCGGCCAGGCCGTCCATGAAACGCTCGAGCCCCTGCCGCTTCTCCCGGATCAACCGCCGCCGCATCTCCATCGCCGGGGTGCGCTGCGGATAGTAGCGCTGGAAGTAGGCATCGGTGTTGTCCGGCTGCCCCGGGAACGCCAGCGCCCGGAACATCCAGTCGCCCAGGCCGGCGTTGCTCGCCTGGATGCTGTTCAACACCTGGTAGAGCTCGACGCCGAGATACTGGGCGAAGTCGTGGTTCAGGTAAAGGATGCGCACCCGAACCTTCTCCCCGAAACGACTCTCCGCGACAGATTTGAGCTGCGTCAGCGCAATCGAAGGGAACTGCAGCGTCGCAAAAGGCATGTTCATCAAACTGATTTTAAGCACTTAAACCCCCTGTACGTCGACCCCGGACGGGAAGGACGCTCTCCACCACTGGATCTGTCATTGTAACCCAGGTGGTAACGAACCGCGGCACAGATTTACAACCGCGCTCCTCCCACCGAGTAGGGCGGAGCCGAGTCCTGTGGTAGACTTTTCCACGTCTCTCGCCGACAGAGTCCCGGTCGTGCCGGCCCGCGCCTGGGCGGAGCGGGGCCTTCACGTCGGAGTCGGTGGACCAACGATGCCACCACTCCTGACCCGGAGTCTCCGTGCCCGCTCGCGCAACGCCCTTGGCGGGGCGGCGGTCCTGCTTGCCATGGCCGCGCTGGCGGCGGCGAGCCTGCAGAGCGTCTCGTTCGGCCACCAGCATCTGGAGGGCGACGCCCTTCTTCATCATCACTTCTATTTCGGCGCGCACGAGCACCACGACCACGGCCGCGATCACCACCATGACCACGGGGCGCCGGCCCTGGGCCAGCCGGTCTGTCCCCGCATGGTCTTAACCCCCCTGGAGAAGCTCTCCCCGGTCCTGCAGGCCCTCGCGCTGCCGCTGGTGGCGCGGCCCGTGGCCCGGCTCACCTCTCCGCGCGCTCCGCCCCTCCCTCTCTCGCCGCTCCGCGTTTCCTGAAATTCAGCAGACCACGGACGACACGCCGGCGCTCCGCCACGGTGCGCACCGACCAGATCCGGCAGCTCACCGGCGGGGTCTACGCCGAGAGCCTGGTGCACTGGAGCGACGGGCGGACCGGGTGCAGCCTCTCGTGCGCGCCAAGGGCGCCGACGTCGGCTTCCGGACGACCGCCGTCCCGGGCCTGCAGACGACCCTCTCGGTGTTCCTCCTGGAACTCGACTCGGAGCTCCGACGGCGGCTCCACCGAAGCCATCTATCACGTGAACGACTGGCTCACCGTCGACTTCGACGCCACCCTGGCGGATTCCGAGCTCACCGACGACAACCCCGCGGGGAACAAGATCACGGGAGCGCTCCGGCAGACGGTCGCGGCGGGCATCTCGCTGGGAGAAGGGCGGAAAATCTCCGGCGGCCTGCGCTGGCGCTACTTCGGAGCGGCGCCGCTCACCGAGAACGGCTCCGTGCGCTCGCGCCCTTCCTCCCTGGTCAACGGCCGCCTCGGCTACACCCTCGCCAACGGCCTCACCCTCGAGCTGGAGGTCTTCAACCTGCTCGACAGCAAGGACAGCGATGTCCAGTACTACTACGCCTCGCGCCTCCCCGGAGAGCCCGCAGGAGGAATCGAGGACATTCACTACCATCCGATGGAGAAGCGCTCGGCCCGGCTGGTCGCGACGTGGCGGTTGCCGCGGCAGTAGGAAAGAGAAGGCAAGGACGGCAAGGGCTCCAAGGACCGCAGGGGCTGGTCCTTGGAGCCCTTGGGGCCAGTCAGAGAGCCCTGCTAATACACGGTGAACGAGAACGTGGACGACGACTGGCCGTCCGGGTTGTTGACCTTCACCGTCCACACACCGACGTCGTTGCCGTTGTTGAACAGATACGTCAGCTTGCTACTCGACACGAACGTCAGCTTGGCCGAGTTGCTGTTGAGATTCGACCCCGTCGGCGGATCGAACGTCAGCGTGGCGCCATTCTGGAAGTTGCTCCCGTTGATCGTCATCGTCTGGTTGCTCGACGATGCGGGATACGACGACGGCGACACGCTGCTGATCGATGGCGCCGGGATGGTCACACCCGTCACCGTAAAACTATAGGTCCCCGACGACTGGCCGTCCGGGTTGTTGACCCGTACCGTCCATGTACCGGCGTCGTTGCCGTTGTTGAACTGGTAGACCAGCTGGCTGCTCGACACAAACGTCAGCTTCGACGCCGTGCTTCCGATGTTCGAGCCCGTCGGAGGATCGAACGTCAGCGACGCACCGCTCTGGAAGTTGCTCCCGTAGATCGTCATCGTCTGGTTGCTCGACGACGCGGGATACGACGATGGAGACACGCTGCTGATCGATGGCGCCGGGGTGATCACGCCCGTCACCGTGAAACCATACGTCCCCGACGACTGGCCGTCCGGGTTGTTGACCCGCACCGTCCACGTGCCGGCGTCGTTGCCGTTGTTGAACTGGTACACCAACTGGCTGCTCGAAACGAATGTCAGCTTCGACGCTGTGCTTCCGATGTTCGAGCCTGTCGGAGGGTCGAACGTCAGCGAGGCACCGTTCTGGAAGTTGCTCCCGTAGATCGTCATCGTCTGGTTGCTCGACGACGCGGGGTACGACGACGGAGACACGCTGCTGATCGACGGCGCCGGAGTGGTCACGCTCGTCACCGTGAAACCATAGGTCCCCGACGACTGGCCGTCCGGGTTGTTGACCCGCACCGTCCACGTGCCGGCGTCGTTGCCGTTGTTGAACTGGTACACCAACTGGCTGCTCGACATGAACGTCAGCTTCGACGCCGTGCTGTCGATGTTCGAGCCTGTCGGCGGATCGAATGTCAGCGACGCACCGTTCTGGAAGTTGCTCCCATAGATCGTCATCGTCTGGTTGCTCGACGACGCCGGGTACGACGACGGAGACATGCTGCTGATCGACGGCGCCGGGGTGGTCACGCCCGTCACCGTGAACCCATACGTCCCCGACGACTGGCCGTCCGGGTTGTTGACCCGCACCGTCCACGTGCCCGCGTCATTGCCGTTGTTGAACTGGTACACCAACTGGCTGCTCGACATGAACGTCAGCTTCGACGCCGTGCTGTCGATGTTCGAGCCCGTCGGCGGGTCGAACGTCAGCGACGCGCCGTTCTGGAAGTTGCTCCCGCTGATCGTCATTGTCTGGTTGCTCGACGACGCCGGATACGACGACGGCGACACGCCGCTGATCGACGGCGCCGGAATAGTCACGCCCGTCACCGTGAACGCATACGTCCCTGACGACTGCCCGTCCGGGTTGTTGACCCACACCGTCCACGTGCCCGCGTCATTGCTGTTGTTGAACTGGTAGCTCAGCTGGCTGCTCGACACGTACGTCAGCTTCGATGCCGTGCTTCCGATGTTTGCTCCGGTCGGCGGATCGAAGATCAGCGTCGCACCGCTCTGGAAGTCGCTCCCGTTGATCGTCATCGTCTGAGGGCTCGACGACGCGGGGTATGAGGGCGGCGACAGGCTGCTGATCGACGGCGCGGGGGTTACCTCGGTGACCGTGAATCCCGCGGGGCTCGACTTCCGGCCATCCGGGTTCGTCACCGTCACGGTCCAGAAACCGGCATCCTCACCGTTGTTGAGCTGGTAGACCAACCGGCTGCTCGACACGAACGTCAGCTTCGACGCCGTGCTGCCGACGTTCGGGCCGGTGGGCGGATCGAACGTCAGCGACGCGCCGTTCTGGAAGTTGCTCCCGTTGATCGTCATCATCTGGGGGCTCGACGACGCGGGATACGACGGCGGCGCGATGCTGCTGATCGACGGCGCGAGGGTCTCGCTCGTCACCGTGAAGCCCGCCGGGCTCGACGACTGACCGTCTGGATTGGTCACCGTCACGGTCCAGAAACCTGCATCGTTGCCGTTGCTGAACTGGTAGACCAACTGGCCGCTCGACACGAACGTCAGCTTCGACGCCGTGCTCCCGATGTTCGAGCCGGTCGGCGGATCGAACGTCAGCGTCGCACCGTTCTGGAAGCCGCTGCCGTTGATCGTCATCGTCTGGGTGCCCGACGATACGGGATAGGACGTCGGCGATACGCTGCTGATCGAGGGGAGCGCCGCCGCGACCTGGACCTGGAATTCGACGACGTTGGACGACGAGCCGTCGGGATGGACGACCTGTGCCGACCAGGTTGAATTCGTGTTCGTGAAGCTCGCGCTGACCGAGAGCTGGCCGCTGTTGACCATCGTCGCCGCCTGGGTCGTCGTCGTTTGCGCGGTCAGGTTTTTGAGCTTCACCGTGGCGTTCTGCGCAAAGTTGCTTCCATAGACCGAGAGGGTCTGCGGGCTTTCCGACCCCGGCATTGGGTTGGGTGACACACGTGAAATGACGGGAGACAAGGCCGCGGGAGCGCGAGCGCTCACCTCGGCGGAGTCGCCGGAGCACCCCGAGGCATTACACGCCCGCATCCGGTAGAAGTACTTTTGGGAGGGGACGACCTCCGAGTCGAGAAAGCTGACGCTGTTTTTGGGAGAGGTCGCGCGTGCTTGCCATGATCCGGCATCGGTCCGCCGCTCGATCTCGAACCGCTCCTCGAGGTTGTCCGTATCCCGCCAGGACAGCCGGATCCCCGTCCGGTCGGTGGCGGCCGCGACCCCTTGAGGAACGGCGGGCTTCCGTGCGACCGGAGTCCGCACCGACGCCACGTCCGAGAACGGCGAACACTTCTGTCCCCGGCAGGCCCGGACTTTGTAGGCGTAGAGCTCTCCGCCGGTCAGGCCCGTATCCGGGAACCGCACGGTGTTGGCCGGCAGGATCTTGAGCGTCGTCCAGGCCCCGTTCGCCCCGATGCGGCGCTGCAGGCGGAACTCCCCTTCGTTGTTGGACCGGTCGAACCAGGTCACGACGATCTCGCTGGCCGACACCGCTGTCACGCTGAGCCCATCCGGCCTGTCCGGGGTCACGTCGGAGCCCGCGTCTTTCTCGACGTAGCATTGGATGGCCCATCCGGAAACGCCGTCATCCCACTGAACCTCCCACCAGAGGTAGCCACCGGCAGATTGAGGACCGCTCCTGATCCATCCGAGACCGCCTTTCGGCTCTTCCTTGGCGGGAACGCACGACACGCCGGCGCACGGACGAACGTTGAGCTTCCCGAGTGTCTGCACGCGGTCTCCTACGGAGAAGAAGCCGCCGACCGACATGCTTCGGTATGGGAGGTATTTCGTCAGCTGGTCCCCGGAATAGGAATAATGCGAAACGTTCCAGGTCCGCGATGAGCTTTCATATACCTTGAAAAGCCCCTCTGGATCCCTTCCGGCGAAGAGGCGGACATGAGAGCCGAGCTTCGGGTCGTTGAGCATGATGAGAACGTCACCCGGCAGCATATCTTCCAGAGAAGGGAGTTGGCACGAAATGCCAGGAAGCTCTCCCGTTCCATAGTGTTGTCGTTGCAGACCCCACACACGCGTCACGAAGCCGGAGCAGTCCACTCCCACGGCACAGACGACGCCAAAAGGCTTCCCTTCGCAATCCGTGTCCTCCGTCGTGCACTGATCCCCCATATACTTTGCCGACGTGAGCCCGGCGTCGAAGTCCTCGCTGGTCTCCGGGGTGACACCGCTGATTCCGCTGTAGCCGCCCCACTTGTAGGGGATTCCGACGTTCTCAGCATTAGGGACAATCCACCGCGGCGTTTTGACAATCTTCTTGCCCTCCCCGCTCCCGCAAGTCACGCCACCTGTCGGAGTCAGGTTGCTGGGCCGAGGCGTGAAACGATGCGTTTCGTAGGCGAGGGCCCGACTCAGCGCCTCCTGCGGCGACGAAACCGCCGCCTGAGCGGAAAGCTGGACCTCGTCCCCGCTTCCCAATGCCTCGACGTTCTGTCGCCGGGGTTCGGAATCCTGAACGCCGGACACCAGAAGCTCTGGCGGGAACGCCCAGCCCTCACCCTGCGGTGGGCCCGTACACCAGCGGAGCATGATCGCTTCGTTCTCGAGCGGCAGAAGCTGATACACGCATCCGGAAGGTCCCAGGACGAGATCCTTGTGGATAAACAGGAAGTTGCTGAAAGGAATCGCAGCTGCCGCAAGCAACTCTCCGCCCGGACTGTAGCGGCGCAGCGAGCGCACGATGGCCCTGCCGGAGATGGACTCCTCCACCACGACCGCCAGATTTCCTTGCAGATCCCGTCCCAAGAAATGCAGCGTCTCCAACCTTCCGTGGAGAGGAAGGACGCCGATCTCACCGGCAGGTTCTCCGCCCGGCGTCAGGATCAGCAGGTGCCCTTGAGAGGGCGACAAGCGTTCTGGGACGACGAAAACGCCGGCCTCCACCGAGCGGGCTCCTGAGAGGAGTGCCCGGAGCGACGTACCGTCATCACCGAGCTGACGCAGCGCACCGTCGAAATCCTTGAGAGGATCGATGGCCCGCTCCCCGCGAGGAAGATCGAGATCTCCACAGCTGGCCCCTTCACGGGTGTAGCAGACGGCCGCAGAACGAGATTCTACAAGAACCGCAACGCGATCATGGTCCAGAAGCGCAAGATCCACCGGGGCATTGTCAACGCTGATAACGCCTGAAGGGGCCCCGGCCATCGTGAAGGACTGGATTCTTTGATTGTTGGTATCTAGAACGTGAATGGTTGCAGCGCTCTCATCCACCACGAGGGACATCGGGCCAAATCTCCCACCGGGGGACTCGCGAAAACCCAGCTGGCCTGCTCCATCTCCCCAAGAGAGCGAGAAAAGGTGGTTTGCGCTGAACGGGGCATACGGACCCTCCTCCACGGCCCTAACCGGCCCGCCCCCAAAGCAGGCCAGAAGCAAGACCATCAAAGTCCAAACGTGCCTTGACATACCAACTCCTTCTCAAAGAAGAACGACCGAAGCTCCCCACCCTGCACACATCTCGCCTGCGAAGAGCAAGCTCAACCCCTGAGACACTAGGGGAGAAAATTTGGTTTAGCTGGCGCTTACGAAAATTACTTTACCGGAATTCCCGCGAGGTGGGAAGACTCCTCTCCCAAAGGTGAGACGCGGGTAGGACCGACAACGAACCTTAATCCGCGGTCAGGCTCAACGCCACCGCCTCGGCCACCTTGATGCCGTCGACCGCGGCGGAGAGGATGCCGCCGGCATAGCCGGCCCCCTCTCCCGCGGGATAGAGGCCTTCCGTGTTGAGGCTCTGGAAGGTTTCGTTGCGCTTGATCCGGACGGGTGAGGAGGTGCGCGTTTCGACGGCGGTCAGCAGGGCGTCCTTCATGGCGAAGCCGCGGATTTTCTTGTCGAAGGCGGGGAGCGCTTCCCGGATCGCTTCGATCGCGTAGTCCGGCAGGCTCGTGGACAGGTCGCACATCCGCACGCCGGGCCGGTAGGACGGCTCGACCATGCCGAGGGCCTCGGACGGCCGACCGGCGAGGAAGTCGCCGACGAGCTGGGCGGGCGCGTCGTAGGTGCCGCCGCCCAGCTCGAAGGCGCGCTCTTCCCACCGGCGCTGGAAGTCGATGCCGGCCAGGGGGCTGCCGGGATAGTCCTCCGGCGTGATGCCCACGACGATCCCGCTGTTGGCGTTCCGCTCGTCCCGGGAATACTGGCTCATGCCGTTGGTGACGACCCGTCCGGGCTCCGACGCCGCCGCCACCACCGTGCCGCCCGGGCACATGCAGAAGCTGTAGACCGACCGGCCGTTGCGGCAGTGGTGCACCAGCTTGTAGTCGGCGGCGCCGAGGAGCGGGTGCCCCGCCTGTCGTCCGAAGCGGCAGCGGTCGATGAGGGACTGGGGATGCTCGATGCGAAACCCGATCGAAAACGGCTTGGCTTCGATGTAGACGCCCCAGTCATGGAGCATCTGAAACGTATCCCGGGCACTGTGGCCGACCGCCAAAACCACGTGATCCGTCGCCAGCCGCGAGCCGTCGGCGAGGACCACGCCGCGCACCTTGCCTTGCTCAATGACCAGATCCTCGGCCCGGCTCTGAAAACGGATCTCGCCGCCCAATGCCAGGATCTTCGCACGCAAGCTCTCCACCATCTTCACCAGGCGGAAGGTGCCGATATGCGGCTTGCTGACGTACAGGATCTCCGGAGGCGCGCCGGCCTCGACGAATTCCGTCAGCACCTTGCGCCCGCGATGTTCCGGGTCTTTGATCTGGCTGTAGAGCTTGCCGTCGGAAAAGGTGCCGGCCCCGCCTTCGCCGAACTGCACGTTGGACTCCGGATCGAGGATCCCCTTGCGCCAGAACCCGAACGTGTCGACCGTACGCTCGCGGACCTCCTTGCCGCGCTCCAGGAGGATCGGCCGGAACCCCATCTCCGCCAGGATGAGGCCCGCGAACAGACCGCACGGTCCCAGGCCGATCACCACCGGCCGCGACGCCAGAGTCTCCGGCGCCCGGGCCACGAAGCGATAGGAGGTATCCGGCGCCGACCCGACGTTCGGGCGGCCCCGCAGCCGCCGGAGGACCTCCTCCTCGCGCGGCGTCTCGACGTCGAGGTGATACACGAGAGAGATCGCCCCGCGCTTGCGGGCATCGAAACCGCGCCGAAAGATCGAGTAGCCGATCAGCTCCCCCGGCTCGATGCCGAGCTCCGCGACGATGGCCGCCCGCAGCTCGCCCTCGGAGTGATCGAGGGGCAGCCTGACTTCGGTGAGACGCAACATGATCCTAGAGTCCGATCTCCATTCCATCGCTCAAAAACCCGAAACCCCCACGCCTCGATCGTCTTCCGGCCGGGCTGCCGGGGTCGAGCGCCGTTCGAGTGGTTCAGATGGGGGAACAAGCCCCGCACCTTCCCGGATTTCACCTGCGGCGTAGAAGGTGGCATCGAGGAGGGCCACGTCGACCTCCTCCTCCAGGAAGCGCGGGAGAGGCCGCGCCCAGGTCGCCCACCCGTCGGTGTCGGGCACGTAGAGCACGGTCGCCTTCGGACCCCTGATCACGAAGGCCATGGTGTCCGAGTACTCGTCTCGGCGGCACCTTTCTACCATCATTTCAGAGGGAGAGGGAAGGTAGGCGAGGTCGATGTCGACTTCGTCGTGCCCGAAAGTGATGGGCTTGCGGGCGAATGCGCCGGAGCACCTCTTCAGACGGTGCCTCGACTCCCTGCTCTACCGGGATACGTCGCTTTGCCGGACTCCGGAGGCCTTAGCGAACTTCTCCTGGGTCCACTTGCAGCCACAGCACTATAAGCCGCAGCACCCGTGGATCTCTCCGCTTCGCCATGCCAGACTCCTCCATGCCTTGGTATGTCCTATACCCCCTTGGTCTTTTTTCGAGAGCTGCCCCCAAGCCAATGACGGCTCCGGTGGAGCGCTCTCCAAGGAGTCACCATGCGCACCACCCTCAGGATCGTCCTCGTCCTCACCCTGGCACTCGCCTTGCCGGCGGGCTCCTCTGCCGCGCCGGGAGCTCAGCCTGAGCCGGATCAATCCGACGCCTCGTTCCTCCTCGATGAGCTCTCGCGTCTCATCCTTGGCCTCTGGAGCGAGATCGGCTGCCACATCGATCCGGATGGCCTCTGCCGCCAAGCTCCGAGCCCGCAGTCCGACATCGGCTGCCACATCGACCCGAACGGCGCCTGTCGGGATTAGCGCCGGTCACGCTCGGTTCCTCCCTTTGTCTCTGGGTGGAGGGGCCGAGCTCCTGACCTTCTCAAGCTCGCCGATCGCCGAGGTTGTCCGCCGTGTTGAAATGGAGGGAGAAGCGGAGCTGTCAGGACCTTGAGCGCTCAATCAAGGGAGGTCTCATGCGACTTCCTCAAACTTCAACCGCGGCTGATGGCGTGCTCTTCGCAGGTACACGAGAACGCTTCGTACAAACTCCTCCGTAGCACGGCCCTGCTCTGCAGCCTGACGGAATAGGAGCAGTGCGGCGAGCGCCTCTTTATGAACCTGCTTTGACTGAAATATGGGAACCATATGGCGCGCAAGCGTTTTCACTTCCTCCATCTTTCCTTCTCTCGCGTAGTAGAAGGCCATCTCAAGGGAAACAAGCGCCGTGTCAAAGTCCATGTGGTGTGTCGAGAACACTCCGCGTACCTTTGTGAGTCTCTCGATAGCCCCATTCATGTCACCGAATCCCGCCATCACTCGCGCCTCAGTCCACATGAAACGGGCTTGATCAATCTCTCCTCCTACCTTCCGCGAGAGGGTCCTGACGCTTGGGAGGAGCGCTCGTGATTCCTCGAAACGATCAAGCTTACTCAAGAAATCTGCTTCGTTGTGCCGGATACAGAGGATAAGCCTATCATCATCGGCAGGAAGGTCCTCCTCCAGAATGTCTTCAAGAATGGCCGTAGCTCGTTCGAGATCGCCAGTCTCCTCGTAAAGCTTGGAACGGCTCACCGCCACCTGAACTCTTAGCCTCTTGCCGGTAGCGTTTGCTGCCGCGCACTCCAGGAGCGCAAGAGCTTCCGAAAATTTATCCTCGTCCCGCCGGAGGGATGCCTCAAGGGCATCGAGAAGTCCCTCCTCAAGATAGCCATAGTGAGAGGAGCCGCCCGCTTCCCAATGTTCCCGTGCCTTCCGGAATGTTCGCGCCGCCGCCTTGAAGTCGCTTCTCACGCGAAGCACGTTCGCAACATGCCCATGAGCAATACCGAGGAGCTTTTCCCTCCACGCCTCATCTCCTTGGATCTGCTCTCCGACCATCACGGCAAGATCAGCAAATATAGCCGCTTGGGCGAGATCTCGGGAACAGGCCCGCTGGCTCTCTAGGCAGAGCAGTTCGCAGAGTGCCCAATTCACGAATTCTCCCTCCTCCCTGATCCGTTGGCACTGCGTCTTGAACGGGAGCGATCGAAGTTCCGCGAAGAGCCTTGCGGCCAGAGCTCTATCTTTTTCCTTGGTATCCTCGGTTTCCTCTACGTCAAACTCTCGGAGGTGGACGAGAAGATCACTGACACGCCCGGTGGACCGGAGAAGTTCCGTCGCGCACGACCGAACTGCCGACAGCTCCTCCTCTGCAGTCCGAAAAAGCAATCCCCTGTCCAATCCAAGGCCAAGAGGAGCCACCGCACTCTCCTCCGATGCAAGTCCTGCAAGAAAGGACTTCGCTCGATCAATCGCCCCCCACTTGAAATCTAGGGCCTTGAGAAGGCGTGCCAAGGTCGAAGCATCCGGCAATGTCTTATCCGCTTCATACTCGGAGATGTTCGAGCGCTTGACCTTTGAGCGCCGCGCAAGCTCTGTCTGGGTTAGATCCCGGGAGACGCGAAGCTGTCGGAGCGCCCCGCCGAGACTTACCGTTACCGCCGCTAGAGAACCTCCCTTTGCTCGTCTCTCTTCCATGGCATCTCCCTTGGCACACCGCTACTGCTTCACCCGCCTGAACACGTCAAGAGCTTGCGAAACAAGCTCTACGGTGAGTCTCTCTTCCTCGACTGCCTTCGCGAGGAGCGACACTGCGGCGAGCGTTTCGCGCCCCACTGAAAGCGACGTGAGAATGGGAAGCGCAGCCTTCACCCACTCCTTGGTTCCGGAGGGCTGGTGGATTTCCGTGAAGACCAGAGCAAGCTCAAGAGCCAGGAGGGCCGCATCATAGAGGAGTCCCTCCGCGACGAGATTTTCATGGACCTCCTGGAGGCTCGCGATCGCCTCCTCGGTATTACCCAAACCTCTCGTAATCCTCGCGTCAGTCCATCGGAGCCGCAATCTGTCGAGTCTGGTACCAAGCTCCCGGGCAATCTCTTCTACATCCGCGAGCGCGAGCTTGGCCTCCATGTAGCGCTCGGCCTTGGAAAGGTAGTCGAGGCGGTTCTGTGCAAGACAAAGTAAGACGCGAGGGTCACGATCCCCTTCTTGTGCGTGAGATTCGGCTTCCTTCAGAACTTCGATCGCTGTCTCGAGATCTCCTATTTCCTCATAAGTCTTTGCCTTGTTGATGAGAATCCGGACCTTGAGGGAGGAAGGGGCATCCGCTTCAAGGGCCTCCTCGATAAGATCGAGGGCATCTTCAAAGCGTCGCTCGTCTCTTCGGAGCGATGCCTTGAAAGCAAGGAAACGCGCTTCGTAGCCGAGAACGTCGCCAACATCCTGGAACGCCGGAGTCCACCACGAGTCGGCCACGATGAACGCGTCTTCCGCAGCCCACAGATTTCCCTCTGCCCGGCGGGCATTGGCGAGATGGGCATACGCGTAGGCACGCAGGAGATGGAGCCAGTGCTTCTCCGCGGGCTCATTCTCGCCGAGAGCAAGAGCCACTGCCACAGCAATCTCGGCTATCTCGGCCGCCTTCTTCGGATCTCCGGCCGCTTCCTCTTCGCTCTGGAGACACAGGAGCTCGGCGAGCCCCCAGCTCTTGAAGCGGCTCGTGTCGGCGACCAAGGCCTTCTGCCGCTCGAACGAATGGCGATGCAGTTGGTCGCGGAGGGCCGGCGCCTCCAGCCTCGATTTCCCAAGCCCTATGGCCGTGATCGAGAAGTCGTCATCGAGCTTTCCCTCCCGGTGAAGGTCAAGGATGTAGCCTGCGACCGCAAAGCAGCCGGGACAGACGGTGAGGTGGTGCAGGAGGAGCCGGTTTCTTGCCTCCGGGTCATCGTCAAGCAGGTCCTCTATTTCCTCGTGCGTGAGGTGCGTGTCCTTCATTCTCATCTCCTCCTATAGGTATCCGTAAGGACGAACTTCGTCCCGCAAGTGGACAGTGCGGAAAGTACCGGCAAGCGAGTCACCTGTGTGTGAATTCGAGGTAAAGTGCGCCCTGTGGATCAAGTTGTACTTCAAGAGGGGCTGTTTGTCCCTCTCTCGGTGCACCATGGAGAGCCGAGACCTCTCCGCCCTGCCAATCCCGGAGGGGCGAGATGCGTGTCTCGAAAGGAGCCCGGGCATGAACCGTCTCATCTCCCGCTCTCTCGTGGTGGCGCTCGTCTTCTGCTTCTCTTTCGCCGGAGTCGTATATGCCAACGGCGGCGCTGCCGCTTCTTCTCCAACTGTCGGTGTGTGGGATCTCATCTTGGACACCTGGAACACTCTCTCGAAGCTCTGGCAGAAGGAGGGCAGCTCGCTTGATCCCTTTGGCACGCCGCCCATCACAAACTCGGATGCGGGCAGCAGTCTCGATCCCTTCGGCAAACCATAAGGGCCGGATTGGGCGAGGAGGGCGAGCGGCATCGCTGCCGCCCTCCTCATCTTGTACGCCCTATCCGAGGGACAGAGTGTCCCTCCGCCACAGCATTTCTTTCTTTGCAGCGGTTCCGCCTTATCGTTCCCATGCCATGAAAACGAGAAAAGAGGGCGAGTTGGTGGTCCTCTCTGTCCGAGAGCTTCTCGCACTGGCGCTCCGCACGCTCGGAGGCTATCCCCTCGTTCTTAGGTTCAAGCCAACGGACGATGAGATGGCAGACTGCTCCTACATCTCCGGGTCCTTGCCGTGGCTTCATGCGACGGGCGAGCAGGGATTGGGCACGGTCTGTGAGAATCTCCGAGAGCACCGACTTGCAGTCGTTATCTGTTCCACTGAGGACGCGCGTAGTCGCCTTAAAATTCTGGGGCGCAAGATACGGAAGGAACACGGCTTTCCCGGTCAAGGAGAGAAGGCTAATGGATGAGAGTGGACAGAAGGCAACGCAGGAATGACCCTGCCGCCAATTAAGCGATCCGAGTCAGCCCCTATAACCCCACCACCTCCCCCTCCGCAAGCACCCGGAACCCCCGTGCCTCGATCGCCTTCCGGGCCGCTCCGTTCGGATCGAGCGCCGGGTTCGAGTGGTTGAGGTGGGTGAAGAAGACTTGGAGCTTGCCGGCTTTGACGAGCGGCGCGAGGAGATCCATCGAGTCGGTGACGAGCGGATGCTTGATCTTCGTGACATCGCGGTCCGGCAGCTCGTCCGGGGAGTAGAAGGTTGCGTCGAGGAGCGCCACGTCGACCTTCTCCTCCTCCAGGAAGCGCGGGAGAGGCCGCGTCCAGGTCTTCCAGGTGTCGGTGTCCGGGACGTAGAGGAGGACCTTCTTCGGGCCGCGGATCACGAAGACCATGGTGTCGGAATACTCGTCCCGGTGCGGCACCGGGAACGCCGTCACTGTCACCCCTTCCCCCAAGTCGACCGGCGTGCCGGGCCGCATCTCGCGCAGCTCGATGTTCTTCAGGCGGACGAGCTGGCTCCAGGGGCCGTTCGTCCGCAGGTACTCGGCCAGGCGCGGCGAGGCCCAGACCGGCAGCGCGTTCGTGTTGAGGCTCTCGAAGCCGAAGTGCGCGAGCCCGAGGTAGTGGCCGATATGGGCGTGGGTCAGGAAAACGCCGTCGAACGGGGCGCGGTCGACCTTCCCCTCCGGGTGCGGCCGGAAGGCGTGGACCGCCTGGATCTGGGCCGGCAGGTCCGGCGTGGCGTCGACCAGGAACGTCCGGCCGCTCGCCGGGAAGTCGATCGCCAGGCTGGCCACCCGCCTCGCGAGAGCCGGATCGCGCCGCGCCGCCGCGCAGAGCGCATGCTCGCAGCCAGTCTGCGGAAAGCCGCCGTCCTGGGTGGTGCCAAGGACGACGATGCGCGGGCCGGAGGGAGCGGGAGGGCTCACCGCGAGAGCCGCACCGAGACCGAGGGAGAGCAGGAGAAGGTGCGCGTTCATCCCTCCACTTTAAACCAGACGACTTGGGCGGATGCCCGATGGACGGGGGCCAACGTGGAATGGAACGGGGCCAACGCAGAATGGGTCGGGGCGATGACGGATTGAACCGGGGCGGAGACGAAAAGGATCGGGGCGAACGCCGAACAGATCGGGGCGAAGGCCGAATCGAGTGGGGACGAAGCCGAACAGACTGGGGATGCGATGCAATGAAGCAGGGATGGCCACGTCCCCAAGAGGGATGGCCTCGTCCCCGATCTGTTCGGCCTTCGCCCCATTCCTTTCCGTGGCCGCCCGAGTGGGGACGACCTCATCCCTGGTCCATTCGGCTTCGCCCCCACTCCATTCGGCCTCGTCCCCACTCCATTCGGCCTCGCCCCCAGTCCATTCGGCCTCGCCCCCAGTCTATTCGGCCTTCGCCCCAATCCTTTCGGCTCCTCCCCCACTCTGTTCCGCCGTCGCCCCAATCCATTCCGGAGCGGTCCCTCGTGATTTCGCGGCCGGTCAGCGGGCCGTCGGCACCAGATTCGCCTCGATGCCCTTCCCCACCTCGGTCCGGAAGCGGCGGGTCCAGGGCTCGTAGCCCGCCAGGACGATCCGGATCTCGTGGAGGTCGAGGGCGAGTTGGAGGGTGATCGGCGTCTTTCCCATGTAGATGCCGTTCAGGATCACGTCGGCTCCGGCGGGGGTCGAGCTGACGGGGACGTCGATGAACTGCCCCGCCGCGCCGAGCCCTCCGACGACCTGGGTCAGGGCGCTCCGCATCTCGGGCTGCGCCTGGGCGAGAAGGGCCTGGAGGAGCTCGCTGGTGAGGTCGATCGGCTCGCGCGGCGCCGAGGAGGCTTTGGGGTATTGCTTGGTGCGCTCCACGTCGAAGGTGTTCGAGAATTGCACCCGCCCGGATTTCACGTCGAGGATCTGGAGGCTGATCGACATGCGGAAGACGTCCTGGAGGGCGCTGGTGCCGTAGCCCTCGAAGGTCCGGCGCTCGACGTCGTAGCGCACGATGGAGCCGGTGACGAGGGCGTCCGCCTGGAGCAGGTGTCCGATCTTGGTGATTCCTTTTCCGGCTTGCAGGGTTTCCGGAAGCTCGATCTCCTGGCGCACTGAATCCAGACGGTCGCGGGTCACCAGGACGACGCCGGGCAGGGTGTGCAGGTACGACGCCGTGATGTCCTGCGCGACGAATCCCAGGTTCGGGAGGTCCTTGGTGCTCCGGTTGTCGAAGCCCATCACCGCCACGTTGATCTTCCGGGAAGCGGCTGTGTCACGCTCCTGCAGCGGCGGCGGACGCAGGCTCACGTCCAGCTTCCAGCCCTGGACGATCTTCAGGACCGGATCGATGCGCAGAGCGCGGCAGAACGGGCGCTCTTCTTCGATCATCATCCCCACGAGCCGCCACTGCTGGTCGAACACCGCGCCTCCGGAGTGCCCCTGCGGACAGTCGGATTCGAACAGGAAGGCGGTGGCACCATCGCCTTTGGCAAAGCGGACCGGTGTCTTGGGAGCGATCCAGGCGCTCGCCGTGGAGTGTCCCAGGCTGTACAGCGCGTCCCCGGGATCGAGCTCGTTGGAGGCGCCGAGCTGGTCCAGAGGAACGCCCTGGAGCACTTCCGCGCGCGAGAGCCCGAGAGGAGCGAGCTCGGCGCGGAACACCGCGAGGTCTTCCTGGTAATGGAGCTTGAAGGCCTCGATCGGAAGCTGCCGCCCCGGCCAGCCCCGGAGCTCCGCCTGGAGGCCGTCGATCACCTTGCCCCGCTGGAAGACCACGTGCTTGGCCGTGATGCCATAGACATACCGGTCGTCGACGTGAACGATGATGCCGGCGCCTTCGGTGTTCGGCGCGGTGATGCGGACGACCAGCAGCTCGGCACGTTCCGAATCCTGGTGGAGGTCGGCGCGGCCGCCGGCGCCAAAGAGCGGAGCGGTCAAAAGCAATCCGATCGCCAACGCCTGCATTGGGTATCTGATCTTCACGTGCGGTCTCCTTCAATCACCTGCGTGGTAGAGCTCGACGTCCTGCTCGACGGAGAGGCCGGATTTCGGAATGGCCGTGATGACGAGCCGGTAGAAGCCGGCCGGCCCGAGCTTGCCGGTCGGAAAGACGGTCGGCAGGGCTTGTGGGTAATAGCCGAAGCCGAGCTCCCTGTCCTGCACCGTGGCCACGACATTGCCCTTGTCGTCGAGCCGGCTCACCGTCATGCGGACCTCGGAGAGCTTCACGGAAGGAATGAGAGTGACCTCGTAGCCGTCGTTCCCCTTTGCGGCGCCTGCGCCGGCACGGAGGGGCAGAAAGACCGGACGGCTCGCGCCCTCTCCTGGCCCGGGCAGGTCGGTCCAGGCGATGAGGCCGAGATCGTCCTTGCCGAGCTCCGCCGAGGTCAGAACGTCGGTGGGCCAGAGATAGGTGCCGCGGCCGGGCGGCACCTTCGTGTCCATGCGGTAATAGGTGCGCGGCTTGAAGCTGAACGCCCGCAGGCGCACGTCGCGCGCGCTGCCGGGCGGCGCGGTCCAGGCCAGCACGAGCTCCTGGTCTTTGGCTGGATCGAAGGCCCCGAAGCCCGCGACGAGCGAGCGGACCTCGATGGAGATCGAGCTCACCTGCTGGGCGTAGATTCCCTCACAGCGGTCGCCACGCATGTGGTAGGCCATCGGGCTTTTCGAGTCTTGCGGGAGGTTCGGATCGCAGAGGTCGGCCGCTCCCGCCGCTCCCGCCGGCAGGAGCAGGGCGGCCAGACACAAGGTCGCGCGGATGGCAGTCATTTCTCGAGCTCCTCCTTTTTGTCTTCCGCGGATTTTTTGAGGAAGGGGACCCGCGCGGCCCAATCGAGGAAGAGGGAACGGCTCCCCTTCAGCCGGACCAGGCTGGCCACGGGAACCTCCCCCTTCACCTTGGCTTTGCACGTGGACACCTGCGGCGAGGCGGTCACCACCTTCAGCTCACCGATCACTTTCATGGGAGAGGACAGCACCTTCCCGGTGACGGGATGAATGATCTGTTCCCCCTCCTGCACGAGCTCGAGGGTGTCCCCTTTCTTCAGCCCCGCCTCGCTCCCGAGATCGATCACGACCTCTTTGCCGCTGACGCTGACCACGTAGCCCAGAGGGGGAAAAGCGTCGCGGATGCTCTTGTAGAGGAGCTGCCCGGCTTCTCTGGGAGTCGAGGAGGGCAGGATCACGCTGGGTCGGTCGCTGGTGACGGTCGCGAGGAGCGCGGCCGTCTTCACGTCCACCAGACGCACGTCGATGATGCATTTCGTCACCGGCTCTCCCTTGGGAGACTTCGAGACGTCGAGCGTGTAGCCGACGACGCCCACGAGGTCGAGCCCGAGGACGTCCGTCAGCTTGTTGTTGACCTGGCCCCCGATGAACTCCTGCAGGCTTTTCTCGGTGAAGACGGCGTCGAGCTGTTTGCGCTCGACCATGGTGAACCGGCGCGTCGCGACGAACGCGTCGGTTGCCGCGTTGAGGACGTCCTCTCGAAGGCGCCGTTCCTTCTCGCTTTCATGGCGCGGGTCCTTCTCTCCTGAGATAAGTCCCAGCTTGTAGAGGCTCTTTTCGACTTGTGCCACACCCGGAGCGGTGTTGGCGAGCAGGAGCAGGACGGCGAGCAGCGGGGAGATTTTCAGAATCATTTCGATTTCCTTTTGCTGAGGATGGAAATATCCAGGGCGGTGAACAGCAAAACGGCCAACGCCACGGCAGCGGAGGCCGCCTGCACCGCCCCACGGGCCGGCCCGGCGATCCAGAGATCGAGAACGGAAGGCATCAAGCTTTCGGGCGGGAGCCCCGGGCGGACGCGTTCGAGCCGCGAGACCCGTCCCTGGAAACCCGCATGAATGCCGTCGGCGGCGAGACGGAGGCCGGTGAGCGAGCCGTCGAGCGCGGCGAAGCGCAGGGTCTCGCCTTGCGCCAACCGCACCCGCCGGCCGGTCGCCGGCATCCGCACCTCTCCGCCGAGGAGCGCGGACTCCTTTTGAAACAGGGTCGTTTCCGGGGTCTGCTGATCGATCACCCGCAGCAGATCGAGCCGGTCGATGCTGATCTCGCGGGTGAAGCTGTCCGCCGCGAAACGCGCGAAAGAGACGTCGACCACCGCGGTGCGGCCGCCGGGGAAGAGGACGAGCGCCTCCGGGCGATCGAGCCGGAGGATGGTGGCCGGAAAACCGAGAGGTTGCAGCCGGACCTCGCCTTGAAACGTCGCGCGGAGCGGCTGGCTGGACTCGGCGATGGTGAGCCGGTAAGAGGCCTCCTCCTGGTGCTCGACGGCGATGCCGGTGCCCGCCGGCAGCGGGGGCGTATGGAGCGTGAGGTGGGCGCCGTCGCCGCGGGTGGCGCCGGCAAGAGAGACAATGAATCCCTTGATGCCGCCACCTCCCGGCGCCCAGGAGCTCGGCACCGGGAAGGACGCAGGCAGGCGCAGGGCGGCGAGCTGGGTGGCGGCGATCTCCTGGAGGTCGAGGCGCTCGACGACCGAGGAGCTCTTGGCGAGCCGGAAGAACAGCTGGGACGTCCGAAGATCGAAGCGCGTCTCGGCGCGAGCCGCCGGCCAGAGGCCGAGGACGAGGAGCACGAGCGCGAGGAGCGCCGGCACCCAGGGCAGCGGGCGTCGCAGGCGCTGAAGGGAGACGCGGACGAGCGGACCCGCCGGCGCATCGGCCGTCTCCGGTCCCTCGGTGCGGGGGAGCCAGAGCCGCCCATCGCTCACCCGCGAGTAGAGCACCGGGCTGCTCCAGTCGATCCCCTGCGGCGCGGCGAGAAAGAGCTGCTGCCGCGCCTCGTTGACCGCCGCGTCGGCCCGGCCGGTCTGGGCGATGTGCCGGTAGAGATGCTGGGTGAAGAGGTGGGCGCTGGAGATGCGGACCGCGCGGCGCATGGCGATCACGGACGGCACGCCGCGCTGGACGAGCCGCCCCGCGAGGCCGCTGAAGGGATCGCCGGACGAGGGGGCCCCGCCGTGGCAGGCGACCAGGGTGACCAGGCGCAGCTCGCGGACACCCAGGAAGACCTCCGCCAGCAGCTTTTCGTCGACCGGATGGACCTGCCCCTGCTCGGTCTCCAGGACCAGGGCGGAGACGCCGTTGCGGCTCAGGCCATGGCCGAAGAAATGAAGGAGCTGAAAGCCCCGCTTCTCCATCAAGCGGTCCCGCAACCGGCCCAGCGTGGCCGGCGGCTCCAGGAAGACCACCTCGACGGCGTCGGCCAGCTCTCCGAACGAGGCTTCGAGGCTCTTCAGGACCTCGTCGCGCCGGATCTCGGCCATCCCATAGCGGGCGACGTCGGACGGCGCGGAAACGACGCAGAGCAGGCGGGGCCGCCCCGGGGCCGGCGCGCCCTGCGCCCGCCGCGCGTCCAGGTAGCGGGAGAACGCCGTGTCCGGCGAGCGCGCCAGAGCCAGGTGGCGGTCGGGATCGGTCAGCAGCTCCCAGAAGAGGGCATGGACCCAGTCGGGGAGATCGAGCGAGAGATGCAGGCGGAACCGCAGGCGGCTCTTCTCCCGTTCCGCCGCGACGATCGCCTCGCGCAGCCCGTCGCGCAGCTCGCTGTCTCTGGGGAAGACGGCTTCGTACAGCGCGAGACCGTACGCCTCGTGCTCGCCCTCCAGAGCGAGGAGCTGCTCGGCCAGCTCCGGCGCGAGCGCCGGCTTTCCCCGGTAGTCCCCGCCGCTCCAGGAAAACCGGGCCGACTGGAGGCTCGACAGCTCGAGCTCGCTGTCGAGATAGGCCGCCTCCGGTGCCGCCATCTCGGTTACTCCTCCGCTCCTACGCCGGGCGCGAGGCGCACCGCCGGGTCGCCGAGCACGACGTAGGACCGGGCGTCGTTGGCGGCGGTCCACAGTGCCGAGATGCCGAGGAAGTCCGGCTTGGCCCCCCAGCGGATCTCCTCCCGTTCTTCGAGCAGATCCGCGAACATTTCGGTATAGCGGTGATTGAAGTAGTCCATCGCCGCGCCGACGGGATAGCCCGCGAGCAGCCGCCCGAGGGCGCTCTCGAAGACCTGGAGCTGCGCTCCCGCCTGTGGCCAGGAGAACGAGAAGGTCCAGGCGCGGTCGATGTGGCCGACGACCGCCAGAGCGCCGCCCCGCGGATGGCCGAGCAGGCGCTGCGGCAGCCGGGCGACGAAGCTCTCGGCGGCGATCTGCCGTTGCTCTCCGTTCCTCTCGAAGCTGTCGTACTGCGGAGTGCCGGCGCCGTAGCAGGCGAAGTGGAAGGCGACGAGGCCCGCGGGCGAGGCGGAATCCGCCACGTCGTCGGCCGCCAGGTAGAAGTCCTGCGGGATGCGCCCGCTCCAGGCCTCGCGGCCCGGCCAGTCCTGGCAGAGGAGAGCTCCCTGGCGGAGAGCCTGCCTTGGGTCGTCCAGGGGGAACCCCACGCCATGGCTGGAGGTGAAGAGGAGCGCCGGAGTGCGGGGGCCTCCCATCCGTTCGGCGAGAGCCGCCTTGGTGGCTTCGGGGCCGAAGACGGTCTCGACCGGCCAGTCGCAGTCGCGGGCGATGCGCTCTGCCAGCGGCGCCACCAGATCCCGCAGGCAGAGCGCCATGGTGGAGTCGCCGGGATTCTCCACACCGAAGAACGACACCCGGCGGGCTGCGCTGAGGGCGCCCAGCTCCGCCGCCACCACGCTCTCGGCATAGCGCGCGTGCTCCTCCAACGTGGCGAAGCACACCCGGCCCACCGCGTACTCCATGTCGAGCTGGTACTGGAAACGGAACGGGATCCCGGCCGGATCGCCGGCGATGAGCAGGTAATAGGGGAGGCGGTCCGGGTCGGCCGGTCCGGGTCCGAGGCCATGGCGGGCGAGGAACCGCGCCTTGGACTCGCCGGGGCGGGCGACGAGCTCCCGGTACCGGTTCTCCCGGATGCGGCCCGCCTGCGATCTCCGCAGGGCGAGCAGCGGAGCGAGAGCGTTCCGCAGCTCATCCTGCCGGCCCTCGGGAAAAATCACGCCCCACCCGCACTCCGCCAGGTCGCGGAGATCGGCCCCGAAGCGGGCGTCCAGGTGATCCTCCCGCAGGCGGGCCGTCTGCCGTCTGAGCTCCTCGGCCTCCGCGGCGGGGAGATCCTCGCCGCAGGCGATGGTTGCGATCTCTTCGAGCGTCGCAGAGAGCAGCGGCTCGCCCGTCGAGGCGTCGATCCCGTTGGGGAACAGATTCCGGTGTCCGGTCGATGGCATGAAACTCTCCTTGGTGTTCGCTCAACCATCCGTGAAAGGCGCCCGGTACGTGATCCCCAAGGCATCGTCGACCAGCCATTCCGAGTAGGGACGCCGGCTCGCGCGGGTGCGGTCGGGATTGCGGACCACGATCTCGAGATGGACCACGCGGCCGCGGATTTCGGGCGGGCAGTCGTTGCCGTCCAGGAACGTGTAGTTCCACCAGATCCAGCGCTCGTCGGCATCGAAGACCACCTGGCGGCTGTCCGGCTCGCCCAGGAGATGGAGGATCTGGTCCGCGGTCTTGCCGCGGACGAGAGCCTGGATCTCGTCGAATGAGCGCTCCGAGCGCGCCCGGGGGCCGCGGCACCCCGCGGTCCCCCCGGCAAGGAGCAGCACAGCCAGTCCCGCGAGAAGGGCTCCGCGCTTCGGGACCATGCTCGCCTCAGCGACCGGGCTCTGCGTCGATGGGAGCGTCGCCGTCCCCGGGCGTCTGCGGCGTGGGAGGCGGAACGTCCACGACCTTCGGGCCCGAGCCCTGCTCCGGCGTCTCGATGTCGCCGGGCTTCGCCTTCACGGGGCCTTCCTGGATTGGGGCTGTGACGAGCTTGCGGTGTTTCATCTCCTCCTCCTCCTGCCGTCTCCGGCCGCCCGAAAGCCCGGGCGGCGGAAGGGCGTTCAAGGTTTGGGGGAGGGAGAACCCGCGAAGCGCGGTTTGGTTAGCGGCGGGTCGCTGCGAATCCCTTCAGCGCCACTCACCTTGCAGGAGGAAGCCGGCCCAGTAGTAGGGCGCGTGCCAGCGCTCGTCGCGCCAGAGAGAGATCTGGGCCCGGCGCAGGGCCTCTGCCGGAGAGAGCCTCTCGCGCAGGAGGGCCTCGTAGAACCGCCGCATCAGCTCGCTCGTGGCATGGTCGTCGACGTCCCAGAGCGAGACGATCAGCCGCGGCGCGCCGGCGTGCAGGAAACCCTGGGTCATGCCGACCAGCCCCTCGCCGTTGACGTCCTGGCCGAGCGCCGTGCGGCAGGCGCTCAGCACGACGAGATCCGCGCGGAGATCGAGCGAGGAGACCTCGTAGGCGCGGAGCTGGCCGTCGACCGGACGGCCGGAGGGATCGAACGCGGCGAGGGCGAGAGCCGACAGCTCGGGATGCAGATCGTTGAACAGGCCATGGGTGGCGAAGTGCAGAATGCGGAAGCCGCGCAGGCGTCCGCTCTGCACCAGCTCCCGGCTGGCCGCGAAGCCGGAGGCGGCGAGGACCGGCTCGGTGCCGGCCAGGGAGAGGATCGTCGCAGCTTCCCGGCCGGTATACGGCAAGCGGCTCAGCGCAGGGCCCCGCCCGGCGACCGCCAAAAAAGGACGGCGCGCCCGGAACCGCTCGTCGTCAGGTCCCAGGACCGGGTCCGCCACGACCGCCAGCAGACCCGCGGGCGGCTTCCTGCCCGCGAGCTGCGCGCGGAGGGCGCCGAGGACCGAGGCCGAGGGCAGGCTCACGATCTCGTGATCCGCGATCAACGGGCGCTCGTCCGGAGCGCCGGGGTGGGGCAGGGCGGCGAAGGGGACGGTCTGGAGAGCGCCGGGAGCCACCACGACGAGGCGCCGGTGGCTGAGGAGGTCCGCCACCGGTCCAAGGATCATCCGGCTGAGCCGCGCCGCCGCCTGCCGGGCCGCCACCTCGCTGGTCTGATGATGGCTTTCGGCCATCCGTGCACCGGCCCGGCGCGCCGCCTCCTCGATCGTCTCCCGGCCGGGCAGCGTGGCGACGAACCGCACCGTCGAGGGGGTCACCGCCCAGAGGAAGCTCCGCTCCTCACCCAGGAAGTATTCGAGCAACAGGGTCTCTTCGTCGAGCAGCCGGGTCCGCACCTGGTCGAGCGACAGGGTCGGAGGGACGGCACGCGGCGCGAGGCGGGGGCCGTCCACCGCCGCCTCCGCCTGCCGCAGGTTTTCGAGCAATCCTGTCAGCTCCGCTTCCAGACCGTCATCCGCGATCTTCTGGGACGAGACCGCCTGCATCTCGCGGTGGCGGTCGTTGATCCGCCGGCTCAGCTCGTCGAAGCGGCGGAGCTCCTCGGGCCGCGGGCTGTGGCGGGCCGCCGAAAGCAGATCGAGCAGGCTCCGCGCCCGCGCCCGCTCGGCGATCGCGAACGCCGCGGCATCGTGGCCGCGCCCCGGCTCGCGCTGATGGCGCTCCGCCAGGAGGTCGATGAGAAAGGCGTACTGCTCCTGCCGCTCGGCGTGATAGGACGAGCGCAGGTCGGGCCGCCACACCTGGCCGCGGAACGCCTCGACCACGTCGAGGGTCTGCGCCATCCAGCGCTCCGCTTCGGCGAGCTTTCCCTCCATCCGCGCGACGCGGGCCAGCCCGAACCGGGAGGTTTCCTCCGCCTGCGGATACGGGCTCTCCGCGGCGACCCGGCCGAGGGCCTGGCGATAGAGCTCGCGCGCCCGGCCCGGCTCTTCGAGCTTTTCGTAGGCGAGCCCCAGGTTGTTGAGCACGACCGTCACGGACTGCCCCTCTCCTTCACGCTGGAAGATCTCGGCCGCTGCCTCGAACGCCCGCAGCGCCTTCTGCGGCCGGTTCGCCTCCAGATGAGCGCGGCCGATGCTGTTCAGGGTCACCGCCTGCCCCCGCAGGTCGCGCTCCCTCCTGCGGAGCTCCAGGGCTTCCAGGAACCGCTCCAACGCGGGCTCCGGGCCCTCGACCCGCAGCAGCACGTCCCCCAGCTTGTTGAGGATCACCGCCCGCAGAGCGGGAGCCGGTTGCCGCTCCAAGAGCGCCAGGGCGTGCCGGTACTGGTCCAGGGCCAGGCGGCTCTCGCCCAGGGAGGCATACAGAAGGCCGAGATTCGTGCGGGTGGTGGCGAGCGATTTCCAGGCCCCCAGCCTCTGCCAGACCTCGACCGCCCGGACATAGAGATCGATCGCGGCATGGATCCGCCCCTGGCGCACACGGACGTTGGCCAGATCGTTCAGGCGCGCCGTGCGCTCTTCCACATTGCCCAGCTTCTCCCAGAGGGCGACCGCCTGCTCGAAGCTGCGGCCCGCCTTGTCGATCTCCCCCAGCTGCGACCATGCATCGCCCAGATGGGAGAGACCGATGGCTCTCTGCCGCACCTCCCCGGTGCGTCCGAAGAGGTCGAGCGCACGGGAGAGGATCCCGGCGCCTTCCCGGCGGTGGACGGGATCCTCGCCATAGAGCCTCGCCAGCCGGTAGAGAGCCCAGGCCTCGCGCGCCTCCTCCCCCAGCTCGTTCCAGAGTCTGCCGGCTTCCCGGTAGCCCGCGGCGGCCTCCAGGGTCCCCGGGTGCTCGCGCTCCAGGAGGCGAGCCCGGGAAAAGGCAGCGGCGGCGGCGGCGCGCTGCCGGTCCTCCGGCGTCGCCCGGCGCAGGGTCTGCACCCGGACCGCGAAGCGTCCGCCGCCGGCGGAGCCTTCCAACGGCTCGACCGCGAGAGCGTAGCGGCCGGTCGTACCCGCCACCAGAAACAGCTCCTCCGGCCCGGAACCTCCGTTCGGGCTGTCGACCCGCAGGAGGAGATGACCCGCGGCGTCCCGGAGGGTGGCCACGACGTCGAGACCGAATTGCTCGACGACCAGATGGAGATATTGGCCCGCCTGGAGGGTCAGCACGTAGCTCCGTGGCTGGGGTGGCCCCGCCCGGGCCTCCCTCTCGGCCTCGACCTGGCCCTTCCCGCATCCCATGGCGCCGAGCCCGCCAACGGCCAGCGCGAGGAGAGAGCCCGCAATGCGGTGCGCACTCACGGCGCGGCTGGCGGCGCGCGGCGCACGCTCAGCTTGAACTCCTGGATGGCCTGGCGGCCTCCCTCGGCCTTTCCGAAGAGAAGGATCCGGTACTCCCCGGGCTGCAAGACAGAGCCTGGAACGTCGAGGCGGAAGTTGCCCGCCTCGCTGCTCTGGAGGTTCTCGAAGCGGAGGACGGTCCGGCCGTCCGGAGCCACCACCTCGACGTCGTAGCCGGGGGCGTCCAGCTCCGCCTCCGGGTTGAGGATCACCCACACCCGGCGCGCCTCCGGAGCGAGCCGCAGCTCGGGAGCCGCTGGGAGGCCTTGCCGCGCCGCACCGGCCGGCTCGAGGTTGACCAGGGGCGGATTGGCCTGCGGCTGACTCAGCCTGGCGATCGTCCGCCACTGGGCGAGAGCCACGATGGCGAGCAGCGCCGCGGCCAGACCCAGGGACGCGGCGGCGGTCCAGGCCCGGCGCAGCGGCGCGACCTTCTCGCGCGGGAAAAGCCGCGACCGCTGCCGCTGCCAGGCGGCGTCCGGATCGTCCTGAGCTCCCTGGTCCTCCGCGTCGTCGAGGAGGTCCGCCAGGTCGAGGAGCTCGGCCGTGCAGTCCGGGCAGGCCGCCAGATGCTCGCGCACCTCGTCCGCCTCACCGGGAGAGAGCCGGCGCTCGTGATAGGCGGCGATCCGCTCCGGAGGGGGGTGCCGGCCGGTGGCGTCCCGCTCGCCGCGGAGGTGCGCCCGCAGTCGATCGGTCGGATCAGAGCTGGACGGCATGCCGCATCCTCCTGGGGTCCCGCCCGTGCCGGACCCATTGTTGATCAGAAACCGTGTCCGCGGGCTTGTTTAGGCCCGCGCTCAATCCGTCCATTCCCCGAAGTCCTCGCCCAGCTCCGCGCGCAGGCGTTGCCGGGCCTGGAAGAGGTGTGCCTTGACCGTCTCGATCGAGATCTGGAGCACGGCGGCGATCTCGCGGTATTTGAGGTCCTGGTCGACGCGCAGGGAGAGGACCTGCCGCATCTGCGGCGGCAGCTCGCGCATGGCCCGAGCCAGCGCCTCCCGGCGCTCCTTCTCGTAGGCCGCCCGGTCGGGCGCGGCGTCCGCGGATGGAGGATCGAGCGGCCGGGCATCCTCCCCGGCCGGGGCGTCGATGGAGACTTCCGGCGCGTCCCGCTTCTCCCGGTGGCGGTGGCGGTGCTCGTTGCGGTGCAGGTTGGCCGCTACCGCGAACAGCCAGGACTTGAACGAGCTTTCGTTGCGGAAGGACTCAATCTGGCGGAACACCCGGTCGAAGGTCTCTTGCGCCAGATCCTCGCTGTCCTGCGCCGTATAGCCACGCCGGATGAAGAAGCGGCGCACCCATGGATAGAAAAGATCGAAGATCCGCCGGCTGTTGGATTCGGCGCGTGCTCCGGTCTGCAGCTCCGCGATCGTGCGCCGCAGCTCGGGATCATCTTCGAGCCTGGTGGCCATGGAATACTTCGCATCTTATCCCAGAGAGCGGTGAAGCACAGATCCCCTGTACACTTTCGCGCCATGTCGAAGAGCTCCCGCAAGGGCAAGCGTCCCGCGGCAGGCCCCGGGCGCCGGATCGCCGCCCCCACGGCCGGCGAATCCCGGCCGGGATGGCGCCCTGCTCCGGCCGCCGGCCTCGCCGTGGCGGCCGTGGCGGTCCTCGCTTTCTACGCGTCGCTCCGGCTGCGGGCCGGGGAGCCGTGGTCCTACGACGAGTACTACCATCTGGGGCTCGCTCGCCTGATGTGGTCGGATTTCCGGATCGAGTCGTTCCGGTGGACTCCGTTCTCCCTCCTCTTCGACCACTTCGCGGACAAGGAGCCGCTGTTCCACGTCCTCCTGATGCCTCTCGCCGGGCTGCCGCTCGAGCGGGCGGGCCTGCTCGGGACGCTCCTCGGCCAGATCTTCGTGATCGGGGTGTTCGCCTGGCTCCTGTGGCGGCTGCGCGTGCCCCATGCTCCGCTGTTCCTGCTCGCCCTGACGGCCCTGGGGCCGATGTTCGCGTTCCGCGCCGAGATGTGCCGGCCGCACATCTGGCTCATCGGGTTCTCCGTCCTGGTGCTCGGCCTCCTGGCGACGAACGCTTCGTGGAAGGTGCTCCTCCCGGTCTGCGCTCTCTTCGGCCTGGCCCACACGGGTGGCTGGATCGCGATCCCGTTCGCAGCGCTCTGGGCGGTGGCCGGGTTCCTGTCGCAGGTGCCGGAGGAGCGGCGGCTCGATAGGAGGCCTCTGGCCGCGGCGGCGGGCGGCTGGCTGCTGGGGCAGCTCGTCCATCCGAACATGCCCGAGAACTTCCGGGTCTTCTGGCTGGTGAACTTCGTGATCCCGTTTCAGTCGACGGCGGGCAGCGCCGCCTTGCGCTCCCAGATCGGCACCGAGCTGACGCCGCCGGAGGGCTGGGTACTCGCGCAGCAGCTCCCGGTGTTCCTGATCCCGCTCCTGGTTGTCGGCTTCCTGCTGTCCCGCGAGCGGCTGCGCACCCGCGCCACGTTGACCACGGCGGCGTTCGGGCTCGCCTTCCTGGGGATCGGCACGTTCTTCCTGCGCCGCTTCTTCGAGCTGGGCGCGCCGCTCTCGCTGCTCGCGCTGGCACTGATCCTCCGCGAGCGCCACGCGGCCGGCCTGGTGCGCCGCCGGTCGCAGGTTCTGCCGATCGCGGCGGCGGTCGCCATCCTCTTGGGTGCCATCTGGACCTGGCGCATTACCGCCAGCTACGACTCGGGAGATTTCTCACCGCCGCGCGAGATGGCCGAGTGGCTCGGCGCGCGGGGCCGGCCGGGCGAGCGCGTCTTCACCGCGCAATGGGCCGACTCGGCGCCGCTCTTCTACTCCGCGCCGCAGCTCCAGTCGCTGGTCGTCCTCGATCCCACGTTCTTCCTGGCGAAGGACCCGCGGCTCTTCGAGACCTACGTACGGATCGTCCAGGGGCGGCATCCGGAGCCGGCGCGGGCCATCCGCGAGCTGTTTGGGGCGCGTTGGGTGACAGTGTCGAAACAGCCGGTGTATCGCGCGTTCGGCGAGCAGCTGGTGCGCACGCCGGGGGTGCTGGTGCGGCTCAACGCGCGGCACTACCTGGTGCTCGATTTGGGCGGGGCGTGAGAAGTGTAGACTCCGCGCCATGGCTCAGCGCTCCCGCAAAGGCAAGCGTCCGGCGCCGGTCCCCGCCCGGCGGGCTGCCGCACCGGTTGCCGTCGAAAGCCGGCCGGGGTGGCGGCATGCTCCGGCTCCCCTGCTGGCGGTTGCGGCCCTCGCCGTTCTCGCCTTCTACGTATCGCTCCGGGCGCGCGCGGCGCAGCCCTGGTCCTATGACGAGTACTACCATCTGGGGATCGCACGCCAGATGTGGTCCGATGTCCGGATCGAGTCGTTCCGCTGGACCCCGTTCTCCATCTTCTTCGACCACTTCGCGGACAAAGAGCCCCTCTTTCACGTCCTCTTGATGCCGTTCGCGGGGCTGCCGCTCGAGCGGGCGGGCCTCTTCGGGACGATCCTTGGACAGATCTTCGTGGTCGGGGTGTTCGCCTGGATCCTCTGGCGGCTGCGGGTGCCGCGCGCTCCTCTGTTCCTGCTGGCTCTGACCGCCCTGGGGCCGATGTTCGCGCTCCGCGCCGAGATGTGCCGGCCGCACATCTGGCTGATCGGGTTCTCGCTCCTGGTGCTCGGCCTGCTGGCGACGAACGCGTCGTGGAAGGTGCTCCTCCCCGTGTGCGCCCTCTTCGGCCTGGCCCACACCGGCGGCTGGATCGCCATCCCGTTCGCCGCGGTCTGGAGCGTCGCCGGGCTCCTGTCGCAGGCTCCGGAGGAGCGGCCGCTCGACTGGCGGCCCTTGGGCGCGGCGGCGGGCGGCTGGCTGCTGGGGCAGCTCATCCATCCGAACGTGCCGGAGAACTTCCGGCTCTTCTGGCTGCAGAACTTCGTGGTGCCGTACCAGTCGACCGCGGGGAGCGCCGCGCTGCGGTCCCAGATCGGCAACGAGCTGACGCCGCCGGAGGGGATGGTCCTCCTGGAGCAGCTCCCGGCCTTCGTGGCGCCGCTCCTGGTGGTCTGGCTCCTGCTGTTCCGGGAGCGGCTGCGCACGCGCGCCACGATCACCGCGGCGGTCTTCGGGCTTGCCTTCCTGGTGATCGGCAGCTTCTTCCTGCGCCGCTTCTTCGAGCTGGGCGCGCCGCTCTCGCTGCTTGCGCTGGCGCTCGCCGTCCGCGACCGGCACGCGGACGAGCCGGTGCGCCACCGCTCGAAGGCGTGGCCGATCGCGGCGGCGGTCGCCATCTTGCTGGGAGCGGCCTGGACCTGGCTCCTGACCGGCGCGTACGGGTTCGGCGCCACGTCGCCTCCGCGTGCGGTGGCCGAGTGGCTCGGCGAGCGCGGGACGGAGGGCGAGCGGGTGTTCACCGCGCAGTGGGCGGACTCGGCGCCGCTCTTCTACGCCGCGCCGCAGCTCCAGTCGCTGGTGGTCCTCGACCCGACGTTCTTCCTGGCGAAGGACCCGGAGCTCTTCGAGACCTATGTGCGGATCGTCCAGGGGCGGCATCCGGAGCCGGCGCGGGCCATCCGCGAGCGCTTCGGAGCGCGCTGGGTGACGATCTGGAAGCAGCCGGCCTACCAGACGCTCGCCAGCCAGCTCGGCCGTACGCCCGGCGTGATCGTGCCGTTCAATACGGACGACTACATGGTGTTCGACTTGCGGTCGACGGGAATCTGATCATGCGCATCATCTCGCTCGTTCCGAACGGTACAGAGATCCTTTTCGCGGTGGGCGCCGGGGACCAGGTGGTGGGGGTGAGCCACGAGTGCGACTACCCGCCGGAGGCGCGGACGCGGCCGATCCTCACCGGCAGCGCCCTGACGCCCGGGATGAGCGCCGCGGAGGTGGACCAGGCGGTCTCCGCCCAGGTGGGGAGCGGCCTCAGCCTCTATACGCCGGACGAGGCGCGGATCGCCGAGCTGGCTCCCGATCTCATCGTCACCCAGGAGCTCTGTCCGGTGTGCGCGGTCAGCACCGCGCAGGTGGACGGCGCCGTCCGCCCCCTCCCCCGCTGCCCGGAGATCGTGTCGCTCGATCCCAGGTCGCTCGCGGACGTCTTCGCGGACATCCGCCAGGTGGGCGAGGTGACCGGGCACGCGGAGGAGGCCGAGGCGCTTCTCCGCAGCCTGGAGGAGCGTCTGGACGCGGTGCGCGCCCGGGTCGCGGGGCGGCCCCGGCCGAAGGTGGTGGCTCTGGAGTGGCTCGATCCGTTCTTCGCCGGCGGCCATTGGGTGCCGGAGATGATCGAGATCGCCGGCGGTCTCGACGTCATCGCAAAGCCCGGAGACCACTCCCGGCGGCTGAGCTGGGACGACGTCCGCGCCGCCGATCCCGATCTCCTGGTCGTCATGCCCTGCGGGTTCGACGAGGCCGGGGCCCGCGAGCAGCTCGGTCTCATCGCCGATCGGCCCGAGTGGCGCGAGCTCCGCGCGGTGCGGGAAGGGCGGGTCGAGCCGGTGGACGCGAACGGCTGCTTCAGCCGTCCGGGACCGCGGCTGGTCGACGGGATCGAGCGGCTGGCAAACGACTTGCACAAACGTCGATAAGGACGGGCACGTGTGCCCGCTCCAGTGACGCGTGTGCGAAGGAGACTTGCCATGAATCGAACGACAGGACGCGTTGTATGGATGCTGGCCGTAGCCGGCCTTCTCATCATGCCAGGCCTGGCGCAGGCGGACGTGGACTTCGGAGTGCGGGGCGGCTTCTACAGTGACGCCGACGCGGGGTTCCTCGGCGGCGAGGCGCTGATCGGCCTCACCCGCGCGTGGTACTTCAACCCGAACATCGAGTATGTCTTCGTGGACGACGGCAGCCTGTGGACGGCGAACGCCGACTTCCACTACGACTTCCCGACCCACTCGAATCTCGCCGTCTGGGCAGGCGGCGGACCTGCCGTGATCTTCTCGAGCATCGATCCGCCGCGGGGCTGCCGCAACTGCGACAGCAACGACCAGACGGATCTGGGCTTGAATCTGCTCGGCGGCGTCGGCTTCAGCAAGCGCGGACCGATCCGGCCCTATGTCCAGGGCAAGGTCACGCTGTCGGACAACACGGAGGCGGCCATCGCGTTCGGACTGCGGTTCTATTGATCCGGTCCACCCCTACCCCGGGCCGCGGCCTGGGACAGGGCCGGGAGCAGGCAAAGGGTCAGGGTGAGGGCGAGGGTTGCGCGCTTCATGGCCGCCATTCTCCTGTCCGCCGCGAGTCCCCCTTGTACGTGGGCCAGGGGACTCCGGTGCCTTCGCCGAACTCCAGCGTGTGGGTCATGAGGACCGGATCCCGGTTCAGCCCGAGCGTGAGCCGCCCCTGGACGATCTCCGGCGTGCCGTCCCCGTCGAGGTCGGCGACCACCGGCGACGAGACAGCATACCCCTCGACGTCGAACGGCCAACCGCCGGCCGGGCGGCCGTCCGCGTGCAGGAGCCAGAGCTCTCCCGACAGATCCGGAACGATCACCTCGGGGTGGCCGTCCCCGTCGACGTCCACCAGGGCCGCCGACGCCGCCACGAGATCGCTCGTGGCCACGGGCCAGCCCGGGAGCACCCGCCCTTCGGAGTCGAGGACGGAGATGTAGCCCGAGCCGTCCGGCAGGCCGGTGCCGAGGATGATCTCCTGCCGGCCGTCGCCGTCGAGGTCTCCCAGCGTCGGCGGCGCGAAGGTGTAGCTCCCCGGCGGCCGCGGCAGCTGCCGCACCGTCCCGCGGCGATCGATCCGAAAGAGACCTCCGCCCAGAGCGGCGACGATGTCGAGCTCGCCGTCGCCATCCAGATCTCCGACGGACGGGGACGCGGACCCCCAGCCGGCCAGCTCGGCCGGCCAGTCTCCGCCGACGCCCGACCCATCTCCGCGGAGAGCGTACAAGGGACCGTTGGTGCCGGCCGCCAGGATCTCCAGGGCCGAGCCGTCGGCGTCCAGGTCCACCAGGAGCGGTGAGGTGGCGCTCGCGCTCCCCAGGTGCTGCGGCCATCCCGGCAGCATGTGGCCGGCGGCGTCGAAGACGGAGAGCCGGCCGTCGTAGCCCATCGCGACGATCTCCAGGTCGCCGTCCCCGTCCACGTCGCCCGCCGCCGGCGCGCAGATCACGTAATCCGAGACGTCCTGGGGCCAGCCAGGCAGCTCGTGCCCCTGGAGGTCGAGCACATGGACCTTCTTGTGCTGGATCAGCACGATCTCCAGGTCACCGTCCCGGTCGAGATCCTCGACCAGCGGGGAGGACTGCTCGACGAACGACTCGACGCGCTGCGGCCATCCCGGCAGCACCGAGCCGTCGGAATCGCGCACGAAGACGTCGCCGCGGACGGAGAGCGAGATCACCTCGCGGTCGCCGTCCGCGTCGAGATCCGACAGGACGGACGACGTGATCATGCCGTCTCCGATCTGGATCCCATGGACCGGCCAGCCCGGTTTGTTTGCCGGTCCGCGCAGGACCAGGGGCAGAATCAGGTCCTGCTGGGCGCCGCCGCGCGCTTCGAGACGGAAGACCCCTTCGCGGCCCCAGGGGACGCTCCCGCCGATCTTCAGATCGGTGGTCAGCGTCCTGGACGTGCCGGGGAGCCATCGTCCGATGCTCAGGGAGCCGCCCTGGACCACCGTGGCCTCGGGACCCGCGGTCAGAGTCAAGGAGACGCTCCGGGCGGTCCGCCAGACGTTGGCGACAGTGAGCCGGATCTGGACGTCCTCTCCCGGCTCGGCGCTGCCGTCATGGTCCGTGTCGGAGAGGACCTCCCAGGAGCGGACGGCGATCACCGGGCCGGCCGGGGCGGTCAGGGCGCGCAGGACGTTCAGGCGGCCGCTGCCGAGAGCCAGATGCTTCCCCTCCCGCACGACGAAGCTGGAGAGAGGGTCGGCCGTGCCGAGGAGCCGCCCCGCCGCCTCCTCGGGCTTCAGGTCCGGAAACGCCGACAGGACGAGGGCGGCCGCGCCGGAGACGTGTGGAGCCGCCATGGAGGTTCCGCTCAGCCGAGGCGACCCCGGCGATCCCCTCGCGATTGTCGGCCGCGGCGGCGATGGTGCCGGATACATGGGTGCCGTGTCCGACCTTGTCCGCCGGATCGTAGTCCGGCTTCCGGTAGTCCTCGCCGGGGGTGCGTCCGTACCCAAAAGGCTTGATCTCTTTCCAGAAAGAGTCCGGCACCTCCACCGTGTCGCGCCCCGGGCGCCCCTTTTCGTCGCGCCAGACGTTGACCGCCAGGTCCGGATGCTGGACGTCGACTCCCGAATCGACCACGGCCACGGTGATCCCGCCGCCGCCCCGCCGCTTCGGATCGGGCCACAGGGTCGTCCGGTTGCGCCAGACGTCGCCCCAGCCGATCCGCTCCAGCCCCCAGAGGTCGGGATAGAGCTGTTCCCAGGTGCCGGTATGGAACCCGTCGTGCCCCGTGGGATCGATCAGGGGATCGTTCGGCAGGGCCTGGATGAAGGAGAGGCGGTTCGGCTCGGCGTAGACGACGTGGGAATCGCGGCCGAGCGCGGCCGCGGCGGCGACAGCATCCACGCCCGGCCCCAGCTCCAGGAGATAGACATGGAAGAGCTCGGGAACCTGCGCCGGCGCGCCCACCCGCCGGGCGCGCTCCGGGGAGATCGACGCGGCCTGGCGCAGCTCCGCAGCATCCCGCCGCCGTAGCTCGGCCACCGGCACGAGGTCCGCCGCAGCCTCCCGGAACACCGGCCGGACGTCGCGCACGCCGAGCTCGCGGAACAGGAGGTCGAGCGAGGACGACCGGTCGGCCGTGCCGTCCCGGAACGATCCGCCGCGGCGGAAGAGAGCCTCCGCGCCGACGGTCACGCTGTCGCGGAGCTGGACGAGCACCTGTCCGGGGACGATGCGGGGAAGCCGGCGCTCTTCGGCCCTGGCGGCGAGAACGGCCGCGGGGTCCAAGGCCGCCGGAACGGCCGGAGCGACGGCTCGCCCCGGCGAGGGGATCAGGCTCAGGAGAAGCAGGACGACGGACGACAGCCTCACCGACGTGCCCATGGAGACCTCCGGGTCTGGAGGCTCCAGGGTAGCACGGAGGCCCGGGAGGAAGGTCTACTCCGGCGACCCGGTCCGCTGCGCGTTCGCCTGGTAGGTCGGCCAGGCCGAGGTGCCGTCGGAGAGCCCGAACTCCAGGGTCTCCAGCAGAGGAGCCGGTTGTCCGGCGACCGCGGAGGTCGTCTTGCCCACCACGATCTCCAGCGTGCCGTCGCCGTCGAGGTCGGCCACCACGGGCGCGGCCAGCGTGCCGCCGCCGAGGTCGTAGGGCCAGCCGGTCAAGGTGCGCCCCGCGGCCTGCCAGACGTGGAGGCGTCCGCCCAGATCGGGCACGATCACCTCCGGCCGGTGATCGCCATCGAGGTCGGCCAGCGCCGGGGAGGCGGCCACCGCCACCTCGGTGGCCACCGGCCAGCCGGGCAGCAGGCGGCCTGTGCCGTCCACCACCGAGAAGAAGCCGGTGCCGTCGAACTGGCCGCTGCCGATGGCGATCTCCAGCCGGCCGTCACCGTCCACGTCGCCCAAGACCGGCGAGGCGAAGACCCAGGAGCCCGGGAGCTTGCCGAGGTTGGTCACGCGCCCGGCGCGGTCGATCCGGTAGAGGCGCCCGGTGACGCTCGCCGCCACGATGTCGACCGCGCCGTCGCCGTCGAGGTCGGCCACGGCGGGCGAGGAGGGCCCCATCGGCGCCAGGCGGACCGGCCAGCTCCCGGCGGGCGCCGAGCCGTCGGCCCGCAGCGCCACCAGAGAGCCTTCCGAGGTCCCGGCCAGGATCTCCAGACCGGGCGCGCCATCCAGGTCCACCAGGGTCGGACCCGTGTTGCTCGCCGTGCCCACCTTTCGCGGCCAACCCGGCAGGGGCCGGCCGGCGGCGGTGAAGACGTGGACCCGGGCGTCGTCCGAGACCACCACGACCTCCTCGCGGCCGTCGCCGTCGACGTCGCCCGCGGCCGGCGAGCCGAGGACCCAGCCGCCGATCTCCTGCGGCCAGCCGGCGAGCTCCTTACCCGAAGCGTCGAGCACGTGGAGCTTGCGGTCGCGGACGAAAACCAGCTCGGGCTCGCCATCGCGGTCCAGGTCCTCCACCAGGGGGGAAGACTGCTGGGTCTTGCCCGGGAACGCCACCGGCCATCCGGGGAGGAGGGAGCCGTCCGCCTCGCGCAGGAAAGCATCGCCCCGGCTGGAGAGAGCAAAAATTTCAAGATCGCCGTCGCCGTCCAGATCTCCCAGAGCCGGCGAGGTGATCATCCCGTCCGATTCCTGCTCGCCGGCCGCCGGCCAGCCGGTCTTGACCGCGGGGCCGCGGAGCACGAGCGGGAGCGGCAGGTCCTGCTGCACACCCGTGCCGCGGATCTCCAGACGCAGGGGTCCGCTCGTACCCCAGGAGACCTCCTTCGCCACCCGCAGCTCGACGGTCATGCTCCCGGCCCGCCGCGACGGCCAGGCCTCCGCCGGCAGGTTGCCCGAGAGGACCGTGGCCTGCGGGCCGTCCGACACCAGCCGGACCGAGACTCCCTGCACGGCGCGCCACTCGTTCTCCAGATCGAGGCGGATGCGCACCGTCTCGCCCGGCTCGGCCACTCCGTCGCCATCCGTGTCGGACACGATTTCCCAGGCGCGGAGGACGAACGAGGGGCGCTCCGGCGCGGTGAGGGCGCGCAGCACGTTCAACCGGCCGCTGCCCAGGGCCTGGGAGCGCCCGCCGCGGGTCTCGAAGCCCGGGAGCGGGTCGGCCGTCGCGATCACGCGGGCCGCGGCTTCCGTCGGGCTCAGCCGCGGGAAGGCCGAGAGCACCAGGGCCACGGCTCCGGCCACGTGCGGCGCCGCCATCGAGGTGCCGCTCGCCCTGGTATAGCGCTCGTCCACCACGCCGCTCGTCCCGCCCACCGAGGTCGAGCTCGCCCGGGTGGACAGGATCTCGCTGCCCGGCGCGGCGATGTCCACGCTCCCGCCCCAGTTGGAGAAGAAGATCCGGCGGTCGCTCGACACGGTGGCCGCGACGCTGATCACCCGCGGGTTGGCCGCCGGCCAGGTGTCGCCCCCGTCGGCGCCGTTGTTCCCCGCCGCCGCCACCAGGACCACACCCATAGACGCGGCGTACTCCACGGCCAAAGCGATCGTCTGCGACTCCTCTCCCCGCACGCCGAAGCTCATGTTGATGACGTCGGCGCCGTGGTCGGCAGCCCAGCGGATCGCGGCCGCAATGTCGTCCTCCTCCAGGAAGCCGAGGTGCGTGCCGTCGTTCCTGCGGACGTCGAAGCCGGCCCGCACCGGCATGATCTTTGCCCGCCAGGCCACTCCGGCGATCCCCTGGCTGTTGCGCGTCACGGCGCCGATCGTGCCGGCGACGTGCGTGCCATGCCCGTTGTGATCGGCGGGGTCGCCATCCGGGTCCCGATAGTCTTCTTCCGAACCGATCGAGTACCCGGCCTCTGCGAGCGCGGTCAGGGTGTCGCTGGAGACGTCGACCAGATCGGCCCCGGGGTTCCCGGCAGCGTCGCGCCAGATGTTGGCGGCGAGATCCGGGTGACCGGCTTCCACGCCGGTGTCGATCACCGCCACGATGACGCCGCCCCCGCCGCGGCGGGCCGGATCGGGCCAGATCTGGGCTTGGCGCCGCCAGACCTGTCCCCAACCGATCCGCTCCAAGCCCCACATGTCGGCATACGGCTGAGCCCAGGAGCCGCTCTTGAAGGCGTTCTTGCGGGTGGGATCGACGAAGCGGTCATTGGGGAGTGCCGCGGTGGCCGCCAGCCGGTTCGGCTCGGCATAGGCGACGTGCGGATCGCGCCGCAACGACGCGGCAGCCTCGGCCGGATCGGTGCCCGGTCCGAGCGCGAGCCGGTAGATGTGGTAGAGCTCGGGCGTCCGCCCTGACACCCCACGCCCAGGAACCAAGACCCCGTTCACCGCCGCGGCTTCGCGGAGCCGCAGCTCGGCGACGGACGTGAGGGTCTCGCAGGACGCCCGGAAGATAGCGCGAACGTCCTGAACCCGGAGCTGCCGGAAGAGCAGATCGAGAGAGGACGAACGATCCGCGGTCGCGGACCGGAACGGCTGGCCACTGTGGAAGAGAGCGTCCGCGCAGACGGTCACGCCGTCTTTGAAGCGGACGAGGACCTCGCCGGTCGCCGGGAGCGGCTTCCGTGCCGGGGCTGACAGAGTTGACAGAGGGGACGGATCAGACAGGCGGGACAGAGCGAACTTGCGGACGTCAGGCTGAGCTCCGGAAACCACCGCCTCGATCGCGTGGGGGACGAACAAAGACACTATGAGCAGCAGGGAAGCGGCTGTGAGCCGCATCCGCACCAGACCACACATGGTGAAGACCTCCGAACATTCTTTTATAAAACCTCTTGCGGTCTAACCTGGCGACCGCATGTCGTGGGCTTCTTCACGACTCGTGCCAGCCGGGGAAACGACGGCGGGCGCCGGAGTCTCTCAAATGAAGGAGCCGGCTCCCCGTGGCAGTCCGCCGCGCAGTCTCGTATAAGTCTTGAAGCCGCATTCGATCGTCCGACTCTTCGGAGAACAAACATGGATTTTCGGCGTTCGTGGATCTGCCTGACTCTGTGTCTGGTTCTCTCCGCCGCTCCGCTCGCTGCGGGCGAGGGGGCCTGGACCTCCATCGGTCCCGACGGGGGATGGATCATGGCGCTCGCCGCCTCCCCCTCGCACCCCTTCGTCCTTTACGCCGGAGTCGCCGGGCGCGGCCTCCACCGGAGCACCGACCGCGGGCGCACCTGGGCTCTCGCCGGCTCGGGCCGCCACCTTCAACACCTCGCACCGGGGGATGGCCTTCGGGATCGACGAGCTGGGGATCGACGGGCAGAACCCGCCCCGCCTCTACGCGCGGCTCGGCAGCCGCGTGCTGGCGACCGCGGACCGCGGCGCCAACTGGCTGGACGTCGGCCCTCCGGCCGACCTCTCCGACCCGCTGTACTTCTCCGACCCCTCGCTGGCGGTCGCTCCCGACGACTCGCAGACGCTCTACGTCAGCGAGTCCAGGAACCTGGCCCAGAGCACGGATGGCGGACGCAGCTGGACCATTGTCCAGAACCCCTGCGTCATCCTGTCGGGCCTCCTCCTCGAGCCACGGGATTCGGGCCATCTCTTTGCCGAAGGGCACTTCCTCAGCGGCTTTTGCGGGAGGATCCCCAAAGCGCTCCTCCACAGCCGGGACGGGGGCCAAACGTGGGATCAGCTCATCGCCGTGGAATGGAGGTACCTGGCCATCGATTCCCTCGACTCGTCGGTCTACGTCGAGGACTCCGCCGGAGACCTCTGGCGCATCGTCCCCGGTCCGAGCTCCAGGCACGAGCTTCTCTTTCCAGAGCTTTCGGCCACGGCCCTCGCCGTCTCTCCCCTGGTGCCCGGAACGCTCTGGGCTGTGCGGCCTGGGGCGGTAGGGCGAAGCCGCGACGGGGGGCGGACCTGGAGCTTCTCCTCCGCTGGATTGCCGGAAGGTGCGGTCGTTTTCAAGCTGGCTCCAGACCCGGCGGATCCCGCGACGCTCTATGCCGGAATCTCCGCACAGGGAGTCTTCAAGAGCACCGATGCGGGGGAGACCTGGACCCCGGTGGGGACCTGGCCGGCCGGCGTCCATCTCCAGGGCGGGCTTCTCGTCGATCCCGCCGATCCATCCATCCTCTATGCCGGGACCGACACGGCCGGTGTCCTGATGTTCGACCAGGAGGACTGATGGGCGTATTGCCGGGCTATAAGCTGGCTAAATCACCCGCTCATTCCCCCCATCCACTGGAATCTGCGCCCCCGTCGTGCGGGCGAAGAGCGGACCGCAGAGCTCGGCGGCGAGCTCGGCCACGTGCTTGCTCGTGACCTCCACGCCCAGGACGTTGTTCTTCTTGTAGGACTCCACATCCAACCCATAGGCCGCGGCGCGGGAGGCGAGGACCTCGTCCGTCCAGACGCCCGTATCGAACACCGCGTTCGGATGCAGGACGTTCACCCGGATGCTGTCCTTCCCCCATTCCAGCGCCGCCACGCGGGCGAGCTGGTTGAGCGCCGCTTTGGAGGCCGAGTAGGCCCCGGCGCCAGGCCCCGGCGCCGGTACGTTCTTCGAGCCGATCACCACCACCCGCCCGCCGTTCGGCGCCAGCGCCAGCAGCGGGTGGGCCTCGCGCATCAGCGCAAAGCTCGCGTCCAGGTTCACGTTCAGCACCCGCCGCCATTCCTCCGTCGGCAGATCGGCGAGCTTCCTCGCCCCGGGGAAGATCCCAGCGTTCAAGATCAGCATGTCGAGCCCGCCGAAGGCGTCGACCGCCGAAGCCACCGCGCGCCGGAGCGCCGCTTCGTCCGTCACGTCGCAGACAATCCCGCGGTAGTCATGGCGGGTGTGGAGAGATTCGATCGCAGGATCGCGGTCGAGCCCCACCACCGCCGCGCCCCTGGAGAGCAGCGAGGCCACGCAGGCCTTGCCGATCCCCGAGGCCGCTCCCGTGACCAAAGCCACCTCCCCGGCGAACGGCAGCGGCGGACCCGCCTTCTTGAGCTTCGCCTGCTCCAGATTCCAATACTCCACGTCGAATAGATCGCGCTCCGGCAGCGCCCGCCAGCCGCCGAGCCGGGCCGCGCGTTCGATCACGTCCATCGTATGGTCGTAGATCTCGGCGGCGATCGCCGCGTCGGTGGCCCGCCGTCCCGCGGTGAGCAGGCCGAGCTCGGAATCGATCACCACCCGCGGCGCTGGATCGAGCATGGTCTTCGGCGTCTTCGCCTGCGGCGCATGGGCGTCGAAAACCTCCCGGTAGGCGCGGGCATAGGCCGTCACGTCGCGCCCGAGCAGCGGCAGGCGCTTGGTGCGGATCACGTGGTCCGGCGTCGCGGGCCCCTGCTGCGCGATCACACCGACGTCCGGCCGCCGCGCGAAGGCGAGGCTCCGGGCATCGCGCCGGGACAGCAGGACCATGGGAAAGCCCGCCGCGCGCGACAGATCCCGCCGCAGCTCCGTAATCTCCTTGGGAGACACGGCCGGCGGCTCGGTTGTCTCGATCTCCGGCGGCGCTGGGAGATCCCAGGCCCCATGGGCGGCGAGGTGCTCCTCGGCCATCGTGACCAGCTCGATCATCCGCTCGTAGGACTCGCGCGCCGTCTCCCCGAACGAGAAGATGCCGTGGTTCATCAGCACCATGCCGATCGTCCGCGGGCCGGCCTGCTCCGGGAACACGCGGGCGCAGAGCCGCGCCAGGTCGAAGCCCGGCATCACGTAGGGGATCACCACCACCAGATCCCCCCAGATCGCGCGCACCCGCGCCGCGCCCTCCGGCGTGTTGGTCACCGCCACGACCGCGTCGGCATGCGTATGGTCCACGAATTTGTAGGGCAGGGCCGCGTGCAGGATCGCCTCGACCGACGGCGTGGGGGCCGACGCCCGGGTCATGTGCGTCACCATCTCGTTGACCATCCGGGGGTCGCTCAGCTCGTCGAGCTCGGCGAGGCGCAGCAGGTGGCCGCGCCGCACCGGGGCGAAGCCCGCTTCTTCGATCGTCTCCAGATCCCAGCCGCTCCCCTTCACGTAGAGGATTTCCTCCTCCTCGCCGAAGAGATTCGGCTCGCGCACCTTGACCGACGTATTGCCGCCGCCGTGCAAGACGAGCGACTTGTCCCGTCCCAGCAGGCGCGACGTGTAGACCCGCAGTCCCAGATCGCCGCCGCGGTCCTGAAAGCCCGCGGCCTCCTCGTCATTCCAGAGGCTCTTCATGGCCGCTCAACCTAGCACAACGTCCCCTTCGCAGCCTCCCCGCACACCTTCCATGGTGTAAAGTGGCAGAGATTATGGTCATGGCGAAGGACTGGACTCCTACCTCCTGGCGACGAAAAACGGCTCTACAGCAGCCAAGCTACCCAGATCCCGCGCGTCTGGGGAGCGTGATGGAGGAGCTCGCGCAGCTCCCGCCCCTCGTCACCTCGTGGGAGATCGAGCGGCTGAAGAGCCAGCTCGCCGAAGCCGCGCGCGGCGAGCGTTTCCTGCTCCAGGGGGGCGATTGCGCCGAGTCCTTCGCCGACTGCACCTCGGCGTCGATCGCCAGCAAGCTGAAAATCCTGCTGCAGATGAGCCTGATCCTGACGCACGGCCTGCGGCGCCGGATCATCCGGGTGGGCCGCTTCGCCGGGCAGTACGCCAAGCCGCGCAGCGAGGACCTGGAGACGCGCGGCGATCTCACCCTCCCCACCTACCGCGGCGAGCTGGTCAACCGTGCCCCCTACACCCTGGCCGACCGGACGCCCAACCCGGAGCTCCTGCTGCGCGGCTACGAGCGGGCGGCGCTGACCATCAACTTCATCCGCTCGCTGATCGACGGCGGCTTCGCCGACCTCCACCATCCCGAGTACTGGGACCTGGATTGGGTCCAGCACTCGCCGCTGGCCGCCGAGTACCACCGCATCGTGAACGCCATCGGCGACTCGTTGAGCTTCCTCGAACAGCTCGCGGGGCAGCCGGTCAGCGAAACCAGCCGGGTCGACTACTTCACCAGCCACGAGGGCCTGCTCCTGGTCTATGAGCAGGCGCAGACGCGGCAGGTGCCGCACCGCACCGGGTGGTACAACCTCTCGACCCACTTCCCGTGGATCGGCCTGCGCACCGCGCAGCCCGGCGGCGCCCACGTCGAATACTTCCGCGGCATCAACAATCCGATCGGGGTGAAAGTCGGAGCGACCACCTCCGCGGAGACGCTCCTGGAGCTGGCCGAGATCCTCGATCCCGACCGCGAGCCGGGCCGCCTCACCTTCATCCACCGGTTCGGTCACAAGAAGATCGCCGAAGGCCTGCCGCCGATTCTGGAAACGATGCGCCGCGAGGGCCGCCAGGTGCTCTGGATCTGCGACCCGATGCACGGCAACACCGAGAGCACGTCGACCGGTCTCAAGACCCGCCGCTTCGAGAACATCCTCTCGGAGCTGGAGCAGGCCTTCGAGATCCATGCCGATGCGGGCTCCTACCTGGGAGGGGTTCACTTCGAGCTGACCGGCGAAAACGTGACCGAGTGCATCGGAGGCGCCCGCGGCTTGACCGAGGACGACCTGCGGCGCTCCTACCACACCCAGGTCGACCCGCGCCTCAATTACGAGCAGGCCCTGGAGATGGCCCTGCTGATCTCCCGCCGGGCGGCGCAGACGCCACGGCAGTCGCTGCGCGTGGCGGTGTAGCCCCTCACCCCCGGCCCCTCTCCCATCCCCTGGGAGAGTGGGGGAGAGTGGAGCATGGCGAAGACAAAAAACAGGAGTCTGAGGTAAAATGGTCTCCTTCAAAGGAACGAAAGGGGATTCGACGAGACATGTCGTCTTTTGTCTTCGACCGGGATGGTGCAGATCATCCCTGGGAACGGGCCTTGCGGGAGCTCGCAGCCGGACCGGACGAGCGCCGACGAGCGGTGGCCGAGAACTGGCGCATGGACCACCGGGTCACGCTTGAGCGGGAGAACGAAGATCTCCTCGCCTGCGGATATTTCACGGCTCACGAGGGAGCCGAGGAGTGGCGCAGGGCGCTCTACGCCTATTTCCGCCTGCGCCTCTGCCAACCCTCTGACCCGTCCAGCGAGCCTCGATCCTCGTACCTGCACGCCTGCAACACCTCGAATCTTGTCAGCGGCCTCGCATCCTTCGATCGCCTCTGCCACGTGGGCTCTCTTCAGGCCATTGTGGGCCGTGTCCTGGCGGGGGGCGCCGCAGCGGACGCAGAGGCCAGCCTTGTGGACGAGCTCGGCGTGTCAATCCCAGAGAAACTTCCGGGTGAGGCGGAACCGCTCTGGCTGGGCCGGGCCGTTGGCCGATTCGCCGAGCTCTTGATGGATCGCGGCGAGGCTGCGGTGCGCACGGCGGCGCGCATCCTGCTCGAAGCGCTGGGCCCGGCGGAACCCCCTTGGTGGGCCTGCTTCGCCGAGGAGGTCCAGCCGCAGATCGACACCGGAACCGCGGCGGGCCTGTGCGAAGCCCTTGGGCTTGGGCACCGTTGGGCCGGCGAGTGGCTGATCGTCTGGTCTTATCCGGTGTCCGATGCGGGACCGCTCTACCGGCCCACCGTAGCGGAGGCCACCGATTCGCCATTTCACTATCCTTCACCGCCCGAGTTTGGTTTCGGCATCACGATGCCTCTCGATTCGGCCCACGGCACCTGCCGGGAGGTCCTGCACCGTCCGCTCCGTGGCTCTGCAGCGGAGGCCGGCTGCACCGGCAAGCTCCTTTTTCTTGAGGATTTTCCGCCAATGGCGGATACTCGGCTGATGGAGCTGCGCCGGATACATCGAGACCGGCTGCGATCGGAGCTCGGTACCGATGCGCTGACAGCGTGGCTCGACCGCCACGCGGAGGCGCGATGAACGCCACCGCGTCACCTCTTTTCCAGCCACTTTGCGAGTCGTTGACCACGATCGCTCGCGGCGTCGATGCTCGCGCACTTCGTGCTCATCTCGAGGGCCGTGGGCTCCCCATTCTCGGTGGTGACGCTGAACCGGCCGAGCTGATCCTGCGGGCGATCGGCGAGGCGCCGGACCTGCCGCGACTGGCAGCCGATTTGGCTCCCCCGCTGGCGCAGGTCATCGCTGAGTGTATGGCAGAGCTGAAGGCTGAGGGCCTTACGCCGATCCTCCAGCTCCTGCTCCATCAAACTCTCCGGCTGGCAGCCGACCTGCCCGCGAATGCCACGCTCGCCGACAGTCTGCGTGCACTGGCTGTGTCTCTGGAGGAAGCTGCTCCAGACTTCTGGTATCAAGCTCCCCTGGCGCCGCTCATGGCAAGAGCTCTCGTCTATCAACAGACGGACTCCCAGACCGAGAGTCTCTGGCTCCGGCTGCTGGAATCCTCCGGGGAAGGTCCGTGGACGCCGGAACGGCGGACGGTTCTCCTGTCCGCCTGGCGTGGCCTGCTCCACGTACCTCCTGATGAGGAAGCCGCGCGCGCTGGCCGGGTCATCAACATCGGCCGGGTGGAACATGGTCTTCTTGCCCTGGAAGCTGGGGTGAGGTCCCGCGAAAACGGGCTGCGGCTGGTCAGGCAAGCGCTGCGGGTGCTGGTCGAAACGTTTCCGCGCTCGCCGCAGTTCTGGGCAGATCGGCTGGGACATCGCGCCGATCTCTGGCCTGCGGAGCTGCGGGAGGAGGCAGTTCGACAGTGGCCCGAGCTGGAAGGGTTGGCCAAGACGGTGCCGAACGAAGTGGCAGAGGGCGTGGGGCGGCCGGTCGTCGAGCCGCGCACGCCAGTTGAGCACGAGCTGATGGCGATCTGGCGCGAGGTGCTGGGAGTCGACCAGATCGGCATCTACGACAACTTCTTCGAGCTTGGCGGGGATTCCCTCCAGCTTCTTGAGGCACGCCAAAGGCTTAAAGAAGAACTCAAGCGTAATATCCCGGCCACTGAATTCTTCGTCTTTCCTACAGTCGCCGCACTGGCCCACCGTCTTGAGGAGGAGGCAGACGACCCCGTTGCGGCAGCGGCTCCCAAGCAGAGTAAACCGAGGAGACTGCGCCGGACCAGCAAAATGAGAGCTGGGTGAAAAGTTTCTGCGGACGAGCTCTCTCCCGAATGGTTTTGCTCGTTTCTATGAGGGGCTTTCATCCTTTTCCGGCCCTGCCTTCTCTTTCTTCTTCCGCCGGAACCGCTCCTTCGCCTCCTCGATCGGCCGGTTCTCGATGAAGTAGGCGATCGCCGCCTCGCCGATGCCCCACGTACCGGCGGCGGCGACGCCCGCGGAGAGGATCTCTCCCCCGACCGGAAACGCGATCTTGCCGACCGCCCGCGCCAGCTCGCGCAGGGCAAAGGCGGCTCCGAGGTTCGCCCCCAGGGCGACGAGAAACTCCTTGGCCGCGTTTTTCGACAGCTCGCGGCCGGAGAGGTAGGCGATGCCGGTGATCAAGCCGACCTGCACGGCCGTGATCGGCAGGATGTCCGCGACCGGGATCGGCGTGGCGGCGATGCCGCCGGCCAGAGCGGCGGCGGCGGCGGTCATCTTCCGGGCGGTCTTCGCCTGGACGGCGCGGACACGGGAGAGGCGCGCCATCTGCACCTGGGCGCTGCGCGGCAGCACCTCCACCAGGTACTCGACGAGCGCGTCGATGTTCCAGTAGTTGTCGTACGTCCGCCGCCCCTCGGCATCGTATTCGGCGTAGGCCGAAACCGGGATGACCCGGGCCAGACCGATCCCCAGCTCGGAGAGCGCCTCCTCCAGGGTCTTCACCGCCGTCTGGATGTTCTTCTGCTTCGTCTCGTTCTCGTAGGGAGGCTCGACCCGCTTGGGATCGAGCTCGTCGACCTGGGTGACGATCGCGACCACCGGCGCGTCATAGCGGTGCCGCTCCAGGAGGAAGCGCCGGACTTCGCGAATGTTCGCCAGGTCCTCGGCGATGTGGGAATCGACGTCCTTGGCCTTGCAGAGGAAGAGGATGGCGTCCGGCCAGTCCTCGGTGAGAGCGGCGCGGATCTCGTCCAGGGCATGCTGAAAGTTGGCCGCCTCCGGCCGCGTGCGGTCGCCGATGCCGCGCGTGTCGAGCAGGCGGAGATCGCCCTTGGGAGTGCGGGCCGCATACCAGGACGGGCGTCCCGTCTCCGACAGCACCGAGCCGATCGTGGCCACGAGCTCGCCGCAGAGAGCGTTGACGAGAGACGACTTGCCGGCTCCGCGCCGGCCCAGGAACATCAGCTTCGGCGCCCGCGCCTCCATCAGCATCTCCTTGTAGGTCCGCACCGCCTCCGAAACCTGCGGCCGCAACGCTTCGGGCACCGCGGACACGGCGCGCGCGAGGAGGTCGGAGATGGAGGGGAGGATGGGGTCTTGGGTGGACATGAAGGGAGAGTCTATCCTCACCCGCCGGCTCCAAGGCATGGTACGCTCTGCCGCAATTTTCTAAAGAGGAGTGCCGTTCAGGCATGTCTCAAGAAGGAGAGCGCCGATACCGCCTGTACATCGACGAGTCTGGCGACCACACGTTCAAGCTCGTCGAAGACGACAACCACCGATATCTCGGTTTGCTTGGGATCTGGTTCGACGTGGAGGTTCCCTACAGAACCTTCGCTCAGGCCCTTGGCTCTCTGAAAGCCGAAATCTTCGGATGGCATCCGGATGATTCGACCCTCTGCCTGCACCGGAAAGACATCGTCGAACGCAGAGGAATCTTCTCTCGGCTCCGCAACCCCGAATTGAACCGGCGCTTCGAGGAGGGTCTCCGCAAGGTTGTTCGTGACGCCCCTTTCCATATGACGTGTGTCGTTATCGACAAAGCATTGCACCGCAACAAGACTTATCCCGAGATCTTTCATCCCTACCACTACTGCGTGGCTGCCCTCCTCGAACGCTACGCGGGGTGGCTCGAGGGCTCTGGCGTCCAAGGTGACGTGATGGCGGAGTCGCGAGGGCGAATCGAAGATCAGGAGCTCGCCGCAGCCTTCGAGTCAACCCTGGGAAAAGGCACTCGCCTTCACTCTCCCCAGGAGATCGACAACGTCCTCACAAGCAAGAAAATCAAGCTTAAGAAGAAAGAGCACGCGATACCCGGTCTCGAGCTGGCGGACCTGCTGGCCTACCCTTTCAAACGGGAGATGGTGGCGGAGAGGCGAGGAGAGGAACCGCCCAGCGACTTCAGCTCGGTCTTGCTCGATGAAGCACGGCCCAAGGCTGGAGGCTACGGAAAAGTTTGGCTTGATTGAAAAATGAAAGGGCTCCTTTCGGAGCCCATTCACGCTAGCCCTTACGAGCTATCCACCTGCGGCGCTCGAAGCACCGCATTGAACAGAGCGTACACCCTTCACCCTGGAGGAGTCAATTCGCCAGCCCGCGTATACTTCCTGCTCATGAGGGGAGCGGGTGGCCTTCTCGAAGTCCTGTTTCTCGTCGCGGCCGTAATCGGGGCAGCTCCTGGCCGGGCCGAGGACATCCCCTTCGTCCGCACGGTGATCGCCCGGGAGAGCCCCCACTGCCCCTGCGGCAAGGCTCTGGGGGATCTCGACGGCGATGGCCGGCTCGACGTGATCGTCGCCGGCAGCGACGGACTGCTGGTCTGGTACGCCTCTCCCGATTGGACCCCGTCCGTCCTTGCCGCCGAGGGAGCCACCACGGAAGGCGGGTTGGCCGTCGGAGATCTGGATCGGGATGGCGCCCTGGACGTGACCGTGGGCACCGTCTGGTTCGAGAATCCTCGCTGGCCGGCGCATCCGATCGGCTCCGGCAGCGGCATTCGGGACGTGGCCATCGGCGACCTCGATCACGACCGCAAGCTCGACGTCGTGCTGCGCGGAGACACCGGCTCCGCGGTCACGCTGTTCAGGCAGAAGAGACCGGAGTCCTGGCGCCGGCGCGACCTGGCCCTCGGAGCCGAGACCCGCGGGCTGGCGCTGGCCGACATCGACAGGGACGGGTTTCTCGACATCGTCGTCGGAGGGCGGTGGCTGAAGAATCCTGCCGGGAAGATCTTCTCTCAGCCGTGGCAGCGGCGCAGCTTCGGCTCCTGGAGCCCGGAGGCGGCGCTCGACGTCGGCGATCTGAACCGGGATGGCCGGCCGGACGTGGTGATGACGGTGTCCGACGGGCAGGGAAGGATCTCCTGGTTCGAGAATCCGGCGAATCCCGCCCGGCCTCGCTGGAAGGAGCACGTGATCGATCGCGGTCCTCTCGACTCGGCGCAGGGGGTGCGCCTCGCGGATCTCGATCGCGATGGCGATCTGGACGTGGTGACGTCGGAGATCCGGGGCGACGGACGCCTGCTGGTGTATCGCAATCTGGGGAAGGCCTCACGTTGGAGCCGACAGGTCCTCGGCACGCCGGCCCTGCACGACATCCGCGTCGCCGATATCGACAATGACGGCGACGGCGACATCCTCTGCACCGTCCCATTCGGGAAAGGGCCGGTGGAGCTGTGGGAGAACCGAATGGAGCCCAAGCCACAGCCTGGTCCGGATCGGATCCTCGTCTTCTCCAAGACCGCCGGCTTCCGCCACAGCAGCATCGAGCCGGGGATCGCCGCCCTGCGGAGCCTGGGCGCCGCGCACGACTTCGAGGTCGACGCGACCGAGGATGCGGGACAATTCACCACCGCCAACCTCAGCCGCTACAAGGCCGTCGTCTTCCTTTCCACAACCGGGGACGTCCTCAACGGTGAGCAGCAAGCCGCCTTCATGACCTACATCCGCCACGGGGGTGGCTTCGTGGGAATCCACGCCGCGGCCGACACGGAGCACGGCTGGCCCTGGTATGGAGGCCTCGTAGGAGCGTACTTCGCGAGCCATCCGGCGCCGGCACAGGCACGAATTCGGGTCGAGAACCGGGACCACCCCTCGACGAGAACGCTGCCGGACCCCTGGAACCGCTTCGACGAGTGGTACGACTTCACGCAGAACCCCCGGAGCCGGGGCGTCACCGTGCTGCTCACCCTGGATGAGGCGAGCTATTCCGGGGGACAGATGGGCGCCGATCATCCCATCGCCTGGTATCACGGGTACGATGGCGGCCGGGCCTGGTACACCGCCGGAGGTCACACGGACGAATCCTTCTCCGAGCCGGCGTTCCTGGAGCACCTGCTGGGTGGAATCCGGTACGCGGCCGGCGCCCGGTAGTGGACCCTCGATGAGCTACGACGAAGTCTACGCCGATCTTCCTCTGCTTCATCCGACGCCCCGCTCCTGGGCGGAGCTCGCGGCGTCGCGTCTGCCCGAGTTCCTGGCCGATCACGCGGTCTGTGAGCAGCAGGTCGCCATGTATGCCCTGTCCCTCGCCGGCTACTATCCGGACGACGCCGAGCTCGTCGAGCGCGCCGCGGCGCTCGCGGCCGAGGAGGTGCAGCATTTCCGGCGGGTGGTGGCGATCCTGAGAAAGCGGGGCTGGCCGCTCGGAGGGCGGCGGAAGAACCTCTGGGCCCAGAGCCTGCGGGCTCGGATCGTTCTCGGCCGCGAGCCCTGGACGAAGGTCGACCGCCTGCTGTTCGGCGCCATGGTCGAGGCGCGGAGCTGCGAGCGGTTCACCCGTCTTCTGGAGGTCGTCGACGACCCGGAGGTCGCCGACCTCCTCGCCGATCTGGGCCCCGCGGAGCGCCGCCACTGGAAGCTCTTCTATCAGCTCGCCAGCCGCGACACCGGCGAGGAGGCCCTCGCAGCCCGCTTCCAGGCTTGGCGGGAATTCGAGGCCGACCTCGCCCGCGGCCTCGGCGTCTCTCCGGCGGTTCACGGCTGAGCGGAGCGCACCTCGACGGTCGAGAACCCCTGGTGCTTGGTGACGATCACCTGCTGGGCGAACTCGTCGCGTAGCTCGGGGATGTGGGTGATGATGCCGACCATCCGGCCGCCCACCCGCAGGCTCTGGAGGGTCTCGGAGACCAGGGCGAGCGTGTCGGGATCGAGGGTGCCGAAACCCTCGTCGATGAACAGGCTGTCGAGATTCACCGCGCCGACGGCGCGCTGCACCTGGTCGCTGAGCTCCAGGGCGAGAGCCAGCGAGGTCAGAAAGGTCTCTCCTCCGCTCAGCGTGTCGCTGATCCGCGTCTCGTCGGCGTTGTCGTGATCGACGACCCGGATCTCGTCGTCGTCGAATTGCAGAGAGTACCGCTCGCCGGTCAGCTTCATCAGCCGGGCCGAGGCGCCCTGCACGAGCTCGTTGAAGACCTCCTGGAGGACGTACGCCTGGAACTTGTCGCTCCGCAGGTCTCCGGCCAGGAGGTCGACCACGCGCAGAGCCGACGCCTCGATCTCCAGCTGCTCGCGGAGCTCTTTCGAGCGGGCGAGCCGCTGCTTCATGCGCCCGGTCTGCTCTTCAAGCTTCTTTTCCTTGCCGAGCGCCGTCTCCACCTCGATGGTGAGGCTCGCGGCGAGCTTCTCGACTTCCGCCACCTGCTCGTCGGACACCCGCTCTTCCCCCAGCTCGGCTCTGAGCAGGATGGCCCGCTCCTCGGCGGCGTGGCTGTCCTGTGCATGCTTGTGGACCTGCTCCCGGAGCCGCGTGGCGGTCGCCTCGTCGAGGAGCGCCTCGCGGACGGCGGCCTCGCCGGCAAAGCCGGCGCGCGCAATCTCCGTGTCCCGGCTCTCCGCTCTTCGGGCGGCCTCCTGACGAGCAGCTTTGGCAGCTTCGGCCTGGAGCCGGCGCGCCTCCTGGGTCCCCGCCAGCCGGTTCTGGGCGGCTGCCGCCTCCTCGGCGGCCCTCTTGCAGTTGGATTCCAGCTGCCGGATCTGCTCCTCCAGGGCCGCCGCCTCGGCCGCCGGATCGGCCGACCCGGTGACGGCTCGGATCGCATCCTGCACCGCCGTGAGCCGGTCCCGGCTCGTCCGGCGATCCTCTTCCAACCTCCGTCGCGACGCCTCCCTCTCGCCGAGCCGCTCCCGCGCGGCGGTCTCCTCGGCCTTGGCCTTCTCCAGCGTTCGTTCCGCCGTCGCCAGCCGCGCCCTCGCTTCGTCGTTCGCCTTGCGGCTCCTGGCGAGCGCCACGATGTGTTGATCGATCCACACCTCGACTACGAAATCCTCTTGCGGCGCACGGCCACCGAGCGTTCGACGGATCGCGTTCTCCCCGGCGGCCACGCTCTTTTCCAGCTCGGTGGAGCGCGCGTCCAGCTCGGCGAGACTCTGCCGGGTGGCCTGGAGCCTCGCCTGCTCTCCCGTGAGCGCGGACTCTCTCTGCCGGGCGAGCGCCTCGGCTTCCTTGTACGTTTCCCGCGCGCGCTGGAGAGCGGCCCGGGCCGCCTCGACCTCGGGGGCCCGGTGGGCCGGAGGTGGGGTCTCCACGATCTGCTCGCACACCGGGCAGGGTTGGCCGGGAACCAACCCTTCGCGGAGGTGATTGGCCTCGTTCAGACTGATCGCGCGGTGCAACGCCTCTTCGGCCGCCTCAAAGCCGCGCTGCGCCTTCTCCGCGGACTTTCGGGCCGACTCGGCCTGCTTCTTGAGCCGCTCGATCTCCCGCGCCTGCTGGTCCAAATCCTTGCGCTTCCGGGCGAGCTCGGCCGTGCTCTCCGTCGCGCTCCGCCGAGCCGCGCCCAGGGCGACGGCCCGGTCGCGGACGCTCTCCAGCAACGCATCCAGCTCCGGGTCATAGCCGGAAGCTTCCATGGCCTGGCGGGCCGCATCGACAGCGGTTTGTTGTTGCGCTTGCACGGCCTTCGCCGCTTCGACCGTCGCGGCGAGCGTGGCCAGCTCCTCCTCCAGAGCCCGCAAGCCCTGCATCTGCCGCTCGATGGCCGCGACGAGCTGATCTCGCTCCGGCAGGCGTCCGAACACCTGGTGGAGGCGCGCCACCTGCTCGCGCATCGCCGGGACCGCCCCGGCGGCTTTCTCCGCGGACTTCAACGCGCCGGACTTCGTTTTCCAATCCTTTTGCGCGGAATCCTGCTGGGCCTTGGCGTCGTCCGCCGCCTTCGCCGCCGCCGTCGCCGAGGCGGCGGCGCGGGCTGCTTCATCGAGCAGCGGCAACAGCGGCACCGCGCGAGCCGCCGCCTCGATCCTCGCTTGCACGCGGCTGACCTGCTCGGCCTGCTTGTGCAAAGCGATCAGCTTTTCTTCGAGCTGTCGAAGCTCTCGCGTTTTCATGTGCTGGCCACGCAGCCGGTCGAGCATGGCCTGGATCTCGTCCCGGTTCTTCCTCCAGGAGGCGAGCAAATCGACGACCCGGGCGTGCTCCGTCTCCAGCTGAACGACGGCAGCCTCGTCGACGCCGGCGTACTCGTCCGCGAGGACCTTCTGCAATGAATCGACCGTACCCTTTTTCGAAGCGGCCAGACGCTGCGCCCGTTCGCGCATCCGCTCGTAGACGTCGAGCCGCAGCAACGTGCGCAGCATGCTGCGCCGGTCTCTCGGTTGCGCTTTGAGAAACCGGGCGAATTCGCCTTGCGGCAGGACCACGGCCTGCATGAACGCGGGGGCCTCGAGCCCCAGGATCTGCACGATCTGATCGCTCGCGGTGCGGACCTGGTCCGCCAGATTTTTGAACGAGCCGCCGACGTCCTGCTCCTCCAAGCGAACCATTTGCACGCCACTGCGCCGAAGGCTCCGTGCGATGCGATAGCGGCTCGTCCCGACGTCGAAGTCCAGCACCACGCTGATCCGGTCGCGCGATGCCGAAATCATCTCGGTCCGATCGGGGCTTTTGACCCGGGGGATCTCTCCGTACAGCGCAAAGATCATGGCGTCCAACAGCGTCGACTTACCGGCTCCCGTCGGCCCCGAAATGGCGAACAGATCGAGCGCGCTGAAGTCGATGTCTTGCTTCTCCCGGAAGCACGCGAGCCCCTCGACGGTGAGATGGACGGGACGCATCGCTCAATCCTCGAGGGATGCCAGGTCGTAGAGATCCTGAAAGGTTTCCAGAACGTCCAGGTCCGCTTCCTGCCGGTACACGCGGCGATGGTAGGTGCCGTAGTGCCCGACCGGCGAGACCCCTTTCTCCAGCCGGACCTCGGGCTGCTCCTCGGGCTCGGGAAGCTCGGCGCGCACGACGAGCGCATTGGGAAGCAGCTCGCGAACTTTTCGATTGAGATCGGGATCCTTTTCTGTCAAAGGGACCGTCACGCGCAACCAACCCTCGCGGTAGTTGTCCGCGGTCTCCTCGAGCTCCGCAAGCGGAGCGCGCAGGTCGACGAGCTGCAGCCCCCCTTCGTAAAGAACATGCTCGACGGTCGCGGCCTGGCCGGGCGACGCCGTGACGACGATAAAGGTTTTTTCCTCTCCGGCCTCGCCGAAGTCCATCTGGAGAAGCGAGCCGGCATAGTAGGCGGGCACCGGCACATCGATCTTCTGCGGCTTGTGGATGTGTCCGAGAGCGATGTAGCTCGCCGTGGAAGGCAGAGCCTGCGGCGAGGCGGCCCAATCCTCTCCGATGTGCACGCGGCGCTCCGATTCGCCGAAAATGGCCCCCTCGATGTGCGTATGCGCCATGAGGAGGTTGACGGCGTCCGGATGAAAAGCGCCGCAGAGATCCTGGACGGCCAGCTCGAACATGCGAGCATATTTGGTCCGCGCGCTCGCCTCCTCGCCCGCGATGTCCAGCGCCGACACCCAGGCTCCCGGGGAGGCGAACGGCAGCGCCCCGACGATCGCCGTCTCTCCACAGCGGGTCTCGACGATCCGGACACCTCCCCGGGAGGCGGGGCGTGGGCGGCCGATGATCTGTACGTGGACGAATTCGGTGAGCAGCGAGCGGGCGTCGAGACGGAGCGGATCGTCGTGGTTGCCGGCGATCACGAGCATCCGCGCGCCACTCCGCCCCACGCGCACCAGGAACCGGTTGACGAGCTGCTCCGCCTCGGCCGGCGGGTTGCGGCTTTCGAAGACGTCCCCGGAGTGGAGGACGAGGTCGATCGCTTCCTGCTCGATGAACGCCGCCAGATGGTCGAGCACCGCCTCCAGCTCATCGAGGCGCTGAATCCCCTTCCATCGGCGGCCGATATGCCAGTCGCTGGTGTGGACGATCCTCACAGCCCGGGATCTTATCCCGCCAACTGCCGCCGCCGCCCCGCCACGGCCACTGTCATCAGCAACGCTGTGACCTCTCGTGCTACCGGGCCGGCGTATCCGAGGGTTCCTCTCCCCTGCGACCCCCCGCCGCCTTGAGCTCTGCGCTCGCGTTGGCGATCCACTCCGCGTAGTGGTCGAGGCGGACGTAGATCCCCTGGTCTCCCTCGACCGTGCGGGAGGCGATCGCGGCCAGCTTCAGCCCCCTGCGAGTGCTGACGTAGGCCGGTGAGCCGCTGTCCTGCGAAAAGGCACCGCCCCGCCCGGACTCGTCGGTCACCAGCTCCTTCCCCTCGTGGCATCCGCTGGGATCTCCCTGCGGGCAGCGGGCGTGCAGCACCCGCAACGGCGGCCGGCTTTTTCTCTGCCGGCCTGCAGGTCCCGAGCTGTTGCCATCGCCGTATCCGACGACGACCACCGCCTTTGAACCGTCGATCTCCGCGGCCGAAGCAAGGCGCCGTGGGCGGTGCTTCCGAGGGGTCTCCAGGCGGAGCAGCAGGAGGTCTCCCTCCAAGGTGCCGCCGTCGAAATCAGGCGGCGAAAGAACGAGATCCTTCCGGATCGGGTGCTTGGTGGGATTCCCAAGGATCGACAACGCGGCCACGACGGCCACCGGCATCTTCTCTCTAAGGACGTGGCCTGCGGTAAGTACGACGTCCTCGTCAAGGAGGACGCCCGTGGCGACGAGGGAGCCATTCTCATCCACCAGCGCGACACACTCGGGGAATTCTCCTTCGTTCGTCTCTGGCCCCTCGATTAGGTGCGTCGACAGCTTTGCCGCCTTCTGTACATCTTCGGTCTCAGCGGTCTCCTGCCGCATGGTGTCCGCCGTGATCTTCGTCGGCGGGCAATGGCCGGTGCTTCCGGTAATCGGACCAGAAAGTGTCATCGGGATGTAGGGGACGAAAAGGCCCAGTGGATCGGGTTTCTTGCCGCCTTTTTGAAGTCCGTCCAGGATGTTGTAATACCAGAGAAAATCGACCAGCCCAAAGCGACTGGCCTCGGGCCCTTCGTGAGAATTCGAGATGCAGATCCGCACAGGCTCCCGGGGCGGCAGGGGACGGGGCGGGAAGAAGTGGAAATTGCCCCGGCTCGATTGCAGAGTGACAGACTTCTCAAGTCCTTGGATTCGCAGGACGATGGCATCCGCCAGACTGCGTCCCTCCGTTCTTACCGCGCGGTCGGGCTGGACCTTGTCGTAGTGGTAGACGACGATCCCGCCATTCTGGCGGCCGCACTCCAGTGTCCCGAGCTGTCCGTGCGAGATTTCCAGTCGCGTAGTAACGGCGGACTTGTCAATCCCTCTGAACGTACATTCGGACAGGGTCAGTAGATCTTCCAGATCGGAGGTCCAACGGAACAGCTCCTCGGTCTGGGGCTCGCGCTCATGTGTCTTCCTCACCGTCAGCAACGAAAGCGAAGGGGTCCCGGCCGGAGCCTGCAACGTCAGCGTTTCTCCCTCCAGGTTGCAGACGCCGACCTCCTCGCCATCCGGCGCCGGGAACACGCGGTTCACCGGCCGCATGAACTGACCGGGTCCCGGGACCTGAAATTTGGTCGCGAAGCTGAGGCGCGGCACGTGCTTGTACGGTCGCAGGTCTGGAGGGAAGTCGCCAAAAACCTTCTCAGGATGAGAAGCGTCCGGAATGTGGACCGTGCACGTCGTCGGGGGATCCTGGTCGAGCTCGAGCAGGCACATCCCGGTCAACACCAGCTCGAACGTGTACGTACTCATGATCTGGCCTCCTTTCCTGTCACGGAAATGTATAGATTTATTCTGCGCCGTAAGTGGCGAAACCAGCCCACACAGCAGGGGATTCACCTCGAGCCATGAACGCGAGTTGCACCGACCGCAGTGCCAAAGCCGGCGAAGGCTCGCCGTCGCGGAGGCGGCGATGGAAATCGATCATGAAATCGCGGGTCTTCTGATCGGGAGCCTTCCACTGGCTGGCGACGACCGTACGGGCTCCCGCCGCCAGAAAGCCCGCGGCGAGGCCGGCGACGCTCTCACGTCCCGTGGCTCCACCGGCCACACCACGGCAGACGGAGAGCACGACGAGCTCAACTCTTTGGAGATTCATGGCGGCTACGTTTGCCGCAGAGAGGCGACCGGAGTCTTCAGGCCGGTCCGGCCGCAATACCAGCAACGACCGTTGCGGCTCCCGCGGATCGAGGAGCGCGTGAGCCGCGATGTGAATCACCGCGGCCTCCGGGGCCCCGCGGACGAATGCATTAGTAGTGGCGGAGGAATCCGTCAGCAGGGCGGCTTTCTCGTAGATGGATGCAATCTGCCGCGCCTCGTCGGCGGCAAAAGGAAGACGAGGCAGACTGCGATACAAGGTGCGATCGAAAGCGGGATCTCCCACGGCGAGGACACCCGCGGCCGCGGGACGCGTCTTTCGATGCGAGATCGAGGCGAGGAAACTGGCGCTCGGCTGAATCAGGCTGACCCGGTCCTCGACCAGGAAACGGCCCCGGGATGCATCGAACAGGGCGGCAAAAGGAACTTGCGACAGAAAACGGTCGGGGACGATGGCAAGCCGGTCTTCTCCCGAGAAGTCCTGCGCGATCGGCCGGATCAGGTGGTCGTAGAGTGTGGCCGCCGGTCCGGGATTCTCGCGGCCGAGCTGCCCGGTTACGGCGCTGATCTGGAGCTGCCTGACCAGCTTTTCGAGAGTCGCCGCCGCGATCGGCTCGACGTGCAGCTTCAGCCGCCTGCCGGCGACGGTCCAGATGTAAAGCCGGTCGGGCAGCACCGCGTACTCGACAAGGGTCGTGCCGCGAGGCATCGCCTCCTCGAGGTCCGCCAACGAGAAGCGGGCACGCGCGGCCTCTCCGGCCCGTTGGTCCAACAGGAGGCGGCCTCGCGAGCGCTCCGCGTACACCAGGGCTCGCTCCGCGTCCCCGCGGCCCTCTGCCTGCAGCTCCACCATCCGGTCGAACGCAGACTGCGCCGCCTCGAAAGCGAACTGGCGAAGCCCAGGGTCCGCGATTTCGAATCGCCGGTCCTCGAACGTCTCGATCGCCCGCTCCAGATCCGCCTCCTCATCCTGCAACCGGCCCAGATGGTGGAACGCCATCGCCCGAATGGACAGGAGAGATGCTTGCTGATACAGGTAGGCCCGGCGCCGCTGTCGCTCCAGTGCAGAGGTCAACCAGGGCACGGCGGCGGCAGGATCGGAGCTCACCAGGGCCTTGCCTTTCGCCATGGCCAACATCATGTCGATCCGCTCGCGGAATTCCTCGAACTCCATCTCGCGCAGAAAGTCTCCAGCCTTTTGGAATTCCTCGACGGCCCGCGACCGCTCGCCGAGCGCATCGAAGACGCGTCCCCGCTGAAGAGACGCCTCGGCGAGCGCGCTGCGGACGTTCCAGCTGCGCGCAACTCCCTGGAGTTCGCGCGCAAAGGCAAGGGCTGCCCAGGGCCGCCCTTCCGCGAGCAGGGATTCAATGGAGTCGTAGAGGACCGAAAACACCGCTCGGGGTTCCCCCGTGCGGTTGACTGAGCCCAACGCCATCCGTCGTTCCGCCCATTCCTGCTCGCGCTCGCCGGCCTTGCCGAACGCCTCGGCGAGGAGAAGATGGAGAAAATCAGCGCTTTGCGGACCTTCACTCGCGGTGAGGCGGTCGAGCGCCACCCGGTAGTGTCTGATCGCCTGCTCCGGCAGATCGCGGTTGATCGCAGCGGTCCCACGGAGCCAGCGAACGCGTCCGGAAAGGACTGGGTACCGGCCGGCATCGACGGCCTCGTCGAGCCGGCGCAGCACGTCCTCAGCCGCCTGCGAATCGCGATAGAGGAGCGACACGCTGCCATAGAAGCGGGCCCAGAGCGCGAGCGGGCAGAGCGCCAGCGCTTCTCCGGCTCGCCGTAAAGACTCCGCCGGATCGCCGGCTGCGGACTGACGGTAACGCGCCATTCCCTCACCGAAATCGGCGAGGCCGCGGGCGATCTCCACCTGCCCGGGTCTATCCGTCCGTTCGATGGTCTTGAGGGTGTCAACCACCGTGGAATCGTGAATCCGCTCGGCCAACCGGCGGCTGATCCTGCGTAAGGCAACGAAGCGGCGCCGGGCGTCGTCTCGGTCTTCCGCCAGCACCGCGCGGCCCCAGGCGGGGAGAAGCGTTTCTTCGGTGTAAAGCCGCGAGAACAACGGGTAGCGGCCCACGAGGTCGCGCAACTCCTCTTCGTCGCCTTCGAGCGCCGCGGTCTCAAAGTGCGATTGCTTAAGCTGCCACTCCGCGAAAGCCGACGGCACGTGCAGAGTGGCCATGGCTAGCTGCGCTCGATCGAAGCGTGACGAGCTGTCAAGGATCAGGTAACGGTTCCAGGACTCGGTCGCCGCGACAGGAAGATGGAGCTGGGTCCGAGCTTCAGCAAGGTTGTAGAGAGCCGCTTCAAACTGCGGAGAAAAGTGGACTGCCTGCTCGGCAGCCTCCAACGCAAGGACGAGGTCGTGTGCCCTGCCCTCGGGTCCCACTGCGCGAGCCAGGTAGAGGGCTGCGAGATCAGAGGAGATCGCTGCATTTCCGGGAAGATCCAGCGAGAGAGATCGGAATGTGGCAATGGCGCGATTGATCCCGCCGCCGCGGAAAGCCCGCGCACCGCGGGCGGCCTCCATGCTTTGCGGTGCAGGCACCGCGACTGCGAGATCGGGCCCGTCCAGGAACCAGCCAGGTCCTTCGACGGCAGTTATCTGGGGAACAGCGGTCTGTTCCCCAGATTCGCGCGACAAATACCTCCAAAGGACCGTGGTGATCAGCAGCGAACCAAGGCCCAGATACGCGAAGCTACGCAGGCCTACTATCTTGACGCGCATATTCTCTCGGCAGAGCTCTGTCTGTTGCGAAACCAACAGTATCACTTGGGATGACAAAGTTCGCGCCGCTCCGACGCACCGAGGGAGAACAGCTGCGATTCAGGCTGGACTGCCCCCCCATCTCAGGGGGGATGAGGGTTACGACTCAGAATGCAGGATCAACGCCCGCGGAAAACTTCTCCTTATCCCGCCAACTGCCGCCGCCGGTCAGCATCGCCAGCGCGGGCGGGCACCTGCTCCGCCGTGCCGAACGTCTCGACGTGGAACTGAATGGCCGAGGTGACGTCGGCGATGGCCTCTTCGCGTGTGTCGCCCTCGCCGACGATCACACCGCGTAAGCCCACAGGATAGGCGACAAAGCCATCCGGGTGCTGCTCGATGATGACTCTCACGTCCTTGATCACATGTGCCTCCGGGTTAATTCGCCTTGAACCGAGCCACGCCAAAGCGATCCGCAGCTTCCAGCAGAGGACCATCGAGGCTCGCCAGCGGCAGACCGGTGCGGACCGCCAGGTCGAGGTAGCCTGCATCGTACGAGGATAGGCCCTGCTCGCGAGCCAGCCCAAGAATCTCTCCCAGCGGACGAACGTCTGCGTCGAGTGTGATCGGAAGGCTCTGGAGCAACTCCACGAAGCGGAGGGACTGCGCCGGGAGCAGACGCTTTTTCCTCTCTCCGACGACCAGAACGTTGGCAACCTCCAGAGACCAGATGGGCGGCACCACGGCCTCCCCCTCGACCAGAGCCTCAAGGGCGCTCTCGGAGTAGGGGCTGGCCTCGGCTTCGAAGCACCAGGCCATCGTCATGGAGCAATCCAGAACGAACCGATTCACCCGCGGCGGCCCTCCTCGATCATCTCCCGCGTGGAGAGTCCATCCAGAGTGATTCCGCGGCGGAATTCTCGTAACTGGCGGATGACTTCCCGAACATCCGGCCTTTGCCTGGATGGCACGGGGACGAGCAGAGCCACCGGCGTCCCATTCTTGGTAATCGCCACCTGTTCCCCGCGACTGACCTCTTCGATGAGCTGGGATAGGTGAGTCTTCGCTTCATAGGCACCGACGCTTCGCATTGCCCCTCCATAAGCGACTGGTCGGCCACTAGTCTATCAGATCCTACCCCGCCAATTGCCGCCGCCGCCCCGCGATCGCTGTTGCCATCAGCAACGCTGTAACCCCCAGAAATACGAGCGGCATCCCGCTCGCCAACCCTGCCGCCGTGGCGCCCGTGTAGTCCATCGTCGGCACCTGGTTCATCGGGCCGATGTACCAGATCACCAGATAGATCACCTCGAAGAGCTTGCTCGAGCCGCTCCAGAGGCCGAGCGCCAGTGCGAGCGTGGGGATGAACAGCGCGCCCACCACCCAGGCACCCAGGCTGTCCCATTGCCCGGTGGCCAAGAAACGGACCGCCGCGCCGCCGCCGGTGAGCACCGCGAGCGCCACGCCGGCCATCCAGGTGGCCGGGAGCTGGCGGCCCAGCGGACGGGCGGCTGAGAAGAGGAGCGCCGTGGTGTCGAAGCGGATCTCCCGGGCTCCCAGGCTTGACCAGAGGAGCATGGGCCACATCCAGGCGAGCGGCAGGACGAACTTCTGCACCGCGTCGAGCGGCGCGGTCAGGCTGGCAATCAGGAAGCCTGCGGCTCCCGCCCACCACCACCAGCGCCGGCCGTTCAAGAGCAGCCGCAGCTCCGCGCGCAATACGTCCAGGAAGCGGAAGCGGCGGCTCGCCTCCGAGAGCGGGCTCAGGTGGACGGCCGGTACGGGCACGAAGGCTGGCGCCTCCACCACCACCGCACCGTTCGCGCCCGCGGGACGCGGCCTCGCCGCGCGGCGGCCGAGCCAGCCGCGGGCCGGATCGAAGCGGTCGAAGAAGACCGCCGCCAGCAGCGCGACGCTCACCGCCATGAGAATCCAGAACAGGCGGGTCGCCAGCATCCCGGACGTCCAGTCGAGCCCTTCCCAGCGCATGATCTGCACCGGGCCATCCCCGCGTTCGATCCCGCCGAGAACGAATCCACGCTTCGCCGGGCCGAAGGCCGCCGCCGCGGCGACCTCCAGGTTCCGGTTGACCAGGTTGAGGCCGATTACGTCGAAGAGGCCACCGACTTCGATCGCCAGTGGCATCATGGCCGCCCAGACGAAGAACCACACCACGTTGCCGAAACCGCCGCGCAGGCCAGGGAGGGTCTCGAACAGCACCGCCATCGCGGCCACCACGGCGAGCATGGGGAGCGCCAGCAGGAGGAAGGGCAACAGGAGCTGCACGAGGTCGATCCGCCGATCCTCGCCAGCCAGAAGCTGAACGACGATGGAGGCGACGAAAAGGACGGCGACCATGGAGCCCAGCACCGCCAGGTTGCTCAGTGCCTTGCCCAGGGTGTAGAGCGGCTTTGACATCCGAGTGGTGGCGAGGATCTGCCCGACGCCCGTCTGCCGGTCGCGGTCGACCGCGTTCTTCACGACGTAGAAGCCGGCCAGAGACAGGAAGGTGTTGACCACCAGGGCCATGGTCGTGGCGATCCAGGCCGAGTTGTCGACGCCGCGCACGGTGCCGATCCAGAGCTGGAGCTTGCCGGTGCCCACGAGCCAGCCGAGCGCGACGGTGGCGGCGAGGATGACGAGGAAGCTGTAGCGCCTCACCCGTTCCAGAAAGTCGGCGCGCAGCAGGTGCCAAACCATCCGGTGAGCGTTCATGCGACCTTCTCCAGCTTTTCGGCGCGATGCCCTTCGAGCACGCTCAAATAGGCGTCTTCCAGCGTCGGCGCCACCGGTACAGCCTCCGGCGACGGCGCCAGGGACGACACGATGCGGACGTGCACACCGTCGGCGCGGCGGAACGTGCTGGAGATCTTCCAGCGCTCCCGCGCCGCCGGCAGGTCCGCGCTCGGCAGCACCCACTCCCACACCTGCCCCTCGACGCCGGAGAGCAACGCCTCGGGCTCGGCATGGGCCAGCAGGCGCCCGCGGTCCACCACGGCGATGCCGGTGGCCGTGGCCTCGACGTCCGACACGATGTGGGTCGAGAGGAGGACGATCCGCTCGCCGCCCAGGTCCGAGAGAAGGTTGCGAAAACGCACCCGCTCCTCCGGATCGAGCCCGACGGTCGGCTCGTCGACGATCAGGAGCTTCGGATCGTTGAGCAGAGCCTGCGCGATGCCGATCCTCTGGCGCATACCGCCCGAGTACCTCCCGAGCGGCCGTTTCCGCGCGTCGATCAGGTTCACCAGGGCGAGCAGCTCATCGATCCGCTGCCGCGCGGCCCGGCCGTCGATCCCCTTGACCGCGGCGATGTATTCCAGGAACTCCACGGCGTTCAGGTTGGGATAGACGCCGAAGTCCTGCGGCAGATAGCCGAGGACCGACCGCAGGCCATCGGGCGTGCGGGCGATGTCCTCGCCGTTCCAGAGGACCCGCCCCTCGGTCGGACGGGTAATGGTGGCGAGGATGCGCATCAGCGTCGACTTCCCCGCGCCGTTCGGACCCAGCAGGCCGAGCACGCCCGGCCCCAGATTCAAGGTGAAATCCCGCAGCCCCCAGAAGTCGCCGCGGTACCGTTTTCCGACGCGTTCAATGGACAGGTTCATGAGATGCCTCCGAGCGACTGTACGTCGAAGGGGGGCGGAATGTTCCATGCGGCCTACTTCCGCACCTCCTGCAGCGCCTCCGTGAGCGTCTCGCCGCCCTTGACCGCGAAGTCCAGCGTCCGCGTGGGGAACGGCATGGTGATGCCCTCGGCGTCGAACGCCTGCTTGATCCGCAGGATGGCCTCGCTGCGCGCTCCCAGGTAGTCGCCCTGCTTGCTGAAGGGGATCCAGAAGCGGACCACGAAGTTGATCGAGCTCTCGCCGATCTCCTCATAGTAGAGCTCGATCGGCCGGTCGGGCAGGCGCTGTGGAACCTCCTCAATCGCCCGGATCGCCACATCCCTCGCCCGGGCCAGGTCGTCCCCGAACGAGACGCCCACGTTCAGGTCGATCCTCCGCCTCCCGAGCGAGGAGTAGTTCATGATCGGGTTCTCGAACACCTGCTTGTTGGGGATCAGCACGAGCTGTCCCTGCGGCGTGTAGACCTCCGTCCACCGCAGGTTGACCTCGTGCACGGTGCCGAAGAAGTCCTGCGTCTTGATGAGCTGCCCCCGCCGGAACGGCCGGCGCACCGACAGGTAGATCCCCGCCATCAGGTTCGCCCCGATGTCCTGGAAGGCGAAACCCAGGGCCAGGGTGATGATCCCCGCTCCGGCCATCAGCGAGGCGACCGTCTTCTGGAGCCCGAGAATCCCAAGGGCGATGAAGACGCCGGCCGCGAAGACCCCCACATACACCATCTGGGCGAGGAGCCAGTTCACCTGCTCGCTGTGCGACACCCGCCGGATGAGGCGCGTCACCAGGTTGCGCATCAGCCGGGCCGCAATCCAGGTCACGACGATCACCACGACAGCCGCCAGCAGATTGGGCAGCAGAAGGACGAAGTCCCGCGCCCAGCCTCCCATCTTGCGGGCCAGCAGATTCCAGGCTTTGGTGAAATTCACCCCTGCACCTCCTCTCCGAGTCCGTTCATGCCCGGCGAGGAGCGGCAACTTGCGTGCCAGGGGGCCTCACCCCAGCCGCCCCTCCAGCCGCGCCTTCACCGCCGGCCACTCGTCGGCGACGATGCTGTACATGACCGTATGCCGCGGCAGGCCGTTGCTGCGGATCTGGTAGTTCCGGAGCACCCCCTCTCGCACGGCGCCGAGCTTTTCGATGGCGCGCTGGCTGTGCACGTTGTTCGAGTCGGTCTTGAACTGGACGCGGAGAGCGCCCAGCGTCTCGAAGGCATGCCGGAGGAGGAGGTATTTGCTCTCGGGGTTGACCTTCGTCCCCTGCCAGGTCTTGCCGATCCAGGTGCGGCCGATCTCCAGGCTGCGATGCCGCTCCCGGATCTCCAGGAATCCCGTGGACCCCACCGGCTCGCCCGTCTCCGCCAAGACGATGGCGAAGGCGAGCGAGGCCGGCGCCTCGATCGCGGAGGTGCGCAGCCAGTCCTGAAAGGCTTCGAGGCTCTCGTCGCGCGGAAACTCCAGGACCCACCGGAAGATCTCCGGGCTGGCCTGCCGGTGGAGGGCGGGGACGTGGTCGAGGGTGAGCGGCACCAGGTGGATGAGCTGCCCTTCGAGGCGAACGGGCTCGACGATCATAGGGCGCAGTTTAGCAACGCCCCCGATCTCCTTGACAGCCGGCTGGGGCTCTGACAGCCTTCCTGCCGACACACTCTTCCAAAACGGAGGCTTCCCGTGATCGACGCCCCACGTCCGGCGCACCGTCGCGCTCTGTCCCTGGCCGTCCTCGGTCTGCTCCTCGTCCCCACCCTGGCCGCAGCCGGCCTCCCCGGATCGCAGAAGAAGCCGTTCCAGAAGGCGCCCTCGCTCCGGGAGCGGGTCAAGAGCAACCCGAAGACGGGCACGGGCAAGTCGGGCGGCAAGTTCCGTCTGACCTATGCGCCGGTCAAGGACCAGGACTACCGCGAGGTGCGGGACCTCTTCAAGGAAGCCGGCCTTCTGGAGGAGGCCGTGCAGGGTCTCAATGAGACCTTCCGCATTCCCAAGGACATCGAGGTGACCTTGCGCGAGTGCGGCGAGGCGAACGCCTACTACGAGTCCGACAGCCGGCGCATCTCTCTCTGCTACGAGCTGGTGGCCTATTACGCCAGCGTGTTCTTCACCGACGCCGAGACCGACGAGGATCAGGAGACCGCCGGCGAAGCGGTGGCCGGCGCCACCCTGTTCACCCTGTTTCACGAGCTCGGGCACGCCCTGATCGACGTCTGGGACCTGCCGATCACCGGCCGGGAAGAGGACGCGGTCGATCAGCTCGCCACCATCATCCTCCTGGAAGGGGGAGAGGACGGCGAGACCGCGGCCCTGAACGGTGCCGCCTCGTTCTGGGGCGAGGAAGAGGAGTCGGAGGAAGGCGAAGAGGAGGAGGGGGAGCTCTCCTTCTGGGACGAGCACTCCCTGGGCGAGCAGCGCTTCTACAACATCGTCTGCTGGAGCTACGGAAGCAATCCCGAGGGGCTCTCCGACCTCGTCGGCGGCGGCGAAGACGATTGGCTCCCTGAAGCGCGCGCCGGACAGTGCCCGAACGAGTTCGCCCGGATGGCCAAGGCCTGGGACACGCTGCTGTCGCCGTATGTGAGGGAGTAGGAGAAGCCGGCTCCGCCGGGACCCTCTCACAGCCGCCCGGGAGAGGAGGAAACCGCCCTCCCGTTTGCTACTCCCAGGGCTCACGGAAACGCCGGGCCCGCCGCGCGGAAGGCGGCCACCATCTCGTCGAGCAGCTCGGGGTACCCGACCAGGAGCTCCAGCGCCCTCTCGTGGCGCTCGGCGCGGGCGACGACGGCTCGGGTGCGGTGGGTCTTCTCGGTCCACGCCGCGCGGTCGAGGAGCGGGCGCGGCCGATACCCTTCAACGCCTTGTCCCAGGAGGATGGCGTCGATCCCTTCCGGTCCCCAGAGCGGATCGGGATAGTCGAAGGCGGCCCGCGCCGCGGGGTCGTAGGTGAGGGGGCCTCTCTCGCGGAAGGCGGCGAGGAGGCCGGCGTGCTGCGCGACATCCACGTCCTGCCGGCAGGCGCGCCAGAAGGGGCTGTCCACCCGGCGGTTGAACTTGTAGTGGAGGGCGAGGAACCAGCGCAGGTAGTCCCACCAGGCTCCCACCTTGCGGCTCAGCTCTTCCGGCAAGCCCCGCTCCCCGCGGCGCAGCGGGAACGCGCGGACGAGCAGGCCGATCTGCCGGATGAGCATGTGGAGCGCGGTGGATTCCAGGGGCTCCACGAAGCCGTAGGCGTTCCCCAACGCCACGACGTTCCCCTTCCAGAAGTGGGCGTGCCGGCCGGCCCGGAAGCGGACCAACCGCGCCGCGCCCATTCCAGGCCCGACGACACGGCGCATCTCGGCCTCGGCCTCGTCCGGGGTCTGAAAGGCGGAGGCGAAGACGTAGCCTCGGTGGTCGCAGTCTTCCTGCGGCGTGCTCCAGCACCAGCCGCTGCTCAGGGTCTCGGCCGTGGTGTACGGGCGCACGACACCACCGTGCGGCACCGGCCCCACGACCGCGCGGTCGGTCCACAGGCTGCCATCGAAGCTGATCCAGGGGGAGCCCAGGGATTGTTCCAGGAGGAGGGAGCGGAAACCCGTGCAGTCGACAAAGAGATCGAAGGAGAGGCGCCGGCCGTCCGTGGCACGCAACGCGCGGATCTCCTCACTGTCCGTGGAACGCTCGACGTCCGCCACGGTCGCCTCGATCCTCTCGATCCCGGCTTCGGCGGCCCGGCGTTGCAGGTAGGCCACGAACCGCTCGTTGTCCAGGTGATAGGCGACCTCGGTGCCGAGGCGGCAGGTCCACCGGCCGTCCTCCGGGCCCTCTTCCGGATAGAGCGGGACCGCGCCGGCGGCCATCAGCATGGACTGGAGGGAGACGTCCTTGGGGTCGCCGCCGTGGACGACCGGCTCCAGGAAGCGGACCGGCCCGAAGGGATAGTGGAAGTCGCCGGTCTCCGGCAGCCCCCAGAGGAAGCGGATGCCCAGCTTGAAGGTGGGCTTCACCTCGCGGAAGAGGCGGTGGACGTCCAGACCCAGGTCGACGTGGAGGAACTGCGGCATGAGCGGGGTCGTGGCCTCGCCGACGCCGATGATCGGCACGTCCGGCGACTCGATGAGGGTCACGGCGAGGCCCGGGACCTTGCGCCGCAGGGCCAGGGCCGTCAGATAGCCGGCAGTGCCGCCGCCGAGAATGCCGATCGAGGTGACGAGGCCGTCCGTCTCCGGCGGACCGACCCGCGGCGTACGCCGCTCCTCGGTCTCGATGCGGAGGCGCTCGGCCCGGCGGATGGCGGGCGCCTCGTCCCGGTCTGGCAGGACACCGCAGAGCGGGCAGTCCGCCCGCCTTTCGACGGGCACGCGAACCCCCACCCCCTGGCCCCCTCCCCCGCGGAGCGGGAGAGGGGGAAGTCGGAGGAGACTATTGAGGAGATCGGGTGCTCCCTGGGGATCGAGCGCGGCTTGGATCTCGGCGGCGGCTCGGTCGAGGGCGGTGCCCTCCAGGCGGCCGGTGCGGAAGCCTGCGGCGGTGGCGAGCGTGTCCTCGGGCGAGAGCCTCAGGCTGCCGAGGGCGGCGAGCTGGGCGCAGGCGAAGCAGGGGCTTGCCCCGGGAATGGTGAGCGGGCCGATCCGTACGCCGTCCGGGTCGGCGGTGACGAAGAGGCTCGGGACGCCGGCCGCGAGCCACTGGGCCTGGAGGTCCAGGAGGTCGCGGTAGGAGGTCTCCGCGAGAGCGGCCACGGCCAGCTGGGCGCCGGCCAGATCGGGCGTGAGGACGAGGCCCGCGGAGAGGCGCTCCGCAGTGGCTCGGTCCGCCGCCACGAAGACCCGCGGCGCGTGCGCAGCGTCCGCTGACTGGTCCAGCCGCAGGAGATCCCCGGCGAGATTTGCGATGAGCCGGCGGACCGCCTCGGGGTCGTACTCCTCGGCCAGGGCTTCGCAGATCTGCTCGACCGTGCGCGTGCCGTCCGCCAGGTCCAGGACCCGCCGCAGGTCGTCCACGGTGAGGCCGTGCAGCAGGGTGATCCCCGCGCCATGGCGCGCCAGCACGCGGTCGTTCGGGAGCTGGACGAGCTGCGCCGTGGGATCGCCAATCAAAACGTCGGCAGGCTGGAGAGGTCTGGACAGGTGCATCATTCGAAGCTGAAACGCTATACTGTGGCCGACCTTTCGTCCATCGTTCAAGATCATGTCCAGGTCTCTCTCATGGCTGCAGGCCGCGAGCGGTTGGCTCCGCGCGCAACCCTTCGCTCCGCGCGTGCGCTCCCCCGGCCTGGCGGCCCTGTTCGCCATCGCCCTGGCGAGCGGGCTCGCCCTCTGGACCGCCGGCGAGCGGCGGACAGACCCTGGGGCCTGGAAGCTCCTCCTGGTCGCCGGCGCGGCGCTCACGGCGGGCGTGCTCACGGCAGCGTCGGAGCTCCTCCACCGGCGGACGGAGAGGGTGCTGACGCGCGAGGCGGCGGTGCGCCGCGAGGCGGAGCAGAGGGCGCGGGCCGCGGATCTGGCCAAGGGCGAGTTCCTGGCCAACATGAGCCACGAGATCCGCACGCCGATGAATGGTGTGATCGGCATGGCTGATCTGCTGTCGCGCGCCGATCTCCCGCCGGAGCAGCGCCGCCAGGTCGAAGCCATCGCCTCGTCCGCGGAGACCCTCCTCGGTCTGGTGGACGACATCCTCGACCTGTCCAAGATCGAAGCGGGCCAGATGAAGATCCAGGAGACCGACTTCGTTCTGTCCGAAGTGGCCGAAGGAGTGGTGCGTCTGCTCACGCCGAAGGCCGCGGCCAAGGGGCTGGATCTGCGTCTGGAGATGGCCGGCGAGCTCCCCCCGGGACTGCGCGGCGACCCCTCGCGCCTGCGCCAGGTGCTGCTCAACCTGGTGGGCAACGCGATCAAGTTCACGCTCCGCGGGCACGTTCTGCTGCGGATCGAGGAGACGCCCCCGAGGTGGCTCCGCTTCGAGGTCCGCGACACCGGGATCGGCATTTCGCCCGAGGACCAGGCGCGGCTCTTCTCTCCGTTCATGCAGGCGGACAGCTCGGCGGCCCGCCAGTTCGGCGGCACCGGGCTGGGGCTGGCCATCTCCCGGCATCTGGTGCAGCTGATGGGCGGTACGATCGGCGTCGAGAGCACGCGCGGCCAGGGGTCGGCCTTCTGGTTCCGGCTGCCGGCGCGGCCCGCGGGGTTGGCGACCCAGCCGCTGCCGCTCCTGGCGTTGGGCTCCATCCCGGGGCTTCGCGCGCTGGTGGTGGAGGACAATTCGATCAATCAGCTGGTGGCTCAAGCGCAGCTCACCGCTCTGGGGATCGATTCCGACGCGGTGACCGATGGCCTGGCCGCTCTGGAGATCCTGTCCCGCCAACGCTATGAGGTGGTCCTCATGGATTGCCAGCTCCCCGGCCTGGACGGCTATGAGACGACCCGCCGCCTGCGCAGCCAGGAGAAGAATCGGCGGACGTCGGTGATCGCGGTCACCGCGCACGCGCTGCAGGGAGAGCGCGAGAAATGCCTCGCCGCGGGCATGGACGGCTACCTGGCCAAACCCTTCCGCCTGGAGGATCTGCGCGCCGTGCTCGCCCGGTTCCTGCCCGAGGTGGGCCGGGCACAGCGCCCCCTACCGCAACCCCAATGACGTCATCAGCCGGTGCAAATGATTCGCGTGCAGCCCGAGCCCCTCGGCCGCGCGGGTCACGTTGCCGCCGCTCGCCGCCAAAGCGTCCCGGATGATCCGCCGCTTGGCCTCGTTCAGCGCCTCGTGGTAGTCCTGAGAAGCCCCCGGCGACGCCCCTGATCTGGCCGCAGGCGCGCCAGCCCCAAGGCGGCGGACGATGCGGTACGGACCGATGCGGGTTCCAGGAGTGTCGACCACGGGTGCAGCGGCATTGTAGCGCCGCGGAGATGAGGCGGAGCTGACTAGCGATCGAGCCAATTCTCGATGGCTAGCCCTGGCACACGGGCAAACTCATCGACGTTGTCGGTCACCAGTATTAAATCCAGCGTCAGCGTATGGGCAGCGATCAGCAGGTCGTTCGAGCCAATGGGGCGGCCTTCCCGGCTGAGATGCGTTCGGATTTCGGCATAGTGGCGATCTGCCTCACGGTCCAGCGGCAGAACGTTGAAGCTGGCGAGCAGTTGATCAACGCGGAACGCGAGATCGGGAGAGCCCTTCTTCGCCGCGCCAAAGCGGAGCTCGCAAGCGACCACGATGCTCGTACATACGACAGGCTCACCCACGACAGCAAACCGCCGGGCGACTCGACCGCCGGGATGCCGGATCATGTCCGACATGCTGTTGGCATCCAGAAGGTAGCGAAAATCCGCCATCTCACAGATCCACGTCATCGACCGGAGGAGGATCTTCAATCTCGGGGAAATCCTCATCCAGGGGTTCCCAAGAGGCCAAGAGCTCGAGCACGGACGGCCTCTGGACCGGCTCAACGATCAGTCGATTCCCTTCTTTCCGGACAATCGCTTCACTGCCGGGCAACTCGAGCTCTCGGGGAATTCGCAGCGCTTGGTTACGGCCATTTCGGAACAGACGCACGGTTCTTTCAGTCTCCACGGCATCCTCCTTTCCGTCAGAGAGGCCTATGCCTGGGCCTAGGCTAACACAACACGGCCGTCCCTCCCCGTAAAACCGCAGCGCCCGACCCGGGGGAGAAGGGTCAGGGGGTGGGGGTTTGACACCGAACCCCCCCGGGTGTTACGGGTATGTGCCCTGTCAATCAGATTCGGCAGATTCGGAGGAGCCCCATGCCCGAGACGCCCGAGACCATCATGAGCGTTCTGGAGCGCACCGCCCGGGAGAACGGCGACCGGCCCGCGATGCGGGTCAAGGACGGCGGCACGTGGAAGGTCACCACGTGGAGGGAGTACCGCGACCAGGCCTGGCTCGCCGCCCGCGGCTTCATGCGCCTCGGGCTCGCGCCAAGCCAGGGCGTGGCCATCATGGGCTTCAACCGGCCCGAGTGGTTTCTCGCCGACGTTGGAGCGATCGCCGCCGGCGGCACCCCGGCCGGCATCTACACCACCAATACGCCCGAGCAGTGCCAGTACATCGCCGACCACGCGGAGGCCGCCGTGGCGGTCGTCGAGAATCCCCAGTACCTGGCGGTCTTCCGCCAGATCCGCGACCGCCTGCCCCACCTGAAGGCCATCGTCCTCATGACGGGCTCGGCCGCGGAGGAGGGGGTCTACACCTGGCAGCAACTCCTCGAGCAGGGCGCGCAGACCCCCGAGGCGGAGCTGCGCCGGCGGATCGACGATCAGAAGCCGGAGGATCTCTGTACGCTGATCTACACCTCCGGCACGACCGGCCCTCCGAAGGCGGTGATGCTCAGCCACCACAACGTGACCTGGACGGCGCGGCGGGTCTGCGAGGCCTACAGCGTCAATGCCCAGGACGACCTGATCAGTTATCTGCCCCTGTCCCACATCGCCGAGCAGGTCGTCTCTCTGCACAGCCCCATGGCGGTGGGCGGCTGCTCGTGGTTCGCCGAGAGCATCGAGAAGCTCGGCGAGAACCTGCGGGAGGTACGGCCACACTTCTTCTTCGCCGTGCCACGGGTCTGGGAGAAGATGCAGGCGGGCATCCAGGCTGCGGGTGCGAAGAACACCGGGCTCAAGAAGAAGATCGCCACCTGGGCGCGCGGCGTCGGCCTGGCCGGTGGGCGCGCCGAGCAGGAGGGGCGGCCCAAGCCGATCTTCTATCCGGTCGCCCAGCAGCTCGTTTTCTCCAAAGTCCGCGAGAAGCTCGGGCTCGACCGCGCGCGCGTTTGCTCCACCTCGACTGCTCCGATCTCGGTCGAGACCCTGGAGTTCTTCTCCAGCCTCGGCATTCCGATCCTGGAGGTCTATGGGATGAGCGAGTGCACCGGCCCGGCGACCTTCTCACTGCCGGACGCTTACCACTACGGCAAGGTGGGGCGCGCCATCAAAGGCACCGAGGTGGTCACCGTCGAGGACGGCGAGGTGATGATGCGCGGTCCGCACATCTACCTGGGCTACTTCAAAAACGAGGAGGCCACCCGCGAGGCGCTGGATTCTGAAGGCTGGCTCCACTCGGGAGACATCGGCGAGATCGACGCCCAGGGCTTTTTGAAGATCACCGACCGCAAGAAGGAGCTGATCATCACCTCGGGCGGCAAGAACATCGCGCCGGCGATCATCGAGAGCAAGCTGCGGCAGATCCCGGCGGTCTCGCAGGCGGTCGTGATCGGCGACCGGCGCAACTACCTGGTCGCCCTGCTGACCCTCGATCCCACGCGCGCCGCCGATCAGGCCAAAGCCGCGGGCAGTCCTGCCAGCACGCCGGAAGCCCTGGCCACCTGCCCGGTGTTCCGCCAGTACCTGGAAAAGCAGATCGAAGGAGTGAACGCGACTCTCGCCCGCTACGAGACAATCAAGAAGTTCCAGATCCTTCCCCGCGAGCTCTCGATCGACGACGGCGAGCTGACCCCCACCATGAAGCTCAAGCGCCGGGTGGTCAATCAGAAGTTCGCGGACGAGATTGAAAGGCTGTACGCGGCGTAGCCCCAACCCGTCCCTCCCCCGCGGAGCGGGAGAGGGGGTCAGGGGGTGGGGGGGCCTACTCGGGTCGTCTGCCTCGCTGCCCCATGACTTTCGGAAGGGAATGGAGCTTTCGATGGCTTCCTCCGGGCTCCTGGTTCGACTCCCGGGGTACCGGAGGGACAGGCAACCTTTCCGAAGCCCCGCGCGCCGGTGCTTCCGTCGGCTCTTCCACCGCCGGGGCCGCCGCCACAGGAGCTGCTACGGGCTCTGGGGTTGCGGCGCTCTTGGGCTCGCTGGCCAACTGCTCCAGGCTCTGAGCAATGCTTCCGAGAAAAACCCGGATCGCGGCGAGCTCCCGCTCGATTCCACTTCGATCGACCGGCTCCGGACGCGGCGCTTCTCGCGGGGCTTCCTGCCGGACAGGCAAAGGCACCACAGGCGCAGGCGTCACCGGCAAAGGCGCCGGGTCCACGAACGCGCTCCGGGGCTTGCGGCCGGGTTTGCTCTCTCTCCGCAGCCGTTGAAAAATTTTGACTGCCGATCGCGGATACCTCGTGCTGCGACCGACTCCTTCGGATGGGATTTCGTTTCCGTGCTTGAGTGCGTAGTTGCGGAGCGTCGCGTATGAAATTCCTGTTTCATCCGCAATGCTCGCCAGCGACAACAACTCTCTTGGTCTCGCCATACTTGCATTCTCCAGAACATAAAAGATTTGGACAGACTGAGCGGGTCAGCCTCGCGCCAGTTCTCCGAGTGTACAGGACAAAGGGGGATCTGTGGTGTTCTGCCGAAGCGTTCTACGCCGGCCGCGTGCCCGGAAATCCTGGCCTTTGCCGGAGTTGCTCCGCCTGCCACAGATGCCGGCGCTCGTGGGCGGGGATCACCCGGCCGCACGCTGCCGCGCCAGGCGCTCGTCGAAGGCCCGCTCGAGCGACTCGAAATACTCCTGATCGCCCCACAGAGAGCCGGCCAGGTGATCGACGAAGCCGCTGAGGATCTCCTCCTCCTCTTGGAGAGAGATCCCCTCGTCCGGAGCGCTCCCCGAGGCCTGCGCCGAGCGCGAGCGCCCCAGGCGCGCGCCGAGCTTCGCGGCGGCTTCGGAGAGCAGATCGAAGCTCCGCTCGAACGAGCGACCGATCGCTTTGCGGATCGGCGTCACGTCGGCCTCCCGCATCGTGGACACCACCGCCGCGCGCACCGCCCGCACGCTCTCTTCGTTGCGGACGGACGGGCGCAGCGCCTGGGGCAGGCCGGCCGCATAGAGCAGGAGGTATCCCTCGACGAAGGTCTCGACCGCGCGGTGGATTCCCTCGCGCACGAGGAGGACGTAGAACGCGGTTTTGAAGAGCTTGCCGACGATCTTGCCCATCCCTCGGCGTACGGCCAGCGCCGTCCCCTTGAGCAGACCCGGCCAGCGCCTCTCTCCCTTGCCGGCGAGGAGCTGGACCTCGTCCTCCGTGAGACCGAGACTGCGGCTCTCGCCGAGCTCGCGCACCATTCTTCGCTGGATCAGACCGACCGCCCAGTCGTCCACGAAGGGGACGGGGATCAGAGGGCACAGGCCCGTCAGAACGCTGAAAAAGGTCAGGCGCCGGAAGTGCGGCCAGTCGGCCTCCTCGACGGCTGGAGGCTCTTCGAGCTGGCTCAGCATTTTCCCCGGCCGCAGCTCCACGTGCATCCCCAGGCTCTCGTCCAGCAGGTCGCGCTCACTTCGCTCCTCCGTCGAATCATCCTGGTGGTTCATGCGTGCCTCTCCTTGCCCAGGAAAGTCTGCAAAGGTCGTGCACACTCAGCCTGCTGTGGCGGGCTACCCGGCCCGCCTGTGGCGAGGCTCTTGCAGAATGAGAGCAGCGCGCGCGGCGCATCCACCAGGCTCCTCAGCTTCGGTGTGTTGGGTGTGCCGTGCGCAGAGCTGACTCTCAAGGAGTATTCATGTTCAACAATATTGATCTGCGCGAGCTCGCCGGCATCTCCGGGCCCGAGCGCGCGTTCCTAAGCCTGTACCTGGCCACCCCTGAGTCCTTCGCCGCGCTGAAGTCGCGGATCGAGACGCTCCGCGCCCTGCTGTCCGAAGATGCGGCGGAGCTGGAGCATTTCGAAGAGAACCTGAAGCTCGCGGAGAAATGGCTCTCCGAGCACACCTGGACGACCGAGGGCGCGGCGATCTTCGTCTGCTGGGCGCTCGACTTCGTGCAGGCCTATCCCCTGACCGTCTCGGGGCGCGACCTGATCTGGGTCGATTCCTCGCCCTACATCCGGCCGCTCGCCGAGCTCCAGGACGAGTATGAAAACTTTGTCGTGGTCGCCGCTGACAACACCGCCAGCCGCATCTTCTTCGTGACCTCGGCGCGCCCCGACCAGGACGCCAGAATCAAGGGGGACGTGAAGAACAACGTCAAGAAAGGCGGCTGGTCGCAGAAGCGCTACGAGCGGCGGCGCAGCAACGAGCTGATGCACTACGCCAAGGAGATCGTGGACGTCCTCACCGAAATGGACCAGAAGGAAAAGTTCAGCCGGCTGTTTCTGGTGGGCTCGCAGGAGACCATGGTAGAGATCGAAGGCGCGCTGACGGCCCCGCTCACCGCCAAGCTGGCCGGCAAGCAGAACGTGGATTTCAGCGCCGGCGATGATCCGATATTCGAGACCGCCTTCTCGCTCGCCTCCACGGCCGAGCGCACGTCCGAGGAGCAGCTCTGGGAGCGGATCAAGAACGAGTATCTCCGCGGCGGCCTGGCGGTCACCGGAGTGGACGAGGTGCTCAAAGCCGCCGCGGTCGGCCGGGTCGAAAAGATGGCGGTCACCCGCGACGCACGCATCGCCGGCACCCGCTGCCGCGACTGCGAGAACCTGCTCGCCGGCACTCCCGCAAAGTGCAGCATCTGCGGCTCCGAAAACATTTTCAAAGTGGACCTGATCAATGAGCTCGTGGAGCTGCTGGCTCTGAGCAGCGCGGAGGCGGATTTCGTCGATCCCATTCCTGCGCTGTCGGAGGCGGGAGAGGTGGCGGCGTTGTTGCGGTATTGAGTTGCCCCGTACGCTTCTCGCGGCAGACCCGGCTCAGGTGGAGCACTGCGGCTATACTGGTCCGGCGAGTCAACAACGGGAGGACCACGATGGTTTTCAGACCTTCTCCGCTCTTCAGGCTTCTGGCCCTGGGGACGCTCATCTCGATCACCCTCACTGCGCCGGCGATCCTCGAAGCCGGCAAGAAGAAGAAACCGAAGGACAAGCCTCCGGCCGGCGACCAGGGTGGAGGCGGCCAGGGGGGAGGCGGCGAGAGCCAGCCGGCCCAGGAGCCGGCTCCACCCGAGGTGCGGACCGTCGACCGCCAGCTCTGGGAGTACAAGACGGGCGAGGCCCGCTCGACGATCGACGGCGTCGCCGGCAAGGCGGACAGCAACGGCGCGGTTGCCGCGGCGCTCGGACGGGTGCTGGAGCAGGAGAAGAAGTACGGCGACTCCGAGGCGCGGCTGCGCAAGGCGACCGAGCTGTCGCCGTCCGATCCTGCGGCCTTCCTCTATCTCGGTGAGACCCTGTTGCGCCAGCGCAAGGGGGGCGATGCGGACGCCGCGTTCCGCAAGGCCGAGGAGCTCGGCGGCGCGCAGGGGGGCCGGGACGGGGAGTATTACCGGGGCGTGGCCCTGCAACGGCTCCGCCGCTATGACGAGTCGGTTCAGGCGTTGGAGCGGGCGCGCGAAGCCGATCCGGGCAACGCCCTGATCCCTTTGCAGATCGGCATCACCCGCGTGTTCCAGGAGCAGTGGCAGCCGGCGATGGACCAGCTCAACCAGGCGATCGAGAAAGATTCGGGGCTCGCCTACGCCTATTTCTATCGCGGCCTCGCCGCCGAGGGACTCCGCCGCAAGGACCTCCTGGTCAACGACATGGAGCGTTTCCTCGCGCTCGCGCCGACCTCGCCGGAGGCGGATCGCGCCAAGGCGGTCCTGCGGGCGGCGCAGCATTAGGCTGACCGCGGTCCGCTCGATGCCGACCCTCATCAGCCACGCCGTGGCCGCCCTGGGCCTCTCCGCGCTCTTCTACCGGCGCGAGGTGCCCAAGGGCGTCTGGGCGCTCGGCGCCGTCTGCGCGGCTCTGCCGGACGCGGACGTGCTGGCGTTCGCCGTCGGCATCCCCTACGAGCAGATGCTGGGACACCGGGGGCTCTCGCACTCGCCGGCCTTCGCTGCCGCGGTGGCGGCAGCCCTCGTCGCCTGCTTCCGCCGGGGCGTGCGGGGCCTGAGCCCCGGAGCCCTGGGGGCCTACTTCTTCGCGGTCACCGCCTCGCACGGTCTGCTGGACGCCCTGACCGACGGCGGTCTGGGCGTGGCTTTCCTCGCTCCCTTCAGCGGTGAACGCTTCTTTTTTCCGTGGCAGCCGATCGAGGTCTCCCCCATCGGCCTCCGACGCTTCCTTTCCGGCCGGGGGCTGGAGGTCCTGCGGAGCGAGCTCCTCTGGGTGTGGCTGCCGTCGATCCTGCTGGCTGGCGCAGCCCTGGGATGGCGTGGGCGGAGCGTGGCTCAGAACGCGTTGCCGAACCCGAAGTAAAGCTTGTAGCTCTCCTCCCCTTCCCGCCGGTCCAGCGGGAATCCGATATCCAAGCGCAAGAGGCCGACCGGCGTCCGGGCTCGCACGCCCAGACCCAGGGCCTTGGCCAAGTCGGTGTCCAGGTCGTCCACCGTCTCCCAGACCTGCCCGGCATCGAAGAAGAGCAGGCCGGTCAGATCGAACGGCAACGGGAAGCGCAGCTCCTGGTTGACGATGAAGAGCGCCTCGCCGCCGAGCGGCCGGACCAGGCTGCCGAGGACCTCCTGCGGCTCTTTTCTTTCTGATTCGTAGGCGCCCACCGAGAATTCGCCGCCAGCGAAGTGGCGCTCCTCGCGGAGGAGCTCCTGGCCGGAGAAGGCGTCGGCCCATCCGCCGCGGAACGATTGCGCCCAGACGAACGGCCGGCCCAGGAACGAGACGCTCCGGTACGCGTTCACCTGCCCGAAGAGGCGCGCGTACTCGAAGTCGCTTCCCACCCAGGAGCCGCTCCCCGATACGTCCAGGCTCGCGAACAGCCCGCCGGACGGGTCGATGAGGTCGTTCCGCGTGTCCCAGAGCGCCTGCGCACCCAGGTAGGGACGGTCGATCTGGATGTCGAACGGCGGCAGGAACGGATCCGGCTCTTCCTCGTAGACGTGGGTCGTCCGATAGCGGAGATAAAGGCGGCCGGTCAGGCTCGTCCCGAACGGACGGGCGAACTGCAGGGCCCCTTCCCGGCTGTCCTCCACCAGGCCTTCGTCCACGAAGCGCCGTGCCTGGGCGTAGGTCTCCAGGGACAGGGCCGTGCCGAACAGGCCGCCGGTGTTCAGATAGGCCCGGCCGATCTGGTCGTTCGTCTCATAGAGGCCGCGCAGGCCGAAGGTCATGGCCCGGCCGAGGAAGTTGCCGTCGCTGAAGTCCACCACCGCCGAGGGCTGGTCGGCCCCGCTCACCATGCGGACTCCGTAGCCGATCCGAAAACGCGGCCGCTCGGCCAACGAGAAGGTGACCCGCGCTCCGCCGTCCGTGGTGCGATCGACGCCGACCGTCACCCGCGCGAAGACGCCGGTGTCGAAGAGCCGCGCCCGCGCCTCTTCCACGGCGGCGTTGACGTAGGGATCTCCGGTCTCCAGTCCGGCCACCTTCGCGAGCTGCTTCGGGCGGGTCCAGCGCTCCCCTTCGAAGGCGACCTCGGCCACGTGCGCGGGCGCGCCCGGCCTGACCTCGTAGACGACGTCCACCGCCTGCTTGCGGTCGGGGTCGGAGCGCACCACGGGACGGACGGCGGCATCGGGAAAGCCCTGGCTTTCCAGGGAGCGGGCGAGACGCAGAGCCCCTTCGGAGATCCGGTCGAGACGGGCCGGATCTCCAGGATGGACCGGCACGAGGGACGCCAGGCGCTCTCGTTGCGGCCCCTCGATCCCCATAATCTCGATGCGGCGGAGCGTCTGCCGCTCTCCCGGCTCGACGCGGACGACGAGGCGGCGGCCTCCGGCCTCCAGCTCGCGGCCTGCGATCCGGGCGTCCGGGTATCCCAGGACCCGCAGGGCGCCGAGCAGCCGGTCGGCGGCGCCGGGCGCGTCGGCCGCCAGCTCGGCGCGGGCCAGGGTCCCAGGAAAGCGCGCGGCGGCCAGACGGGCGGTGGCGGGATCGATCCCGGCGATCTCCAGCGCGGCGAGCTTCACGCGCGGACCGGCTTCGGAGTGGATGGCCACCGACCTCGCCCCCTCTCGTGGGGTGAGGACCTCGATGTTCACCTGCGGCTCCAGATGGCCGCGGCGGCGGAAGGCGCGGATGGTCTCCGTTCTCATCTCTTCCAAGGCCGCGGGCTCGTAGAAATCGGAGCGGTAGAGCGCGGTGATGGCGGCCCGTTCTCCGCGCGGCGGCCGGTCGCCGGTGAAGGTGAACTCGACGCGCGGTCCGGGCTCGATCCGCACGTTCACGTCCACCTGCCCCTTCTTCTCCGCGGCCGGGACGATCTCCACGTCGATCCGCGGCTCGGGCCAGCCGCGGCGGCGCAGGGCCTCGGCGAGATCGATCTCCACGTCGAAGTCCGCGTGCTCGGAGACGGGGCTCTTGCGCTCCAGGCGAATGGCGCGGCGCAGCGCCCGCTTCGGGACCTCCGGAGGCGCTTCCAGCCGCACGCGGTGCAGGCGCGGGCGGGTCTCCCGTGTCCGGCTGCCCCCCAGCACCAGGACCTGCTGCAAGCTCGCGCCTTCGGTGCCCTCGTCGTTGGTGAAGCCCTGGAACGCCACGCCAGGCAGCTCGCGGAACCCATGGAGGTCGAGCAGGTAGGTGCGGCTCTCGGCCTGGCGCAGGTCCGCCGAGAGGGCGAACGAGGCATTGCGGGACAGATCGCCCCCAACGGTGAGGCGGGCGCTCGGGTCTCCCGCCTCGGTGAAGACGAGGACCGGCTGGATCGAGATCCGCTCCACGCCCACCGTGCGGCCGAGCCGCGAGGCGATCCGCGAGCCGTAGTAGGTGGCCAGGCCCATCCCCACCGTGTCCCGCAGCTCGGGCATCTCGGCCAGGGGGTTCTCGGGATCGTTCTCGTCGAGGAGCGCCAGGGGGCTCTCGGTGCCGGGCAGCTGAGCGATGGTCGGATCCTGGATCGAGCTCGTGGTCGACAAGTCGATCCGCGGGTCGAGCAGCGGGTCGCCCGTGAACACGAGAGAGCCGCGGTCGATCCGCACTGTCTGGCCATAGGCGAACAGGCGACCGCCCGGATCGATCTCGACCCGCCCCTGGATGACCGGCGTCTCCAGGGTACCGGTGACCGAGAGGGGCTGCCAGTCCGCCCGCAGGTCGGCCACGTTGTTGCGGATGCGCACACCGTCGCCGCTCGCCACCTGGAGATCGAGGTCGATCTGCGACAGGGCGCTCTCCTCGGTACCCGGCGTGTCGTCCGGCTGGAGGAAGGCGGCGAGGACCTCGCGGTCGAGGTCCACGTCGCGGTCGAGGAGGGCGCGGTCGATGGTGACGCGGCCGGTCAGCTCGGACCTCCCCTCAGGCGGCATGCCGAAGGCGAGCCGGCCGCTGAGCTGAGCCGTCAGGCCGTAGTCGAGGCGATAGCGCACGCCGGAGAAGCTGGCTTCGAGACCGATCGGCTCGCCCGGCGCGCCGCCTCCCGCCAGCTCGACGGGGCCGCCGTTCAAGAGCAGCCGGCCGTGCTCGATCGTCCAGCGGCTCTCGCGCAGGGTGACGGCGATCTCCGGGACCTGCACCCGCGTCGCGTACGGCGAGGCCCAGAAGAAGGATGCGCCGGGGCCGCTGGCGCGGAGGTTGCCACGCAGATCGTCGAGCGGCCCTGCGGCCTCCGCCGCGAAGGTCAGAGCGCCCGAGGCGACGCCACCCTCCAGGAAGGGGTTCAGGAGCGAGGCCTCCAGCGTGCCTCCGGCATCGAAGGTCAGGTTGCGGACGGCTGCCGCGGGCTCGTCCGTGAACGGGTTCCAGGAGCGGTTCAGATCCGCCCGGCCTTGGAGATCGAAGCCCGCGCCTTCGATGCCGGCGCCGCTCGCGACGAGGTGGACGGGCCGGATCTCCAGCGTCCCGTTCTCCAGCCGGGCAGTGACGGGACCCTCGGCCACGGCCCGTCCGTCCGGGCTCTCGGCCCGCAGGCCGTCGATGCGGATCTCCCCCTGGCCGGCGGCGGGCGCGGCGGGCTCGAAGACGAGCTCGGTCCACAGACCCCCCTGGACGCGCTCGGGGCGCGGCTCCAGGCCCAGGGCCGCGAGAAGCCGCTGGGAGTCGAGCTCCGGGGCTTCGAGCGTCAGGCGGATCGGGCCGGGCGTCAGCTCCAGGGGAAGGCCGGCGAGGATCTCCGCGAGCTGCGGGATCTGGCGCAGGGCGCCCAAAGGGACGGTGGCCCGCAGGTTGGCGCGCCCAGCCTCGGTCTCCAGGCGCGGGACGGAGATCCCGATGACTCCGCTGCGCAGGCTGGCCGAGAGATCGGCCAAGCGCACGGCGTCCACGGGCCGGGTGAGGCGCAGGTCGAGATCGGCCTCCGCGAGGAGCGGCTCCAGGAGGGTGCGGCCGGAGGCACTGAACGATCGCCCTTCGGGGAAGCTGCCGGATAGCGCCGTGATCCGCGCCTCACGGCGGTCTCCCTCGGCTTCGAGATGCAGGCCGTCGATCACGGTCCCCGCTCCAGGAAGATCGATGTGCGGTACATCGAGCCGAAGCCGGCCGGCGAGAGCGCTTGCGCTGGCGGTCACGTCGTCGGTTTTCAGGTGAATCTCGGCGGCTTGGACCGTACCGGGCAGATCGAGACCGGTGCCGTCGATCGTGGCATTCCCGGTCCAGGAGAGCGGCTCGGAACGGAAGCGGCCATCGGCGGCGATCTGGACGCGATCGAGGCGGACAATTTCATTTGAGGCATTCGAAGCGTTCGGGCTGGCGAAGATGCCGTTCGCGGTGAGCGCAAGGGTGCCGTCATAGGAGGCCCCGCCGGCTCGCTGCAGGAGCATGGGGAGGGCGAGAGTGCCCTGCGCTTCGAAGTGCGAGGTGTCCAGGGAGGGGACGTACGGTGGATAGGCGGCGGCGGTGGCATCAGCGGTCAGCGTGGTTTCATAGGCGCCTGGCGAGCCGGCGAGGGTGACGCGACCGCTCAGGAGCCCCTCACCCCCGATTTCGGTGAGGGGCATGCGCTCGACGACCGCCTCCGCTTGTCCCGTCCACGTGCTCGGCCTCCCCTCCGCCCGGAGGACGATCCGGGCTTCCGCCTCGGGTTTCCATTCAGCCTGGATCCTGGCGCGCGGATCGGCCAGCGCTCCATCGAGGCGGAGGTCGGCGGTGAGGGCTCCCCGGGCGGGAACCTCCGGCGGCAGCATGGGGATCAGCCGCGGCCAGAGGGCGCGGAATTCGGCCAGGGTGGCAGCCACGTCCGCGGTGCGCAGCTCGGCGCGGAGGTTCTCGGCGGTCCCGCTGGGCAGGCCGGCCCAATCGGCTGCGGCGAGGGTCCCCTGAACGTGGCGGCGCCCAGGGCGGCCCGGCAGGAGATCTCCGGCAAAGGTCAGGCGGAGAGCCTCTGCCGCCGGGAGCACCCGGCCTTCCACCTTCGCGAGCTGCCGCTCTCCGCGCCTCCACGTCACCGCGGCCTCGCCCTCTACTTTCTGGAAGGTCCCGGGGCCGAGCGCGAGATCGGCGCGAGCGTCCGCGGCCGTGCCGGCGAGCGCGAGATCGGTGAAGAGCTGTGAATCGAGGAACGGCCGGAGCGCCTCGGCCGAGAGGTCCTGGGCCGTGAGAGCGACGCGGCCGGTGGCCTCCGGCAACCGGAGATCACCCTGAGCCGTGAGGAGCCCGCCCGGGGGTGCGCCGGCGATGAGGAGGCGCGGCTCGATCCGGGTCGAAAAGACCGCTTCCATGGGAGCGTTCTCTCCGAAGCCCACGCGCCCCGCGCCTTCAAGATGGAGCCCGTCACCATCGGCCTGGAGAGCGGCGATCCGGATCGGCGCTCCGGCGGCGTCCTGCGCGACTTGCCCCGAGAGGCGCAGCGGAAGGGGCGGAAAGCCGGGGCGCTCGATGCGTGCCTCGGACTTCTCCACCGCCAGGTCCCAGGGTCCGTTGCGGAAAGCACCTCGGGCTTCGATCCCGTCGATCCGCCAGCGCGTCAACCAATCGGACGCGGGCGGCTCCAGCGCCGCTCCGAGGACGGTGCCGTCATGGAGGACGATCCGCCGGATCTCGACGCCGGGCGGACCTTCGGATTCCGGGATCTGCGGGAAGGGCGCGGACAGATCGACGACCGGCGTGAACACTTCCAGCGAACGGACGACCGCCGTGTCGCGCCGCAGCGAGAAGAGGTCGACCGACGCGCGCACGCGCTCGGCCGAGGCGAGCGGCGCCTTCCCCGGCGCTCCGGCGCGAACCCCGCGAAGCTCGATGCCGGTCAGGCCCACCAGCGAAAAGTCGTCGACCACCAGGGCCACCCCGAAACCCTGCTCCACTGCGCCCGCGACCCGCGCCAGGATCTCCCGGCGGACCGCGGCTGAGCGTAGCCCCGCCCAGCCGGCGAGCACGGCCAGCAGGGGCAGCAGGACGATGGCGAGAAGCAGGAGCAGCGCGATGCGACGACGACGGCGCGCCGGGTGGGAGGCGGGGGCTCCGGTGGCCGGAGGAGGAGAAGGCTCGGCCATTATCGGCTGGACCGGGAATCAGCTCAGGACGGAGGAGCCTCGGCAGGCCAGCGGGCGACCCGCAGGAAACCGCTTTCGACGATCATGGAGAGATCCCGGTCGCGGGCAAGCAGCGCGCAACCGTGCTGCTCGGCGAGCACCGCGATGAGGCAATCGATGGTCGAGCGGATCGTCCGGCCCCGCTCACGGAGCCCCCGGTAGAGATCGGCGGCCCGAAAATAGAGCTCGATCCCCGCGGGCTCCAGGAAGGTGAGGTCGAGAAACAGCTCCGCCACGCGAAGCTTCTCCCGGCGGAGCCCTTGAAACACCTCCGACACGACGACGCCGCAGGTACAGATCTGATGATCGCTGTCGAACAGGTCCCGCAGGGCCTTGCGCTCCAGAGAGGCGTGCCCATTGAAGAAGTCCACCCAGACCGAAGAGTCGACGAGGACCTTCAAGCGTCCTGTCTCCGCTTCCGGAGCTCGTCCAGATCGCCTTCCCAGGGGAGATTCCCCTCGAGCTTCAAGAACTCCTGCAAGCGCCGCCGGCGCGCATACTCGCGCAAGGCTTCGTTGATCACGTCGGTCTTCGTCTTGCCCGGCGCAACCTTCATGGCGCTGAGGAGCGCCTCTTCATCGAGATTGAGTGTCGTCCGCATGCCCCGCCACCTCCTGATGCAGACGATAGAACAAAATCGTCTGCATCGCAATCCACCTCACCGCCCGGGTGGCCGGACCTCGAAGCTGCGCGCGGCCGTCTCGTCGCCGTCGAGGACGGTCCAGAAATACTCGCCGCCGAGCCGCAGGCGCTGCCGCTCGGCGGCGGGAAAGGAGATGCGGCCTTCGGTGGCGGGCTCGCTCGTCCAGCGGTAGGTGCCCGCGGCGTCGTAGACGGTGGCCGAGCTCCTTGCGGCCGGCCGGGATCCGGACCACCCGCAGGGGCTCCGCTCCCGCGCCCTCCGGCGTCACCACGAAGAGAAAGGTCTCCTCGTCCGTCACGCAGTAGGAGAGCAGAACCGTCCCCGGGTCGAGCGCGCGGCGCACCCCCGGGAGATCGAGCGGCCGGGGATAGCGGAGCGCGGCGTAACGGGGAGAGAGGCACGGGCGATCCGGGCGGCGAGGCCCGACCGCTCGCCGCGCAGCCGGATGAGATGCACGCGCAGCTCGCTGAGCCGCGCCGCGTCGCGCGGGTCCGCCCGGGCCAGATCCTCTTGCGCCGCCTCATACTCCCTTTCGAGCCCGCGCTGGCGGTCGAGGAGCGGCACGGGAACGTCGGCGCGGAAGGCGAGATCGCGCTCGGCGAGGAGCGCGAGAAGCGATCGCGCCCGCCCTCGTCGACCGAGCCGGGGGCGAGCCGGCTGCGGAGGGACAGAGCGCGGCGGAACAGGGCGTCGGCCTCTTCGCAGGCGAACCGTTCGCGCGCCACGGTCCCCAAGGAGTTGAGGAGAGTCGCCACCTCGACGCTCTCGGGCGCGGCCGCTTCGAAGCGCTCCAAGGCAGCCCGCAGAGCCTCCGCCGCCGCGGCCAGGCCTCCCCGGTCGAGAGCGATCAGGCCCAGGTTCGTCCGGTTGCGCGCGAGATCGAGACTGGCCGGATCAAGCCTTTGCCAGATGGGCCCCGCGGCCGAGAGCCACCGCTGTGCCGTCTCGGCATCCCCCTCGCTCCGCGCAAGAAGGCCCAGGTTGTTGAGCACTTGGGCCTCGTCCAGGCTCCCTGGGGAACGCCGGCGGGTGAGGGCCAGGGCTTGCTCATAGTGGCGCCGCGGCGTCGATGCCGAGGTTGTTGAGCGTCCAGGCGCGCTCGAGGCTCTCCGGCGCGAGGCGCGTCCGCAAGGCCAGGGCTTGGCGGAACGCCGCCTCGGATCGCGCGATCTCGCCCCGGCGCTGGGCGAGCCGCCCCAGGGCATGCCACACCGCGGCCTCGGAGAGACTGCCGGGGGCGGTCTGCTGGCGGAGGCGGAGCGCGGCGGCGAAGGCCCGCTCCGCGCCCGTGAGGTCCTCCGCGGACATCAGGGTGACCCCCTGCTTCTGGAGGGCCAGAGCTTCCAGGCGGGAGTCTCCCTTCTGCCGCGCCTGGCGCGCCGCGGGCCGCGAGAATCGCGCTCGCCGAGCCCCACCGCCGCGACGCCTCCTCCCGGCGCGCCCGGGCGAAGGCGGCACAGGCGTCGGTCTGATCTGTCTCATCATCCGACTGATCGGACCGATCCGACGGATCCGACCGATCAGGCCGCACCTCGATGCCCCCACGCTCCGGGAGGCATCTCCACGTTGAGAAGCTTTCCCGCGCGGCGCACGCGGAGCTCCACCGGCCCGCGCGGCGCCTGCTCGGTCTCGAGCTCGGCGAGCTCCACGCAGGAGCGCACCGAAACGAGGACGTCCCCGGGCCGCAATCCGGCGCGCGCCCCGGCGCCTCCCGCCGTGACGGACTCGACCACCGCTCCGGCGTTGGTCTCCCGCTCGACGGGACCACAGGCGAGACAGGAGCACCAGGCCCAGCAGGAGCGCCAGCATTCGGGAAGGCATGCGCCCCGAGTCTAGCAGCGGCTGGTTTCTGCCATACTCCTCTCGCATGCCACGGCGTTCTCCATGAGCCCGCGCCGATTCCGTCGATTCCGGCCGATCCTGCGCCCGCAGTTGGGCCGCCAGCTCCCACCGGAGCTGCGGGGCCGGAACGTCATCCGGCTGGCACAGGCCCTCCCGGAAGGGGTCCGCGATCCCGGATTCGAGATCCTCCTGCGGCGGATCGACGGCGCCCCCCTGCTCGGCGGCAACGAGGTCCAGGTCTATGTGCGCGGCGAGGACGCCTTCGCCGCCATGCGCGAGGCGGTGGGCTCCGCGCGCCGGGAGATCCTCCTCGAGTCCTACATCTACAAGGACGACTCGACCGGCCGCGCCTTTCTTGACGACCTCGCGGCGGCCGCGGCCCGCGGAGTGCGGGTCAAGGTGCTGGCCGACGCCCTGGGCTCCTTCTCGACGAGCCGGGCCTTCTGGCGCGAGATGGAGCTGTGCGGCATCGAAAGCCGCCTCTACAATCCGCTGTTCAAGAAGCTCTGGTACCAGCCGTTCCGCGACCACCGGAAGGTCCTCGTGGTCGACGGCCGCGTCGCCTTCACCGGCGGCATGAACATCGGCGAGGAGTACGGCTCGGCCCTGGGCTCAACCCGGCCGGGATCGACCTGGCGGGATACCCACCTGCGGGTGATCGGACCGACCGCCTGGGAGATGGCGATCGTCTTCGGCGAGAGCTGGGCCGAGGCCGAGGGCTCGCCTCTCGACCTGCCTGACCTGGATGCCGCAAAGGCGGAGGCGCCGGGCTCGCGCATCCTGGTGCTCGACTCGCGGCCGAAGCGGGGGCAGGCCGAGTCGGCGGCGGCGCTCGCCGCGATCGTGGGCGCGGCGCGGCGGTCGGTCTGGATCACCAACGCCTATTTCGCGCCGGGCTGGGCCGGGGTGCGCATCCTCGGCCAGGCGGCGCGGCGCGGCGTGGACGTGCGCCTCCTGCTGCCGGGCCAGACCGACGTGCCTCTCGTCCGCCACGCCGGGCACGGGTACTTCCGGCGGCTCCTCCGCCGCGGCGTGCGGATCTTCGAGTACCAGGGCTCCATCCTCCACGCCAAGAGCCTGGTGGCGGACGGCTACGTCTCGGTGGTCGGCTCGACCAACCTCGACTTCCGCTCGTTCATCTTCAACGCCGAGTGCGACCTGCTGGTCCTCTGCGACCAGACCGCGCGGACCATGGAGGAGGTCTTCCAGGCGGACCTGGAGAACGCGGTGGAGGTCCGGCGCAGCGATTGGAAGCGACGGACCCTCCTCCACCGCGCCGGCGATACCATGGCCCGCTGGCTGGCGCCGGTGCTCTGACCGGCCGCTTGACCGCAGTGCACCTATCTGCACATGCGGCGTCGACGATTTGACATTCCTCCAGATTCCACTGAAAGTAGGATCAGATCTGACACGGAGGCTGATCGACCATGGCGTCACGGAAAAAAACGGGCAAGGTCTCGCCCCGGAAGAAACCACCCTCTCTGCCGCCCCCGGTGCCCGACCAACTCCCCGAGCCCCAGGAGGAGCGGCTGCGCGAGAACGTCCTCGAGACGGTCGAGGTCCGCGACAGGGCCGAGCGCGACCGCCGGGAGATGATGCGCCTGGAGATGATGCGGTCGATCGTGACCGAGCCGCTTCTCTCCATGGTCCAGGACAATCCCGGGGGGAAGTACGAGGTCATCATCTCGCTCAACGAGCTCTACAAGGACGGGATCAAAAAGGCGAAGGAGCTCGTCGAGCTACGGGCGGAGGAATGGAACGTCAAGTACACCACGGTTTCGCACTACTGCTTCGCCTGCCTCACCGGCGAGCAGATCCTGGCGCTGGCCGTGGAGGCGCGCGCCCAGATCAAGGAGACCGGCCGCCGGGAGAACGTGGTCTACCGCATCTGGGAAGACACCGACATCAACGTGACCCTCAACCGCTCGCTGACCACGGTCAAGGCGGATGCCGCGCAGAGGGCCTTCCGGGCCATCGGCGAGGGCATCGTCTGGGCCGTGCTGGATTCGGGGATTCAGGGAGATCACCCACACTTCAAGGTCCCTCAGTGTCCTTTCGGTCCCATCGACAACCTGAAGGTCAGCGATCCGGTCTCGCACATGGATTTCACGCCGCTGCAGAACGGCGGGCTGACCGACGAGCTCGGCCATGGCACGCACGTCGCCGGGATCATCGCGGGCTACTGGGAATCGGACGAGGAGGAAGGGGAGCCCGTGGTCGGTACCGAGATGCGGGATGAGGGCAGCAACGAGCCCGTCCGGCAGCGGGAGAGCCTGCGCCGGATCTCCGGGGTCGCCCCGCGCTGCACCCTGGTGAGCCTGAAGGTCGTCGCGGACCGGACGATGACCGGCGAGATCCGGCAGAAAGCGGGGCAGGGCAAGGTGAGCTGGGTGCTCCTTGCGCTCGATCAGATCCAGACGTGGAACCAGAACGGCAAACGCCTTCTGATCCATGGCGTCAACATGAGCCTCGGCTACGATTTCGATCCGCGCTGGTTCGCCTGCGGCCACAGCCCGTTGTGCGTCGAGGTGAACCGCCTCGTCAAGAGCGGTGTCTCGGTCGTCGTGTCGGCCGGCAACGCCGGCTACTCGTCGGTGGTCACCGCCGGCGGAAAAGAGGAGGCGCGGTACAACGACCTGAGCATCTCGGACCCGGGCAACGCCGACCTCGCGATCACCGTCGGCTCGACGCACCGCGACATGCCCCACCTCTACGGCGTCTCGTATTTTTCGTCGCGCGGCCCGACGGGAGACGGCCGCATGAAACCTGACCTGGTCGCGCCGGGCGAGCGCATCGTCTCCTGCGCCGCCGGCATCGAGGCCGCGAAATACGGTCCGTTGCAGGGCACCGACGGGAAAAACATCCCGGTCCTGTATTGCGAGCAGACCGGCACGAGCATGTCCGCTCCTCATGTGTCGGGCGCGATCGCGGCCTTCCTCTCCGTGCGGCGGGAGTTCATCGGCCAGCCGGAGCGGGTGAAAGAGATCTTCCTCGCCACCACCGTCGACCTGCGCCGGGAACGCAAATTTCAGGGGACAGGCCTCCTGGACGTCATGAAAGCGCTGCAGGCCGTCTAGCCTGCGGAAAGGCAGGACAGTGATCATGGAATCGGTTCACGGGTTCGATTTCTTTCGCTTGAAATTCGATGCCAGCGGCAAGCTGCAGGAGGCGCAGACCTTCGAGGAGCTGAAACAGCGCGCGAACGCCGCGGGGGCCACCGACGCCGTGCTCATCGCGCACGGCTTCCGCAACGACGAGAACGATGCCACCGGCCTCTATACGCGATTCCTCGAGACCTTCCGGCAGAACCTGAGCCGTCCGGAGCTGCAGCCGTCCCTCGGCTCGCGGAAATTCATCGTGGCCGGGATCTACTGGCCCTCCAAGGCATTCAAGGAGGCGTCCGGCGGAGACGAGGGATCGGTGCAGGGCCTCGACGACGGCGAGACGGTGCAGAAAGAGCTCGTGCGGGAGCAGCTCGAAGAGCTCCAGGCGGACGAGGACCTGTCACCGGAGCAGAGGGAGAGCCTCGACCGCGCGATCCAATTGCTGGACGAGGTGAAGGGGAGCGACGAGGCGCAGGACGAGCTGGTCGACAACGTCCTGTCGGTGCTGGACGGCGCGGACATCGACGCGACGGAGGGCCTCGACGAGATCCGCGCCAAGCCAGGCTCGGAGCTGCTCGCCGCGCTCAGGTCTCCCATCATCCTGTCCACGGCCGCGGACGAGGAGGACGACGGCGGCATCGCGGGGGTGGGGGCGGTGTTCGTCCCCGACGAGGACGGCGCAACGCAAGGCGTCGGGTCGTTCTTCGGCTCGATCTTCGGACGCATCGGGCAGTTCCTGAACCTGACCACCTGGTATCAGATGAAGAACCGGTCCGGGATCGTCGGCGCCAAGGGTGTGGCGCAGGCGGTGCGCGATCTGAAGGCGAGCCGGCCGGGCCTCAAGATCCATCTCGTGGGGCACAGCCTCGGCGGGCGGCTGATGGCCGCGTGCGTGAAATCGCTGGCCACTCCGAAGCTGCAGCCGGACTCCGTCACGCTGCTCCAGGCGGCCTTCTCGCATTACGGCTTCAGCCCCGACAACGGCCACGGCAAAGCGGGGTTTTTCCGCGCCGTCATGCAGGACCAGGTGGTGCGCGGGCCGCTGGTCGCCACCTTCTCCAAGCTCGATACCGTGGTCGGCAAGGTCTACGCCGTCGCGTCCCGGTTGGCGGGGGACAATACCGAGGCGGTCGGAGACGCCAACGATCCCTTCGGCGGCATCGGCCGCAACGGCTCCCAGAAGACCGAGGAGGCCGTGAAGGACTTCCTGCACGAGGTCGGGCAGCCCTACAACTTCACCACCGCCAGGGTGACCAACCTCGACGGCTCGGCCAACCTGATCACCAGCCACGGCGACGTGACCAACCCGAGGGTCACCTACGCGTTCGCCTCGGCCGTGGCGCAGACCTAGAGAAGGCGACCTTCAGAGCTTTGCGACATCCTGCGCGAGGCGGGCCACGTCCGGATTGGTCGGCTGCTGCCTCCGCAGGTCGCGCATCAGCTTCTTGGCTTCGTCCTTCTTGCCGACGTGGAAACCCAGGACGATGATCTTGTTGTAGAGCGCCTGCCAGTGCCCCGGGTCCAGCACCAGGGCGCGGTCGAAGTTCCGGAGCGCCCGGTTGTAATCCCCGAGCTCCTTGTAGCAGACGCCGAGATCCGCCATGGCGCGCACGTCCTCCGGGCTCTCTTCCAGATATTCGAGGAACGCGTTCTTCGCCTCTTCCCATTGCCCCTTGTCATAGAACTGATTAGCGCGGGCGAGCCATCCCTGGGCCAGCTGTTCGGCAGCGTTGGGCGACACGGACGAGCCCGGCCTCGCTCTCGCAAGCTCCTTCACCCGGGCCTGAATCATCGTCTGGAGCTCGCCCTTGTGCTGCTCGGCGATCTCCTGGCCCAGGCGGAAGCTCTCCTGCATCACCTCCGGCATCTTCTCCAGGGACTTCCTTCCGGTCGGCGTCTTGTAGAAGGCGATCAGATCGCGGAGCTCGGCTTCCGTGAAGGTCCGCATGTAGAGATCGCTGATCTGTGGTCCGATCACATCCCAGTGGAGATACCTGCCCATCCATTCGAGGAGGACGTCCCGGAACGGCGCGACGTTCGGATCCGCCGCGACCTGGGCGTCGACGAAGGTGCTGGCGGCCTCCGTCAGATCCTGGGACACCTTCAGCAGGTCCAGCAGCTCGCCTGCGGCTTGCCGGTGGCCGCGCGAGAACTGCTGGCCCCAGGCGGACGGAGCGGCCAGGCAGGCCAGGACGAGAGTCACGAGCAGGGCTCGCTTCATGGGGAGCTCCTTTCGGCACGGCTCAATGCTCGAATCATACCCTCCTCTTGAACGGGAGCGGCCGAAGCGTGTACAGTTTTGGGCGGAGCTTATCCCCCAAGATGAATTCGTCGCCGTCCGTTGTTCCTGTGTCTCCGTCTATCTGCGTGGAGCGTCCCGCGGACGAGCGAGGCCTCCTGCCTCCGTCGTGGGTGGGCCGTCTGCTTGGCCGCGAGGCGCGGTCGATCCCGGTCCTGGCGCCTGCCGGCGCGAGGATTTCCCTCGAAGTCACCCGCGGCGAGGGGTTCTGCTTCGCCAGTGTGCGGATCCGCAACGCGCGCGGGCTCGGCCGGGAGGCTCTCCACGAGGCGACCGCCGGCGCTTACCGGCGGATCGAAGCCGAGCTCCGGGTCCGCCAGGCGCCGCACCCCGTCCGGCTGTGGAATCACATCCCGGGCATCCATGAGCCGATGGGCGAGGGCCAGGACCGCTACATGATCTTCAACGCCGGGCGGTACGAGGCGCTCTCCGCGTGGTTCGGCCGGGAGACCTTCGATACGCGCGTGGCGACCGCCTCGGGCGTGGGGCACGACGGCCGGGACCTGATCATCCACTGCCTGGCTGCGGACCGGCCGGGCCGGGCCGTGGACAACCCGCGGCAGATCAAGCCATACCAATACTCCACCAAGTACGGTCCGCTCCCCCCTTGCTTCGTCCGCGCCACGGTCCTCCCCCTGGAGGACGGGCCCCTCCTGCTGGTCGGCGGCACCGCCAGCATCGTGGGCGAAGAGTCGGTCCATCTGGGAGATCTGGAGCGGCAGACCGAGGAGACGCTGGCCAACCTGGCCGTCCTGGTGCAAGCGGCGGCCGGACAGCCCACGCCGGCCCCGCTGGCCGGATACCGCGAGATCCGCGTGTACTTCTCGAAGACGGATCAGCTCGCCGCTCTTCAGGATCTCTTGAAAGATGCGTTCCCCAACGCCGCGGGCATCGAGTGGATCCACGCCGACCTGTGCCGCTCGGAGCTCCTCGTCGAGATCGAAGGCGTGGTCGACCTGCCGGCCTGAGAGCTCAGCCCCGCGTCAGCAGACGGGCCAAGGGGTCGTCCGGCGTCACTCTGAGATCGCGCGTCAGCTCCTCATATTTCCGGACGAATGCCGCCACCTGGCCGGGCGTGATCTCCCGTGCCCCTTCGCCGACGGCCCCCTTGCGGATGAACTCTCCCTCGAGGGCCAGTTGCATGTAGCGCGGGTCAAACTTCCGGGAGTGCTGTTTCATGAAGGCAAGGCTGCACCGTTCGACGATCCTGGGCAGATCCTCCTCGCGGAGCGGATAGCCGGCGAAGGAGGCGACGCGGCGGGCGGTCCCGGCGAGGTCGCGGGTGACCTCCTCGTACGTGAGGAAAAGGAAGTTCTTGTCGCGGCGGTAGGCCCACCACGACCGGATGTGCTTGAACCAGGAGCCGTGGCCTCCCCGCCCCTGGAGAAAGGCGTCCACGTACTTCTGGAATTCATCCATCCCACCCATGAGCCGGTCATGGTGCCATGCCGACACGGCCACGTCGCGAGCATCGCGTGCAATGTAGATGATACGGCTCCCGCGCGGCAGCATCCCACCCAAAGCGTGGCTTTTGAAAATCCTGGGCGAAGGGAGAGCGGAGATCCGGCGTTCCTCCCCACGGAGGATCGAGACCTCGAACCAGGGGACCACCTGGTCGATGTGGGAAAACTCCAGGCTGCCGTCCGTCGTCATTTGATACAGAAGCATCTGGAGGAGGGTGGTTCCAGACTTTGGATAGCTGACGATGAACAGATCGTCCGGACGGGATTGGTGCCTCGCCAGGGCGAGGCGGTAGTCGACCCAGTACCGCGCCTGCCCGAGTCCTTTGAGCACGGTCGAGATCGCCCTGGACGCGAGCCGGAGCGGGAAGACGATCAGCGGATTACCGGCCCCTCCCCCCATCTTTGCCAGTCTAGCACTTCACTTTTCTTCGACAAGACCGGAAGCCGCGAGCTTCGTTGCGGCTGTATCGAGGTGAAGAGCCTCACGGGTGCCACCCCGCGGGATGGAGGAGGGTGGTGAAGCGCGTTGGGGCTTTCGCTACAATCCGTGGCGATGACCGGCGACGAAGCCCCTCTCGACCTCCTCCGCTCCGCCCGCCGGATCGGCTTCGTGTTCTCCGGCGGCAGCTCCCGCTGCGCATTCCAGATCGGCGCGATCGAGACGCTCGCCGAGCTCGGCATCCGGCCGGCGCTCTGCGTCGGCGTCTCGGCCGGCGCCTGGAACGCCGCCGCGGTGGCCGCCGGCACTGGGCATCGCCTGCGCCACTACTGGCGCGCCTTCGTCCGGATGCCTTACTGGGACCTGAGCAATCTGCTGCGCGAGCGGACTCCGTTCCGCTTCGCCGAGATGCACCGGCGCACCTTCTCCCGCTACGTCGGCGTCCACCGGCTGCGCGCGCCCGAGACCCTCCCCTTGTTCGTGGGGCTCACCCGCCTGCGCGACAGGACCGCGGTGTACCTCGAAGCACGAGCGGTCGACGATCCGCTCCAGCTCCTCCTCGCGTCCAATTTCCTCCGCCCCTACTTCACCCGGGCGCCGCTGATCCAGGGCGAGCGCTACGGCGATGGCGGGCTGACCAACAACATCCCGTACGAGAAGGCCTTCGCCGAGGGGTGCGACGCCGTCGTCCTGGTCGCCAACAAGGGGGAGAGCGAAGGGGGCCTCTACCGCAACCTGGCTGACCCTCAGCACGAGATCCCCTCTCCCTTCCGCGAGAGGATGGTGGTGATCCGCCCCCGGCACCGGCTCCCCGTGGCGTTCACCGAGCGCCGCTGGGCCATCCTCGCCGGAATCGTGGAGATCGGCCGGCTGCGCGCCCGCGAGGTGCTGCTCGGCGAAACCCATCCGGACGTCACAGGCGTGCGTGGCGAGATCCCCTTCCTCGGCATCGTGCTCGCCCGCATCGCCCAGGCTCGCGCTCTTCTCGCCCGCAACGCCGCGGCGCGACGCCGCGTCTCCTCCTGAGCCACCCGTCCGGGTACCCGGTCTCGCGGGTGACGTCGCCGGATCGGCGCCCCTCCAAGGGACCTACCTGGGGATCTGTCAGGCCATCGGCAAAACCGAAAAAAGCCAACTGCAAATTTTTCTCCGCAGGAAGCTCTCCAGGAGATCTGCCCGGGCAAGCACGCCGAGTACGGGCTCGACCACCATCGCCTCGGTGGGCCCCGTGCCCACGGTCTGCCCGGTTGGCCGCCCATCACGCGGCCTGAGCAGGCGCGGACAGCCAGGCAAGGCTCTTGCAGTGGCCTGGAGATGAGAGCGGACAGGACCCCGCCCTCCATTGCCGCTGATCGCGGCGCAGGAGAATGAAGATGAGCAAGAAGATCTTCCCCAGGCTGACCGCCGTCACCCTCGCTGCCGCGCTTACACTCGCCGGTACCGCCGAGGCCGGCCCTCTCTCCGCCAGCGCCGCTGGCACGGAGGATTCGTCCTGGAGCCTGGCCTTGGAGTGGTTGGCCGAGGTTTGGGGAGATCTGACGGGCCTCCACAGCACCACGGCCACCGATTCCATCAGTGTCCCTCCGGACGGCGGTGGCACACCGACTGCGGACGTCGGCTGTGGCATTGATCCGAACGGCCAGTGCGGCGGCTGATCGACTCGTTCAGATTGCGATTGGCGCATTTATTGCATTGAGAAACTAGGCGAAGGAGTGGGACGAGCTTGAGCTACTTTCCAACACGATCCGATGAGCTCTTCCGGAGCCTCTCCCTGGAACCGGAAGTCGGCCTTTCCCAGGGAATGGGCGAGGTCCTTCCCTGGAACCGGGGAGGCGTTCAGAAGTGGGGTCTCTGTGAATCGCTCCTCGCGAGAAGCCAGGCATGCCGGCACCACGATCCGGAGCAGATGGTTCTCCTCGCCGAGCGCGCCGCTGCGATCGCGGCGGATCTCGATCCGTTCACGTATGGTCCCGAGCTGACGTCCGACCTGCGGGCTCGCTGCCTCGCCGAGCTCGGCAACGCCCATCGGGTCGCCGACGATATCGAGGGAGCCGAGCGCGCCCTGCGCAGTGCCACCCAGGAGAGTGCCCGGGGGACCCAGGATCCTCTGCTCCTCGCGCGCATCATGGACCTGACGGCTTCTCTGCGCGGCGCGCAGCGGCGCTTTGGGGAGGCTCTCGAGCTGCTGGACGCGGTGTACCGGCTCTATGAAAGCCATGGTGACCGCCACAACGCCGGCCGGGCGCTGATCAGCAAAGGCCTCTACACCGGCTATGACAACGATCCGGAAGAAGCGGTCCGCCTGTTGAGCGCCGGATTGACCTTGATCCATCCGGCGTCGGATTCGAAGCTGGTCATCTCGGCGGTCCACAACCTGATCACGTTCCTGGCGGATTGCGGTCGGTTCCGCGAGGCCCAGCGCCTCCTGCGGCGCGCGCGCCCGGCCTATGATGCCGAGGGCGACCGCCTGAACCTGATCAAGCTGCGCTGGCTGGAGGGGAAGATCGCCGCCGGCCTGGGCCGGCTCGGCCGTGCCGAGCAGCTCCTCGGGCAGGCGAGCCAAGAGCTCGAGGCGGCCGGTCTCCACTATCACGCGGCTGTCGCCTCGCTCGATCTCGCCGCGGTCTGGCTCAGCCAGGGAAAGACGGCCGAGACCCGCGCGCTGGTCGAGGAGCTCGTAACCACGTTCCGGGCTCGCCGCATCGCGCGCGAAGCCTTGGCGGCCCTGGTGCTGCTCAGAAAGGCCTTCGATCGCGACGGCGGTACCGAGCCGCTGGAGTTGCTGCGGGCGGTCTCCCGTTATCTCAAGGGCTCTCGGCAGGCCCTAGCCAACTGATGAACCCAACTGAAACGCGCGGCGGCCCTCACCCGCCGCGCCCTCCCTTCCCGAGATTTTTTCCGAACGTCTGCTGGAGGACGTCCTCCACCGTCGTCTCGATGTCGTCCGGCGCCGGCGGCAGCACCGCGGCTCCAGGCTTTCCATAGCCAAGATCCCGAAATCTCTCGATCAGCTCCTGGACCATTTGGGTGCCTCGCTCCCGATGCGGGAGGCGCAAGGCATTCCCCCGCCGCTCTGTGCTGAGCTCGGCGAGGATCTCGAGAAGCTGGAGCGGTCCGTACTCGGCGCTGCCGTCGAGAATCCGTCCGAGCAGGCCCGTTTCCCATCCGAGACGCTCCTCGATCTCCCGTTCGGAGAGCCCTGAGCTCTGAATGGATGCCTCCAGCAGGCGCGCTGTCCAACGGCCTTGCTCGTCCATCACCCCTCGCGGCAGGCTGCGGCCTGCAAGAAACGCCCGGTCATTCTGGCGGTTTGCATGTCCTTCACATCCCTGCGCTCTCCAGCGATCGAGGCAAGATTGTGACACAGAGGACTCCGGGCGGCCCTGTCCGCAATCTTTATGACCGCAGGGGGGTCTCCCAGAGGGGTTCCTCCTCTCCGAACACCTGCGCCAGGTGCCGGCCCAGGACGAAGAGGAAATCCGACAAGCGGTTGAGATAGCGAAGGACATCCGCCGGGACCTCTTCGGCCCGGGCCAGACGCAGGACGATCCGCTCGCAACGGCGGCAGACGGTCCGTGCCACGTGGCTCAAGGCCGAGAAGCGGCCACCCCCGGAGAGAACGAAGGAGCGGAGCGGCGGCAGGGTCTCGTTCCAGACGTCCATGGACTCTTCGAGCCAGGCGATCCGCTCGGCGGTGATCGGATGCTTCACCCGGTCGAGGTGCTCGGGCGGGGTCGCCAGAGTGCTCCCCAGGTCGAACAGATCCTGCTGCACGCGGTGGATGGCCTCGACGCACTCGCGGCAGATCCCGGGCAGGCGGTCCGACTCGGCCAGCGCGGCGCGCAACATGCCAAGGAACGCCTGGAGCTCATCGACGGTCCCATAGCTCTCGATCCGGAGAGAGTCCTTCGGAACGCGGGCACCGCCGACCAGCGCGGTGTCCCCGCCGTCGCCGGTGCGGGTATAGACCTTGTGAATCCTCATCGCCGCGCATCCTATCCGCAGGGCGCGAGGAGATCTAGCTGTGGCAGCTGAGGGTCTCAGCCCGGGCTCGGCATCCGGGGAGCCGTCGAAGTGGCGGCTCCGCCCGGCAGGGGTGGTTGCGAGATGCCGTCGCGCCCGATCAGGAACCAGCCCGCCGCGATCAGCATCAACATGAGGACGACAGCCGCCGCGACCAGCAGCAGCGCCAGCTTCCGGTCCTCGCTGCCTTCCTGAGCCGCCTTGGGGGGCTCGGGGCGCGCCGGCAGTTTCACGAGGACTGGCTGGAGCGCAGCCTGAGGGGTCGCGCGCGCGGCGGAACGGACCGGGCGTGGCGCGAGCACAGGGGTGCCGGCGCGCCCGGCCTGGCGCAGGGCATCGGCCATTTCGCGGGCATCGCGGAACCGCGCCGCGGGATTGGGGAAGGTGGCCCGCGCCAGCACCTTCAACAGCGGATCCCGCCGCGGCGCCCCGGCACCACGCCCGCCCTTGAGACCGCTCGCGAACGCCAGCCGGCGCAGCAACAGCCCCACGGCATAGAGGTCGCTCTGCGCGGTGAGCGGCTCGTCGAGCGAGCTCTCGGGCGGGAAGGCCGCCAGCGGATCGTAGTGGACCTGCGTCAGGCCGAAGCCCATCAGGATCAGGCGCCCCTCGGGCGTGACGACGATCTGGTCCTCGCTCACGTGCCGGTGCACGATCCCCTCGGCGTGCGCCACCCCCAGGATCTCCAGGAGCTGGCTCCCCCAATCCACCAGAAGGCCGCGGTCCGGCCGCGTCCCCTGCTCGATCAGGTCGTGCAGGGTCGGACCGACGACCGGAGCGAAGGCGACCAGCGTCATCCCCTCGTGCTCCGCGATTTCATAGAGCGGCGGGATCCCGCGGTGGTAAATCCGGAGGAGCGACCGCGTCTCCTGGAGAAGAACGTTCCAGGGCGTCTCCTCCTGGTACAGGCCCGGCCGCGACGGAGGGATGACCTTGAGCAGGGCCCGCTGGTCGCTCCGGCTGTCCACAGCCAGGTAGGCGGTACCGAACGGGGCCGGCCCGAGATCTTCCAGGATCTGGTAGGTGCCGATTTCGTCGAACCCTCGGATCAGCGGTGTTGATAGCATGCTCATGGGCTTCATCCTGCGCCGCCTGGAGGGCAGTGCAAGTTCCATGCGCAGCTGAAGCCGGTTGAGGAGGAGGTGGACTCTGCGGGTCGGCGTGCTTTCGGACACTCACAATCTGCTGCGGCCGCGGGTGCTGGAGCTGCTCGCGGGATGCGACCGGATTCTGCACGCCGGCGACGTCGGAGAGCCGGAGATCCTGCAGCAGCTCGAGCGGATCGCACCCGTGGCCGCGGTGCGCGGCAACACCGACGCCGGCCGGATCGCGGCCGAGCTTCCGGAGGAGCTGACGGGCGACCTCGACGGTCTCCCCTTCGGGATGATCCACCGGCGCGAGGACGTGGCCCGGGACTGGCCGTCCCGGCTGCGGTTGGTGGTATTCGGCCACTCGCACCGGCCGGAGATGGAGTGGCGGAGCCAGTGCCTGCTCCTGAACCCCGGCGCCTGTGGCGCCCGGCGCTTCCATCTCCCGCTGACGCTCGCTATCCTCACCGTGGCCGATGGCCGCATCGTGCCGGAGATCCGGGCGGTGGAATGAGCTTCGACAGCTTTTCGAGGGAGGGATCATGCGGAACCGACGTTTCGTTGTGCCGTGTCTGCTCGCCGGGCTTCTGGCCGCCCAATCCGCCACCGCCACCAGCTTTGGCCTCTTCCAGCACGGCGGGCGCGCCATGGGCCAGGCCGGGGCCTTCACGGCCCGCGCCTCTGAGCCTTCGGCCGTGACCTACAACCCTGCGGCCATCACCCACCTGGACGGCCTGCAGATCCAGGCCGGCCTCGACTTCCGGAACTCCGAGACGGAGTACAGCAGCTCGACGGGCAGCTTCAGCTCCAAGCACATCATCGACTTCCCGCCGGCCCTCTATCTCACCTGGAAGCCCGGGCGCGGTCCCTTCGCCTTCGGCCTCGGGCTCGATGCGCCGTTCTGGTACAAGAACATCTGGGAGCCGCGGCTCTTCCCCGGCCGCTTTCGCCAGCGCGAATTCGAGCTGACCGTTTTCGAGCTCCATCCGGTCCTCGCCTACGACCTGGGCGCCGGCTGGAGCCTTGGCGGCGGCCTGCGCTACGTCGCCGGCGATCTGGAGCAGGACGACAACGTCCTGGTCTCCGTGCCGTTTCAGGGGCTGGTCCTGCCAGTCGAGCTGGAGCGGAACGCCTCCGCCGAGGTGGACGACGTGGCCTGGGACCTGGCGCTCCACTATGCCGCGCCCTCCTGGGGATGGGGCGCCGTCTACCGCAGCCAGGTCGACCTCAAAGGGGACGGCGACGTGAGCTACGAGGCGCGGGATCTGGTGGTGCCCGGCCTGGAAGCTCCTGTCCGCCAGCGGTTCTCCGACGGGCGGGCGAGCCAGGCGTTCGAGCTCCCGCGCGAGATCCACGGCGGCATCTGGTATGCCCCGTATCCCGAGCTCCGGATCGAGCTCGACACCGCCTGGCAGAGCTGGTCGAGCCTGGAGTCCACGGCGGTGACCTACACGCCCAACCCCGTGGGCGGCGGCCCGACCGTCCAGACCCGGCGCGAATGGGATGACACTCTCTCCCTGCGGCTCGGCCTCGAAGGGAACATCACGGACAATTTCCTGCTCTTCGGCGGCGTGGCCAGCGAGCCGTCGCCGGTGCCTGACAAGACGGTCGAGCCCGGGTTCCCCAAGGGCGACGCCCTGGTCTATGCCCTCGGCTTCAGCTACAACTTCCCTACCCTGTCGTTCGACGTAGGCTATTCCTACCACACGCACGACGAGCGCGATGCCCGGAGCCAGGAGCCGCAGCGGCCCACCGTCCGCGGCAGCTACTCGGGCGACGAGCAGGTCTGGGGGTTCTCGGCGCGGTGGCGGCTGTAGCGCCCCCCGTCCTGCGGGCGGTGCTGCTCGGTGCCAGCAACCTGGTTTTCGCCCTTCCGGTCCTGATCGACGACCTGCGGCGTGCCGCGGGCGGCCCCGTCGAGGTGCTGGCCGCCTGCGGCCACGGCCGCTCCTACGGCCGCTGGAGCCGGCTTCTCTTCCTCCGTCACCTGCCCGGAATCACCGAATGCGGCCTCTGGCCCGCTCTGGAGGGCCGCCCTCCCCTTCCGACCGTCGCTCTGGTGACCGACGTGGGCAACGATCTGGGCTACGGCGAGATGCCGGAGACCGTCGCCGCCTGGATCGAGACCTGCCTCGTCCGTCTCGCCGGGCAGAGCGCCGCCACGGTCTGCACCTTCCTCCCGCTCGTCAGCCTTGAGAAGCTCTCGGCCTTCCGCTACTATACTGCAAGATCAATCTTGTTTCCGGGCAGGAGAGTTTCCCGGCCGGCGCTCCTCGAGCGGGCGCGCGAGCTGGACCGTCACCTCCACCGCCTGGCAGGGACGCACGGGGCCCGAACGATCGAGCCGCAAGCTTCCTGGTACGGGATCGATCCCATCCACGTACGTAGACGATTGAGACGAAGAGCTTGGGATCTCATCTTCGCAGAATGGTCGCTCCCCCGGCCGGAGCTGGAACGGCGGACGCCGGTCCGGTTGCCTCTCTTCGGGGCGGCGGAGATGCGCCTCTTCGGTCTTCCGCGACGACACGCCCAACCTGCTTGCCGCCTGACGGATGGAACTACCGTTGCTCTCTATTAGAAGTCTTGGAAGCCGCAGGTCGTCTCTCTTCCTGACCCTGGTCCCCGTCGCCTTCACCGCCGTCCTCGCGGTCAGCTCGGAGGCCCGGTTCCTGCTGCGCGCAGGCAGCGGGGAGGCCGGCATCCTGCTGCGGCGGCGCCCGATCGCCGACGTTGTCGCCGATGAGCGCACCCGGCCCGAGCTCCGCGGGCAGCTCGAGCTGGTGCTCGCGGCCCGCGGCTTCGCCGCGGAGCGGCTGGGTCTCGCCGCGGGGGACACCTACACGACGTTCTCCGACGTCGGCCCGGGGACGACCCTCCTCCACGTCGTTTCGGCGAGCCCGGCCGACCGCCTGGAGGCCTACCGCTGGAGCTACCCGATCGTCGGGTCGGTCCCGTACAAAGGGTTCTTCGCGGAAAAAGACGCGCGGGCCGAGGAGCGGCGCCTGGCGCGGCTGGGGTACGACACCTACGTCCGTCCCGCCGGCGCCTTCTCGACCCTCGGCTGGCTCCCCGATCCGCTCCTCTCGACGGCGCTGGACGGCGACCGCGCCGAGCTGGTGGCCACGGTGATCCACGAGATCGCCCACAACACCCTGTGGGTGCGCGGCGACGCCCGCTTCAACGAGAGCTACGCCAATTTCGTGGGGTACCGCGGGGCGGAGGCGTTCTTCGCCGAGCGCGGGGATCTCGCCACCTCGAAACGCTGCGCCGCCACCTGGCGGGACGAGAAGCGGCTGGCGGGGTTCTACACGGCTCTGGAGGCGGAGCTCTCCCGGATCTACTCCTCGGGTCTCTCCGGCCCCGTCCTGGAGGAGCGCCGGCTGGACGTCTTCGCGAGGGCGCGGGAGGCGATGGCCGGCCCCCTCGGAAGGACCCTGGAGGTCTATGACGGCAAGCGCCTCGGCCGCCGCCCGATGAACAACGCCTGGCTGATCGCCCACCAGACCTACAGCACCGGCCTCGACGAGCTCGATCGCATCTATGAGATCGAGAACCGCGACCTGCGGGCCGGGGTCCGCCAGATCGTCCACTCCATCCGCCGGCATTCGTCGCTGCGGCCGATGCAGGCCCTGGCGCTGACGCTCCAGGCGCACGGTCCGCTCGCGGTTCCCGCACGCCAGACGTTGCGCCAGGGCGAAAGTGAGGAGAAAGTCGCGATCGAGTGAAAGATTCGTCCCTCGTTTTCCGACTGGTAATGGGGCAAAAGGAGGAACTGCCCCATGACTTGGACGAGCAACACGAGAGAGCGGACCGGCGACACGGTCCTCGACTGGACACAGCAGTGGCAGGACGCCGGACGGCGGAAGGGAGGAGCCGAGCTCCTGCTCCGCCAGGCGGAGCGCAAATTCGGCCCTCTCGGGCATCACGACCGGCTGCGCATCGAGCTGGCGCCGCATGAGAGGCTCCTCGACTGGGGGGAGCGCCTGGTCGTGGCACGGTCGCTGGAGGAGGTGTTCCGGTGGTAGGGTCACCCGATGCTCCTGCCCATCCCGGCTGACAGCCCGTTCTTCGCCGGGCACTTCCCCGGCCACCCGATCCTTCCCGGCATCGCGCATCTCGCCGTGGTGGCGCAGGCTCTCGGCGGGGTCTCCATCCTGGAGATCCCCGCTCTGCGCCTGCGCAGCCCGGCCCGCCCCGGCGATGTCCTTGCCGTGAAGATCGACGGGCCAGCGGACGAGGGGACCGTGCGTTTCGAGATCCGCCGGGAGGATCAGGTGGTCAGCAACGGGACGCTCCGCGCCGGCTCCAGCGGAGAGACACCGGATCTTCCGGAGGTCCAGGAGGTCCCCGCCGGTCTCTTTCCACCGATCGCCGCCCTCCTCCCCCATGCTCCTCCAGCCCGTCTCGTGCGGAGCATTTTGGAGGTAACCCCGGAGGGGCTGACTGGCGTGGCGGAGATCCCGGACGCGAGCCCGTTCGCGGCGGAGGGCCGGGCTCCGGCCTTCGTGGGTCTGGAGGCGGCGGCGCAGGGAGCCGCTGTCCTGGAAACTCTCGGACGGCAGGAGGCGCCCGGGCCGCGGATCGGCTACCTGGTGGCGATCCGCGGAGCGCGCTGCGCGGTGCCCACCCTGCCGGTCGGGCGGCCGTTCCGGTTCGCGGTCCGGCTCACGGGGAGCGCGGCACCGCTGTCGATCTATGAGGTAAGGGTCGAAGGAATCGGCGGCGCCGAGCTGCTACGCGGCTCGATCAGCACATACATCCCCTCCGAGAGCTGACTCCTTCGGACGGCGGCCGGCCCACAGCTTGCGGAAGCAGAACCACTGGTGGGGACGGTGGCCGATGGCCCACTGCAGCTCGGCGGCAAGCTTCAAGACCGCTTCCTCCACGTCCGCCTGGCGGTTGCTCGTCCGCGCCACCTGGATGGGCGGCCGCATCGCGCAGCGGTAGCGCAGCCGCGCTTCGCGGAAGATGAACACCGGCAGGATCGGCACCTCGGCGGCCCGCGCGAGCGCCGCGGGCCCGACCGGGAGGGGGAAGGCCTCTCCGAAGAGCTCCGCCTCCACGATCCGGCCGCCGGACCGCGGCCGGTCCCCCTGGAGGGCCACGATGTCCCCCTGGCGCAGCGCGTCGAGCAGGGTCACGCCGAGCTGCGGGTCCTCGGCGAAGTGCGTGATGTAGTTGCCGCGGGCCGCGCGGCGGATCAGGTCCGAGATGAAGCGCTGGGCGCGAGGATCGCCCTCGGCCTCGCGCACGACGTGGACCCGGCGCTGCTCGTCGTCCGCTGCCGAAAACATCGACCCGATTTCCCAGTTGCCGATGTGGGCGGTGGCGACGATGAAGCCCCGGCCGGACGCCAGGAGCACCTGCCATTGCTCCATCCCATCGCCCGCCATCTGGAACTTCCTGTCGGTGTTCAGGCGTTCGTAGCGCTCCGTCAGACACCAGGAGAAGATCCAGAGGGTACGGAACATGCGGAGCTGCCGCTCCAGCCAGCCGCAGGAGCCCAGGATCGGCACGAGGTTCGCCGCGATCGCCGCCCGGATGTTCCGCAGACTCAGGAAGAAGAACCCGACGAACAGGGGCATGAGAAGGTAGATCCCCCAGGAGGGGAGGAACCGCACCCCCCAGCTGTGGAAGCGGTACCAGAAGATCCCGGTGACGTAGAACGGTCCGAGCAGGCGGCGGACCCAGCCCGCCTCGGGCGCGTGGGGTGCGGAGTGCGCGGTCTCGCGCGCTGGTGCTGCAAAGGCTTCCATCAGAACCTCGGTGCTTCTACTCCTGGATTGGCGGCTCGTCAGAGACTGCCTTATTGTCCCTCACTCGGTGCCTCCGGAACAATGCCTCCAGCGCAGGAAGCACCAGAAACGTGGCCGCCAGGCAGGCGGAGACCCCCAGAGCGACCAGCGTGCCGGCGTTCTGCAGGCCCGGGACGCGCGACCCCCCGAGGCTGCCGAAGCCCACCCCGGTGGTCAGAGTGATCAGGAGCATCGCGAGCCCGGAGGTCTCCACGGTCCCCCGGATCCCCTCCTCCGGCCGCAGCCGTCCACCGTGAACCGCGTGCACCCCCAGGTCGATTCCCGTGCCGAAGAGCACCGGCAGGGTCGAGATCGCCAGCAGGTCGACCCGCCCGCCGAACGCTCCCCAGAGGCCGAAGGACCAGATGCAGCCCAGGACCAGGGGGAGGAAAGAGAGGAGGGAGTCGCCGATCCGGCCCCGCACGGAGACGAGGACCACGCCAGTCACCAGGAGCAGGGCGAGGCCGCTGGAGCGCCGCAGGTCCCCCAGGGCGAGGCCGCGCAGCTCGGCGCCGACCCGCGGAATCGAGGCGAGGGCCGTGCCGGGCGCCGCCGCGGCCAGGTCGCGGGCCAGCCCCTCGGAGGCCACCTTCTCGGCTTGGCCCAGCGGCACCCGCGCGTGGACCGCCACCGCCGCTCCCTCCGGACCGATCCGTACCAGCTCGGACATCCAGCGCGGCCACTTCCCGGGCACCGGGCCGCCGGGGTCCTCGCCGCGCCCGAGGGACCGCAGGGTCGCCAGGGCCGGAGCGAACGGCTCGACGCGGAAGCCCGCCGCGGCGAGCTCGCGCTCGAAGTTCGCCGCCGCCGGTTCCAGAGGGAGCCCGCGCAGCTCACGCAGGCGCCTCTCCCGCCGCTCCCCGAGGACGAGCCAGTCGGCCGGCGTGGTGATCTGGGCGTCCGCTCCGACCTTCGCCTCCAGGACCGGCCGCACCCGCGCCGCCGCGTCCAACGCCTCGTCCAGGGTCCGGCCGCGGGTCACCACCGTCAAGGTGTCGAGCCCGACGCCGAACTTCTCGACGAGCAGGCGCTCCGCGGCGAGCGATGGATGGTCCTGGGGCCGCAGCGACCGCAGGTCCGTCGAGAGGCCCAGCCGGCCGAGCCCCCAGACCGAAACCGCCGTGAGCAGCGCCAGGCCGGAGAGGACCAGGACCGGGCGCCGGGCGGAGAGCCCGACCGCGCCCGAGAGCAGCGGCTGGCCGAAACGCGACCAGAGGCGCGGCGGGCCGAGCGTCTGCGGACGCTCTGGGAAGACCATCAGGAGCGCGGCGCCCAGGGTCGCCGTGGTCACCAGGGTCAGCAAGGTCCCGATGGTCAGCACCTGCCCGAGCTCGCGCAGCGGCCGGAAGTGCGCCAGGACGAGAGCGCCCAGGCCGGCTGCCGTGGTCAGGGCCGACGAGACGATCCCGGGTCCCGGGTCCTCGAACGTGCCCACCAGGGCCTCGCCCGCGCTCCGCCCTTCCGCGCGGAGCTGGCGATAGCGAGCTCCCGCGTGGATACCGTATTCGACGCCCATCCCGACCAGAGCGGCGGCGAAGCCCACGCCCACCACCGAGATGCTGCCGGGCCAGATCGCGGTGGCCGCCGCGGTCCACACCAGACCCGCCGCCACCGCGGCCAGGATCACCAGGGGGATGAACCCGCCGCCGAAGCCGAGCAGGAGGAGGATCGCGACACCCGCCGCCGAGGTGGTGGCCGTGCGGGAGAGGTCCTGCCGCAGGATCGCCTCGTCCTGGGCCGCGTAGAGGGGTCCGCCCACGGCCTCGAAGTCGAGAGGAAGCGCGGAGTCTTTCCGTACCTGGGCGTAGGCCTTCTCCAGCTCCGCGAGGAAGGCCCGGCCGCCCGACGGATCGAGCTCGGTCCGCGCCGGGGTCAAGATGACCAGCGCCGCATCCCCCTGCCGCGACAGGAAAGAGCCGGTCAGCGGATCGACGGGCAGAGCCGCGGAGGCATCCTTGAGGAGCCCTTCCGAGAGTCCCAGGGGGTCGGCGGTGAAGAACGTCGCCGCCGCCGCGCCCAGCGGGCTGCGCAGGACCTGGCGCATCTCCGCGACCCGGCGGTGGATGGCCTCAGGCTCCAGCCGGGGCGCCAGCTCCTTGCGAATGTTCCCATCGTCATCCCCCTCCAGCAGGAGCGGCAGGCGCGGCGCCACGGAGTGGAGGAAGAAGGCCTCGTCCTCGGCAGTGATGCCCGCCCGCGCCTCCGCCACCTCGGGGCTGCCGCTCATCACCTCGGCCAGCTGCCCGGCCGCATCCGCCAGGGGGCTAGAGTCCTCCAGGGGGCCGGTCGAGCGGACGATCACGAAGACCTTCTCGAAGCCGCCGAAGGTGCGCAGGAACAGGCGGTAGTCCTCGGCTCCGGGAGCGCCGTCGGGCAGCAGGTCCGCGAGATCGGTGTCGATGCGGAAGCGCAGCGCCGGCACGAGGGCCGCGAGCGTCAGGGCGAGGGAGACCGCCAGGACCCAGCGGGGGTGGCGGAGGAGCGGAGCGGCGAGACGCCGGGAGAGCGACATGACATCTCAGGCCGAAGCGCCGGCGTCGACTACGATGGACTGCCCGGTGATCGACGCGGCCCGGTCGGAGAGCAGGAACAGCACCGCTGCGGCCACCGATTCCACCTGCACCCCTCCCGACAGGCACTCGCCGGCGCGCAGGGCGTCAATGGCCGCCTGCGGCACGTCCGCCGTCAGGTCGGTCGGCACGAACCCGGGGACGACGGCGTTGACCCGCACGCCGCGCTTCCCCACCTCGCGGGCCAGCGACCGGGTGAGCCCGAGGAGGCCGGCCTTGGACGCGGCGTAGGCGGCCTGCCCGGCCACGCCGTGCAGGGCCGAGAGAGAGGCCACGTTGACGATTGCGCCGCGCCGCCGCACCATCATCCCCCGCAGCACCGCCCGGCAGCAGCGGAAGAGGCCGCCGAGGTTGGTGTCGAGCACCGCGTCCCAATCCGCGTCCGAGGTCAGGGCGAGGAGCGACTCGCGGCGGATGCCTGCGTTGTTGACCAGCCCCGCGACCGGTCCGAGCGCCTCCTCGACCTCGGCCACCAGGTCGTCCGGCCGGCCGCGGTCGAGCAGATCGAGCCGGAAGGCGCGCGCCCGGCCGCCCGTGGCCTCCTCGACGGCGCGGGCCGCCACCTCTCCCGCGTTCCAGGTGAAGGCTACAGGATGCCCCTCGGCCGCCAGCGCTTCGACGATCGCGCGGCCGATCCCGCGGGAGCCGCCGGTCATCAGGATTGTGCTCGCTTGCGGGACCGCGCTCACTTGCGCATCTCCAGGCGGGCGCGGGTAACCGCGCCGGCGATCCGCAGGCTGTCCAGGAGCGGCCGGTAGTGGCTGGTCAGCCGCCCGTCGGCGAAGCCGAGCCGCACCGGCACCGAGACGATGCGAAACCCACGGCGCGCCGCGCGCACCACCACGGCGCTCTCAGCCTCGAAGCGCGACTCGGGAAAGCCGACCGTCTCGACCAGACACCGGGCGTAGAAACGGAATCCCGTCTGGATGTCCGAGAGCGGCTGCCCGGCCGCGAAGGAGATCGCCTTGGAGGAGAAGCGGTTGCTCGCCCGGCGCAGCGCGCTCATGCCGGCAAAGAGGTGGTCGCGCACGCCGAGCACCAGGTCGGCCTCGGGCGCGGCGGCGAGCAGCTTGGGGATCTCCTCGGGCAGATGCTGGCCGTCGGCGTCGAGCGTGATGACGCCGTCGTAGCCGCGGCCGAAGAGGTCGGTGAAGGCGGCGCGCAGGGCCGCTCCCTTGCCCCGGTTCTCCGGAAACGAGATCACCCGCGCTCCGGCCCGGCCCGCCTCCTCGGCCGTCGCGTCGGTCGAGCCGTCGTCGAACACCAGGACCTCCGGGAGCAGCGCCAGGGCGCCGCGCGCCACGGCACCGACCGACGGGGCGGCCTGGTAGGCCGGGATCACGGCCGCGATGCGCAACGGGGTCGAGCTGCTCAGGATCGAGCTCATGTCGGGGGTGCCCCCAGGACCAGCCACGCCGCGGCGCCCCCCGCGGCCAGGCTGGTGACGAGAACGGCGGATGGCGGAGAGAGCGGAGATCCGTCGTGCGGGACGATCCCGAGCGCCGGATCGGGCTCGGCGAACCCAGGGGTGGGACCGAACGGCGCACCGCCGGCCGCCAGCACCGCGGCCGCGAGGAAGCCACCGGCATACTCCCCGACCGTGGCCTTTGGCGCGAGCACCGGCGGCAGAGGCCGGTCTCCCCAGGCGGCTCGGAGGAGGCCGGCTTCGAGACGGTCGCCGTCGCGCGAGCCCGAGGCGCCGGAGACGATCCGGTCGACGTCGCCGATCTCCAGCCCGGCCCGTTCCAGGGTGCGCACGAGCGAGCGGGCCAGCCGCTTGGCGCCGGTCCCCCAGCCGGTCCGCGGCGCCGTCGGATCGAAGGCGCTCCCCCAGGCGAGGACCCGGGCGAGCGGCCGGGCACCGCGCGCGACCGCGCTCTCCTCCGTCTCCAGAAAGACCATCGTCGACCCCTCAGCCGCGAGGAACCCGTCGCGGCGGCGATCGAACGGCCGTGCCACCTCGGTCCCGTCCGGTCCGGGTCCCGCGAGCGCTCCAAAGCGGTCGAGCAGGGCGTGGAGGAGCGGCGTCACCTCCTCGACGGCTCCGGCGAGAGCGTGCGGCACTTTGCCGGCGGCCACGTCGCCGGCGGCCTGGCTGAGCGCGATGAGCACCCCGGCCTCCCGCTGGCAGACGGTGACGCTCGGCCCCCGCGCCCGGCAGAGAATGGCGATCTGCGCCGCCGGCGCGTTCGCCACGCTCTCGGTGAAATAGAACGGGGAGGTCGACTCCGGCCCCTCGAACAGGATCTGCCGGAGCAGGGCCTCGGAGTAGGACGAGGGTCCGAACGTCGTGGCCACGGTCACCGACGTCGCCTCGCTGCCGCAACGGGCATCCGCGAAGCCGGCGCACCGCAGGGCCATGCGCGCCGCCGCCACCGCGAGCTTGGAGGGCGGGCTCATCCGCCGCGCCTCGCCGGGCGCGAGCCACTCCTTCAGACACCCTTCTCGAAACAGCCGCTCGGTCAGAAACGCCCGCCGCGCCCCTTGCACCCGGTGGTAGCCGGCCGCGCGGTCGACCTCGGAGAGATGGATCTGGGGGTCGGCGGCGGCCAGCGCCTGGCGCAGGCTCGCGGCGCCGCAGCCGTACGCGCCGGCGGTCCCCAGCCCGGTGAGGAGGATGGATCGACTCAATCGCCCTGGCTCATCGAAGCTCCCCATCGCGAGAAGACGAGGGCGGCATTGGAGCCACCGAACGCCAGGCTCGTCGAGACCGCCGCCCGCGCCTCGGGCAGCGGCAGGGGACGGTCGAGCACCAGCGCCACCGGCAGGTCTTCGTCCACCTCCTCTGTCGCGGCGAACACCGGCGGCTCGACGGAGGGGACGGGATGGAGCTCGCCATGGCGCAGGCAGAGGACCGTGGCCACGGCCTCGATGGCGCCCGAGGAGCCCAGGAGGTGGCCGAGGAGGGCCTTGGTCGCGGTCACCGGCAGATCCGACGCCCGCGCGCCGAACACCCGCCGCAGCGCGTTCCACTCGGCGGCGTCGTTCAGGGAGGTGCCCGTGCCGTGGGCGTTGACGAAATCGATCTCCGCCCGATCGAGGCCGGCGTCGCGCAAGGCGGACTCCAGGGCTGCGGCGGCCCCGGCGCCGCTCGGGTCGGGCGCGGTCATGTGGTGGGCGTCGCAGGAGGCGCCCGCCCCGGCGAACACCGCGAGAGGCGTCGCGCCGCGCGCCAGCACCCGCTCCAGCGGCTCGAGCACGAGCATGGCCGAGCCCTCGCCGAACGACATGCCGGCCCGGCCGGCGCGGAACGGGCGGCACGGATTCTCGTCGACCGAGCGCAGCGCGTTGAAGCCGGCGTAGGTGAGCTGGCAGAGCGAATCCGAGCCGCCGGCCAGGGCCAGATCCACCTCACCGGAGCGCACCGCGTCCAGGGCCGCGCCCAGGGCCAGGGCTCCGGAGGCGCACGCTGACGAGATGGTCTGCACCGGACCGGTCACCCCCAGGTGCCGCGCCAGGGCGTCGCCCGGCGCGTTGACCTGGTGCGAGGCGAGGTCGCGCAGGCGCGAGCGCCGGCGCGCCGTCACGAAATCCCGGAAGAAGAGCTCGGCCTCCCACATCCCGCCGGTGCTGCTGCCCCAGAAGACGCCGGCTTCCCCATCGCCAGCCAGACCGTCACCCAACCGCAGCGGCAGGCCGGCCTGCCGCAAACCCTCCACCGCCGCGGCCACCGCGAAGCGGTCGGCCACGCTGAGGCGCTTCCAGCCCGGAATGCGGGCGAGCTCCTCCGGCGCATCTTCCACGGCTTCAGCGGCCACGTGGGTGCGGTGGAGCTGGTGGTCGAAGCGGCGGAACGAGCCGATGGCGGAGCGGCCGGCGCGCAGCCCCTCCCAGAGCGGGGCCACCCCCCACCCGAGGCCGCTCACCGCGCCGACGCCGCTCACCGCGACGATCGCCTTCTCGTGTCTCATCAGGTGTCGATCGAGGCCGTTGGCGGTCAGGTGCGTGCCTCGACGAAGTGCGACAGGGTGGAGACCGAGGAGAAGACCTCGCGGTCCATCTCCTGGCTCTTGATCTTGATGCCGAACTCCTTTTCGAGCGCCACGACGAGCTCCAGGGCGTCGACGGAGTCGAGGCCGAGCCCCTCCCCGAACAGCGGCGCCTCGTCCTCGATCATCTCGGGCTGCACGCCTTCGAGATGCAGGCTGTCGACGATCAGGCGCTTGATCCGGTCCGGGGTTGCGAGAACTTGCGACATATCGAGAAACCTTTGCCTTTTCTACCGTACACCAGCCGATCATGCTAGCCTGGGCAGAGGCCCGCTGGCAAATCGACGCCGTATTCTAGCCGATCCGATTCCCTGTCCAGGATGGGCTATCATTCTCGCTCTTCGGAGCACCCGAAGGCCCGAGCCGGCATGTCTTTCGATCCCATCGCCCACTCCTTCGAGCGCACCCTGCGGCGCGATCCCCTCGCTCCGCTGGTGGTGTCTCCGGAGCGCCAGGCCACGGTCGAGGAGGTGGACGCCCTGGCCCGCGCGGCTCTCTGCGCGCTGGAGACCGCGGGCCCGGTTTCTCTGCCGCCTGGCACCGCCGTCGGCCTGGTGGCGGCGAACGGGCCGGGGTTCCTCGCCTCGTTCCTCGCCCTGCGCCGCGCCGGCCTGACCGCCGTGCTCCTCGACGGCCAGACTCCCGGCACCGAAGCCCTGCGCATCGTCCGCGCCCTGGGAGCCTCGGCCCTCTTGCGCTGCCGCTGCGCCTGGCCGCAGGGTGCGGACGACTGGACGCTGACGCGGCCGGAGCCGGAGGACGGAGCCCCCCCGCCGCTCCCTCCGCGGCCGGATCTTCTCTCGGATTGGGCGGTCATCAAGCTCACCTCGGGCTCGACCGGCCTGCCGCGCGGCATCGCCACCCCGGCCGAGGCGCTGATCGCCGACGATGCGAACCTGACGGCGACCATGGGAATCCGGCCGGACGACCGGCTCCTCACCACGGTCCCGCTCTCTCATTCCTACGGGCTGTCGAGCCTGGCGATGCCCGCATTGCTGCGCGGCACGCCCCTGGTGATCCCCGAGGCCGGGACGCTGTTCGATCCGCTCGACGCCGTGGAACGGACCGGCGCCACGGTCTTCCCCACCGTACCCGCCTACCTGGACGCGCTCCTCCGCCTCTCCGAGCCGCCGCGCCGCCCCCCGACCCTGCGCCTGGTCCTGACCGCCGGAGCCCTCCTCGTCCCGGCCACCGCCAGCCGCTTCCGAGAGACCTTCGGCCTTCCGGTCCACGTCTTCTACGGTGCCAGCGAATGCGGTGGCATCTGCTATGACCGCGAAGGGAGTGCCGGGGAACGAGGTACCGTCGGCCAGCCGGTCGAAGGTGTGCGAGTTCTCCTGGAGCCCCTCGATCCGTCCGATGCCCACTCCGGAGTGGTCACCGTACGCTCCGCCGCGGTCGCCGCCGGCTACCTGCCCGATCCCGACCCGCGCCTCGCCGGGGGCCGGTTCGTCGGCGGCGACCTCGCGGTCTGGCAAAACGGCGAGCTGGCGCTTCGCGCGCGCCTCGACGACCTGGTCAACATCAAGGGGAAGAAGGTCAACCCGCGCGAGGTGGAGGAAATCCTCTGCGCGCTGCCGGGCGTGGCCGAGGTGGTGGTCCTCGGCGTGCCGGTCCCCGACCGCTCGGGCGAGCGCCTGCGCGCGGTGATCGCTTGTGATCCAGGCCGACTGACTGTGGATCAGGTGCTCTCGTGGAGCCGCGAGCGCCTCGCGCCCCACAAGGTGCCGCGCAGCGTGATCCTGGTCCCGGAGCTGCCGCGCACCCCCCGCGGCAAGCTCGACCGCCCGGCGCTCGTCGCGTTGAGGTCCGGCGATGCCTGAGGCCGACTGGGAGAGGGCGCCCTGGCGCCCCACGCCTCTGGTCACCGGCTCCGTGGCGCTCCACGTGGCCGGGACCGCGGCCCTCGCCCTGGCTCCCCAGGCCTGGCCCGTCATCTGCGGCACCCTCTTCGCCAACCACCTGGTGCTCGCCACGCACAGCCTATGGCCCCAGAGCTGCTGGATCGGACCGGCGCTCTCGCGGCTGCCGGCCGACGCGGCCCGCCGCGGCGAGGTGGCCCTCACCTTCGACGACGGACCGGCCCCTGACGTGACGCCGCGGGTGCTCGACCTGCTCGACCAGGCCCGAGCGCGCGCCTCCTTCTTCTGCATCGGCCGCCGGGTGATGGCGCACCCGGAGATCGTCCGGGAGATCGTCCGCCGCGGCCACCGGGTGGAGAACCACACCTGGTCGCACCCGCACCTCTTCGCCTGCTACGGACCGGCGTCGCAGCGTCAGGAGGTGGAGAAGGCTCAGGAGGTCATCGCGGACGCGGCCGGCCGCCCGCCGGCCTTCTTCCGCTCCCCGGCCGGCTTCCGCAATCTCTTCCTGGATCGCGAGCTCTCGGCCGCCGGCCTCACCCTCGCGGCCTGGACGCGGCGCGGCTACGACACCGTGGAGAGCGATCCGGCCAAGATCGCGGACCGGCTGCTGCGCGGCCTCGCGCCCGGGGACGTCCTCCTCCTCCACGACGGCTCGACGCTGCGCGACGGCGGCAACCGGGTGGCGCTGGAGGCCCTGCCGCGCGTGCTCGACGGCCTGGCGTCCCGCGGGATGCGCTCCGTGCCGCTCGGCGAAGGCGGCGCGGACCGGTGAAGCTCAAATCCGGCCCCCATCGAGGAAGATCGATCCGCGAGCTGCTCTACCGGCTCCGCACGGAGGGGGACACTCCCGGCCGGATCGCCGGCGCCGTGGGCGTGGGCGTGTTTATCGGCTGCTCCCCGTTCTACGGATTCCACCTGGCGCTCTGCATCCTCTTCGCGAAGATCTTCCGCCTGAACCAGTTCCTCACCTATCTGGCCGCCCACGTGAGCCTGCCCGGGCTCTGGCCGCTCCTGGTGATCGGCGAGCTGCAACTGGGCCGGTTCCTCCGCGGCGCCCCCCTCCTCTCCATCCGGCCGGCCGACCTCCGCCACACCGACCCCTGGCAGTTCGCCGCCGACCTGCTCCTGGGGAGCGCCGTGGTTGGAGCGGTGCTCGCCGTCGCCTTCGCCCTGCCGACGCTCTGGCTCGCCCGCCGCCGGCGCAAGGCACCGGAGATCAACGCCCTCCGCGAGCGCACGGCCTACCGCTATCTCGCGGCCGGCATGTTTCACTGGGAATTCACCCGCGGCAAGCTCCGCTACGACCCCGTCTACTTCGCCCTCCTCCGCGCCGGAGCGCTCCCGGACGAAGGCCGCCTCCTCGACCTGGGCTGCGGACGAGGCCTCCTCCTCGCGCTCCTCCTGACCGCCCGCGAGCAGGCCGACAAGAACGAGTACCCCGAGGGCTGGCCGCCGCCGCCGCGCCTCGACCTCCACGGAATCGAATCGAGCCGCAAGATCGTCGACGTGGCCCGCCGCGCCGTGGGAGGCGAAGCCCGCATCGACGCCGCCGACCTCCGCGACACTCCGGATCTCCCCCCCGCCCGCGTCATCCTCCTCCTGGACGTCCTCCATTACCTCCCCGACACCGCCCAGGAAGATCTGCTGGTAAGGATCGCCGAAGCCCTGGAGCCCGGAGGCCTCCTCCTGATCCGCGACGCCGACGCCGACGCCGGCTGGCGCTTCACCGCGACCCGCATCCAGGAGCGCACCTGCGCCCTGGTGCGTCGTCAGTGGCGCCAGCGCTTCCACTACCGCAGCCAGGCGGAATGGATGGAGCTCCTGGAGAGGAACGGCCTCGCGGCCTCGACCGAGTTGATGGCGCAGGGGACGCCGTACTCGAATGTGCTGCTGGCAGGGAGGAAGGGAGGAAGCTCCCCCGGAGGGGGAGCCGGCGCGTAGCCCCGGGTTTCAACCCGGGTTGAGGAGGCCTGGCCGGCGCCCCCCGCCCCGGGTTGAAACCCGGGGCTACGTGCCCACGCCCCCTCCGGGGGAGCAAAAAATCTACTCCGGCAACCCCACCGTCACCCGCAAATCCCCCGGCCGGAGATGCCGCCGCGCCGCCTCCTCGACCGCTTCCAGATCGAGCGCCCGCAGCTCCCGCTCGCGCAGGGCGGGATCGTCGAGCGGCAGGTCGTATTGCACCGCTTCGGTCAGCAGGTCGGCCCATTGGCGGGCGGTCTCGCGGCGGAAGGGCTCGCGGCCGAGCAGGTAGGCGCGGGCTTCTTCGAGCTCCGCCGGCTCGATGCCGTCTTTCACCAGGCGCTCGATCTCCTCGATCACGCCGGCCTCGGCCCGGGCCACCGTCGCCGGCGAGGTCCCCACGTAGGCGACCAGGCGGCCGGGGTCTTCTCCGGAGCCGGCCACGGTCTGGGCATGGGCGCTGTAGGCCAGCCCTTCCTGCTCGCGGATGCGGGTCGGGATGCGGCCGGTCAGCCCCGCGCCCGAGCCGAGGGTCACCGCCACCATCTCCAGCGCCGTGTAGTCGGGGTGGTTCCGCGGCACGGTCAGATGCCCCACGAAGAGGTGGGCCTGATCCTCCGCTTCCGTCTCGATGAACGTCCGCCTCTCCGCGCCGGCCGGCGCCGGCGGCTCCGGCAGCGGCTCGCCGCGGCGCGGCGGATGGGCCAGGAGGGACTCCAGACGCTTGCGCACCGGCTCCTCGTCGATCACTCCGGCCACCGCGACCTTGACGCCGCCGGTCAGGGCCGCCGCGTGGAAGGAGGAGCAATGGTCCGGCGTGATCCCCAGCAGGCTCTCGACCGAGCCATGCAGCGGGCGCGACCGCGGATGCGGCGCGTAGAGCTGGCCGAGGAACCCCCAGGCCGTCTTCACGTCCGGCTGATCGGTCAGGCTCTCCAGCTCCGCCGCGCCCTGCTTCGCCACCCAGGAGCAGCGGTCCTCCGGGAACGCCGGCTCGAGCAGCAGCTCGACCGCCCAGTCGAGCGCCTGCTCCCAGTCGCGCGACAGCGCGTCCACCGAGACGCCGTGGCACTCGAACGTGCTGTAGCTCGACAGGATCATCCCCTTGCTCTCGGCCTCGTCGGCGATCCGCTTCCAGTCGCGGCTCCGCGTCCCCTCGGTGAGCATGCGGCCGGTGACCAGCGCCTGGCCGGGGATCGCCTCGGCGCGCGCGCCGCCCCGCACCCAGAGCCGGATGGCCACCACCGGCGCGCCCTCCACCCTCCGGACCTTCATGATGAGCCGCTCAGGCATGCACCGCCTCCCCAGGTCCCCGGCGCAGCACCTCCTCCAGCGCGCCCAGGAACCGGTCGATCTCGTCCTGCGTGTTGTAGTAGTGCGGCGAGATCCGCAACAGCGGACGCTTTTCCTCGCCGAGCTTCAAGAGCGGGCCGCCCCCACGGTTCGCCGCGCTGGTGTTCACCCCCGCCCGGCGCAGCGCCTGCACCAGGTCCCGCCCATCCCAGCCGTGCGCCTCGGCGGTCACGATGGCGCACACCCGCGCGCCGACGTCCGCCACCTTCATCCCGGGCAGCCCGGCGATCCGCTCGCGCACCTGCGCCCCCAGCTCAATCGAGCGCGGGCTCCCCGCGCCCAGCCCCTCCTCCAGGGCATAGCACGCCGCCGCACCCAGGCCGAGCACCAGCGCGAAAGGGAACTCCCAGTTCTCGAACCGGCGCGCGCCCGCCGCCAGCTCGAAGCGTTCCTCGCTGAGCAGGCCGGCGCCGTGCATGTCCGGGAAGAGCGGCCCCATGCCGCGCTCCAGCGCCCGGTCCGATACATAGAGGAAGCCGATGCCGCGCGGACCGCGCAGGAACTTGCGCGCCGTCCCGGCGAGGAAGTCGCAGCCGAGCCGCGCCACGTCCACCGGGAGCTGCCCCACGGCCTGGCAGGCGTCCACCAGATACGGCACCCCCGCGGCCTCGCAGATCTCCCCCACCTCCTCCGCCGCCTGCACCAGGCCGGAGTTCGTCGGCACCCAGGTCAGCGACACCAGGCGGCAGCGCGGATGCGCCGCGAGCTTGCGCACCGAGTCGGGATCGACGCCCCCCTCGGGCAGATCGTCCGCCCGCCGCACCTCCAGCCCGAAGCGCTGGGCGAGCGACAGGTACATGATCTGGTTCGAGGTGTAGTCGTTGTGCGTCGTGACCAGCACGTCGCCCGGATGGAAGTCGAAGGCCGACAGCGCCTGGGAGACCGCCACGGTGGCGTTCTCGACGATGGCGATGTTCTCCACCCGTGGCGCGCCGAGCAGCCGCGCGACGTGGACGTAGGCCTCGCGGAGCGGGCCGGCCGCGGCGTCCTCGGCCTCGTAGCCGCCGATCTCCGCCTCCAGATCGAGGTGCCCGCGGATGGCGTCCAGCACCGGCCGCGGCATCAGGGCGGCCCCGGCATTATTGAGATGGACAAGATGGTGGATGCGGCCCGCGCAGCCGGGCGTGTCCTCGCGCCAGCGGCGCAGCCGCTCCTCGGAGATCTCCAACGGCGTCCTCACTCGCGCGGCAACGACCAGCCGAGCACGGCGCCGCGCTCGGGACGGAGATAGCGGTCGGCCACCTCGAGCAGACGCTCCGGTCCGGTCTCCAAGAGCCCCCGCAGGTGGCGGTCCAGATGCCCGGCGTCGAACAGCGCCACGGCGAGACCCAGCGAGATCGCCTGCTGGTGCACCCGTTCGTGCCCAAAGACCCAGTCGGCGGTGGTGATCTGCTTGGCGCGCTCGATCTCCTCCTCGTCCGGCGGATTGCGGAAGAGGTCGGCGAGGAGACGGAACAGCTCCGCCTCGACCCGCTCCGGCTCCACGTCCGGCACCACCTCGGCCGAGATCGTGGTCTGGCTGGCGTCCAGCCCCTCCGACAGATCCGCCGCCACCCACGAGCAGAGCTGCCCCTCGTCCACCAGGGCGCAATGGAGGCGGCTCGTCCGGCCGCCGGCCAGCACCGTGGTCAACAGCCGCAGCGCCGGATGATCCGGATGATCGCCCGGCGGCGCCGTCAGCGCGAGCAGCATCCGCGCCACCTCCCCCTTGCGCCGCTCCAGCCGCACCAGCGATCCGGGCACCGTCGTGGGCACCGTCCGCGCCGCCCGCCGCGCGCCGCCGGCCGGCAGCCGGCCGAGCGTGCGCTCCACCGTATCGAGCACCCGGTCGCCGTGCTCGCCGGCCACCACCAGGACCGCGTCGTCCGGCCGGTAGAACCGGTCGTGGAAGGCGCGCAGATCCTCCGCGCCCGTGACCAGCAGCTCCTCGCGGGTGCCCAGCACCTGGCGGCCGTAGGGGTGCGCGCCAAACAGCCGAGCGTGGACCGCCATCTCCAGCGCGTCCCACGGCTCGCTGTCGTACATCGCGATCTCTTCGAGGATCACCTGGCGCTCGCTCGCCACCTGCTCGGGATCGAGCGTCAGCGCCTCCATGCGGTCGGCCTCGATCTCCAGCGCCTCGGTCCAGCGGTCCGCCGCGAAATTGAAGTAATAGCCCGTCGCGTCATGGCTGGTGAACGCGTTGTTCACCCCGCCCAGCGCCTGCGTGCGCCGGTCGATCTCGCCGGGACCGTAGCGCGCCGAGCCCTTGAACATCATGTGCTCGAGGAAATGCGCGGTGCCGCCGTGCCCGGGCACCTCGTCCCGCGTGCCGGCGCGATAGAACAGCGCGCTCGTGACGATCGGCGCCTGCCGGTTCTCCAGCAGGCAGACGGTCAACCCGTTGTCGAGGCGCTCCAGGCGCGGCACTCCCGGCAGGGACGGCGGCGCCTCGACGGCGACCTCGGTGCGATGGCGCGGACGGCGGTGCTTCATTCCTCTCCTCCCGGCGACAGGCTCACCTGGATGTGGTCCCGGTCCTTCGCGGCGCCGGGCGTCACCTCCACCAGGATGTCCTGCCGCTGATGACCAGGCGCCACCACGCTCACCCGGTGGCGTCCGGCCGGCAGCTTGAGCCAGGTCCGCGGCTGGAGCGGCCGGCCGATATATTGCCGCGCCGGCCCCACCGGCTGGCCGTCGACCAGGATGCCCGCGACCGGCGGGTCCACCCGAAAAGCCACGGCCTCGCGCACCTGGATCGTGCGCAGATCCGAGGCGTCCGCGTTGCCCGCGGCCAGCCCCTTGAGATTGGCATAGATCGGCGTAACGCCGCCGGACTCGCTCGCCTGCACCAGCAGACGGACCTCGCGCAGCCCCTGGCTGCGGATCTTGACCTCGTACTCGCCCGCACCCGGCAGCGTGTAGGTCCGGTTCTTCCTGCCTCCGCTCCACTCCAGCGCCGTGCCGATCACCGTGCCGTCCACCAGCACGTGCGCATTCGGCGGCATGACGCGGAACTCCAGCGACAGACCGCTCTGGACCACGCGGTCCGCCGCGGGGCGCGGCTTCACGATCTCCTGGTCCGTCCGATCCGACCGATCCGTCCGCTCGGTCGGCTCCGGCGCGGCCGCAGGCTCGTCCGGCACGCTCGGAGCGGGCGCCGGAGCGACCGGCACCGGACGCCTCGTCTCCGGCGCGCTCGGCGCCGGCGGCGGCTCGACGCGCTGCTCCCGGGCAGGGATCTCCCGCGCGCTCTGGGGCTCCGGATTTTTTGGCGCAGGGACAGGAGACTCCGCCGCGGCCTCCGGCTTCTCGGCCAACGTCCCCTGCGCTGTCTCCTGCGCCGGCCCCTGCGACGGATCGATCGGAGCCGTCGAGTCGGACGATGCCGACGATGCGGGCTGCCCGCTCTGCGCCGCCCCCTCGATGTGGGCCACGTTCGACGGCGGACCCGGTTTGCGGAACAGCAGGAACCAGACCGCCGCCCCGACGAGCAGGAAGAAGATCACGCCCACGATCCCCAACACCGCCGCCAGACCGAGCCCCGAGCGGGCCACCTGCGTGCGCCCCGTCGTCTGCGCCATAGGCGGAGGGAGCGGCGGCCCCGGCGCGGTCCCCTGGAGAGCGGACGGCGGCAAAGGCGGTGGCAGGGGAGGCGGCATCACCGTCCGTGGGCCGGTGGCGGTGACCACGGCCGGTCCGGATCCCGAGCGCGGCAGAGGGCGCGTCGCCTCCATCACCGGCAGGTCCGCGGCGGGCGCCGACAGCGTCTCGTCGTTCAGCTCGCGCTCGATCTCCACCAGCTCGGTGGCCACTTCGCCGGCCGTCGCGAACCGCTCGTCGCGGTCCTTGGCGAGCATCCGCCGCAGCAGCTTCTCCAGGCGTTCCGGAATCTGCCGCAGCTCCGACACCGGCGGCGGCTCCTTGTGGAGGATCTGATAGACCAGCGTCGTGATCGTCTCCCCCTCGAACGGCCGCTTGCGCGACAGCAGCTCATAGAGGAGGACGCCGAGCGAGAAGACGTCGCTGCGGCCATCCAGGTCCTCGCCGCGGATCTGCTCGGGCGACAGATACTGCGGGCTCCCCATCACCGAGCCCGCCATCGTCAGCTCCGTGCTCTGTCCCGCCACCTTGGCGATGCCGAAATCCGCCACCTTCACCCGGCCGATCGTGTCCAAGAGGACGTTGCTCGGTTTGATGTCGCGGTGGACGATCCCCAGGCGATGGGCATAGTCGAGCGCCTCCGCCGTCTGGCGGACGATGCGCAGCACCTCCCGCAGCGAGAGCGCCGGCCCCTTCTCCAGGCGGGCCGCCAGATCGTGGCCTTCGACAAACTCGAACGCCAGGAAGAGGAGACCCTGGTCCTCCCCGGCGTCGAACAGCGTCACCACGTTCGGATGCAGCAGCCGGCCGGCGGCGCGCGCCTCGCGCAGCAGGCGCTTCTTCCGGTCGTCGAGCTCCTGCGGGCGGCCCACCAGGCGGACCGTCTTGATCGCCAGACGGCGCTCGATCTGCGGGTCCTCGGCGAGATACACCTCGCCCATCGCCCCGGCCCCGAGGAAATCGACGATGCGGTAGCGGCCGACCGTGCGGCCGGCCTCGAGAGGATTGCTCATTCTTCCACGATCGCAGGCGGTGGGAAGTCGCTTCCCTCGGACATGGCCGCTTCACTGTCGGCGAGCAGCCGGATCGCGTCGGCGGCCTGCTCGGCCGGCACCTCGATGCGCACCTCGGAAAGCTGTCCGACCTCGGCAGGGAACTCGCTCGCATAGAGCGACTCGACCCCCGCATCAAAACCATTGGCCTGGAGGAATCCGACCACCACGGCGGCCTCTTCCTCCGAAGTGACGACCTTTACGGTTTGCAAGCTCTGATCAGCCCGGTTGTCAGCCATCGTTCGCCCTCCTCTGCCTCCTCGGCTCGAACGAGGATCATATCGTAGGCCGCCTGCAGATGGGCCGCCCTACTGCTTTTTAGTAGCTACCAAGGTATTCTCTCTCAATGAGGACGGTCACCTTCACAACTTTGTATCCCAACGAGTCCCAACCCCGGCACGGCATCTTCATCGAGCAACGGCTCCGGCACCTGCTCTCCACCGGCGCGGTGGAATCGCGGGTCGTCGCGCCCGTCCCCTGGTTCCCCTCCAAAAACCGCCGCTTCGGCAAGTACAGCGTCTTCGCCCGCGTGCCGCTCTACGAGGAACGTCACGGCATCCGGATCTGGCATCCGCGCTACCCCCTGATCCCGAAGATGGGAGAGAGCACGACGCCGCTCCTGATGGCCCTCGGCACCCGGGCGGTTCTCGACCAGATGAAAAAGGAAGGATTCGACTTCGACGTGATCGACGCCCACTACCTCTATCCCGACGGCGTCGCGGCCGCCCTCCTCGCCCGGCACTTCGGCCGGCCGATGGTCTGCTCGGTCCTGGGAGACGACGCGATCACGCACCCGGAATACCGGCTGCCCCGCCGGATGATCCTCTGGGCCGTACGGCAGAGCGCCGGCGTCTCCTGCGTCTGCGAAGCTCTCAAAGAGCGCCTGATCGCCCTTGGAGCGCCCGCCGAGAAGGTCTCCGTGATCCTCCAGGGTGTGGACCTGGAGCTGTTCCGGCCGGTGGACCGGGAAGAGACCCGGCGGCGCCTCGGCCTCTCCGGGACCGTGCTGATCTCCGTCGGCCATGCGACCCCGCGCAAGGGGCACCACCTGGCCATCCAGGCGCTCGCCTGCCTGCCGGACACGACCCTGCTGATCGCAGGAGACGGCTGGTACGAAGAGCACCTCCGGAAGCTCGCCGCCGAAGCGGGAGTCCAGGACCGGGTGCGTTTCCTGGGGCACGTCGACCAGGAAGACCTCAAGACCTTCTACAGCGCCGCGGACGCGCTCGTCCTCGCCTCCAGCCGCGAAGGGATCGCCAACGTGTTGATGGAAGCCATGGCTTGCGGCACTCCCGTGATCGCGACCCCGGTCTGGGGAACCCCCGAGGCCGTCACCGCGCCGGAAGCCGGAGTCCTGATGCGCGACCGCAGCGCCGAAGCGCTCGTCGAAGCCGCGCGGGAGCTCTTCGCCCGCTATCCCGATCGCGAAGCCACCCGCCGTCACGCGAGCCGGTTCCGCTGGGAGAGGACGAACGAAGAGCTCCTCGCCCTGCTGCGGCAAACCGTGGCCGGCGAAGCCGGGAAATATGCGACCCACAGCACGCCCTCTGAGCTCGGAGGACACTGAAGCCAGGCGGAGCTGAGGCCCCTGGCCTGAGGGAAATCCCCCAGGGGGAAAAGCGTCTTTCCCCCAAAACGGGCAACCCATCTTGCCGCCCGCTAGTAGTGTGACTACTCTCCTTTTGAGGGGGCGGGACCCGCCCTTCTCGGTTCGGGCTCAACCTCGAGAGGAGGTCCAAAGTGTTCTGCACTTTTTGTTTCGCAAGGCGCTCTTTCAGAAACCCTTTCTTGTTGGCTCTGCTGCTCTGCGCGAGCCTTCTTCCCCTGCCCCTGCAGGCCGCCCGTCTCGGTCCCGGCCTCCAGGAGCAGCTGGCCGCGCTCGCTCCCGGACAGGTCGCCCAGGTCATCGTCACGTTTCACGATGACACCGTCCGTCCCGGTCACCTCGAGCTGGTCCGCTCGCTCGGGATGACGCGCGGCGTCTACTTCCAGTCCCTGCCCATCATGGGCGTGCTGGCCACCCGGGCGCAGGTCGAGGCTCTGGCCGGCCGCCCCGAGGTGCGCTCCCTCTGGCCCAACTCGCGCCTCCAGTACGACAACTACGAGGCGACCGCGGTGACCGGCGTTCAGCGGGCGCGGACGGAACCCGTGTTCCGCAGCCGCAACGGCGGCGTTCCGCTCACCGGCCGCGGCGTGGGAGTGCTGATCAATGACAGCGGCGTCGACGGGTTGCACCAGGACATCGAGTACGGCCCGCACGTGACCGAAAACGCGACCGGGGTAACCAACCTGCACGCCTACGACAGCCTGCTGCCGATCACCTGGACCGAGGGGGTCCCGAACACCGACATCGGCGGAGGCCATGGCACGCACGTGGCCGGCATCATCGGCGCCACCGGCGAAAAGTCAGGTGGCAAATACGAAGGCGTGGCCCCGGGCGCGGACCTCATCGGCTATGGCTCCGGCGCGGCCATCTTCGTCCTCGACACCCTGGGCGGCTTCGACTACGCCCTGTCCAACTACCACCGCCTGGGCATCCGCGTGATGAACAACTCCTGGGGCAACACGGGCGACGTCGGCACGCCGTTCGACCCGGACGATCCCGTCAACGTGGCGAGCAAACGCGCGACGGACCTCGGGATCATGGTGGTCTTCTCGACCGGCAACTCCGGCCCGGCCGAGGACACGATCACCGGCAACTTCAAGAAAGCGCCCTGGGTCATCGCGGTCGCCAACAGCACCAAGGAGGGCGGGCTCAATTCCAGCTCCTCGAACGGCCTCGCCGGCCGCGGCGGCACCGTCACGGTCGATGGCGAGACCTTCACCTGGGCGGACCGGCCCACGGTCGCGGCTCCGGGGACCTTCATCATCTCGACCCGCGCGACGACCAACACCGTGACCGCGATCGCCGGCCAGGCCGGCCCGGCCGAAGACGCGGCGCGGATCGAGCCCGCCTTCCTGCCCTTCTACACGGTCCTGACCGGCACCTCGATGGCGGCGCCGCACGTCGCCGGAATCGTCGCGCTGATGCTCGAGGCGAACCCCTCCCTGACCGCGGCTGAGGTCAAAACTATCCTGCAGCAGACGGCGACCAACATGCCCGGATATGAGCCGTGGCAGGTGGGAGCCGGCGCGGTGAACGCCTATGCGGCGATCGACCGCGCCTATCAGATGCGCGGCTACGGCAGCACCTTGAACCTGACGCGCACCTTCAACGCCAACCAGAGCCTGCAGGTCACCAACGAGAGCTTCTCGCTGGACTACAACCCGGTGGCGGACCTGTCGCCGACCCGCAATCGGCATTCCTTCACGGTGCCGGCCGGCCTGGTCGAGCTGACCGCGGCGGTGAGCGCCACCGGAGTCGAGGGCGAGACGGGCAACTCGACCAACCTGGTCCTGATCGCTCCGGACGGAACCGAGTCCAGCTCCGGGGTCCCCGTGGCGTTCGCCCTGTCGGGCAACCGCACGGTCGTGGTTCCGTCGCCGGCGCCCGGCGATTGGATCCTCGAAGTGCGGGGGCTGCGGGGAGATCCCGCGAATCCCACCTCGGGCGTCTCGGTGCCGGAGACGGTCGCGGGCACGATCCGGCTCAAGCGCGACTCCGGCTTCACCGGCCTCTCCGACATCGCCGGCCATCCGGCCGAGGGAGCCATCAAGGTCGGCGTCGCCGAGCGGCTGGTGGACGGCTATTCCGACGGCACGTTCCGGCCGGACGTGAAGCTGACGCGCGGCCAGCTCGCGGACTACCTCCTGATGGGCGCGGAGATCCGTCAGTCCTTCCCGGTCAACGGCGCGCAGACCTTCACCGACGTCAACAGCCAGCAAAAGCCGCTCGCCGAGGCCGTCGCCGCCCGCGGCGCCGCGTACCGCGACCTCTACCAGCGCTACCGCGGAGTGATGCTGCCGGTGGCGCCCGGGAAGTTCGCCCCCTACGCGCAGGCGACCCGCGTCGACCTGGCCTACGCCCTGGTGCAGAGCCTGGGGCTGGAGCCGCAGGCCCTGGCTCTCAAGGGCCAGCCGGTGACGGTCCTCTCCAACGGCCAGCGCATCGCGATCGACGACAAGGCCCAGATTCCGGCGGGTCTCGAAGGCTACGTTCAGCTCGCGCTGGACCTGAACATCCTGAACGCCTATTTCTCGCTGACCCAGGGACCCTTCGAGCTGACGCCGACCCTCCACGCCACCTTCAAGCCTCTCCAGGCGGTCAGCCGCGGCGAATACGCGGTCACCGCGACGCGCTTCTTCGGCGTCTTCCTCGTGGAGCCCTGAAGCTCCGGCATTCCCCTCCCAGGCCCCGGGTTTTCAGCTGATTGGAAACCCGGGGCCGCGTCGGACCCTTCACCGCAGAACGTCGAGCACCTGCCGAGGCGTCACCACTCGGCCGGCTGCCGGCCCATCGACGGGTACCTTGAGCCACAGGGCCAGGACGACCTCGCGCCCGGCCGCGACGGGCAGCCGCCGCGCCTTGCCTTCGAGCTCTGAGAAAAGCCGCTCGGCATCACGAGGCGCCGCCCACTTCACCTCGCCGACCAGGACGCTGCCGCCATCGCTGCTCTCGGCCACCAGGTCGACCTCGAGCGGCCGGCGGTCCAGCCCGGGTCCCCACCAGCGGCCGGCCGGCCCCCAGGTTTTTCCGCCCAAACGGAGCAGTGGCGCGCCGGTGCGCGCCAGCTCCTCCCAGATCTCGGCGATGTGATGTCCCAGATATCGACCGATCTCTTCTTCGACTTCCGCGAGCTGGCCGGCGCCGAGCCGTGAGCGGTTGATGTCGACGTAGCGAAACCAGAACCGCAAAAAGGGATCGGAAATCTTGTAGAGCGTGCGCTTGCCGCCGCGCGGCTCCTCCCCGTAAGGGAGCTCGCGAGTGACCAGATCCATGTCCTGCAAACGTTGGAGCGGCCGCGACAGCGCCGTCACCGGCTTGCCCAACCGCGCCGCGATCTCGGAGATGCGGTGGCAGCCCTGACCGATCAGGCTCAGAATCGACGCCGCCTGGGTGGTGTCGCGCATGTCATCGAGCAACAGCCGCGACGGCTCTTCGAAGAGAACGCCCAGCGGGCTGAGCACGAGCGAACGGATGGCGGTTGGCAAATTCTGATGATCACGTGCCAGCTCCCAATACCGCGGCGTTCCACCCCAGACTGCATAGGCTTCCACGGCGCGCTCGGGCTCCCGCAGATCGAGCGCCTCCTCGATCCAGCCGGCCGGCAAGGGCGAGATCTTGAGGATCTCGCTGGCGCGGCCGAACAGAGGCGCCGTTCGATCGAGCACCAACCCTTGCATCATGCGCTGGGAGGAGCCGCTCAGGAGCAGATGAACACCGCGTTCTGTCTCGCGGTCCAGATACTTCTGCAGCAGACTCGGCAGCTCTTGGGCGACCGCGACCAGGGACGGGAATTCATCCAGCGCCAGCACCGTCCCGGGCCGCGCCTCCTGCCACCACCGCGCGAGGAGCGCATCCCAGTCGGGGTAGGTGACGCGCTCGAACCCCGGCAAGAGGCGGCCGATCTCCGTCGCCAGGCTGACCCGCTGAAGACTGGCCTCCCGGTCATCGCCCACGTAATAAGCCGACCGCCCGGCCGGCAGGATCTCCCGCAACAGCCGCGACTTGCCGCACCGCCGGCGGCCATAGACGACCCCGAGCCCACCCTCGGCGCGGCCGAGGAGACGGCGGAAACGGCTGGCTTCTTCAGAGCGGTCGAGGAACGGGAGCTTCATGGCGGCAGAGGGCAGCTCTAGGACTATGCAGCAGCGACATTATGTACCTGCTGCATAGTTCTGGCAAGAGATGAGGTCGTCGGAGGATGTGGTGACCGCCTCGTCGCCCCGCTCGATGAGCTGATTCGCCGCTGACGCTCTCGGACGTTTCTCGGCGGTGCTGAGCAGGGCAGGGCAGCCTACCCCGCTTCCGCCACCACCGCCGCCAGCACCCCATCCACCACCCGGGCCATGCGCTGATAGTCGAGCGTGTCGGGCGTGTCCCTCTCGTCGTGATAGTTCGGGTTCCGGTAGAACGCCGAATCGGTGATCATCACCGCGTCCCAGCCTTCGTTCCAATAATTCCGGTGATCGGAGAAGTCGACGCCGGGGATGGAGGCGGGGGCGACGAGCGATCTCACGTCCAGCGGCGCCGCGGCGCGCTGCATCCGGTTCCTGACCCGCCGCACCACGCCCCCCTGCCCCAGCCGGCCGACGATCAGGATGAAGTTGCCGCGCGTCGGGTAGGTGAGGCGCAGGGCCGAGACGGGAAACTCCTGACTGTCCGGCGCGTCGCTGAAATAACCGATCATTTCCAGGCAGATCATCGAGCGGACCTGGACTCCCTGTTCTTTCAGGGCTCTCGCGTGGAAGGCGCTCCCCATCTGGGCCGAGGCGAAGTAGGGGGGCTCCTCCAGCGGATAGGCGACCAGCTCGACTCTTCTTTTCAACGGAGAGCTCCCGAGGAGCCGGGCCAGCTCGAGGACGCCCGCGACGCCGCTGGCGTTGTCGTCGGCTCCGGGGAGGGGGCCCGCGGTGTCGTAGTGGGCTCCGACGACGATGCGGTCGCGGGTGTCCGGCCCGAAGAACGCGCTCACGTTGCGGTAGGTGGCGCCTCCGATCTGAAAGGGCTGATCCGAGACCTTGCCGCCCGCGCGTTCGAGCTCGCCGCGGATCCAGGTGGCCGCCCTGTCGAGGTTCTCGGGATGTCCCTCGTCGCGCGGCCCGAACGACTCCACCAGGGTGCGGACCGAGACCTCCAGGCGCGCGGGCTGCGCCCGTGCCTCTCCGGCCGGCCGCTCTCCGGAACGCCTGCGCGAGACGGCCCACGCCGCCACCGCGAGGACGATCAGGAGAAGGGCGACAACCACGATCCCGGTCAGGCGCATGGGACTCGCGCCTGCAAGGCACAGGCCTCAATCCGCGCTGAATGCGCAAAGGTCACAAAGGGCTCACATCGGCCAGCTCGGCGATGCGGGCGGCGAGCTTCGCCAGCTCCTGGGCCTCGCGCGGCTGCGTCGCGGCTCGCGCTGCGCTCCCGGCCAGCACGCGCTCGGAGAGGGCCCGGGTCTGGTACTCCTCCCCTTCCTCGACCAGCAGCCGGCGCTCCGCGGCCGTGCATCCTTCGAGATAGCGCCAAAGCTCCTCCGCCGTGGCCGGGTCGCCCGCCGGCGGCCGGATAGAAACCAGCCGGGTCCGTGACGCGAGAACGACGTCCAGAGCCTCCAGGAGCACGAACAGCAGGTCGGCCGCCAGGCTTCCGGCGAGCGCCCGGCCGGCCCGGCCCCTCCCCTGCGCGGCCTCCAGAAAGGACCGGATCTCCCGCAGGAGCTGCGCGAGGAGAGGCGGGGAGAGGTCCCGCAGGCGCGCCGTCCGTTCCAGAGCCTCTCCGGGGATCGGGCGCTCGCCGCGCTCCCACATCGAGACCAGGCTGGGTGCGACGCCCAGCGCCGCGGCGAGCTCGCGCTGCTCGAACCAGCCCAAGGAGTGGCGGATGAGCACCAGGGCGAGCCGCGGAGCCGGATCGATCCTCTCCCGGCGGTCCCTCTGTTTCCCCATCGATCCCTCCTCCCCGTGATCTGGCGTCACCGCCAGCCGGATTTTTCCTCCGAAGCCGGGCACCATTGGTCCCGAGAGGTTCCGCCCGGCAGCCATGACGGCCGCCGCGGCCGGTCCTCTGGAAAGGATTTGTCATGACCTTGGTGCGCCACGTTCTCGCTCTTCTCTCCCTCGCGTTCTGGTGGCCGGCGGACGCCGAGGAGCCGCCCGTGTCGAACGCCGACTCAGGCTGCGGAATCGATCCACTGGGCGGCTGCCGCGGCTGACGCTGAATTGACACCGGGTCGGAGTCTCATTCGGCTCCGGCCCCTTCCGGCCTCTCCTCGAATCGCAGGCCAGGGTCCTGCTGGGCGCGGAGGAGGAAGTGCTGGACCCGGCGTGCCAGCTCGACTGTGGCGGTTTCCCGTTGCGCGGCCTCGCAAAAGATCCGCAACGCCATCCACGCTTCCCGGTCGATTTTGAGCCGTTTGAAAATCTCGATCATCTCTTCTGCAATCGCCCTCACCTCTCCATGCCGGGCCTGTTCCAGGAGAGCCAAGGACAGGTCCAGACTCACCAGGGCGTAGTCAAAGGCGAGCCCACGGTCTTCGAAGTCGCGACGCACTTGCCGCAAGGATGCCTCGGCCTCTGTAACCCGTCCGACGCCAGCCGCTACGAGCCCAGTGAGCCATAGTGCCCTGGAGAGATCGAGCGGCTCGCCCAACTTCTCCGCGAGCCGGCGGACCGCGCTCAGCCTCGGCGCAGCCTCTTCAGCCTTTTCCAGCCGGCAGAGGTCCGAGAGGAGGTTGAATTCCAAGCCAAAGGCGATCCGCGGTTCCTTCCTGCCATTGATCAATGGCGCCGCCTCGGAGAGCGCCGCTGTCGAGGATTCAAAATCGCCAAGGGCTTTATGGATCATCGACTTGCTGAGCAGGATCTTGCCTCGCAGCTCACCGCGATCAAGCTCAAGCGCTTCGTGAATCTTCCTCAGAGCCACCCGAAAATGCCTCTGCTCACGCCGGCACGCCGCTTCGATCCAGGGGACCATCGCGGGATTGAGCAGACCCGGGTCGCCCGTCTCTCCTTCGTCCCACTGCCGGAGCGCCCGTTCGAGAGCCTCCGCCATGCCGTGCAGGTCGTTGCAGACCCGGTGACCGTTGGCTACGTGCGCCCCGGCCAGACCGGCGAGACGCGCACGCCAGAGAGCGTCGCCGGGCACGCGCTCGGCCGCATACAGAGCCAGCTCGGCCAGCTCCAGAGCCTCCCGCGGATGATTCGCGGCCGTCTCGATACTCTCGGCACACACCGCGACCACCAGCCCCCAGTGCCGGTACTTGCGGGTACCGTCGACGAGCCTGCGCCGCTCCGCCGCCGTGCTCCCCACCCTCTTCAGCCGCCGCCAAAGCAGCTCGCCCGCCTGCCGGCCCTCCAGGGCCTGCCCCTCCACGGTCAGCAACTGCAGCACACTCCGCGCGGCCCCCTCGACGATCCGGCCGGCGTGCACGGCCACCCCCTCGATCTGGCGCCGCGTCGCCGCGAAGCCCTCATCCGGCTCAGCCGGAGCCCGCGAGGCCGCCCGGTTGCCGGCCAGACACGAGAGCGTTATGTCGATCCGCTCGGGAGGCACCGCCATCGGCTCCAGCAGCTTCTCCAGCCGGGCCCGGGTCAACGTCTTGCGCCCGTGCTCGTAATCATTGATCGCTTTGGGAGAGATCCCCGCGGCCTGGGCCAGCCGGGTCTGACTCCATCCCTGCCCCTCGCGAAGGAAAGCCAGAACGATCCCCAGGTCGGGCACGACGGTCTGCGCCATGGGTTGCTCCTCGGAACGAGGGCTGCATCGAAAGTCAGCCCTACTCTTAAGTTGCCGGAGAGCGGCAATTCGGGACACACAAAAGAAATACCGCCGCGATTCTCCGTCACCGGAACAGGAGCCTCCCCCGCGCGACGTGATGCGACAACAGAAATCCCGCGCGGCATCCTCACCCGCTGGCGTCCACCCTGCATGCCCACCTACCCTGCCGTCGCGGGACAGGCTCGGATGGGCCGAGACGCGGGACCCGCGGAGGGATGCCGCATGTCAGACGTGGAAAGCGCCACCCGGGCGCGATTGCACCGGATCGCCGAGGCCCTGGAGACTCTCGACGGCGAGCTCACGGCGATCGGAACCGGCCTGCCGGCCTCGGAACGCGAAGACCTCATGCACGCCGGCGAGGAAGACTGGGACTTCCCGACCGAAGTGCGCTCGGTCGTCGAATGCGTCCGTGCGGACTGGATCGGTCCGGCGATCCGTGACCTGCGGGAAGCGGCCGACTACGGAATCAACGGGACCAATGCAAGGGATTGAGCCACCCCGTTGCCGGGACGGCCGCTACGAAATCGCAATCGAAACCGAGGGACGCCTGCCCCTCCCACCCGAGCTGATCCGGAGCCTCGGCCTGTCTCCGGGAGACATCGTCGCGTTGCAACCGCTCGATGACGCCGTGAGCCTTCAGTTCTACCGCCAGATCCTGACCGTTCCCGAGGAAGCATTGTCGCCGGAAGCCCGCTGGTCCTTCGCGCGCGACTTCCTGCGCCTCTACCTGACCGCGCTCGACGAGACCGGGGATCTCGCCATTCCACCGGACATCCTCTACCTCCCCGCAGGAGACCGGAGGGTCCTGCGGGTCACGGCACTCTACGGGACCTCGTGGCCGCTGGTACACCTGACCGCGCCGCCTCGCCCACCATACTGATCAGGGAAGTTGTGACGGTCAGGTAGGCTCGAGGCTCACGCCGCATACACCGTCTCGCGTGAGCGCTCGATATCAGCCCGGACGAAAGGATTCCGGATACTTCCGGCCATCACCAGATCCACGGG
>Ga0126309_10000002_pt1 | contig 78770 bp, 79 predicted proteins | sample Plot56_FD_92541 | JGI IMG/M metagenome (GOLD analysis project Ga0126309, IMG submission 92541) | Serpentine soil microbial communities from UC McLaughlin Reserve, CA, USA - Plot56 | ecosystem: Environmental > Terrestrial > Soil > Grasslands | place: USA: UC McLaughlin Reserve, Lake County...
AACCGTGATCGTCCCCGACGACCAGCTCTCGCTGGCGATCGGCCGCGACGGCCAGAACGCCCGCCTCGCGGCCCGGCTGACCGGTTGGCGCGTCGACATCAAGTCCGAGACCGAGTTCGCGCAGGAGGACAGCGACATCGAGTACGAGGGCGAGGAGGAGTTCGACGGGCGTTGCATGGCGGTCCTGTCGAACGGCCGCCGCTGCCCGAACGCGGCGGTGCCCGCGTCCACCTACTGCGGCTTGCCCCAGCACCAGGCGCTGGCCCGGTTCGAGACGAGCCACGTGGCCGTCCTCGTGCCGCTCTCCGACCAGGAGATCGAGACGCTCGCCGCCGCCGATGCCGACGAGTCGGCTGTCGCCGAGATCGTCGCCAGGGCAGAGGCTGGGTTCTCCGAGGGGTCCCAGGAGGGCGAGGAAGAGGCGGATGAGGCCGTCGAGGCGCCCGAGGAGATCCCTGAGCCCGCGGAGGAGGAGGCCGAGGGCGTCACCCAGCCCGATGAGACGCCGGCGGAGGGTGGCGATGCCGCCGCGGCGGCGCCCGCGGAGACACCGGTCGAGGAGGTCGAGCAGGTGGAGGACGAGGCGCTCGAGGAGGCTCCGGCCGAGGACGGCCAGGCCGAGGATGGCCAGCCCGCGGGGCCGACCGACGGCGCGGGTGAGCCCGAGCCGGCACCCGTCGCGTCCGATTCAGGCGAGGAGAACGAGTAGCAGCAGTGGCGAAGAAGCGGGTTCACGAGATCGCGAAGGAGCACGGAGTCAGCAGCAAGGACGTGCTGGCGGCGCTGGCCGCCGCCGGCATCGAGGCCAAGGCGGCTGCGTCGAGCGTCGAGGAGGCAGACGCGCTGAAAGCGCTCTCCGCGGCGGGCGGGGGCGCCCCGTCCGCTACGGCGACGAAGCCCCCGGCCCCCACCGCTGACGGCAAGGCTGCGGCGGGCGACGGCAAGCCGGCTGCCGCGAAGGCGGCAGGCGCGGCGGCGCAGCGCCCCGCCCGTACCGACGGAGCCGGCGCCGCGGCCGGAGCCGGCGCCGCCAAGACCGGCTCGGGCAAGAAGCGGCGCCGCGTCGTGATCGACTCGCAGGCGGCGCGGCGGGACCAGATGGGCGGACCGCCCCCGCAGCGCCCGCCCCGGCGGCGCGGCGGCCGGCGCCGCCGGCCCCTGCTCGAGGAGCCGCCGCCCAAGCCGGTCGAGGTCGCCGAGCCGGAGGCCACCAAGGTCCCGTCGGGCGCAACCGTGCGCGAGGTCGCCGAGCTGCTCGGCCTGGGCAGCGCCGAGGTGATCAAGAAGCTGATGGAGATGGGTGAGATGGCGACGCTGACCCAGACCCTCACCGACGAGTCGATCCGGGCGATCGCCGGCGCGCACGACCGCAAGATCGAGATCGTCCACGCGGCCGACGAGGAGCCCGAGGCCCCCGCCTTCGACGACTCCGACGAGGAGCTCGAGGACCGCCCGCCGGTAGTCACGATCATGGGCCACGTCGACCACGGGAAGACGTCGCTGCTCGACGCCATCCGCGAGACCGAGGTCGTCGCCGGCGAGGCTGGGGGCATCACCCAGCACATCGGCGCCTACCAGGTGCACCACGGCGACAACACGATCACCTTCCTCGATACTCCTGGCCACGCCGCCTTCACCGCGATGCGCGCCCGCGGCGCCCGGGTCACCGACGTCGCCGTGATCGTCGTCGCCGCGGACGACGGCGTGATGCCGCAGACCAAGGAGGCGATCGACCACGCCCGCGCCGCCGACGTGCCGATCCTGATTGCGGTCAACAAGATCGACAAGGAGGGCGCGCAGCCCGACCGAGTGCGCAACGAGCTCGCCTCGGACGGCCTGACCCCCGAGGACTGGGGGGGCGAGACCGTCTACGTCGACGTCTCGGCGAAGACGAAGGAAGGTCTCGACAGCCTGCTCGACATGATCATCCTGGTCTCCGAGCTCGAGGAGCTCGGCGCCAACCCGAACACGGAGGCTTCGGGCAACGTGATCGAGTCCCAGCTCGACCCGGGCCGCGGGCCCGTCGTCAGCGTGCTCGTCCAGCGCGGGACGTTGCGGGTCGGTGACTCCGTCGTCGCCGGGCCGCAATGGGGCCGGGTGCGGGCCATGCACGACTTCATGGGCGACCGTGTGGAGGAGGCCGTGCCGGGCATGCCGGTCGAGGTGCTCGGGTTCGACGGCGTCGTCGAGGCCGGAGAGTTCGTCCAGGTGGTCGACAACGACCGCCGGGCGCGGGAGATGGCGCAGGAGCGCGCCAACCGGCTGAAGACCGAGGCGCTGGCCCGCCGCCAGGCCCGCAAGGTCACCCTCGAGGAGGTCTTCGCGCGGGCCCAGGAGGGCGACATCAAGGAGCTCAACATCGTCCTCAAGGCGGACGTCGCCGGCTCGCTGGGGGCGCTCCAGGACGAGATCGCGAAGGCTCCTCAGGAGCGCGTCACGATCAACATCATCCACGCGCAGACCGGAGGCATCAACGAATCCGACGTGATGCTGGCCGCCGCCTCGGACGCCGTGATCATCGGCTTCAACGTCCGGCCCCTCGCCGACGCCCGCCGAGCGGCCGAGCAGGAGGGCATCGACATCCGCACCTATTCGGTCATCTACAAGGTCACCGAGGAGCTGAGGGCCGCGATGGAGGGCATGCTCGAGGCGGTCGAGGTCGAGGAGACGATCGGCGAGGCCGAGGTCAAGGAGACCTTCCGCGCCTCCCGGGTCGGCAACATCGCCGGCTGCATCGTCAACGAGGGCCGCGTCACCCGCGACGCCAACATCCGCCTGATCCGCGACGGCACGGTTGTCTGGACCGGCCGGGTCGGCTCGCTGCGCCGCTTCAAGGACGACGTGCGCGAGGTCGATGCCGGCCAGGAGTGCGGCATCGTGCTCGAGGGCTACGGCGACGTCAAGGTCGGCGACATCCTCGAGGCGTTCGAGACGCGCCAGGTCGAGCAGACGCTGGAGTCGTGACCCTTTCCCGACGGCGGGTCCTATCGCGGCAGGGACCGGCCGCGGCGACGCCCCGCCGACGCTGAAAGCGAGATGAGCGCGTTCGTGTGCCTCGTTCAGCTGGGCCTCCACTACAACGACTCCGGGTCGTTGAAGTCAAAGCGCAAGGAGGTGACGTCGCTGAAGGCGCAGATCCGCCAGCGGTTCGGCGCCGCAGTTGCGGAAACGGGCGGCCAGGGCACCTGGCAGAGGTCGGAGCTCCTCTGCGCGCTGGTCGGCGACGCGACGGTCGGCGACCGGGGGGCGGAGCTGGTTCGCTTCGCCGAGGGCCGCTGCCCCGAGGGGCTGTCGGCGCAGATCGACCTCCGCAGCATCGAGGACCTCGCCGGCTGAATGGGCTAGCCGGCCAACCGGACGGGTAGGAACCCAGCGCTATAGTCGCGCCGCGTGGCCACGGCTCGCATGCGGCGCATCAACGAAGTGCTGCGAGAGGTGCTCGGATCCGCCATCGCAAGCGACCTGAGCGACCCGCGCATCGGTTTCGTGACCGTGACATCGGTGGAGACAAGCCCAGATCTGCGCTCGGCGCGCGTCTACGTCAGCGTGCTCGGCTCCGAGGAGGAGCGCGAGGCGACATTGGCCGGCCTGCGGTCCTCCCACGGCGTCCTCCAGTCGCGGATCGCCGACGAGACGCGGATGAAGCGGACCCCGACCCTCAGCTTCCACTACGACGAGACGATCGAGCGCGGCGTGCGGATCTCGCGCCTGCTCGAGGACGAGCCGGAGCCGTGAGCGACGCCGCGACCGTCGCCGCGCTCGAGCAGGTCGCGTTCGAGCTGCGCAGCCGCGACCGTTTCCTGCTGACCACCCACGAGGGCCCGGATGGCGACGCTCTCGGCTCGCTGCTCGGAACCCATCACCTACTGCGCGCGCTCGGCAAGGACTCGGTGATGTTCCTCGCCGCCAAGGAGTTCCCGCTGCCGATCGAATACCGCTTCCTGCCGCTCGCCGAGGTCTTCCACGAACCGCCCGCCGACATGGCGGACCGCACGGTCGTCTTCCTCGATTGCGGCAACATCGATCGGATGCCGGTCGATTTCCTGACCGGCAACGGCAACTTCAAGATCAACATCGACCACCACCACGACAACACCCAGTTCGGGAACGTCAACCTGGTCGACACCGAGGCCTCCTGCACCGCGGAGATCGTCTACGACCTCGCCGGCCTCCTCGGGGTGGCGCTGACGCCGGAGATGGCCGCGGCGCTCTACGTCGGCCTGGTCACCGACACCGGCAAGTTCATGTACGAGAACACCGACGCCCGGACGCACCGGGTGGCGGCGGCGCTGATCGACGCCGGAGTCGACGTCGACGACATCTATCGACGGCTCTACGAGAACGTCCCGATCGAGAAACTGCGCCTGATCTCGCGCGCCCTCGACGGCATCGAGCGCCACTGCGACGATCAGATCGTCGTCACGTCGATCACCGGGGAGGACTACCGGGTCACCGGGTCCAGCGAGGCGATGACCGAGGGCATCATCGACCTCCTGCGCTCGGTCGACGGCGCCAAGGTGGCGGCGGTGATCCGCGACCTCGGCCCGAGGGGGCGGACGGCGCGGAAGGTCAGTCTGCGCTCGACCGCCGGGGAGGTGGACGTCTCGGCGATCGCCCGGGGCAACGGGGGCGGCGGGCACGTCCGGGCCGCCGGATTCTCGACCGACCTCGCGAAGGACGAGATCGTCAGGCTCCTCTGCGCCGGGGTGGCCGAGCAGCTCGGCTGACGCGATGGGCGCGGAGGACGTCGCCGCCGTCCTGCTCTGCGACAAGCCGGCCGGGATCACCTCGCACGACCTCGTCGCGCGGGTTCGTCGCGAGCGCCGCGCCAAGACCGGCCACGCCGGCACCCTCGACCCCTTCGCCACCGGCCTGCTCGTCGTGCTGCTGGGCCGCGCTACGCGGCTCCAGCGCTACCTCCTCGGCTTGCCGAAGACGTACCTGGCGACCGCACGGCTCGGCTGGCGCTCCTCGACCGGCGACCCCGACGGGGACCTGACCGAGACCGGCCGGGTGCCGCAGGGCCTGGAGCTGCCGACCGGGCGGATCCGCCAGCGGGTCCCGATGACGTCGGCGGTTAAGGTCGGCGGCGAGCGCCTCTACAAGCGCGCGCACCGCGGCGAGGACGTCGAGACACCGGAGCGCGAGGTCCTCGTCCACCGGGCCGAGCTGCTCGAGCGCAAGGGCGACCGCGCGACCTATGAGATCGAGTGCTCGTCCGGCACGTACGTTCGGACGCTGGTCGAGTCGCTCGGGGACGCGTATTGCGAGTCGCTGCGCCGGACGGCGGTCGGACCGCTGAAGGTGGAGGATGCGGGGATGGAGCTCACGCCGGGGCAAGCGCTTTCGTTCATGCCCGAGAGGAACCTGAACGACGAGGAGGCTGCGCGGGCCCGCAACGGCGTTGCGGTCGCCAGTCGCCAGTCGCCAGTCGCCGGACAGGTGGACGAGAGGGTGCGGTTGATGCATCAGGGGCGGTTGCTTGCTGTGGCCCGGCTGGACGGGGAGGAGCTGCGGCCCGAGGTGGTGCTGGGGTGAGCATCCGGGTCACCCCGCTACCCGAGGCCGAGCCGCGCCCGCGGCGGGTCGCGATCGGGACGTTCGACGGCGTCCACCTCGGCCACCGGGCCGTGATCGACGGCGCCGACACCGTCCTTACCTTCGAGCCGCACCCGCTCGAGGTCCTCCATCCGCCGGCGATGCCGAAGCTGATCATGCCGTTCGCGCTGAAGCGCGACGTGATCGACGGTCTCGGCGTCCAGGAGCTCGTGGTCATCCCCTTCGACCGGGACTTCGCCGCGATCGAGGCCGACGGGTTCATCGAGGGCATCCTGGTCGAGCGGCTCGACGCCACTCATGTCTCGGTCGGCGAGAACTTCCGGTTCGGCGCGAAGGCGAAGGGGGACCCCGAGATGCTCGCGGCCCGGGAAGAGTTCGAGACGCGGGTCGTGCCGCTGGTCGAGTACCACGGCGAGACCGTCTCCTCGACCCGGATCCGGGCGCTCCTCGCGGCCGGCGACGTCGAGGAGGCCTCGGGGTGCCTGGCGGCGCCCTACCTGCTCGAGGGCACGGTCGTGACCGGTGACCAGCGCGGCCGGGAGCTGGGCTTCCCGACCGCGAACATCGTCCCCGACGACCGACTGGTGATCCCCGGCCACGGCGTCTACGCGGCGTTCGGGAATGGGATGCCGGCCGCGGTCAACATCGGGGTCCGGCCGACCTTCGAGACCGGACGGGGCGTGCTGATCGAGACCTACATCCTCGACCACGACGAGGACCTCTACGGCCAGAACCTGAGGGTGGCTTTCCTCGAGCGGCTGCGCGGCGAGAAGCGGTTCGAGAGCGTCGAGGACCTGGTGGCGCAGATGCGCCTCGACGTCGAGGAGGCGAGGGATATATGTGCGGCGGCCGTAGCCGCCGCACAAGCTCGCCAGGGCCGTCAGGCCCGCAGATAATCGGGTGTAAGCTTCAGGATGCCGCAGGCCCCATAGCCGGGGCGGCGGTTTTTCTTCGACATGGGCCTGACCAAGGAAAAGAAGCAGGAGCTGATCGGCAAGTACGGGCGCGCCGAAGGCGACACCGGCTCCGCCGAGGTCCAGGTCGCCCTCCTCACCGAGCGGATCAACGAGCTCACCGGGCACCTGCGCAGCCATGCGAAGGACCATCACTCCCGCCGCGGCCTGCTGATGCTGGTCGGCAAGCGCCGGCGCCTGCTCCGCTACCTGGAGCGCAACGACCTCGAGCGCTACCGCGCCCTGGTCGCCGAGCTCGGCCTGCGCCGCTGAGGCCTAGAGCGGCGCGGCGGGATTGGACGGTTGGCCGACCGCTTCCCAGGCGTCCGTCCAAACCCCCCATAATGGGACACGGTTCCTCGGCGGCAACCGCTCCGCAGGGGATCAGGGAGGTTGTACGAACAGCGCCCGCCGCGCGGAAGACCAGATGCCTGTTGCCTTCCCCCGCACGCCCCTACTGATCGCAGCGATCGCCTCGCTGCTGTCGTTGCCTGCAACCGCGCCGGCGGGCACCGGGCCGGCGCCCGACTTCGATGTGCGATCGCGCGAAGTCCTGCGGCCCCAGCCGCCACCGCCCACGCTCGGGCACGCTCGCGCCGACCTCCGCCGTGCCTTGGGCCCACAGGGCGTTCTCGAGCTCGACCCCGTGACCGGCACCCCGCGCTTCGTCGGCCGCCTCGACGGCTTACTCACCGGCCCGAGCGACGCAGACCCGGCCCGCGTGGCGCTCGGCTTCGTCCGCGAGAACCTCGCCGCCTTCGACCTCGCCCCGGGAGACCTCGAAGGCCTTGCTCCGGCTGGCCGCCACACCGACGGCTGGGGTGTCACCCACCTCGCCTGGACCCAGGAGCTGGCGGGGATTCCCTCGCTCGGCGGCAGCCTCAAGGCGGCGGTGGACCGGCGGGGACGGCTGGTCAACCTGACCGGCTCGATTCAGCCCGGCCTGGCGTTGCGCGACCGGGACCCGGAGCTCGGCGCCAAGGCCGCGCTCGCGGTCGCTCAGCGCTCCGGCGGCGAATCCGTGGCGCTGCCGCCGGTGAGCGAGCGGGAGGGCGGAGCGGAGCGGGTCACCGCGTTCGCCGACGGCAGCGACGCCCGCCTCGTGCTGTTCGGCGCCCGGGAGGGCGACGTCTCGCTCGCCTGGCGGGTGATCAACGCCGAGGATTCTGACGAGATCTACGACACGGTCGTCGACGCGACGACCGGAAGGGTGCTGCGCCGCGAGAACCTGGTCGACTTCGCGAGCGGCAGCGTCTGGGAGTACTTCCCGAACGCGGAAACGCAGATCTCCGACGGCGGCGATGGCGGCGGTCCGCGTGCGAACCAGACGTTCCCGGGCGGCTGGGGAACCGACGCGAGCCGCCTCTTCGGCAACTTCGCCCACGTCTACACGGACGTCGACGACAACGCCAACACTCCGGCTTCCTATGCGCCCGACGCCGGGACCGCCTGCGGGCCGGGCGCCCAGGAGTGTGGGGACGTCGCGCCGACCAGCGGCCTCAACACGTCCGCAGCCGCCTGGGATTACTCATTCAGCGTCAACCCCTATGGGACCGCATCGCCGTTCGAGACCGATTGCGACCCTGTCTTCCCGGTCTGCTCCTGGGGCCGCGCGAGCGTCTCCTTCGACTGGAACGACAACGTCGGCCAGAACGCGACCCAGGTCTACTGGTTCGTCAACCGCTTCCACGACTGGCTCGCCGCTGCTCCGATCAGCTTCGGGCCGGGCGAGGGGTTCGCCGGGGTCGACCGCGTCAACGCCCAGGTCTTCGACGGAGCCGCGACGGACCCGACGCCGCCCGGCACCCCCGACTCCGACCATCGCGACAACGCCAACATGGCGACGTTCCCCGGGGTCGACACGCCGCCCCTGATGCAGATGTACCTGTTCAGCGGATTCGCCGGCGACGGGTTTCCCGAGGTCAACGGCGGCGACGACGCCTCCGTCGTCTACCACGAGTACACGCACGGCCTCTCGAACCGGCTCGTCACCAGTTCGCCCGGTCAGCCCGCCCTGGACAGCATCCAGGCCGAGGCGATGGGCGAGGGGTGGAGCGACTGGTATGCGATGGACTTCCTGGAGGCGGACAACGTCGAGCGCGACGACGACCCCGCGGACGACGGGGAGATCAACGTCGGCTTCTACACGTTCGGGGGCGACACCCACGCGCTGCGGACGATGGGGATCGACTGCGGAGCCGGCAGCACCGACCCCGACTGCGACGACCCCGCGCCCAACAACGCAGGGGCCGGCGGCTACACCTACGGAGACTTCGGGAAGATCTTCTGCCCGGGTCAGTGCGGGCCCGAGGAGCACGCCGACGGCGAGATCTGGGCCCAGACCATCTGGGACCTGCGGCAGGAGCTGAGGTCGGACACGGCGTTCGACGAGCCCCACGACGGCGGCCTCGACAAGGCTCGGGCGCTCATCACCGAAGGCATGCGGCTCTCCCCGCCCGATCCGTCCTTCCTCGACATGCGGGACGCGATCCTCCTGGCAGACCAGACGCTGTTCGGCGGCGCCGATTCCGGCACCATCTGGAGCGTCTTCGCGGGGCGGGGCATGGGCTACTTCGCGGTCAGCCTGGGCGGCGCCGACGCGGGCCCGATCCAGGATTTCTCGACCCCGCCAAACTGCGGCGCCAGCGTCTGCGGGACGGTCAGCGGCGTCGTCACCGAGACCGAATCCGGCGATCCGGTCGCGGGCGCGACGGTGGAGTTCCTCGGCCCCGGCAACCTGGTCGGGACGACCGACGCAGACGGCCGGTACGAGATCAGGAACGTCCGGGCCCATACCTATCCCTACGTCGCCAGCTCGGCGCCGGGCCACGAGGGCCAGCTGGTCCGGAACATCGGGGTCGGCGCCGCGGGGCGCACCCTGAACATGCAGACGACCCGAGACTGGGCGGCCCTGGCGGGCAACGCCGCTGTGAACGGATTCAGTGGCCCGGACTTCAGCCAGTTCGGCTGCGGGCCGGATGACGCCTTCGACCTCAGCCGCGGGACCGGCTGGGGGAGCACCTCGTCCGAGAGCACCGCCGGGACAGGCGGCTCGAAGTCGGTCACGGTCAGTCTGCCGCGCAGGGTCGACATCACCCGCTTCGCGATCGATCCCGGCGCGGTCTGTGGCGACGACGACAGCGCGTCGACCGGGCAGTTCGAGGTCCTGACCTCCGCCGACGGGTCCAGGTTCACCCTTGCCGCACAGGGCACGTTCGGCGCCAGCAGCAACCACCGGCTGAACCTGATCCGCCCGACCGGGGCCTCTGACTCGGTCCGGTCAGTCCGCTTCACGATGAAGACGAGCCAGTCCGGAGTCGCGGGAGGCGCGCCGGGCGCCAGTGGCGAGGACTTCATGGACGTCGCCGAGGTCGAGGTCTGGGGCCTGGCGAGCCCGACGGTCCCGCGGCGCTGCGCGGGAACCGCGGCGACGAAGCTGGGCACCGCCGGTGCTGACCGGATCACGGGGACGGGCAGGCGCGACGTGATCTCCGCCGGCCGCGGGCGCGATGTGATCCTGGGCCTTGGCGGGAACGACCTGATCTGCGGCGGGCGCGGAAACGACAAGCTCCGTGGCGGCGCGGGCAGGGACGAGCTGCGCGGGGAGGCGGGCAAGGACGACCTCGCCGGTGGCGCCGGGAGGGACAAGCTGATCGGCGGCGGCGGGCGCGACACCTGCACGGGCGGCGGCGGGCGCGACACGGCCCGCAGCTGCGAGACGCGGCGCTCGCTCTGATCCGCCCCGGGGGCCGCGGGCATGGGCCCCGGCAGCGGGGCCTGTACCCTCTTGCGGGTTAGAGAACGACAGTTCTGAATCAGACGGCCGCCACCCGGGCGGCCCGGAGGTAACAACTACATGAGCATGTTCGACGTAAGCCGCGTCTCGGTCGAGGTCGGCGGGGAAGAGATCTCGTTCGAGACCGGAAAGCTCGCCAGGCAGGCGAGCGGCTCGGTCGTCGTGCGGGCGGGGGACACGATCGTCCTCAACACCGCGACGATGGGCAACCTGCGCGACGTTGACTTCCTGCCCCTGACCGTGGACGTCGAGGAGCGGATGTACGCCGCCGGCAAGATCCCCGGCTCCTTCTTCCGCCGCGAGGGACGCTCCGGCGAGAAGGCGACGCTGACGGCGCGGATGATCGACCGGCCGATCCGCCCCCTCTTCCCGAAGGGCTGGCACTTCGAGACCCAGCTCGTTGCGATCCCCCTCTCGGTGGACCACCTCCACCCCTATGACATCCTCGCCATGAACGGCGCCTCGGCGGCGCTGGCGCTGTCGGAGATCCCGGTCGCAGCCCACGTCGGCGCCGTGCGGATCGGCAAGCTCGACGGGGACTTCGTCGTCAACCCCGAGGAGGAGTCGCTCGAGGAGCTCGAGCTCGACCTGATCGTCGCCGGCACCGAGGAGGCGATCCTGATGGTCGAGGCCGGCGCCAGGGGCGTCAGCGAGGCCGAGATCCTCGATGCGCTCGACATCGCCCACGCCGAGATCAAGCGGATCGTCGGTGCGATCGAAGAGCTGCGCCAGAAGGCCGGCAAGGAGAAGATTGAGGTCGAGGCACCGCAGGTCGACGAGGAGCTCGTCGAGCAGATCCGGGGCGAGTACGGCGCCAAGGTCGACGAGGCCACCTCGATCGAGGGCAAGCTCGAGCGCCAGGACGCAGTCGACGAGGTCGAGGCCGAGGTGCTCGAGAAGCTGGTCCAGGCCAACGACGAGGGCGTTGCCGACCCGGAGCGCCAGATGGCCGTGCGGGCCGCCTTCGCGAAGCTCGAGAAGGAGATCATCCGCCGCCGGATCGCCGTCGACAAGAAGCGCCCCGACGGCCGCGCCAGCGACCAGATTCGCCCGATCGAGACCGAGGTCGACGTGACCCCGAGGGTCCACGGCTCGGCGCTTTTCACCCGCGGCGAGACCCAGATCCTCTCCAACGTGGCTCTGGGCACCACCCGGATGGATATGCGGCTCGACACGCTCGGTCTCCAGACCACGAAGCGGTTCTGGCACCACTACAACTTCCCGCCGTTCTCGGTGGGGGAGGCCGGCTTCATGCGCGGGCCCAAGCGCCGCGACATCGGCCACGGCGCGCTCGCCGAGCGGGCGCTGCTGGCGACGATCCCGGACGCCGATGACTTCCCGTACGTGATCCGGGTCGTCTCCGAGACGCTCGAGTCCAACGGCTCCTCGTCGATGGGCTCGGTCTGCGCGTCCTCGATGGCCCTCCAGGCCGCGGGCGTGCCGGTCTCGGCGCCGGTCGCCGGGGTCGCGATGGGCCTGATCAAGGAGGGCGACGACTACGTCGTCCTGACCGACATCGCCGGCGTCGAGGACCACCTCGGCGACATGGACTTCAAGGTCGCCGGCACGTCGGAGGGCATCACCGCCCTGCAGATGGACATCAAGATCACCGGCGTCACCTTCGACATCCTGCGCGACGCGCTCGCCCAGGCCAACGAAGGTCGCCAGTTCATCCTCGGCAAGATGGCCGAGGCGATCGAAGGTCCGAGGGAGAAGCTCTCCAAGTTCGCGCCGGCGATCGAGACGATCAAGATCGACCCGGAAAAGATCGGGGCGGTCATCGGCAAGGGCGGCGAGACCATCCGCGGACTCCAGGAGGAGTTCGAGGCCGAGATCGACATCGAGGACGACGGGACGGTCCGCGTCTACGCGCCCAGCGGCGACCTGGTCGAGGCGACGATCGGCCGGATCGACGCGATGACTCGCGAGGCCGAGGTGGGCGACCGCTACCAGGAGGCGAAGGTCGTCAAGACGACGACTTTCGGCGCCTTCGTCGAGCTGACGAAGGGCACCGACGGCCTCCTGCACATCTCCAACGTCAAGCCCGGCGAGCGGGTCGACTCGGTTGACGACGTCCTCAAGTCGGGCGAGGAGATCGACGTCACGGTCGTCGAGGTCGACAAGGAGCGGGGCCGGATCGGCCTGCGCCGCTCCGACGACCCGGCGGTCGAGGGCAAGAGCGCGGAGGAGCTGGCCACGGTCGGCTCCGGCGACGGCGGTGGGCGCCGCGACCGCGGCGGCGACCGCGGGGGCCGCGAGCGCCGGCGGCGCGACGGCGGCAGTCGTGAGCGCCGCCGCTGAGTTGGCCGGCTCCGACCACAGACTGACCGAGCTCGACTCGGGCGTGCGGGTGGTGACCGAGGAGGTCCCATCCGTGCGCTCGGTCGCACTCGGGCTCTGGGTCAGAACCGGCTCGCGCGACGAGAGCCCGCCGCAGGCCGGGGTGTCTCACTTCCTCGAGCATCTGCTTTTCAAGGGGACCAAGCGCTACTCGGCGATCGAGATCTCCGAGCGCTTCGACGGGCTCGGGGCGGCGGTGAACGCGGCGACCGGCAAGGAGACCACCAACCTCCACGCGCGCTTTCTCGACGAGCACACCGACGAGGTGTTCGACCTGCTGACCGAGATGCTGCTCGGACCCACCTACCCGGAGGTCGACTCCGAGCGCCAAGTGGTCCTCGAGGAGATCGCCATGTACGAGGACGAGCCGCAGGACCGCGTCCACGACTTCCTCGCCGACGCCGTGTTCGGCGACCACCCGCTCGGCCGCCGCGTCCTGGGCGAAGCCGAGGTCATCGCGTCGATTCCGGTGCCCGAGATCGAGGCCTATCACCGGGACCGCTACGTGGGTCCCAACCTCGTCGTCGCGGCGGCCGGCCACGTTGATCACGACCGGATCGCGCGGCTGGCCGAGAGGCTCGTCGACCCACCGGCCGGCGACGAGAACGGCGCGATCGAACAGGGTGCGATCGATGGCGGCCGCCTCCGCTTCCATCCGAAGGAGACCGAGCAGTACCACATCTGCTTCGGCGCGCCCGGCATAGACCGCGCCGACGACCGCCGGTTCTCCCTGGCGGTCCTCGACTCGATCTTCGGCGGCTCGACCTCCTCACGGCTCTTCAGCGAAGTGCGGGAGAAGCGAGGCCTCGCGTATTCGGTCGGCTCTTACAACGAGCAGTACACGGACTCCGGCATGATCGCCACGTACGTCGGCACCCGTGAGGACAACGTCGAGCAGGCCTGCGAGGTGATCGGCCGCGAGCTGCGGCGGCTCCACGAGGAGCCGGTATCGGGCAAGGAGCTCGACCGGGCGAAGGAGCACGTCAAGGGCCGGCTGGTCCTCTCGTCGGAGTCCACGGCGGCGCGGATGTCGCGGATCGGCCGGGCGACGCTGTTCGGCCTGCCGATCCTCAGCCTCGACGAGATGCTCGAGCGGGTCGACTCGGTGACCGTGGAGGACCTGACCGGTCTGGTCGCGGAGCTCTACGGGACCGAAGCGATGTCGGCGGCCTGCATCGGCCGCAGCGAGGGCCGTTTCCGGGCCGCCCTGGCCCCGGTCAGCGAAAGCCTCGCCGCAGCGGCGTGATCCAGGTCGTCGTCTCGGGCGCGGCGGGGCGGATGGGCCAGGCCGTGACCGAGGCGGTTCGGAGCGCCGAGGACATGGAGCTGGTTGCCGAGGCCGACCCGGCCCTCGGCGTCGATCTCGGCGACTGCCTCGACGGCACCGACGTCGTCGTCGACTTCACGACCCCTGACGCGGCGCCGGCCAACGTCCGGACGGCGCTCGACGGCGGCGTCCACGCGGTGGTCGGCACGACCGGCTTCGACCTGGCGGCGCTGGAGGAGGCGGCGCAGGGGGGCCGGGCCAACTGCTTCGTCGCCCCGAACTTCGCGATCGGCGCCGTGCTGATGATGCAGGCGGCAGAGAAAATCGCTCCGCACATGCCGGAATGCGAGATCGTCGAGCTCCACCACGACCGCAAGCTCGACAAGCCGTCCGGGACCGCGAAGCGGACGGCCGAGCTGATCTCCGCCGCCGGCGGCAGCGTTCACGATCCGATTCATTCGGTCCGGCTGCCCGGGCTAGTCGCCCATCAGGAGGTCCTGTTCGGAGGCGAAGGCCAGACGCTCTCGATCCGCCACGACTCGATCGACCGCCGCTCGTTCATGCCCGGGGTCCTGCTCGCGGTCCGCAAGATCGCCGACCTGCCCGACCGCTTCACCGCCGGCCTGGAGTGCCTGCTCTAGGCCGATCGGCGGCAGTAGGGTGGAACGCATGAAGCCGATTCGCGGCGTCCTGACCGCCATGGCGACCCCGTTCGGCGCCGATGGCGCAGTGGACCTGGCCGGGGCGCGGCGGCTCGCGGCGCACCTCATCGACCACGGGTCCCACGGGCTGGTCATCGCCGGCACCACCGGGGAATCGCCGACCCTCAGCGACGACGAGAAGCTCGCGCTCCTGCGCGAGGTCAAGGAGGAGCTCGGGGACGACGCGAGCCTGATCCTGGGGACCGGCTCGAACGACACCCGCCACAGCGTCCAGCTGACGGAGCGCGCGGCGGAGGCGGGCGCCGACGCGGCCCTGGTCGTCACGCCGTACTACAACAAGCCCAACTTCGAGGGCCTTCTGGCCCACTACGCAGAGGTCGACGCCGTCGGGCTGCCGATCGTCCTCTACAACATCCCCTCCCGGGTCGTGGTCAACATCGACCCCCAGGGCCTCGCCGAGATCGGCAGGCTGGAGAACGTGGTGGCGGTGAAGCAGGCCAACGACGACGAGCTCGGGCCGGTCGAGGGGATCGACGTCCTGGCCGGCAACGACTCGGTCTTCCTGCGGACCCTCGAGTTCGGCGGGGCGGGTGGGATCCTCGTCGCCACGCACCTCGTCGGAGCCCAGATGCGGGAGATCTGGAATGCGTTCGCGGAGGGCGATCACGGGCGTGCTCGACGGATCGACGCGGCGCTGGCACCGGTGTACGCGGCCGTCTCGGTGACGAACCCGATCACCGTCAAGGCGGGGCTCGGGATGCTCGGGATCATCGACGAGCGGATGCGGCTGCCGCTCGTGCCGGCGGGCGAACCCGAGCGGGCGGCCGTCCGGGCCGCGCTCGAGGACGCCGGGGTCCTCGCGAGGGCGGGTTAGCGGGCGTGGCAGGGACGCTGCGCGTTCTTCCCCTGGGCGGCCTCGGGGAGATCGGCAAGAACATGACTGTGGTCGAGTACGAGGGGCGGATCGTCGTCGTCGACACCGGGCTGATGTTCCCGACCGCCGAGATGCTCGGGATCGACCTCGTCCTGCCGGACTTCTCCTACCTGGTCGAGCGCGCCGGCGACATCGAGGCGATCGTCCTGACGCACGGCCACGAGGACCACGTCGGCGCGCTCCCCTACGTCCTGCGGCGGGCGGGCATGCCGCCGGTGATCTACGGCGGGCTGCTGACGATCGGCCTGGTGCGCTCGAAGCTCGACGAGCACAAGCTCCAGGACGCGCCGCTCAAGGAGCTGCCGGCGGGCGAGCGGGTCCAGCTCGGGCCGTTCGGACTCGAGCTGGTCCACCTCTCGCACTCGATTCCGGACATGCGGGGCGTGGCGCTGACCACGGAACTCGGGACGATCCTCCTGACCGGCGACTACAAGTTCGACCAGACGCCGGTGGACGGGCGCCCAGCCGACGTGTCGCGGCTCGCCGAGCTCGGCCGCGAGGGCCTGCTCCTGCTCGGCGGCGATTCGACGAACGCCGACCGGCCCGGGGTCGCCCCGTCGGAATCCTCGGTCGGGCCCGCCCTGCTCGAGACCTTCTCGCGCTGCGGCGGCCGGGTGATCGTCACTTCGTTTGCCTCGAACGTGCACCGGGTGCAGCAGGTGATCGACGCGGCGGTCAAGCTCGACCGCCGCGTGGCGCTGGTGGGCCGCTCGATGCGCAAGAACTTCAACATCGCCTCCAACCTGGGGATCGCGCACGCCCCCGAGGGCCTGTTCATCCAGCCGAAGGAGATCGAGGACTTCCCCGACGAGAAGGTGATCGTGATCTCGACCGGCAGCCAGGGCGAGCCGCTGTCGGCGCTGCGCCGCATGGCCAACAACGACCACCGCGACGTCGAGCTGCACTCCGGCGACACCGTGGTCTTTTCCGCCACCCCGATCCCGGGCAACGAGCGGGCCGTGAACGAGACGATCGACCGGATCTACGAGATCGGCGCCAGCGTCGTGACGGCCCGCGACGCCCCGATCCACGCCTCCGGTCACGGCTGGCAGGAGGAGATCAAGCTGATGCTGAACCTGACCAAGCCGCGCTATGTCCTGCCGGTGCACGGTGACCACAAGCGGCTGCGCCTCCACACCGAGCTGGCCGAGGCGGTGGGGGTGGATCCCGGCCGCACCTTCAAGGGACGGAACGGGGTGCCGCTCGAGATCGACGAGCGTGGCGCCCGGCTGGGCGAGGACCACCACGCCGGGGTGATGTTCGTCGATGGCGTCGACATCGGCGAGCCCGACGACGTGGCCCTGCGCGACCGTCGGACGATCTCGGCCGACGGCATCTTCATCGTCGTCGCGACGATCGCGGTCGACGACGGCTCGGTCGTCGCCGACCCGGAAATCATCTTCCGCGGTGTGCCCTTCCTCGATGAGGCGAGTGAGCTGATCGAGGAGCTCCGGGACGTCGTCGAGGACTCCCTCGAAGACGCCGCCAAGGCGGGAACCCGCGAGCTCCACCTGATCCAGGAGGACCTCCACGACGACGTCGCGAGCTTCGTCTACGAGCGGCTGCGGCGCCGCCCGATGGTCCTGCCGGTCGTCGTCGAGGTCTGAGCCCAGGCGGGGGCTCACGCCCTGTCTGAAAGAAGGTGGCCGCCGGGCTCTAGGGAGGGGGGAGCCCGGCGGCCGCTTCGGCCCTAGGGGCCGAAGTTGGGCCCGCCGAGGCGGTATAGGGGGAGATCCCCGACGAACCCGTGTGTCTCGTCCGCAGATAAAGCTACTCCACGGGTTAAAGGACAGCTAAAGGAATCGTTGCCGTTTCGTGGCGCCGGCGTCATTCCTTCAGCACGTAGCCGGCGCCGCGCTTCGTGTGGAGGAGGCGCGTTTCGCCGTCGGCCTCCAGCTTGCGCCGGAGGTTCGAGACGAAGACGTCGATCGTGTTGGTCGCCGCCATCGGGTCGATGCCCCAGACCTCGTCGAGGAGCCGCTCCCGGGAGACGACAAGGCGCTCGTTGCGCATCAGGTATTCGAGCAGCTCGAACTCGCGGCTGGTCAGATCGATCGCCCGGTCGCCGCGGTGGACGTCGTGGGTGTCGGGATTGAGCCGCAGATCGCCGACCATCAGTGAGGCGCTGCCGCGCGGGGGCCGCCGTCGCAGGAGGGCTCGCATCCGGGCGAGAAGCTCCTCGCGCTGGAATGGCTTGGCGAGGAAGTCGTCGGCGCCGCTGTCGAGGCCGGCGACGCGGTCGCCCGTGTCGGCCCGGGCGGTGAGGATCAGGATCGGGACGTCGCCTTCGGCTCGCAGGCGCCGGCAGAGCTCCAGGCCGTCCATGCCGGGCAGGCCGAGGTCGAGGACGATCAGGTCGGGGTTGAAGTCCGCGGCGGCGCGCAGAGCGCCGGCGCCATGGTCGGCGGTCGAGACCTCGTAGCCCTCGTGGCGCAGGGATCGCCGGAGGGCGTCGGCGATCTCCGAGTCATCCTCCACGACGAGCACGCGCCCGCCGGCCACTTCCCGTTCCAGGAGCACCCATCGATCCTACGCCCTGGTGAGTGCCGGAAACCGCAAAAATCTGGTCGCAGCAATTCCGGGTAGATCGCTCCTCCGAGGCGGGTTTGGGGCTCGCGCAGGGCTGTGCCCCGAGGCGTCGAATGGGTTCCCATGTTCGTGCGCCAGAAGGCCCGCGGCGCCGCGCCGCGCCGCGCCGCGCCGCGCCGACGGAAGAAGGCGGCTTCGCAGCGCCGGCTCTGGCCGGCCGAGATCCAGCAGCGCCACCTCGACGTCGCCGGCCTTTGCCTCTTGGCCGCGGGCGTGTACCTGGCGTTCGTCCTCTACTTCGGCTGGGACGGGGGCAAGGCGGGGGCAGGGGCCGAGACCGGACTTTCGTTCCTGCTCGGCAGGGTTGCCTGGCTGATGCCGGTCGCGCTGCTCTTCGCCGGCGCGGCCCTGATCCTGAAGCCATTCCTGCCGGCTGTCGCTCCGCTGCGGACGGGCGGGATCTGCGTCATCAGCGGGCTCCTGCTGGCGTTCGCGGCGCAGACCGCCGGGATCGGGCCGGAGCGTCCGCCGCGGTTCGACACCTTCGACTCCTCCTGGTTCCCCCAGCACGGCGGCGTCGTCGGCGACGGGCTCTACTGGCCGCTCGTGACGCTCTTCTCGCGGGTCGGCGCCCACATCGTCGCGGTCCTGCTGATGGCTGCCGGCGCGCTGCTCCTCACCGGGACCTCGATCGCGACCTTCCTGACCATGACCGGCGGCGCGCTGCGGCGGGCCGGCACCACCGGCGGCGAGATGGCCCGCACGGTGGCCCGTACCCGGCGACACCGGGCGGGCGACGACCTCGCGACCCTGCCCGGGCCGACCGACGTGATGAGCGGATACCCGGAGGACGACACGCTCGAGCCGGCGGTCGCCGTCTCGTCGGTGGAGGCGGACGACGACGAGCACGACGCGGAGACGATCCGCGAGGACTTCGACGCCGAGCTCCACGACCTCGAGCACGCCGAGGACGAAACCGCTGAGGAGCTGGCCACGGGGGAGCACGGCGAGGCGGAGGACGACGTCGTCGCGACGACGCCGATGGGCGAGAAGCGCGGCGTCACCACGTCGGACGAGATCGACTACCGGCCGCCGCCGCCGAAGGTCCTCGAGCGCAGCCCGAAGGACTCCGGACCCGACCCGCGCGACCACGAGACGGTCGGCCGGCGCCTGGTCGAGACGCTCGGCCACTTCGGGGTCGAGGCGCGGATCGTGGGGATCGTCAGCGGCCCGCACGTGTCGAGGTACGAGCTGCGCCTGGCGCCCGGCACCAAGGTCAAGAAGGTCACCGAGCTCACCAACGACCTCGCCTACGCGCTGGCCTCGACCGACATCCGCATCCTCGCGCCGATTCCGGGCAAGCAGGCGGTCGGCGTCGAGGTGCCGAACTCTCGCCGGCGGATCGTCCGCCTCGGCGACATCTACCAGGGTCGCCCCGAGAAGAGCTCGCCGCTGGTCGCCTGGCTTGGCAAGGACATCGCCGGACACGCTGTCTCGGCCGACCTCCAGAAGATGCCGCACATCCTGGTCGCCGGCACGACGGGATCGGGCAAGTCGGGCTGCATCAACACGATCCTGACGTCGATCCTGATGCACGCCTCTCCGAACGACGTCCGGCTGGTGCTCGTCGACCCCAAGCAGGTCGAGCTCAACCACTACGAGTCGGTTCCGCATCTGCTGACGCCGGTGGTGACCTCGCCGCGGCTGGCCGCGAACGTGCTGGCCAACCTGATCGCCGAGATGGAGAGCCGTTACGGGATCATGGGGCAGGCGCGCTGCCGCAATCTCGCCGAGCTGAACAAGGTGCGGCGTCGCGCCGGCGAGGCGCCGCTGCCGCACATCCTCTGCGTGATCGACGAGCTCGCCGACCTGATGATGGTTGCGCCGGCCGAGGTCGAGGACTCGATCATCCGGCTCGCGCAGAAGTCGCGGGCGACCGGGATCCATCTCGTCCTCGCGACCCAACGCCCCTCCACCGACATCATCACCGGCACGATCAAGGTCAACATCCCGGCGCGGGTCGCCTTCGCCGTGTCCTCGCAGACGGATTCGCGAGTGATCCTCGACCAGGGCGGTGCCGAGGCCCTGCTCGGGCAGGGCGACATGCTCTTCCGCGGCGCCGGCACCTCGAAGCTCCAGCGGATCCAGGGGGCGTTCGTGACCGAGGACGAGATCGCCCGCGTGACGACCCACTGGTCGCGCCAGGGGGAGCCCGAGTTCGAGGAGGAGCTGCTCGAGGCTCGCGAGGAACCATCCGAGGATGGCCACGACGGCGACTTCGACCCCGACCGGGACGAGTTGCTCGATGACGCGATCCGCCTGGTCGTCCAGACGGAGACCGCCTCGGTCTCGATGGTCCAGCGCCGCCTGCGGGTCGGCTACACCCGGGCCGGGAGGCTGATCGACATGCTCGAGCGGCGCGGTGTCATCTCCGGCTACGAGGGCTCCAAGCCCCGGCAGGTCCTGATCACGATGGCCGACCTGCCGCGGGTTCTGGGCGACGGCGGCGACGGGCCGCCGCCCGACACCGGCGAGACGCGGGAGACCGAGCCGGTCGACGCCGAACCGGTCGGCTGAACACGGTCGCGAGAGGCGGAACTCGCCCCTCCGGCGCGCTGTTGGCGAGAATGACCACATGGCGCCCGGAATCGGCACCACCCTGCGGGAGACGCGGAACCGGCTCCGGATCGACCTGGGGCAGGTCGAGGCGGAGACCAAGATCAGGATCCGCTACCTGCGGGCGATCGAGAACGAGGAGTGGGACGTGCTGCCGGGCGGCGCGTACACCCGGTCGTTCATCCGGACCTATGCGAACCATCTGGGCCTGGATGGGGAGCGGCTCGCCGATGACTTCCGCCGCGCGGTCGAGGCGCCCCCCGGCGCGCCGAGCCGGCCGGAGCCGCCGCGGATCAGCGAGCGACGCACGGCCGGCGGGCCCCGGCTCCCGGCCGGCGTGGTCGCCGGGCTGATCGGCCTGGTGCTGATCGGGGTCCTGGTCGCGATCGGGCTGTCCGGCAGCGACGAGGACGGGTCCGAGCCCGCCGGCGGGGGCAACCGACCGTCGAAGGAGCAGAAGCCGGGCCAGAAGCCCTCCCAGCGCCGGGTCGAGCTGCGGCTCACGGCGAGCGCACCCGTCTGGGTCTGCGTCCTCGACGCGTCGGGCCGCGAGGTCGTCGACGGGCAGACCCTGTCGACGGGGCAGGAGGCGGGGCCATTCCGGTCGGCCGGCTTCCGCGTGGCGTTCGGAAACGGCGCGATCGAGATGGAATTGAACGGCGAACCGGCGGCGACCGACCAGAGCCCCAATCCCGTCGGTTACCGAATCGGCCGCCGTGCAGGGCTCGCCCTGCTGCCGGAAGGAAACCGGCCGGAGTGCGGATGACCGACCGGCCGGTTCGGGCAGGCATCGTCGTCACCGGAACCGAGGTGCTGAGCGGCCAGGTCACCGATCGCAACGGGCCATGGCTGTCGGAGCAGCTCACGGAGCTCGGCGTCGAGGTCGGCCACATCCTCGTCGTCGCCGACCGCCCGGGCGACCTCGAGGGCGCGCTGCGATTCCTTGCCTCCCAGGGGGCCGACCTGATTGTCACGTCGGGCGGGCTCGGCCCGACGGCCGACGACCTGACCGCCGAGGTGGTCGCGGGGTTCGCAGGGCGACCGATGGTGCTCCACGAGGAGATGGAGGAGAGGATCGGGGCCATCCTGGCCCGCTTCGCGAAGCGCTGGCGCCGCTTCGACGCCGACGCGATCCGAGCCGCGAATCGCAAGCAGGCGATGGTGCCCGAGGGGGCGATCCCGCTCGATCCCGTCGGCACCGCGCCGGGGCTGGTCGTCCCGGCGGGAGACGCGGTGGTCGTCGTCCTGCCGGGCCCGCCCCGCGAGCTTCGGCCGATGTGGCCGGCGGCGGTGGCGACCGGGCCGGTGCGCAACGTGCTCGAGCGGGCGACTCCGCTCCACCGATACACGCTGCGGATGTTCGGGATCCCGGAGTCCGAGATCGCCCGCAGCCTGCGCGAGATCGAGGCCGGCGGCACCGACGTCGAATCGGTCGAGATCACGACCTGCCTGCGCCGCGGCGAGATCGAGGTCGACGTCCGCTACCGCGACGAGGCGGCGGCGGTGGCCGAGGCGGTCCGCGACGAGATGTCGCGCCGCCACAGCCGCCACCTGTTCGGCGCCGACGGCGAGACGATCGACGCCCAGGTGGCGAAGCTGCTGCGCGGGCACCGGCTGGGGCTGGCCGAGTCCTGCACCGGTGGATTGCTGGCCGCGAGGGTCACGGCCGTCTCCGGCGCCTCCGCATACCTGGCGGGGAGCGTCGTCGCCTACGCCGACGAGGCCAAGAGTGACCTGCTGGGGGTCGACCCCGAGCTGATCCGCGCCCACGGCGCCGTCTCGCCCGAGGTCGCCGACGCGATGGCGGCCGGGGCCCTGGCGCGCTTCGGCGCCGACGTGGCCGTCTCGGTGACCGGGATCGCCGGGCCCGGCGGTGGCAGCGAGGAGAAGCCGGTCGGGTACGTCTGCTTCCACGCCCTCACCGGCGACGGGCTCTCGCTCTCCCGCGACCCGGTCATCCCCGGGGACCGCGAGGACATCCGCGAGCGCTCGGCTCTCGTCGGAATGCACATGCTGCGGGTCCTGCTCGGCGGCGAGGAGCCGCCGATCTGAGTCGGGGGCTGACGCCGCTCCCGTTCCCCTGCGTATTCCGCGGTTTCGGGCCCAAGGTCGCTCTAGGCGAAGAACTCGAGTGCCCGCTGAGCGACGAGGTCGGGCTTCTCGTTGACGATGAAATGGCCGGAATCGTCGACGAGCTCGACCTCCATGTCGTCGGCGTGCCCCTGCCAGCCGTCGCGGACGAGGCGCGTGGAGATCGCGACGTCGCCGGTGCCGAAGAGCAGCCGGGTCGGGACGGTCAGATGCTCCTTCGCGAGCCCGCCGCCCCCGAGCATGGTGCGGAAGTAGTAGCGGTAGAGGCTGGCGGCGGCGCCCGCCCGAGCCGGGTCGCGGAACTGGCTGGCGTAGAGCTCGACCTCCTGATCGGTGAACGGATGGCCGGTGTTCGCGCGCTGGAGGAACCCCACGGCGTGGCCCGCCGCCCGCATCGCGAGCGGTCCCACCGCCGGCGCGGCGTTGAGGGCCGCGTACCAGCCGCGCCAGCTCTGGTCGAGGATCGTGCGGAGGCCGATCTGCGGCCACGGGTGGGGGATGTTGAGGGGGATCGCGCGGCGGAACCGCTCCGGGTGGCGGAGGACCAGGATCCAGAGCGTCCAGCCACCCCAGTCGTGGCCGATCACGTTCGCCCGGTCGATCCCGAGTTCGTCGAGCAGGGAGATCTGGTCCTCGGCGAACGTCTCGCAGTCATAGCCGCGGCCCGGGGCGTCGCTCCAGCCGAAGCCGCGCAGGTCGGGCGCGATCAGCCGGTGGCGGTGACGCAGGCGGGCGATCACCTCGCGCCACATGTAATGGTGCTGGGGCCAGCCGTGCAGGACGAGGACAGGGTCGCCCTCGCCGGCCTCCGCGTAGTGGATCCTGACCCCGCCGAGGTCCGCGTAGCGGTGCTCGGCGCCCTCGATCTCCGGCGGTGCCCCTGTCGATCCGGCGGCCGTCACTGTCCCGAGTGTAGGGCGGGACCGTTTCTTGACCGGCGGGCGTTGCGCTGGTCGGTACGGGCGCCTAGGTTGGCGCGGTGCCGAAGGAGCGCCTGAAGAGCCCGCGATCGCGGCTGTTCTGCGCGCTCGACCTGCCCGGGACAGTGGTCGGCGGCCTCGCCGCCTGGCAGGCCGGCGAGGTCACCGACCCGGCCTTGCGGCCGGTCGCGCCGGAGGCGCTCCACGTGACGCTGGTCTTCCTCGGCTGGACGCGCGACCGGGACATCCCGGCGGTCGCCGAGGTCCTCACGACGCTGCCCCGCCACCCGGTCCGGGTCGCCCTCGCGGATCCTGTGCCGATTCCCTCCAAGGGGCGGGAGAAGCGCCTCTTCGCGCTGGCGGCCGACGCGCCGGCGGCCCTTCCGCTCCAGGCCGAGCTGGCGCGAGAGCTGGCCGAAGCGCGTCTCCATCAGCCCGAGAAGTGGCCGTTCTGGCCCCACGTGACGGTCGCCCGGGTCCGCAAGGACAAGGCCCGGAAGGGCCGATACAGGCCGGTCGAGAGGTCGCCGGGCCCCCTGCCGTCGGAGCTGCGCGAGCCGTTCGGTGCCGTCCGGATCACTCTCTACCGTTCGGCCCTCCGGCCGGCGGGCGCGGAGTACACCCCGTTGGCGCAAGTCGAGCTGCCCGATGGCGAAGGCCAGGGGCGGCGGTGAGGTGAAGACAAGAGATGGCAGATAAAGGGAACTTGAAGGACGCCTCGGCGAAGGAAGCCAAGGCCAAGGACGCGGCCCTCCAGGCCGCCGTGACCCAGATCGAGCGCCAGTTCGGCCAGGGATCGGTCATGAGGCTGGGCGACGACGCCGCGGTCCAGGTGGAGACGATCCCGACCGGGGCGCTCTCGCTCGACCTGGCGCTCGGGGTCGGCGGCGTGCCGCGCGGCCGGATCGTCGAGATCTTCGGTCCCGAGTCCTCGGGGAAGACGACGCTGATCTACCACATCCTCGCCGAGGCGCAGGCCCTTGGCGGCGTCTGCGCCTTCGTCGACGCCGAGCACGCGATCGACCCCGCCTACGCCCGCCGGATCGGCGTCGACACCGACGAGCTGCTGGTCTCCCAGCCCGACTACGGCGAGCAGGCGCTCGAGATCGTCGACATGCTCGTCCGCTCCGGCGCGGTCGACGTGGTCGCGATCGACTCGGTCGCCGCGCTCACCCCGCGGGCCGAGCTCGAGGGCCAGATGGGGGAGACCCAGGTCGGCCTCCAGGCACGGCTGATGTCGCAGGCGCTGCGCAAGCTGGCCGGCAACCTGAACCGGGCGAACACGGTCTGCCTCTTCACCAACCAGATCCGCGAGAAGATCGGCGTGATGTTCGGCTCGCCGGAGACCCAGCCGGGGGGCCGGGCGCTCAAGTTCTATTCCTCCCAGCGGCTCGACATCCGGCGGATCGAGACCCTCAAGGAGGGAACCGAGGCGGTCGGCAACCGGGTTCGGGTGAAGGTCGTCAAGAACAAGGTCGCGGCGCCCTTCAAGCAGGCCGAGTTCGACATCGAGTACGGCGCTGGCATCTCCAAGCACGGGTGCCTGATCGACCTCGGGATCGAGCACGACCTCGTCCAGAAGTCGGGCTCGTTCTTCTCCTACGGGGAGCTGCGGCTCGGCCAGGGCCGCAACAACGCCAAAGCCTTTCTCGCCGAGCATCCGGATGTGGCCGGCGAGATCGAGGTCAAGGTCCTCGAGAGCCTCGGGGTCGACCGGGGGTCGTCGCCGGTGGCGGCAGCCGCGCCGGCGGCCGAAGGCGATGCGGTCGCCGAGGAGAAGCCCGCCGCGAAAAAGGCCGCCTGACCGGTTCTCCGTGGAGTCCTCAGCCGGGGACCCGCTGGCGCTGGCCCTGCGCGCGCTCGCTCACAAGGAGCGCAGCGTCGCGGAGCTCGTCGAGTGGCTGCGGGAGCGCGGGGTGGCGGGGGAGGACGCGGAGAGCGTCCTCAACTACCTGGTCGAGATCGGCGTCCTCGACGACGAGCGGTTCGCGGCTCGGTTCGCCGAGGACAAGCGTGAGATTGCGGGCTGGGGCAGCGAGCGCATCCGCGACGCGCTGCTGAAGCGGGGCATCTCCAGCGACGACGCCGAGACGGCGCTGGCGGCGGAGGGGGACGAGCTCGAGCGGGCGCTCGCGGTCCTGGCCGAACGCGCGCCCGACCTGGGCGACGAGGCCGGACGGGGCAAGGCTTTCGGCTTCCTGGTCCGGCGCGGGTTCGGCCCCGACCTCGCCTACGAGGCGATCCGCCGTGCAGGCGACCGCCCGGATTTGGCCTGAGCGGGAAGCGGTACTACCCTTGTGACGAGGCGGTTCGCCGCCTCTCAACCAGAAACTTGACCGCCGCTCTCGGGCGGCGCTGAGACTGCGGCCCGCCACCTGCCGGATCCGGGGTCCGGGCCGGGAGAGGAAACGATGATCCGGACTTGGCTGCCGCCGTGGGTTCGGCTACGTGAGGAGAGCGTGGCCGCCGAGCCGGAGCGGGACGGGACTTCCCCTGCGCCCCCGCCGCCTCCGATCTCCCCCGTGGCGAGTCCCGCGCAGCCGCCTGTCTCCGGCGAGGGGGCGAACCGTGCCGCGCCCGAGGCGCCTGCCGGCGAGCCGCCGCCCGAGGCGGACGGGAGGGGCGAGGCCGAAGTCCATGCCGAGCTCCGCGCGCGGCGCGAGGAGATCGTCCGGATGGAGGAGAGGGCGTTGCGCCAGATGGAGTCGGTCGAGACGCAGCTACGCGAGCTCGAGCGACGCCGGACGTCGCTCGACGACCGCGAGCGCAACCTGGACAACCAGGCCGAGGAGATGCGCCAGATCAAGCGCCGCCACCGCCGCGAGCTCGAGAAGATCGCCGGCCTCAGCGCCGCCCAGGCGCGCCACGTCCTGCTCAAGGAGGTCGAGGACGAGGCCCGCCAGCAGGCCGGCCTCACCCTGCAGCGGATCGAGGAGGAGACCCGGCTGGAAGCCGAGCGGCGGGCCCGCGGCATCCTTGCCGTCGCCATGCAACGCCTGGCTGCGACCCAGGCGGGCCAGACCACCACCAGGCTCGTCCAGCTCCCGAACGACGAGATGAAGGGCCGGATCATCGGGCGCGAGGGCCGCAACATCCGGGCCCTCGAGAACCTGACGGGGGTCGACTTCATCATCGACGAGACGCCGTGTGCTGTCCTGCTCGCGAGCTTCGACGGGGTCCGCCGTGAGATCGCCCGCCTCACCCTCGAGAAGCTGATCGAGGACGGCCGCATCCACCCGGCGCGCTGCGAGGAGGCCTACGAACAGGCCAAGGGGGAGATGGAGGACCGGATCGTCGAAGAGGCAGAGCGGGCGCTGCTGGAGGCGCGGATCACGGGCGTCCATCCGGAGCTCGTCCGCCTGCTGGGGAGGCTCAAGTTCCGGACCAGCTACGGGCAGAACGTCCTCGACCATCTGGTGGAGTGCTCCCACCTCGCCGGCCTGATGGCCGCCGAGCTCGGCGCCTCGCCGGAGGTGGCGCGTCGCGGCGCGCTTCTCCACGACATCGGGAAGGCGGTCAGCCACGACGTCGAGGGCACCCACGCGATCGTCGGCGCCCGGCTGGCCCGCCGCTACGAAGAGCCCGAAGCGGTCGCCCACGCGATCGAGTCCCACCACAACGAGGTCGAGCCCCGCACCGTCGAGGCGGTCATCGTGCAGGCCGCCGACGCCCTCTCCGGGGCCCGGCCGGGGGCCCGCGGCGAGTCCCTGGAGCAATACGTCTCCCGCCTCCGCGACCTCGAGGAGATCGCCCAGCGACATGCCGGCGTCGAGAAGGTCTATGCGATGCAGGCCGGTCGTGAGATCCGCGTGATGGTGGACCCCGGGGAGATCGACGACGAGTCCGCGGCGCTGATCTCACACGAGATCGCCACCGCCGTAGAGCGCGAGATGGACTACCCCGGGCGGATCAAGATCACGGTGATCCGGGAGAGCCGCGCCACGACCTACGCGAAGTAGGATCCCGCCCCGCATGGACACCGACACGATCTTCTACATCCTCGGCGGGACCCTCGCGGCCGTTGCCCTGGTGATCAGCTTCCTCGGGCTGCGGCGCGAGAGCTTCCCGCCCTCGAAAGCCCTGATGTCGGCGGTGATCGCGCTTTTCGCCCTGCTGGTGGCCGGCACTGCGGCGTTCGCGGTGGCGAGCGCGCGCGACGAGCAGGCCCATCGAGAGGCCGAGGAGGCCGAGCACGCCGAGGAGGCGGCGGCCACCGAGGAGACCGCCCAGGCCGAGCCCGGAGCCTCCGCGGCGCAGGCCGGGGGAGGCGAGGCCGCGGGCGGCGGTGGCGGAGCGGGCGCTGCCGCCACGACCACCCTCGAGCTCGCCGCCGACGAGACCGACCTCGCATTCGACGAGACCACGCTCCAGGCGAATCCGGGCGCGGTCACGATCGAGTTCGACAACCCCGCCATCGTTCCCCACAACGTGGCGGTCCAGCAGGGCGGCAAGCCGCTTGCGGAGTCCGAGACGGTGACCCAGTCCGGCACATCCGTCACGGCTGACCTGAAAGCCGGCCGCTACGAGTTCCTCTGCACGGTGCCGGGCCACGCCGAGGCTGGGATGAGGGGCATTCTCCAGGTCGGCTAGGGCTCTGGCCCCGGCGGCGCGTTCTATCCTGGGCGCGGTGAAGTACCACGTCACCACCTTCGGGTGCCAGATGAACGTGCACGACTCCGAGCGCATGCGCGGGATGCTCGAGTCGCTGGGCTACGCGGAGGCCGAGAGCCGCGCCGACGCCGACCTCATCCTCTTCAACACCTGCTCGATCCGGGAGTCGGCCGACAACCGCTTCGTCGCGCACCTCGGCGAGGCGAAGCGCCTGAAGACCGAGAATCCGTCCCGGGTGGTCGGTGTGGGCGGCTGCTGGGCGCAGTCGGTCAAGCACGAGGTCTTCGACCGCTTCCCGTTCGTCGACGTGGCATTCGGCCCCGGCCAGATCCACAAGCTGGTCGAGTTCCTCACCGCGGACTCGCTGACCGCGCAGGGGTACTTCGAGTTCGAGGACGTCTCGGGGCACCTGCCGTCGAAGCGCGAACGCGAATTCCAAGGCTGGCTCCAGATCTCGCAGGGGTGCAACTGCGTCTGCTCCTACTGCATCGTGCCGTCGACGCGGGGCCGCGAGGTCAGCCGCGAGCCATCCGAGCTCGTGCGCGAGGCCCAGGGCCTGGCCGCGGACGGCGTCCGCGAGCTGACGCTCCTCGGCCAGAACGTCAACAGCTACGGGCGTGACCTGCCGAAGGAGCGTCGGATCAGCTTCGCCGAGCTGCTGGCACGCATCGACGCGGTCGAGGGCATCGACCGGATCCGCTACACGAGCCCACACCCGAAGGACATGCGCGAGGACGTGATCCGGGCCCACGCCGAGCTGCCCGCCCTCTGCGAGCACATCCATCTCCCGCTGCAGTCGGGCTCGAGCGCGGTCCTGAAGCGGATGCGCAGGACCTACAACCGCGAGCGCTACATGCAGCGGGTCGCGCTGATCAGGGAGACGGTGCCCGACTGCGCGGTCACCACCGACATCATCGTCGGGTTCCCGGGCGAGACCGCGGTCGACTTCGAGCAGACGCTCGAGGTGGTGGACGAGGTCGGGTTCGACGGCGCCTTCACCTTCCTCTTCTCCCCGCGCCGCGGCACCGAAGCGGCCGAGATGGACGGTCAGCTGCCGCACCGCGAGAAGGTCGAACGGCTCGACCGGCTGGTCGACCTGGTCCAGCGCCGCGCCCGGGAGCGGGCGCAACGCTTCGTCGGGCGCACGATGGAGGTGCTCGTCGAGGGGCCGAGCCGGACCGACCCGACCCGCCTGCGGGGCAGGGTCCGCCACAACAAGGCCGCCAACTTCGAGGGCACCGCGGCTCCGGGCGAGCTGGTCGACGTCGAAGTCCTCGAGGCGTCCTCGACGACCCTGACCGGCAGCGAGCGCATCCTCAGTCGCGCCGGCTGACGCCGTGCCGGAGCTGGTCGCGATCTTCGGCCCGACCGCGGCCGGGAAGACCGGCGTCGCGGTCGCGCTCGCCGAGGACCTGCGCCGAAGGGGGGAGGAGCCGGTGGCGGTCTCCTGCGACGCGATCCAGGTCTATCGCGGCCTCGAGATCGTCAGCGGCGCCGCGAGCGCGGACGAGCGGCGCCGCCTCGAGCACCGCCTGGTCGGTTTCCTCGACCCGTCCGAGGAGTTCAGCGTGGGGCGCTTCGCTGCGCTGGCGCACGCCGAGATCGACGACCTGCTCGGTGCCGGGCGCCGCCCGATCGTGGTCGGCGGCACCGGCCTCTACCTGCGGGCGGCGCTGGCCGACCTCGACCTGCGCCCGGCGGTCCCGGCGGAGGTCCGCGACGAGGTGGAGGCCGAGATCGCCGCCCGCGGCCCCGATGCCCTCCACGCCGAGCTGCCCTCGGAGCTGTCCGCCGCCGTCCACCCCAACGACCGCAAGCGGATCGCCCGCTGGACCGAGCTCCGCCGGGCAGGGATCGAACCGGCCCCGAGTGGCGATCGGCTCTGGACCGCATCGCCACGGCGACCGAGCCGGCTGTTCGGCCTCGTCGCCGACCGCGAGCTGCTCGACCGGCGGATCGCCGCCCGGGTCGAGGCGATGGCCGTGGCCGGGGCCGTCGAGCAGGCTCGGGAGGCGGACCGCCGCGGGATCTCCCGCACCGCCCGGGCCGCCCTGGGATTCGACGAGATGCTCGCCGCCGACCTCGAAGCGGTCAAGGCGGTCCATCGGCGCTACGCGCGCCGCCAGCTCACCTGGATGCGGCGGATGCCGAGGGTCGAGATCGTCGACCGCGGCGACCGCGGCGACGCCGAGGTCGCGGCCGAGATCGCTGGGATACTGGCGCCGCGATGAGCCTCGCCTTCGAGAAGTGGACGGCGCTCGGCAACGACTACGTGATCCTCGGGGCGCCGAGCCTCCCCTGGGATCTGACGCCGGAGCGCGTCAGGCGCATCTGCGACCGCCACTTCGGGATCGGCTCCGACGGCATCCTCCTGCTCTCGCCGAGCGAGGACCGCGACCTGGTCGCCGACCTGCGGATCTTCAACCCCGACGGCTCGGAGGCGGAGCTGTCGGGGAACGGCGTGCGGGAGGCGGCGATGTACCTGCACCGCCATGGCTGGACTCCGGGACCGCGCTTCTCGATCGGGAGCATGGCCGGCGCGGTCACGCCGGAGATCGTCGACGACCGCAGGGCGCGGGTGGCGATGGGTCGCGCGTCGACCAGCTCGAAGGACTACCCGAGCGGCGGGAGGGATGGGACCGGCACGCTCACCGCCGGCGGGCGCGAGTGGCGCTTCCAGCACGTCTCGATCGGCAATCCCCAGTGCGTGATCGAGGCGGGGGAGGAGGTCGAGGCGCTCGACCTCGCCTCGATCGGCCCCGAGATCGAGCGCTCCGAGCTGTTTCCCAACCGGACGAACGTCTCGTTCATCGCGATCGACGGCGGCGCCGTGCGGGCGCGGATCTTCGAGCGGGGGGTGGGGGAGACGCTGTCATCGGGAACCGGCGCCTGCGGGGCCGCGGTAGCGGCCGTCCTCATGGGCTCGAGCAGCCCCGTCGCCGTGCGCCTCGACGGCGGCGAGCTCGAGGTGGAGGTCGCGGACGACCTCGAGGTGCATCTGACCGGCTGGGCGGAACCGATCTGCTCAGGCCAGCTATCGGAGGACCTGGTGGCGGCGCTCGCGGAGATCTGACCCCTCGCTAGGCTGCCGCGCCGTGGCCCTGACCGATCCCGCGCGCCGTCTCGAGGCGATCCCTCCGTACATGTTCGCCGAGCTCGAGCGGCGGATCGCCGAGAAGAAGGCGGCCGGGGTCGACGTGATCAGCCTCGGAATCGGGGATCCGGACGAGCCGACGTATCCGCACATCGTCAAGGCGATGCAGGAGGCCGTCGCCCGGCCCGGGACCCACAACTACCCGTCGAACCGGGGCAGGGGCGAGTTCCGAAACGCCTTCGCGAGCTTCTACGGGCGGCGCTTCGGGGTCGAGATCGATGCGGAGGCTGAGGTGATCCCGGCGATCGGCGCCAAGGAGTGCATCTACAACCTGTGCTTCGCCTTCCTCGACCCGGGCGACGTGGCCCTCGCCTCGGACCCCGGATACCCGGTCTACACCGGCGGGCCCACCCTGGCCGGCGCGTCCGCCGAGCTGCTGCCCCTGAGCCCCGATCTGGGCTTCGCCCCTGACCTGAGCTCCGTGCCCGCCGACGTGGCCCGCAGGGCCCGCCTGATGTTCGTCAACTATCCGAACAACCCGACCGGGGCGGTCGTGCCGGATGGGTTCTTCGAGCTCGTGGTCTCGTTCGCCCGCGAGCACGAGACCCTCGTCGTCCACGACAGCGCCTATTCGGAGACCACGTTCGACGGTTACGAAGCGCCGAGCTTTTTGGCCACACCGGGCGCCAAGGAGGTCGGCGTCGAGGTGTTCTCGCTCTCGAAGGGCTTCAACATGACCGGCTGGCGCTGCGCCGCCATCCTGGGCAACCGGGATGCCATCGAGGCCTACTGGAGACTGAAGACCAACGTCGACTCCGGTCTCTTCGAGGCCGTCCAGCTCGCCGGCGTCGCCGCCCTCGAAGGGCCGCGGGGGCCGCTCGATCGGATGAACGAGACCTATGCCCGCCGCCGCGACCTGGTCGTCGGCGCGCTGCGCGAGATCGGCGTCGACGTCCCGGTGCCCAGGGGCACCATCTACGTCTGGGCGCCGGTACCGGAGGGCCACACCTCGACCTCGTTCGCGGAGCTCGTGCTGGAGGAGGCGGGCGTGGTGGTCTCGCCGGGCGCGATGTACGGACCGAGCGGCGAGGGTTTCATCCGGATCTCGCTGACCACGCCCGAGGACCGCCTGGCGGAGGCGGTCGAGCGGATGAGGATGCACCTCGCGTAGAGGGTTTCGCTAGCCTCAAGCGGGTACCCACTTTTCGACTGAGGGGCGGGGGCTCCAGATCAGTCGTCCAATGCCTTCAAGCGCGCTCGGGGCCGCGTCGATGGAAGGCAGGGTCGCCCTTGATGATCGAGATCGGAATAACACTTTCCATCGCCTGCGCGTTCCTCACCAACGTGTCGGGCCTGTGCAAGCATCGCGGCGCCCTTGCCGCGCCCGCGGTCAGCTTCCGCCACCCGGGGCGCAGCGCCGCCGCGCTGTTCCGCTCGCGCTGGTGGACGATCGGCTTCGGGATCGCCGCCGCGGCCTGGCTGCTCCACGTCGCGGCGCTGACCGTCGCGCCCCTCTCGCTCGTGCAGATGCTGATCTCCGGCGGCCTCGTCCTGCTCGCGTTCCCGGCCGAGCGCTGGTTCGGGCTGACCCTGGGGCCCAGGCAGTGGGCCGGCCTCGGCCTGAGCGCCGGCGGCCTCGCCCTGCTCGCGATCAGCACCGACACGAGCGGAGCCCATGCCAGCTACTCGATTCCGGCGATGGCAGCCTTCGAGGCCGGCGCGATCGGCATCGGCATCGGCCTGCTGCTCGGCGGGCGCTCGGACACCCCCGGACCGCGCCACGGCGCCGCCTTGGGCGCCGCGGCCGGCCTGCTCGTCGGAGTCTCCGACGTCTCGATCAAGGCGCTCACCGGAACGGTTCCCGGGGATCCCGTCAGCATCCTCGGCCCGTGGACGATGGTCGCCGTCGTCGCCGGCGTCCTCGCCTTCTTCGCGCTCGCGCGCGGCCTCCAGACCGGCGAGGCCATCGCCGTCATCACCCTCTCGTCGGTCGCCGCGAACTGTGCCGCGATCCTCGGCGGCGTGCTCGTCTTCGGCGACCCGATGGGGAACGGGGCCGTCGAGATCGTCGCTCGCTCGCTCGCCTTCGCAGCCGTGATCGCCGCCGCGGCCCTGATGCCGGCACCGCGGCCGGCGCAGACGACCGCCGCCTAGGCGCAGACGCCGTTCACTCCGCGGTCTCGGCCCGCTTGCGCCAGTAGCGCTCCAGGCCGAGGTACTGCTGCTCGGGCGGCACCGCCTGAAGGAGCGCGGCGGCCGTGCCCTTGTCACCGGCGGCGGCGACCTGCCGGCGCAGCTCCCGCTCGAACTCCTCCGGTCCGCCCTCCCGGGCCCGCCGCGCCTGCTCGCGCAGCCGGCGGCGGACCAGCTCGAGGTGGGCCGGGGGCTCCTCGACGGCGCCGAAGTGGGTCAGGCCGATGCTCGCCGGCTGCCACTCCCCGACCAGGTCCAGCGACCGCTCCCAGGCCTCGAGGTCGATGTCGGGCGGGGGCGTGGGGGGCAGGACGAAACCCGACGGGGGAATTCGCACTGCGGCGACGTCGCCGACGAAGGCGCGACCGCTGTCCTCGTGCAGATAGCTGACGTGATGGGAGGCGTGGCCGGGGGTGTAGGCGACGCGAACCCCCAGGACCTCCTCGCCGCCCACGAGCGGCCGCAGGTTCTCCCCGGGAACGGGCGCGACTTCACCCCAGAGCTCCTCCATGCGGTCGCCGTAGAGGCGCTGGGCGCTGGCCAAAAGGCGCGAGGGGTCGGCCAGGTGCGGGGCGCCCCGCTCATGCACGTGGACGTGGAGGTGGGGCCAGCGTCGCACCAGGGTCCCGGCGGCCCCGGCGTGGTCGAGGTGGATGTGGGTGAGGAGGAGGGCTCGCGGCGGCTCGTCACCAAGCTCGGCCAGCAGCGTCCCCAGCGAGGAGGAGGGGCCTGGGTCGATCAGGACGCCGTCGGCCTCCCAGCAGCCGATCACCCTCTCGCGGCCGAGGTGCCGGACGTCGATCAGTCGCACCTGCTACTCGACGTCCACCTCGGTCACCATGCCCTTCAGAGCATGCGGGGGTCCGCCCTGACGGTCGCTGATGAAGCAGAGCAGGGCGTAGCGGCCCGGCTTGCCCAGCTTCACGTCGACGAGCTGTGAGGTCTGTCCCTCGAGGACCGCGGTCGACACCTCCTGCTCGAAGTCGACCGGCGGCTTGCCCTTCTCGGTCTTGACGAACTGCTTCACATCCTCGACCGAGGCATTGCCGATGATCGGGAAGGCGAGCATGTGATGCGGCTGGGCGCCCATGTTCTCGAAACGGATCCGGTTCTCCCCGGACTTCAGTCCCTCCGCCTTGAAGCCGTACTCGAAGGCCGACACGGTGGCGTCCGCCTCGGGCAGCTCCGCGTCCGAGGCCTGGCCGGTGACCTGGAACGACATGTGGCCCTGAGTCCCGCTGGTGAAGCCGTAGTAGGTGCCCGGCTCGAGCACCTGCTCGACCGTGGCGGAGTCACCGGACCCCGTGGTCGGGACGCCACCGCCGGCGAGGAACCAGGCGGGGATCGGCGCGCCGCCCCGGCCGACCTGGTTGTAGGCGGCGACGACCTCCTGCTCGGAGCGCTTGCCCTCGACCTTGATCAGCTGGAGGTCCTCGGGCTTCTTGGACTCGTTCGCGAGGGTGATCGCGGTCAGGCCGGCCGCGGCCCGCTGGGGCGCGTCGAACGCGACCGAGCCGCCGGCGTTCTCGACCGAGACGTCGAACGGCGCCGCGTCGCCGGAGTCGACGCCGGAGCCCGAGGTGTCATCGTCGCCGCAGGCGGCGATGAGGACGAGCGAGAGCACCGCGGCAAGCAGCGTGAGCGCCCGGAGGCGCGGACGGTTCGGGGTGAGCACTGTTTCTCCTTGATAGGGGGGACGAGGCTGCCGGGGCGGCAGGCTAGCGATGAAGCGCCGCCGCGGTCAGGCGGCCGCGGGCAGCTTGCCCTCGGCGGCCAGGGTCTCGCGGATCCCCTGCTCCAGCCCCCGCGGAGAGTAGCCGAGCTCCTGCATCGCCTTGTCGTGGCGGGCCCAGAACGTGACGCCGTCGGCGGAGCTGATCAACTCGCGGAGATTGGGCGGCTGGCCCATCAGCTTGCCGACGACCGGCCCGGCGGGCGTCATCAGCTTCAGCATCGCGGTCGGCATTGCCCGCTTCGGCGGCTTTCTCCCGGCAACCCGGCCGACGGTGTCGATCAGGCCACGCATGGAGGTGATCTCGCCGCCGAGCACGTAGGACTCGCCGACCTGGCCCTTGTCGAGCGCGAGCAGGACGCCGTCAGCGACGTCCTCGACGTGGACGAGGTTCAGGCCGAGGTCGGGGAACGGCAGCATCGGGAGCCGGCCGGCGAGGAACTGATTGATCTGCTGGCCGACCGAGGAGTGGTCTTCGGGGCCGTAGACGCCGCCGGGCTGGACGATCACCAGGGGCAGGCCCTCGTCGTCGATCATCCGCCTCGCGATCCGATGGGCCTCGACCTTCGTCTCCTCGTAGTAGGAGGTGAACTCCTGGCCCGGGTGCACGTAGGTCTCGTCCACGACCTCCCCGTGGGTGTTACCGAACGCGGCGACGGTGGAGATGTAGACGACCCTCGGCACCTTAGCTTCGAGCGCGGCGCGGAGGACCCGCTCGGTCCCGACCACGTTGGCCTCGTGCATCGCGCGCCGCTCGCCCTTCGGGATGCCGACCTCGTAGATCGCGGCGCCGTGGATCGCTGCGTCGCAGCCCTGCATGGCGGTGGAGATGACGCCCCCGCGCGAGAGGTCGCCCTCGACCAGCGTCGCGCCGAGCGCCTCGAGCTCGGCGCCCTTGCCGAGGTCCCGGACCAGGCAGACGACGCCGTCGCCACGATCGCGCAGACGGCGCACCACGTGACCGCCGATGAATCCGGTGCCGCCGGTGACGAAAACCTTCATCGCGCGCCAGCCTATCCCCTCGCGGCTGCTCCCTACAATCGGGAGGAGTGCCCAGATCCAGCAACGGAGGCAGCCCGCAGGCGTGGAACGGAGACGGCGCCGCAGGCGTCGCGAAGGCGCGAGCCCGGCAGCGGGCGCTGGCGATCGGGATCTCCGACGGCCATGGCGAGGAGCCGCTGGAGGAGCTCAAGGAGCTGCTGCGGACCGCGGGGGTGGCGACCGCCGGGCAGATGATCCAGCCGCGTGACCGGCCCGACCCCGATCGCTACTTCGGGCGCGGGAAGCTGGCGGAGCTGAAGACGGAGATCGCGCGTCGCGACGCCAACCTCGTCGCCTGTGACGACGAGCTGGCGCCGCGCCAGGAGCGCAATCTGGAGGCGGCGCTGGGCGTACCGGTCATCGACCGCACGGCGATCATCCTCGACATCTTCGCCGCCCATGCGCACTCGGCCGAGGGCAAGCTCCAGGTCGAGCTCGCCCAGCTCGAGTACAACCTGGCCCGGATGCGCGGCCTGTGGACGCACCTCGAGCGTCTCGGCGCCGGCCGGATGGACGGCGGCATCGGCACCAGGGGCCCAGGTGAGTCCCAGATCGAGACCGATCGCCGCCTCGCCCGCGACCGGATCTCGGCGCTGCGGCGGAGGCTCAGCCGCACCGAGCGCACGCGCGATGTGATGCGGGCTCGGCGCGAGCGGTCCTCGGTACCCCGCGTCGCCCTCGCGGGGTACACGAACGCCGGCAAGTCGACCCTGCAGAACGCGATGACCGGATCCGAGACGAGCATCGGGGACCGCCTGTTCCACACCCTCGACCCGACCACGCGCTCGTTCGAGCACGACGGCCGCCGCTACCTCGTGACCGACACCGTCGGGTTCATCGAGAAGCTGCCCCACCAGCTCGTCGAGGCCTTCAAGGCCACGCTCGAGGAGACGACGCTGTCGGACCTGATCCTGCACGTCGTCGACGCTGCGGCGCCGGAGGAGCGGCGCGAGGCCGACATGCGCGCGGTCGACGACGTACTCGAGGAGATCGGCGCGGGGGGCAAGCCCCGCCTTCTGGTCTTCAACAAGGCCGATCTGCTCGACGACGACGAGCAGCGCGAGGTCCTGCTCCGGCATCCCGGCGCCTTGCTCGTCTCCGCCCTCGAGGCGACCGGGCTCGATCAGCTCGAGGAGGCAATCGAGCGCGCCTTCGCGGAGACCCTGCGCGAGGTCGAGCTCCTCGTCCCCTACAGCGAGGGCGCCCGCCTCTCCGAGCTCCACGAGCTCGCCGGCGACCTCGAGCGCGAGGAGCGCGAGGACGGCGTCCTCGTCCACGCCCGTGTTCCCGCCGCCGAGCTCCACCGCTTCGCGGAGTTCTCCGTCAACGGCGCGGGTCGGTCCGGCGCGGGCAAGTAGGGCGCCGGTAGGGTCGGCGTCGATGGAGCTGCGCTTCAAACGCCTCGCCGCAGGGGCGACGCTGCCGAGCCGGGCCCATGATTGGGACGCCGGCCTCGACCTCTACGCCGCCGAGCCCGCGCACCTCGGACCGGGGGAGCGGTGGAGCGTCGGCACCGGCGTCGCGGTCGAGATCCCCGAGGGCCGCGCGGGCCTCGTCCTGCCTCGCTCGGGGCTCGCGCATCGGCACGGCATCGCGCTGGTCAACGCGCCCGGCCTGATCGACTCCGGCTACCGCGGCGAGATCCGGGTCCTGCTGCTGAACACCGATCCCGCCGACGTCTTCCGGGTCGCCGCCGGTGACCGGATCGCGCAGCTCCTCGTGGTCCCCATCGACACGCCCGAGCCGGTCGAAGCCGATGCGCTGGCCGAGTCGGCGCGCGGCGAGGGCGGCTTCGGATCGAGCGGCCGCTGAGCAAAGTCCTCAATCCGGAGCCGGGCCCACTCCTCGCCGACCCGGTTGAGGTCTCCGGCGCTCTGCTGGCCGCGGCTCGTGAGCCGGACGTCCGCCCCGATGAGGTCGCGGCGCTCGCCGGCGCCCTGCACGGGGTCGGTCCCCGCAAGCTGTGCGGCGACTACCGCCGGACCGCGTTCTGGTTGAACGTCTACAACGCGCTCTTCCTGCACGAGATGCTCGTGCGGCCGCGGAGCGGGAACCTGCTCCGCCACATTCGCCTCTTCGAGAGAGCCGCGTATCGGGTCGGCGACGCAACATTCACGCTGAGCCAGATCGAGCACGGCATCCTGCGCCGGAACGCCCGGGCTCCTACCGCGCTGCGGCGCCCGTTCCGCCGCCGTGACGCCCGTCGCGCGGCCATCCCCTCGCGGCTCGACCCGCGAATCCACTTCGCGCTGAACTGCGGCGCTCGCTCTTGCCCGCCGCTGCGGTTCTACGACGACGCCGGACTGGACGCCCAGCTTCGCCTCGCGACGCGGTCCTATCTCGACCAGGAGACCCGTGTCGACCGCGAGGGAGGCGTCCTGACCCTCCCCCGTCTGATGCGGATCTACCGGGGCGACTTCGGCGACCGGCGCGCCCAGATCGCGTTTGTCGCCAGGTATCTGCCGGAGGTCGCCTCGATGCTGTCGCGGATCGACACCCTCGGGGTCGAGTACGCCGATTACGACTGGACCATCGCGACCTGATCAGATCCCGGCCGCGCGGCGCGCGGTCTGGTGGGCGGCGGTCTCGAACTCGTCGCCGAGCGGCTCGAGCCGCGGCGCCTCGCCGTACCGCCGGGCGAGCGCCAGCGAGATCAGGTGATCGGCGAGCCAGGCGTTCTTCGGCAGTAGCGGCCCGTGCAGGTACGTACCGATCAGGTTGCCCTTGCGGACGCCCTCGAGACCGTCCCGGCCGTTGTTCCCGTGTCCGCGCAACACGCGGCCCAGGGGGCGCGCCTCCTCACCGAGGTAGGTCCTCCCGCCGTGGTTCTCGAACCCCGCGATGACATGAGGCGCTCCGCCGAAATCGGCCTCGATCGCGACGTTGCCGATCAGGCGCTCGCCCGGCTCCCGCACTGTCTCCAGGTCGGCCAGCCCGAGCCCGGGCGCCCGCTCGTCGCCGAGCTGGTAGCTGTGGCCGAGGAGCTGGTAGCCGCCGCATACCGCGAGCAGCACGGCACCGTCCTCGGTCGCGGCGGCGAGCGCGTCGCGTTTCGTCTCGACCAGGTCGCGCGCGACCATCACCTGGTCGCGATCCTGGCCGCCGCCCATGTAGAGGAGGTCGTGGTCTCCGGGGTCGATCTGCTCCCCGGGCCCGGCGCCGGCATAGGAGAACCCGATCCCCCGCCACTCGCAGCGCCGCTGGAGGAAGACGATGTTCCCCCGGTCCGCGTAGATGTTCATATGGTCGGGGTAGAGGGCGAGAATCCGGAGCTCCATCCTCAGACCGCCCTTTCGAAGGTGAGGATCGACGAGCCCACATGGTCGGCGGACGCGGGGACGGTGATGGTCTCCTCGGCGACGAGGCCGTGGGCCTCGGCCTCGCGCCGCAGGTCCGCCGCGTCCAGCCGAGCCAGCTCGGTCTCGCTGCGTTCCTCGCTCAGCTCGCCTGCGGGTGAGACCGCCTGGCGGAGCCGCAGGACGCGGATCCGGCCGGGTGAGAGGTCGAGCGCCACCGGCAGGCTCGAAAGCACCCAGCCGCCGCGCTCGAGGACGTCCGGCAGGGGGCGGGCGTCCGGGTCGGTCCTGGGTAGGGCTTCGACGATCGCCAGGGCGAGCGCGCCGCCGGGAGCGACGTGGCCGGCGGCCCCTTGAAGCAGGGCCCCACGCTCCGCCCGGTGTCCCACCAGCTGAACCAGCTGCATCGCCGCCAGTACGAGCGGGAAGTCCCGGCCAAGGTCGAGGCGGCGGGCGTCTCCGGCCTCGCCGCCCACATCCAGGGCCTCGGCCTCCGCCCGGGCCAGCATCTCCTCGACCAGCGGCGCGTCGCGGTCGATGCCCACGACCTGGTGGCCCCGGCGGGCGAGGTGCAGCGCCACCCGGCCGGTCCCACAACCGAGATCGAGCACGGGTCCGCCGTACCGCTGCGCGAGGCTCTCCCAGACCGGCAAGTCGGCGCTGTAGGAGGCGCACTCGAGGTCGTGCCAGGCAACGGTGCCGGTCACGCCCAGTACTCCTTCGCGAGACCGCGGTCGGCGAGCAGATTGCGCAGCTCGAGCAGCGCCGTGTAGGTCGGTAGAGCGAAGAGACGGTCGGAGGCCTGCGCGACCGCGCCATCGAGCGAGGCGGCGATCGCCGGCTCGACCTCGATCCGGTCCTGCGGCCAGCCCGCGTACTTCAGCCGCAGCGCGATCTCGGCCGCTCGAGTGCCCGCGCAGATGATTCGCCTCACATGCGGGCCGAGCAGCTCGAAATCCGCGTCCCAGACCCAGGAGACGTCGCGGCCGTCGGCGATCCGGTCGTTGAGAGCGATCCAGAGGTCGAGCTGGCCGGTCCCCGCCTCGAGCCGCAGCGTCCGCAGGACCTCGTTCGCCCCGGCCGGGTTCTTGATCAGCAGGATCGAGACCGGTTTCCCCTCGACCTCGATCGTCTCGACCCGGCCGAAGACCGCCCGCATCCGGCCGATGCCCGTCGCGCCCTGCTCGTGCGTTGCGCCCATTCGCAGCGCCGCCGCCAGCGCCCCGAGCGCGTTGTAGACGTTGTAGAGACCGGGCAGGGGGACGCTCAGCTCGAACTCGGCTTGGGGGGTCCGCACGGCGACCGTCGAGCCCGACATCCCGTGCAGCTCGATCCGCGTCGCGGCCACGTCGGGCCCCGGCCGCTCGGCGCCGCAGCTGGGGCAACGGTAGTGGCCGAGGTGACCGACGAAGGCCCGCTCGTACTCGTACGCGTGACCGCAGCGGCGGCAGTGCTTGGCGTCGTGGGCATGCTGCAGCTCGGGCAGCGCCTGACCGGGGTCGTCGATGCCGAAATAGGTCACGGCCTCGCGCGGGCTCCCGTCGCGGTCACGGCCGAGGTCGGCGACGAGCGGGTCGTCGGCGTTGAGGACCCAGGAGGTTCGACCGGCCCGTCGGTCGACCAGCGCCGCCCATTCGTCGGCCAGGGTCTCGAGCTCCCCGTAGCGGTCGAGCTGGTCGCGGAACAGGTTGCCGAGGAGGGCGAGTCGGGCGTCGAGCTGCTCCACCACGCGGGGCAGCCAGGCCTCGTCCACCTCGAACAACCCCTCCTCGCCCTCCTGCTCGAGCAGCGCGGTCGCGACGCCCCAGGTCATGTTCGACCCGGCCCGGTTGTGCACCGGATGGCGGCCGGCCGACGCGAGGATCGACGCCAGCATCCCGGCGGTGGTCGTCTTCCCGTTGGTCGCGCTGATCACCGTGGCGCCGCGATCCAGGCGGGCGCCCAGCCTGGCGATCGCGCTCGGCTCCAGCCGCAGCAGGACGCGGCCCGGCAGGGTCGTCCCGCCGCCCCGTCCGCTCGCCCGGCTCACAACGCCGAGAGCCCGCGACAAGGCGAGCTTCGCCCCGAAGGCGCTCAAGCGCCGGTCGCCGGCACGATCACGCTGAGCGCGTCGGGGAGGACGCGCAACCTCGCCGGCAGGTCGGTCAGGCGCTCGCCGTCGGCGTACATGGCGAACGGGCGGCTGGCGCTCACCTCGAGGTGCGACGTCCGGAAGATCCTGATCTCCTCCTGATCGACGTGGGTGCCCTTGAACACCTTGGGCAGGTTACGGACGAAGTGGAGCTTGCCGGACTCTCCGCACATCACCACGTCGAACTCGCCGTCGCCCAGGTCGGCATCGGGGGCGATGAACATCCCGCCGCCGTAGGCTTTGCTGTTCGCGACGGCGACGGTGTAGCCCGTGAACCGCATCCGCTCCTCGCCGACCGCGATCGTGAAGCGCGCGTGCTTCCAGCCCAGCAGCGCCCGCAGCGCCGCATAGGCGTATACGAGGTTGCCGCGGACCAGCCTGGTCTCGTTGGCAATCCGGTTGGCGTCCGAGTCGAAGCCGACGCTGGCGACCCCGAGGAAGCGACGGCCGTTCGCCTCGCCGACGTCGACCCGCCGCTCCCGGCCCGTGGTCAGGACCGTGACCGCCCCGGCGGGGTCGCTGGGGATGCCGAGGACCCGGGCCAGGTCGTTCCCGCGGCCGCCCGGGACGATGCCGAGTGGGGTGGGGGTGCCGGCGAGAGCGCCGCCGACGATCGCGATCAGGCCGTCGCCGCTCATCACGACGGGGACTTCCCCGGCGTCGGCAGCTCGCAGGGCCTCGGCGACGGCGTGACCGGCGTCGCGGGTGCGCTCGACCCGGAAGACCGCCCGGCGCTTATCGAGCTCCTCCTCGACCCGCGGCAGCTTCGCGGCCGTGCGCCCGCCGCCCGAGGCCGGGTTGACGAGCAGCGCCAGCGGCCGGTCGCGGGTCGGGCGGTTACTGACCCCGCTCTCCATGGGCGCAGCCTATTCCTGCCGTCGCCGTGTCCGAAAGAAGTGCGGGGTACCCGGTCCGCTATGTGGACGGGCTCGCCCCGGCTGTCTCGAGCTGCCCGACGAAGTAGGTGCCCGAGCCCGCCTCCCCGGCCGCGACCTGGGCGATCCCGCGTTTCGCGAATCCCCAGGCCAGGCGGCGCTCAGGTGTGTAGAACGGGGTGTCGGGGCCCCAGCTGGCGGCGACGATCACGTGCCCACCGGGGCGGAGCACGCGCGCCAGCTCAGCGAAGAACGGCGGCAGGTTGAGCTGCGCCACGAGGTCGAACGATCCGTCGGGGTAGGGCAGCTCGGCCGCGTCGCCGGTCTTGAATGCGATCCGCCCCTCCGGGTCCAGACCCACCCGGCCGCGGGCCAAACGGATCATCTCCTCGGAGATGTCGACGCCGCGGACCCGCGCCTGGGGGAACTCGCGGGCGAGGAACAGGGTGCCCTCGCCGCTTCCGCAGCCGACGTCGAGGACGCGCTCGGGAGCGGCGCCGACGTGGAGCGCCGCCGTCGCCAGCGGCGCCAGGTGTGCCGCTGATCCCGCCCCGACGCGGTCAGCCCAGCCGGCGGCGTGCGCGGAGAAGAACCGCCGCACAGCGGGACGAATCAGCGGCCAGAGCCACGGGGCCCGCGCGACGATCTCGTTCACACCTCGGCCGATTAGGCGATTCCGGCGAGTAGGTCCCTCATCGGCCACCGAGCGATGTTGTCATCTAGGCTGAGCGGCCGATGGCCGCCCCCCGGGACCGTCGCCTCGTCGTGCTCGCAGCCTTCGCCCTGATCGCCGTCGGCACGGTCGCCGCCGTGCTGATCGGCCGGAGCGGGGAAGACGACGCGGCTTCTTCGGCCTCGTCGTCCGCGGGCTGCGAGAGCGTCGCGGCGCCGGAGCCGAAGCGGGCCGATCTCCAGGCACCCGCCCAGACCGTCGATCCGGGCGAACCTCTGACCGCGGTCGACGACACGAGCTGCGGCACCTTCGAGATCGCGCTCGATACCCGCCGGGCGCCGAAGACGACGAACTCGTTTGCCTTCCTGGCCGGCCGCGGCTTCTACGACGGTCTCGGGTTCCACCGCGTCTCCAGCGACCCGCAGTTCGGGGTGATCCAGGGCGGCGACCCCCGCGGCGACGGGACCGGCGGGCCGGGGTACACCGTCGACGAGACGCCGCCCGGCGACCTCGCCTACACGAAGGGCGTCGTGGCGATGGCCAAGACGAGCGCCGAGCCGCCGGGCCGCTCGGGAAGCCAGTTCTTCGTGGTCACCTCGGCCGACCTCGGGCTGCCCCCTGACTACGCGCTGCTCGGGGAGGTCAGCGAGGGCATGGACGTGGTCGAGCGGATCGGCGGGCTGGGCCTACCCAGCGAGAAGCCGCGGCAGCCGGTCGTGATCGACTCGGTGGAGATCGAGGAGCGCTGACGTGGCGGATCGCTGGGGCGAGTCCTTTTCGGCCGGGGCGCAGCCCGTCCTTCGCGGGGAGCGGACGGGAGAGGGCGCGCCGGTCGTCCTCTGCCACGGCCTCACCGCCACCCGGCACCAGGTCGTCCACGGATCCAGCGCCCTGCCCCGCAAGGGGCATCGGACGGTGATCTACGACGCCCGCGGCCACGGAGAGTCCGACGCGGCGCCGGGCGGCGGGGGTTACGGCTATCCGGATTTGACCGACGACCTCGACGCCGTGATCGGCGCGACGGTCGGCGCCGGGCCACTCGTGCTCGGCGGTCACTCGATGGGCTCGCACACCGCCGTCGCGTTCGCCCTCGAGAACCCCGACCGGATCGCCGGGCTGGTGGTCATCGGGCCGGTATACGCCGGTCTGATCACCGACGAGGCGCTCGAATACTGGGATGGCCTGGCGGAAGGGCTCGAGGCGGAGGGAATCGACGGGTTCCTGGCCTTCATCGACCGCCAGGGTCTCGATCCCGACTGGCGCGACACCGTCCTGCGGTTCACGCGGGCCCGGATGGAGGCCCACCGGGACCTCGAGGCCGTTGCCACGGCTTTGCGCGAAGTGCCGCGGTCCCGGCCGTTCGACGACATGTCCGAGCTCGAGTTCCTTGGCGTGCCGGCGCTCGTCGTCGCAAGCCACGACCTCGCCGACCCTGGCCACCCCTACGCGGTGGCCGAGGCCTACGCGGCACGACTCCCGCAGGCGCGGCTGATCAGCGAGGAGGAGGGGGAGAGCCCCCTGGCGTGGCAGGGCGGCAAGCTCTCGCGCGAGGTCGCGTCCTTCTGCGAGGAGGAGGGCGTCCGCGCGCGCCTGGCCGACAGGTCGGCCGGGCCGGTCGAGTGACCCCAATAACCTGTCCGGGGTGATCGACGAAGGACAGGCCGTCCACTACGCGGCCGTGCCCCGCGGGACGCCGGTCTTCAGCTCGGACGAGGTCGAGGTCGGAAGGGTCGAGGCGATCCTCGACAACTACCGCGAGCACATTTTCGACGGGGTCGTCTTCGAGGACCACGAGGGGAACCTTCGCTTCGCCGACGCCCCCGAGGTCCGGCGGACGGCCGAGCGCGCCGTGACCCTGGCGGTCACCGCCGCCGAGGCCGCTGAGCTGCCGCCACCGGAGAAGGGCCATCCGCGCTACCGGCCCAACCTCTCATCGGGTCGCATCAGCCGGCTCTTCGGGCGCGGCTGGAAGCGCCACTAGGGCCCGGCGGTCGGGCGCCTGATCACCGCGGCAGGCGCGAGGACCGACGCCCCACGTGGCGGTTGATGAGCGTCGTCTCCTCAAGGGAGTTTGCGGAGTTGTCGTGGTCGGTGAGATCGACCTGGCAACCGTCGACCAGTAGACGCGGTGATGGACGGGACGGTCGACGGACCCGAGGACATCCTGGTCGACCTCAGCGCGTGCGAATTCATCGACTCCTCAGCTCCCGCGTTCCCACGCCGGCTCGTTCACCCGCCTCCCGATTCTTCGCGTTTAGCCTCTGGGCGCGAGCCAGAACCAGACGTGGGTGCGCCCGCGGTCCGAGACGAATTCCCACTCGGCGCAGAGGGCGTCGAGGATTCTCCGGGTGAGGCGGGCCTGTTCGCCGCCCGCCAACTCCTCGCTGTAGGTCTCGACCGTGCCCGAGACAGTCGTGTGGTGCCGCCGCAGGGAGAGGAATATCGGGCGTTCGGGATCGTTCATGAAGGCAACCTGGACGAGCTCGGTGACGACGCTGCACAGATCGGACTCGAGGCGTGGGTAGAGGCCACGCGTCACTTCACGCGCGTAGTCGCGAGCGCGCGTACCGGCCTGCGGGTTGGGGGTGATCTCTCGCACCATGGCGCGTCGAGGGGCTTTCGCCGGGCCAACGGTTCGGCCCGTCGATGGTAGTCGATGGCGCTTGATGAGATCAACTCTCATTCTTGCTAAGGTCGCTAGGTGCCGATCGAGCTTCCCTACGTCCAGGCGGGGATCGCCGCGGTCCTGCTGCTGTCGGTCGTCTCCGGACTGCTCGGCAGCTTCATCGTCCTCCGCGGCCTGGCCTTCTTCGTGCACGCGGTGGGGACCGCGACTTTCCCCGGGCTGGTGCTCGCCGAGGGACTGGGGTTCGCGGCTGCCCTGGGGGGGTTCGGGGCGGCCCTGGCTTTCGTCGTTGCCTCGGCGGCGGTCGGACGCTCACACCGGACGGGAGCCGACAGCGTCACCGCCCTGGTCCTGGTGGGATGCCTCGCCGCAGGGGTGATCCTTGCGAGCGACATCTTCGCCTCGGGGCCGAACGTCGAGACGCTGCTGTTCGGCTCTCTGTTGCTGATCGACACCGGAGACCTGTGGCTCGCCGGAGGCGCCGCCGGACTGGCGCTCGCCACTGCCGCGTTCGCGGGACCGCGCTGGCTGGCGCGCGGGTTCGACCCGGCGACGGCGACGGCGCTGGGCGCCGGTACGGCGTGGCTCGAGGGCCTGCTGCTGGCGGCGGTCGCATTGGCGGCCACCGCCGCGCTCACCACCGTCGGCGCGCTGCTGGTGACCGCGATCCTCGTGGTCCCCGCCGCCACGGTGCGCCTCCTCACGAGCAGCCTGCCGGCCCTTCAGCTGGGCGCCACGGCCCTCGCCGCCGTCGAAGGGATCCTCGGGATCTGGCTGGCGATCGAGACCGACGCGCCGCCCGGGGCGGCGATCGCCGTCCTATCCGGCCTGGTCTTCGCGGGGGTGGCGGTCTCACGCTCGCTCGGTGCCCGCCAGGCGGCGCTTGCGGCCGTGGTCCTGGGCGGGCTGGCATTGGCCGGCTGCGGTCCGGTGGCCGTGGGACGGGACCGGCTCGGCGTCGTCGCCACCACGCCGGAGGTCGCGGACCTCGTCCGCAATGTCGCTGGGCCCGGGGTCGACGTCGAGCAGGTCGTCGAGCCGGGCACCGACCCGCACGAGTACGAGCCACGGCCCTCGGACGTGAGCGCCACGGCCGAGGCCGAGATCATCTTCCGCAGCGGCGGCGACATCGACGACTGGACCGGCACACTCGTCGACGGCAGCGGCAGCGAGGCGATCGTGGTCAGCCTCGACCGCAACCTGCGCGTCCCGCTCGATGGGCACGGCCACGACCAGGGTGAGACGGATCCGCATTGGTGGCATGACCCGCGCAACGCCGCCGCTGCGGTCGCTGAGATCGAGGGCGCGCTGGCCGCGGCCGAGCCGCGGACGGGTCCCGAGCTCCGCCGGCGCGCCGCCGCCTACCTCGGGAGGATCCGCCGCGTCGACCGGGACGTGGCGCGCTGCGTGGCCCGCATCCCAGCCGCCAGCCGTGAGCTCGTGGCGCAGCACGGCGCCCTCGGCTACTACGCGAACCGGTATGGCCTTCAGGTGGCCGGATCCCTGTCCCCGGCGCTGAACGAGGAGGCCCAACCCTCCGCCGGCGAGCTGGCCGACCTGGCCGACCTCATCGAGCGCGACGGCATCGAAGCCGTCTTCCCCGAGAGCGGCGTCCCGCACGACCTGGTCGATGCCGTTGCCGCCGACGGCGGCGCCGAGGTGGGGGAGGAGCTGCACACGGATACGCTCGCGCCGGAGGACGACCCCGCCGGAACCTATCTGGGCATGGAGGCCGAGAACACGGACGCCATCGTCCGCGGGCTGACGGGGGGCCGGCTCCGGTGCCGCCTGGCGGAGGACGCTCGGTGACCGTGCTCGCCAGAGCGGACGGGCTGGCGGCGGGCTATGACGGCACGCCCGCGATCCACGGGGTTGGCTTCCGCTTCGACGCCGGCTCCCGGATCGGGCTGCTCGGGCCCAATGGGGGCGGCAAGACGACCCTGTTCAGGGCGCTCCTCGGTCACCTCCGCGCTGCGGAGGGAACGCTTTCGGTCGATGCGCCGATCTCGACGGTGCCCCAGACCGACCATTCGCGCCTCGACTATCCGGTCTCGGCGCTCGACGTCGCGTTGATGGGGTCGCTGCCGCGCCTCGCCTGGTGGCAGCGGCCCGGCCGGGCGCAGCGGGAGGCGGCGCGGGCGGCGCTCGAACGGGTCGGGCTGGACGGGCATGCACGCGAGAGGTTCGGTGCCCTGTCGGGCGGGCAGCGCCAGCGGGTGCTGATCGCCCGCGCCCTTGTCGCCGACGCTCGCCTCCTGCTCCTGGATGAGCCCTTCAGCGGCCTCGACTCGCCGAGCTCCGATCGCCTCGAGTCGCTGATCGACGACCTCGCAGCGGGCGGCAACGCGGTGGTGATCGCCACCCACGACGTCTCGCAGGCCAGGCGCTGGGACGCCGTCCTCTGCATCAACCGGCGCCAGCTCGCCTTCGGGCCGCCGGAGCAGGTCCTGAGCCGGGAGGTGCTCGAGGCCACCTACGGGGGGCAGATCATCGAGATCCCGGGGGAGGGGAGGGGCATTCTGCCGCCGCATCACCACGACCACCACGACCATGGCGCGGACAGAGGGCCGGCGTGACCCCCCTGCTCGACCCGCTGGCCCACGGCTCCTCGGCGCGGGCGCTGCTCGAGGTGGTGATTCTGGCCGCCGCCGGCGGCGCGCTCGGCTGCTGGATCGTGCTGTATCGCCTGGCGTACGCGGCGGAGTCGCTGGCGCACGGGATGTTCCCCGGCCTCGTCCTCGCGGCACTGACCGGGATCCCGCTGCTGCTCGGTGGAGCCGCCGGCCTCGCCGTCGCGGTGGCCGGCGTCGCCTTGGCCTCGCGGATGCCGGAGACGGACGCCGACGCGGCGGTCGCGATCGTCGTGACCACGGTCTTCGGCGCCGGGGTGCTGCTGGCGCTGTCCCCCGACTCGCCGCCCGGGGTCGCCAACCTCCTCTTCGGGAGCATCCTCGGGGTCTCGACTGTGGATCTTCTGGCCGGCACCGGCCTGACGGCGGTAATCCTCGCCGTCCTCTGGGTTCTCCATCCTCGCCTCCAGGCGATCGGCTTCGACCGCGGCGCGGCGAGATCACTCGGCCTGCGCGTCCTTCCCGTCGATGCCGCACTGCTGGGGCTCCTCGGGCTCGCGATCCTGGTCGCCGTCGAGGGACTCGGCAACCTGCTGGCGGTCGCGGTCCTCGTCGGACCGGCGGCGACGGCGCGCCTGCTGACCGACAGGCTGGTGCCGATGATGGCGCTCGCCACGGGGGCCGCGGCGATCGCGGGGGCGGGGGGGATCTACCTCTCCTACTACGCCGACACCGCCGCCTCGGCGTCGATCGCGCTGTGCGTCGTCGGGCTCTATCTCTCCGCCGCGGCCGGATCGGGCCTCCAGGGGCGCCTGAGAACCGGGAGCTACGATCGCTGAGATGGCCCAGCCGGCGCACACCTCATGGCCGGACCACGCGATGTCGGCGCTCCAGGGGGCCGGCTACAGGAGCGGCGGGGCCCGGCGGCAGGTAGTCGAGTTCCTCGGTCGCCAGGACTGCGCGCTGACCGCGCTGGAGATCGACCAGGGCCTGCCGGGCGTCGGGCGGGCCAGCGTCTACAGGGCCCTCGAGCAGCTCGAGCAGCTCCACCTCGTCCAGAGCCTCGACGTTGGTCGCGACGCCAAGGGATACGAGCGGATCGACCCCGGCGGCGAGCACCACCATCACATCGTCTGCAGCCGCTGTGGCAAGGTCGTGCCGTTCGAGGACAGCCGCCTCGAGAGGGCGATCGATGCCGTGGCGTCGGAGTCGGGCTTCGACGTCCGTGGCCACGAGGTGACGCTGAGGGGCCGCTGCGGCCCCTGCTCGAAGCTGCGCTCCTAGGCGCGGGCGGCGGGCGCCGCGGGCTTGGCCGCCGGCGGCGGAGTCGAGGGCGGCTCGCCGCCGATGTGCGGGATCCACTCGAGCCAGCTCGGCAGGTACCAGTTCCAGTCGTCCAGCACCTTCATCGACGCCGGCAGGAGGACGCCGCGGATGATCGTCGCGTCGATGAACACTGCGGTCGCGAGCCCGATCCCCATCTGCTTGAAGTCGATGAACTGGAGCGTCGCGAAGACGAGGAAGACGAAGACCATCACGAGGGCGGCGCTCGTCACCGTCCCGGCGGTGGTCGTGATCCCGTGGCGCACGGCCTCGGCAGTCGTCATGCCACTGTCGTAGGCCTCGCGGACCCGCGACAGGATGAACACGTGGTAGTCCATCGAGAGACCGAAGAGAAGGACGAACAGGAACAGCGGCAGCCATGACGTGACGCCGCCGTTTGATGTGAAGTCGAGCACGCCCTCGCCATGGCCGTCCTGGAAGATCAGCACGAGCACGCCGTATGCGGCTCCCACCGACAGCAGGTTGAGGATGATCGCCTTGATCGGGATCACGATCGAGCGGAACGTGAACAGCAGCAGGACGAACGCGAGCGCGAAGACGAACATGAAAATCAGCGGCAGCCGGTCGGAGACGAGGTCGCGGAAGTCCTGGGCTCCCGCCGCGTCGCCGCTGACATTCACGGAGACGCCCTCGACGCCTCCGAGCGTCGCCGGGATGACCGTCTCGCGGATTTCGTTCATCGCCGAGGTGGCCACCTCGTCGTTGCTGCTGCCCTCGGTAGGGATCGTGACGAGGGCGACCGTGTCGTCGTCGCTGTAGGTGACCTCGGAGCCGGGCAGCACATGCGGCATCGTCTCGGCCTGCTGACGGAGTTGGGAGATGCCGGCCGAAGTCGCCGGGTCACGCACGTCGGCGCCCTGGACGACGACGTCGACCGCGACCGCCTCGGTCGGGAACGCGTCGCGGACGTCGTTGTAGGTCTGGATGACCGCGAGGTCCTGCGGCAGGTCGTCGGGGCCGCTCTGGACGATCTTCATGTTGAGGGCCGGGATCGACAGGGCGACCAGGAAGCCGCCGGCGAGGACGATCGAGAGCCAGGGCCTGCGCATCACCCGAGCAATGACCGCGGACCAGAAGCGGGACTCGCCGGTGCCCCGCCGCGACAGGAAGGGGATCCGGCCCTTCTCGACCCGTTCCCCGAGCCAGGCCAGGATCGCGGGCAGGACGGTGACCGAGGCGAACATCGCGATCGCGACGACGAGGATCGTCCCCTGTGCGAACGAGACGAAGGTCTTGTCGCCGGTGAAGAACATGCCGGCCATGGCGGCGATCACGGTGAGCCCGGAGATCAGGACCGCCCGCCCGGACGTGGCCGCGGCGATGTCGAGCGCCGAGCGGGCGTCATGCCCGCGGTCGCGTTCCTCGCGCTCGCGCCGCAGGTAGAAGAGCGAGTAGTCGACCCCCACCGCGAGGCCGACCAGCAGGATCACCGAGGAGAGGTTGCTGTCCACCGGGGAGAGGTGGCTCGGGATCGCGACCAGCGCCGAGGCGGCGGCCACCGCCGTGATCCCGATCGAGAGGGGTACCAGCGCGGCGACGATCGACCCGAAGGCGACGATCAGGATCAGCAGCGTGATCGGCAGCGACAGGGTCTCCGCCTGGAGGAGGTCCTCCGAGAAGATCTCGTTCAGCTCCTTCTGGGTGCTGGCGGCCCCGTACTGCTCGACCGTGAGATCGGGATGGTCGGCAGCGACCTCGTCGACGACGGCTATCGAGGGGTCGACGCGATCCGCCGCCTCGAGCGTGTCGCCGGTGATCTCGAAGTTGACGAGGGCGGAGTGCTGATCCTCGGTGACCGCTGCGCCGCCGCCGAGCGGCGACTGGATCTCGACGACGTCGTCGGTCTTCTCGAGCTTCGCGATCGAATCGTTGATCGCGCTCTGGAATTCGGGGTCGGCGATGGTCAGCGTCTCGGACTGGACCAGGATGTGCTCGTCGTTCGGACGCAGGCCGTTGGCGTAGAGCGCCTGCTCCGCGTCGCCGGACTCGCCGGAGAACTGGTCTGCCCCGTGGATGACCTGCTGGCCGACGGCGTTGCCGAGGAAGACGGCGACGACGACGAACGCGAGCCAGCCCCAGATCGCCACCTTGCGGTGGTTGGCGCTCCAGTGGGCGGCGCGGGCGGCGAGGTTGCGACTGCGGTCCAAGGCTCTCCTTGCCTTCGAGGGATGACCAGTTTCCAAGCTAACGCGGGTGCCTGCGGACGGGCATCCGTAGAAAGCCGCAGACCTGGACGCTTGCGCGGGTCCGTGCCCGTGGCTTAGGGTGAAACAGCTGCAGCCATGCGGAGCAAGCGAGGAAAGGAGAGGACATGTCCAACGCCGACACCCTGAAGGAGGGCTACGAGGCCTTCGGCCGAGGCGACCTCGACGGCGCCACGGCCAACTTCGCCGACGACGTCCGCTGGGAGAACCCCGAGGCCCCGCAGGTGCCGAACAACGGCGTGACCGAGGGCAAGGACAACGTCAAGCAGCTGTTCGCCGAGCTCGGCAACTACTGGGAGTCGTTTTCGATCACCGCGGACGAGTTCATCGAGCAGGGGGACACGGTGGTCGTCCTCAGCCACAGCGAGGCAAAGGGCAAGGACACCGGCAAGGACGTGAAGCTGCCCTGGGTCCACGTCTGGCGCTTCAGCGACGGTCAGGTGACCGAGGTCCAGGCGCTGACCGACACCGCGATGGCGGCCGACGCCCTCGGCAAGATCTAGGAGCGCCAAGGGGGGTCCGTCGCCACGGCGGCCTCTCCGCACGGTCAACGCTCGATAACGGAGCTTATGTAGACCCGTCGCGCGCGGGCGGGCGCTGCGGAGCCCTGGCCGTCGCCAGGGCCGCGAGCGTCGTCCTCGGATCCGCCTCCCGCGGCGAGCGTCCCAGCTCGACCAGCGCCACCGCCGCCCGCAGGCCGTGCTCGAGTGTCAGCCCGCGCTCCAGCACCAGGCGGCCGAGCCAGCGGCCGGCCGCCTGCGGGTATCGCGGATCGCGCTCGCGCGCCAGGACCATGCAGATCGCCAGCGCGTCCTCCAAGGCCACCCGCGGCAGCTCTGCCGCCGCCTCCAGGACCAAGGTCGCGTTCCCGGTCGCCAGGGCCCGCCGGAAGCGAGCGGTCGGCGAGCCCTGCGAGGTCACGAACGTATGTTCGCATACGCTAGGGTCGGCGCAGAACCGTCCCCCAACCGTGCGGAGGAAGCGATGTGGTCAGTGATCGAGGAGGCGCGGCTGCGCCGCGAAGAAGGCGGCCTCGTGCCCGACGGCCCCGGCTGGTTCCTCCTCAACGTCGCCGACGCCCGCGGCAGCGAGAGCGAGTCGTTCGGCGCGTCGGTCCGGTTCATGGGCGAGGGTGACGCGCGCTTCCCCGAGTTCGCGATCAACGTCCGGGTCCTGCAGCCGGGGCAGCCGAACAGCCTCTACCACCGCGAGAGCAACCAGGAGGCGTTCCTGGTCCTCTCCGGCGAGTGCCTCCTGATCGTCGAGGGCGAGGAGCGGGCGCTGCGGAAGGGCGACTTCGTCCACTTCCCCCCGGGAGCGGCCCATGTGGCCCTCGGCGCCGGCGAGCGCCCCTCCTCGATCCTGATGGTTGGCACCGTGGATCCCGACGAGGAGATCCTCTACCCGCGGGACGAGGCGGCGGTGCGCCACGGCGCCGCCGCCTCGGAGGAGACGCCGGACCCCGCGGTCGCCTATGCCGGTCATCCGAAGCCGGTGCCGGGATCGATCGGCCTGCCGTGGTGAGCGGCTGAGACACTCACGTCGTGGCCGACCACGTGAGGATCGTCGAGCGCGCGTACGACGCTTTCCGCAAGCGCGACCTGGACGATCTGACCGCGATGTCCCATCCGGACATCGAGATCGCCAGCGTCACGGGCGTGATGGCCGGACGCGAGGGGCCCTACCGCGGGATCGGCGCACTCGGCAACTACCTCCAGGACGTCGAGCGCGTCTGGGACGAGATCGAGCTACTGCCCCAGGAGTTCACCGAGACGAAGGACGGCAACGTCCTCGTCTTCGGCCGGGTCCGGGCGCGCCGCGGCAACGCCCGAATCGATACGCCCAATGCCTGGCTGTGGGAGCTCGAAGGGGACCGGATCATCAAGGTCCACGTCTACGCCGAGCCGACCGGGGACGCCCGGTGGCTCTTCAGGCCCGACCCGGCGTGAGCGGCCTCAGAGCGGCTGGTGGAAGTCCCCGCCGCAGCGCCCCCAGACGCCGCGGTCGGCGCTGCGGGCGCGCCGAGCTGCGCGCCGGTAGCCGCGGGTGCGCCGGAACGGTCGCTCGAACACGTAGACCTTCGCCCAGCCGACGGCCACCTGGGCCCGGCCGAGGTCGCGGCCGCCGCGGCGCTCGACGTAGGCCAGGAGCCGCCCGTAGCGGTCGGACCTGTCCTGGGTGGGGTCGGTCACCAGGCGCACCTTGAGTCCTCGAGGCGCGCGCCGGCGCATCGCCGCCGACGCCCGGCGGGCGCCGCACTCGAGGCCCCCGTAGCGCTCCGGCGTGTCGATCCCGATCAGCCGGACCGTGTAGCGCCTGCGCCGAACACCGAAGGCGCGGACCCGCACGGTGTCGCCGTCGACCACCGACCGGATTCGGGCGCTGATCCTCTGAGTCCGCCCGCCCCCACCGCCGTTTCCGTATTTGCAGGGGCATGGATTCGACTCGCAGGCCGTCCCGTCGCCGTCCGCGTCGAGGTTGTCGGGGTCGCGGGCCGGGCCGCCCTTGGCGATGAAGTAGTTCTGAGCCTGGCGCTGGGTGTCGAAGTCCGAGCAGTCGCGGTCGGCGGCCGCCGCCGGGCCGGCGAGCAGCGAGAACGACGCCGCGGCTGCCAGGAGGATCGTTCCGCTCAGCGCCGCCCGGCTCACGCCGAGAGCCTACGCCTGCTTGCGGCCCCGCCGGCGCGTCCGGGCGCCCTTCCTCGCCGCCGCGCTGCGCTTCTGCGGGCCTCCCTTCACCCGGTCCTGGATCGTGCCGAAGGCGCTGCGCACGCCGTCGGTCACCTGCTTGCCGGTGCTCTTGCGACCGTCGCGCAGCGATCGGATCCGCCCGAGCAGGCTGTTGTCCTTCTTCCTCGCCATGGGTCCCTCCTGTGGGTTCCCGTAAGGCTTCCCGCGGTGCGGCGCCGGGAAACCAGGAGCGGCGAGGCTCAGCGGTCGGTGAGCCGGAAGCCGCCGCTCACGCGGGGCTGCGAGCCGACGATTCGAAGCGGCGGCGCCTCTACGGCCGACGGCTCCGGTGCGCTGTTCGAGATCAGGACGAGGCGGCGACCGCCGCTCTGTGCCTGCTGGGCTGTGATTCGCCTGGGCGCCATCCCTGTGTGGTTCGACGCCCAGCGCTACATCCTTAGTCGCCTAGCCGCGCGTACCTCTAAAAGTCACGACCGGTGCGGCGAGGAAATCGGTACGCCGCTCACTGCTCGGCGGCGGCCTTCGCGTCGGCGGAGTCCGGTTCGAGCCCGGGCTCGGACTCGGCGGCGCGCCGTTCGTAGTCGGCTCGGGCGGTCGGGTCTGCCGCGGCGAGGATCTTGTCGGCCCGCAGCATCTTCGCCATCGCCTCGCGGCCCCGCCTCGGCACCAGGCCGAAGAAGGTGTTGATTGCCTTGGTCGAGCGTGGGATCCAGACCTCGAACCGGCCGGTCTCGAGCGCCTCGGCGATCGCCTCGGCGACCTCCCCGGGCTCGAGGTTCTTGACGCCGCGCGCCTCGACCAGGCCCGAGGCGAGCTCGGTTTTGACGACGCCGGGCATCACCACCGACATCTGGATGTCGGTGCCGTCGAGCTCGGCGCGCACTGCCTCGCTGAGGCCGACGACGGCGTGCTTGGTCGCGCAGTACGTGGCGCCGCCGGGGAAGCCGGCCTTGCCCGCCTGGGACGCGATGTTGACGATGTGACCGGAGTTGCGCGGCTCCATCCGCTCGAGGGCGAGCTTAGTGCCGAAGATGACGCCATGGATGTTGATGTCGACCATCCGCTGCGCCGTGAGGTCGTCCTCTTCGACGAACCGGCCGAGCGGCATGATCCCGGCGTTGTTGATCAGGACGTCGACCGGGCCGAGCTGGCGCTCGGTCTCGTCGAGGAAGTTCGCGAACGAGTCGCGGTCGGTGACGTCGAGCTGGATCGCGACGGCACCGCCCCCGAGCTCCTCAGCCGTCTTCTCGGCCAGCTCGAGGTCGAGGTCGCCGATCGCGACCCGCGCGCCGCGGCGGGTGAGCTCTGTGGCCGTCGCCTCGCCGATCCCCCTCGCGCCGCCGGTGATGGCGACGACTCGGCCGCCGATCGGGCGGGTCTGCTTGGCCATGTGGAGCTCCTCCTGTTCGCGCGTGCCGGCCGGCGGCCTGGCTGGGTGGCCAGGAATCTAGCGGCTCAGCCGAACGCCCACCGTGCGCGGGTCTCGGGCAGCGCCGCCTCGACCCAGGCGTGGATGATCCGCGGGCGCAGCACATACAGCCACGGGCCGTCGGGCGAGCTGCCCAGGGCCAGCTCCCCCTCCCCCGCCCCGTATTTCGCCGCCAGCAGCGGCGTCACGGCCACCGTCGTCGCCTCGTCCTCGACCGGCGCGGCGCTCCCCTCGGCGATGACGACGTCGGCGGCGCTCTCGAGGTGGACCGAGGCAGCGGGGTTGGCGGCGAGGTTCCGCCCCTTCACCGAGCCGCGGTCCGTCGCGAACCAGAACGCCCGCTCGTGCCAGAGGCCGTGGACCGGCATCGCGTGCGGCCGGCCGTCGGGGCGGGTGGTCGCCAGCCAGTAGGTCTCGGCCGTGCGCAGCCGGCGCTCGACCCGCGCCCAGGGCATTCGGGGCACCTCGGCCATGGCCGTGACCTTATGAGGATCGCCAGGTGGCCGTGAGTACCCTCCCTCCCACGGTGGTGGCCGAGATCAGCTCCGACCCGGCGGCGGGAGTGGGCATCCTCGCTGCCCTCGCGGCGGGGCTCGTCTCCTTCCTCTCTCCCTGCGTGCTGCCGCTCGTGCCGGGCTACCTGTCGGCCGTCACCGGCGTCTCCGCGGGTGAGCTGGACGACGCCGGCTGGCGGCGCGTGATCGGCCCCAGCCTGCTGTTCGTCGCCAGCTTCTCGGCGATCTTCATCGCCCTCGGGCTGACCGCGACCGGCCTCGGCTCGACCCTCCAGGACAACCGCGACGTGCTCGAGAAGGTGGCGGCGGCCCTGATCATCGCGATGGGGGTCTTCTTCGTCGCCTCGCTGTTCGTCGACCGGCTGAACCGCGAGTGGCACGTCGACGCCCTGATGCAGCGGGCCGGCCGCGGCGGGCCGGTCGTCGCCGGGGCCGCCTTCGCGATTGCCTGGACTCCGTGCATCGGACCTACCCTCGGCGCGATCCTGACGGCCGCGTCGCTGTCGGACTCGGCCGGGCGCGGCGCCCTGCTCCTGGCCGTCTACTCCGCCGGGCTCGCCATCCCGTTCCTGCTCACGGCCCTCGCGTTCTCCCGGATGACCACCGCCTTCGAGGTCGTCAAGCGCCACTACCGCGTCATCGTCGCCGCCGGTGGCGTGGTCCTGATCGCGATGGGGATCCTCATCTGGACCGGCGAGTTCTTCCAGCTCAACATCGAGGCCCAGCGCTGGCTCTCGGAGCTTGGGCTCGACTTCTGGAACGACGTGTAGCCGCTACTCGGCGCCGAGGCTCGCGGCCGCCGCCGGGCGGCGCTCGCCCTCGATCCGGTCGCGCAGCGCCTCCATGCCTCCCGCGCGGGCGGCGAAGTCGATCTCGCGGTGCTCGGGGTCGCCGCCGAGCAGGTCCTCGAGGGTCCACCACATCGCCGCGGTCGCGTCCGTGCAGAGCAGCAGCGCCTCGAGCTCGGTGACGCGGCTGAGCGGCGAGTAGGAGCGGATCCGGCCGTTCATCTTCAGGCGGCCGAACTTCTCGGCCGCCCAGCCCGCCGTCTCCTTGACCCGGTCGCGGCGGGTGCCCAGCCGGTCGAGCACCTCGATCAGGACCGCGCGCTCGGCGTCGAGCGCACCCCGGACCTCGGCCAGGAAGGCGCCCAGGGGCGTGCCCTCGTTGCTGCCCGCCGAGCGACCCGCGACCTCGATCCCGGCGGTGATCGCCGCCAGGTGGTCGTTCAGGTAGATCGAGACGAGCTTGCCGTCGACGGCGGCCACCGGTCAGCCCCGCTCCGGGGCCGCCGGCGTCACGACCTCGAGCGGCTCCCCGACCGCTTCGGTCTCCTCCAGCCCCTCGCCCTCGAGGTCGCGCGAGCAGACGATCCGGAAGCGCCCGGTGCCGATTGCCGGGTCGGGTAGGACGGGAAGCCCGCGGATCTCGTCCCAGCCGAGGCGCTCGATCTCGAACGGGTTCATCCGCACCTCGGCCGCCGGGAACGGGCAGTTGGCGTTGTGCTGGTCGATCGCCTTGGAGATCGCCTCGAGGTTCTTGCCTTCCGGGGAGGGCACCTGCGAGAGTCTATTTCGCACGCAACGCCAGCCAGCATGAAGCGCGCCGCCCTCCTGGTACTCGCCGCCGCCCTGATCGGGGCGGTCGCGCACCCGGCGCACCCCCCGCCCTCGCAGGCCGAGCCGGCGGCGCCGGCCGGTCCGGCCGCGCGCGGCTTCGGAGTAGGCCTCGTCACCACCGGATCGCAGTACCCGTGGCGGCGCCGCGTCCGGCGGGCGGAGCGATTCGCCGCGCACCGCCTCGGACGCGTGTCCTTCGCGGTCGTCGGCGAGCACGGAAGGCTGCGCGGCCATCGCTCCCACCGCCGGTTCCGCTCGGCGAGCGTCGTCAAGGTGATGCTGATGACCGCCTACCTGCGCCGGGCCTCGGTCCGCAACCGCGGCCTGCGCGGGGCCGATCGGGCGCTGCTGGGCCCGATGATCCGGCGCTCGGACAACACCGCGGCGACGATCATCCGCGACACCGTCGGCAACCATGCCCTGGTCCGGCTCGCGCGGGCCGCCGGGATGCGCGACTTCTCCCCCCACGTGGTCTGGGGGCTGACCGCGATCAGCGCGCATGACCAGGCCCGGTTCATGCGCAGGCTCCAGCGCTTCGTCCCGGGCCGCCACCGCGCCTACGCCTTCCGCCTGCTCGCCACGGTCGTCTCCTACCAGCGCTGGGGCATCCCCCCCGCCCGCCTGCGCGGCTGGCGCCTCTACTTCAAGGGCGGCTGGGTCCCCGCGGCAGGCGGCTGGCGCGTCAACCAGGTGGCGCAGCTCCGCCACGGCAGGCGCCGGCTTGGGGTCGCGGTCCTGACCGACGGCAACCCGAGCCTCCCGTACGGCGCCCGGACGATCACCGGCGTCGTCCGCCGGCTCCTCGGCGGCTACGGCGCGCCGGCGCGCTGAGGCGCCGTCCCGCCGGCTTCCTACCATCGGATCGTGGACCGGACCATCGCCCATCTCGACATGGACGCCTTCTACGCGTCCGTGGAGCTGCGGCGGCGGCCGGAGCTGCGGGGCAAGCCGGTGGTGGTCTGCGGGTCGGGCCCGCGGGCGGTGGTGACGACGGCGAGCTACGAAGCCCGGCAGCTCGCCGGGATCCACTCGGCCATGCCGGCGGCCGTCGCTCGCCGGCGGCTGCCGGACGCGATCTACATCCGGCCCGACTTCGACGCCTACCGGGCCGCCTCCCGCGAGATCATGAGGATCGTCCACGACCACGCTGAGACCGTGCAGGTGATGGGGCTCGACGAGGTCTACCTCGACCTGACGGGCCTCTATTCGCCGAAGGCGACCATGCGGCGGATCGCCACCGAGATCCGCGAGCGGACCGCTCTGACCTGCTCGATCGGCATCGCCGAGAACCGCCTGCTCGCCAAGATCGCCAGCGAGATGGCCAAGCCGGCCGGTTTCGTCGTCCTGACCCGCGAGGAGGCCCTGGAGCGCTTCACGACGGAATCGCCAGGGATCATCCCGGGCATCGGGCCGAAGACCGTCGAGAGGTTGGAGCGGGCCGGCGTCCGCACCCTCGCCGACCTCCGCGCCCGCGACGTGGAGGAGCTGAAGGCGGCCTACGGACCGAGAATCGGCGTCTGGCTCAGCCGGCGCGCCCGGTTCGAGGACTCCTCCCCCGTCGAGACGAGCCGCGAGGCGAAGTCGCAGTCGGTCGAGACGACCTTCGACACCGACATCACCGGGCTCGAGCGGATGACCGGCGTCGTCACCGAGCAGGCGGCGGAGCTCTCGGGCCGCCTCCGCGCCAAGAAGCTCACGGGACGGACCGTGCGGATCAAGGTCCGCCTCGACGACTGGACAACCGTGACCCGGGCCCGGACGCTCGACGAGCCGGTGAACGACCCCGAGACGATCGGGACCGTGGCGGTCGAGCTGCTCCGGGCCTACGACCCGCCGCGGCCGGTGCGGCTGCTCGGGGTCGGGGTCGCGGCGTTCGCCGCGAGCGCCGAGCCGGCCCCGGCCGAAGCCGAGGACCAGCTCAGCCTCTCGGTCTGACTACTTCGAGCTCCAGACGGTCCCGACGTCCGGGAACCGCAGGCGCTCCTTCGTGGCCTGGGTCAGGTCCCACCGCCGGCCGGGGGCGAACGGGCCGCGGTCGATGACCGGGGCGCGAACGGTGCGCCCGCGGTAGCGGAACTTGACCTCCGTGCCGCAGGGCAGGCCTCGGTGCGCGACGCCGAGCATGCCGGGCCGCAGCACCTGGCCGCAGGCCGTGCGGTTGCCCCAGAACCCGGGGCCATACCAGGAGGCCTCGGCGGGTCGGTACGCGGTCACCCGCCGGGCGGGGCTGACGCTGCCGCCCGCCCTGAGATTGCGGCTCGTGTAGGCGCGCAGCCTGTACACCCCGGCATGGCGCGGCTTCAAGGCCAGCGCGAACCGGCCGTCGCGGGAGACCGCGTCGGTCCGCACGTCCCGGCCGGGACCGCGGACGACGACCTTGACCGTGCGTCTGCCGCCCGGCCGCACCCGGCCCTGGAGGCGGACGCCGTGGCCCAGTTTCAGGTCGTGGCCGCTCACGTGGAACGCCGTCCGCGAGCGGACCTCGATCTCCTCGGACGAGGACGCGCGGCCCTGGGCCGGGAAGGCGCGGTAAGCGCCGTTAACTTGTGCCCGCAGCCTGGTGCGGTAGGTGCCGTTGCGGTCGGTGTGGGTCTTGCGGACGAGCCGCCAGCTGTCGCTGCCGGCCGCCCGGAACCTGATCCGCACGTCCATGCCGGCGTCGACCGGGACGCTGCCGGCCAGGCGGAACCTCTCGCCGAACGAGAGCGTCTCCTCCGGCGCGGCGATCCGGGCCCGTCCCGGCCCGGCGGCGGCGATTCCGATGCTTGCTGTGGTGGCGAGAGCCGCGAAGCCCAGCAGGGCCTGCGCGGCGGCCCGCCGTCGTCTACGACGGAAACGTCGCACGGTGATTGCCTTCCTTTCCTGCCTGCGGGGTTAGCTGACGGGCTCGCGCCCGCCCGGGCTCGTCCCGGACGCGCGCCGGAGGCGGCTCAGCGCCTCGTTCGCCCCTGCCGCGATGGCGGCTGTGGTTCCCCCGCTCGCTGCGGCCTCGGTCCGGCCGTGCGACTCGGCAGATCGGTTACTCGATCTGTTGGACGGGCGACCGTACGGGGCATCGAGGCCGCCCTGTGTGACGGGCATCACAGTCCTCCCCTGTGAGAGGATTCGTGCGTGAGCAGCGAGCGCCTGAGCGGCCTTGACTCCTCGTTCCTGCACATGGAGCGGGACGGCGCCCACATGCACGTTGCCTCGACCGCCACGTTCGCGGGACCTGCGCCCTCCTACGCGGAGTTCCGCGACCACATCGGCTCGCGGCTCCACCTGGTGCCGCGCTTCCGCCAGAAGGTTCGGTTCGTCCCGTTCGGGCAGGGGCGGCCGGTCTGGGTCGACGACCCCCACCTGAACCTCGAGTACCACGTCCGCGGGACCGCGCTGCCGGCGCCGGGCTCCGAGGAGCAGCTCCGCAACCTCGCGGCCCGGATCTTCTCCCAGCAGCTCGACCGCTCGAAGCCGCTCTGGGAGCTCTGGCTCGTCGAAGGCCTCGAGGGCGACCGCTTCGCGATCATCGGCAAGAGCCATCACGCCCTGGTCGACGGCGTCTCCGGTATGGACATCACGACCGTGCTGTTCGACACCGCCCGCGAGCCGCAGACGGAGCCGGGCCCCGGTCCTGAGTGGCTCCCCCGCCCCGAGCCGTCGGGCGCCAAGCTGCTCGGCGATGCCCTGGTCGAGCGGATGACCAGGCCGCGCGAGATCGGCCGCGGCGTCCGCGCGGTGCTCCGGGGGCCACGGCAGGTGGCCTCGCAGGTCGGTGCCGGCGCGGCGAACGCCGGACGCCTTCTCGGCGCCGGAATGGGAGCCCCGCCCAGCCCCTTCAACGTGGAGATCGGGCCACACCGCCGCTTCACCTGGGCCGAGGCCGACGTCGACGAGCTCAAGCAGATCAAGAACGAGCACGGCGGCACGCTCAACGACGTGATCCTCTCGATCGTCGCCGGCGCGCTCGGCAAGTACATGCGGGCCCGCGGCTACGACACGGAGGAGCTCGAGCTGCGGGCGCTCGTGCCGGTCAGCGTCCGAGCCGACGAGCACCAGGGGGCGCTCGGCAACCGGGTCGCCGGGATGATGGCCCCGCTGGCGATCTGGTGCGAGGACCCAGTCGAGCGCCTCAGGCTCGTCTCGGCGGCGATGGGCGACCTGAAGAGCTCCGGCCAGGCCGTCGGCGCCCAGATCCTCACGCAGCTCGCCGACTTCGCGCCACCGACGATCGCCGCGCAGGCGGCCCGGCTCCAGCCGCGCCAGCGGTTCTTCAACCTCGTCATCACGAACATCCCCGGACCGCAGTTTCCGCTCTACGTCCTCGGCCGGGAGATGGAGCGGATCGTCCCGATGGTCCCGCTCGCCCAGAGGCAGGCCCTATGCGTCGGCATCTTCTCCTACAACGGCAGGGTCAGCTTCGGCCTGATCGGCGACTACGACGCGATGGCCGACCTGGACAGCTTCGCGCTCGAGCTCGAGGCCGTGACGGAGGAGCTCTCGAAGGCGACGCCGAAGCGCAGGCGCCGCCGTCAGCGCCAGGCAGCGATCGCAGGGTCGCCGCGGAGCCGCAAGAGCAGCTCGAGGTCGGCCTCCCGCCCCTCGTCGTAGCGGGAGCCGAGTTCCGCGTCCCGCCGCCCCGGGTGGGTCATCCACTCGGTCACGCCCTCCGGCGGCGCCGAGCCCCCGATCACCGCCGCGATCTCCGGCAGGAGCGGTTCCTCCGCCTCGTCGAGCCGCCCCACCAGGCGGTCCGGCGTCGCCACGCCGGCCTCGCGGAGGCGCCCACGCTGGCGCTCGTCGATCGAGCGCACGCGGACGCCGAGCCGCAGCGCGTGGTCCACGACCACGTCCTCGAGCCCCGGGTCGGCGTGGCAGTGGTGGTGGCCGTCGAGGTAGCGCGGCGGTGCGCCGAACAGGCGCTCGAAGCGCTCGAGCTGCAGGTCGAGCGACCCGCCCGCCTCGATGTGCAGGCCGACCTCGACCCCGGCGTTCAGGAGCGGCGCCGGGTCGCACCAGGGCCGGACCACCATGGCGCCGGCGGCGTCGATCGTCCCCGCCCGCACCGCCTCGAGGATCCCGCGGTTGTAGGCCGGCGAGTACCCGTAGTCATCGGCGACGATCAGGAGGCGCGCGGTCACCGTCCGATCTTCGCGCCGATTGGGCGGTGTGTCGAAGTGGCGGCGCTGCGATTTCGACACATGTACAAGGCGATGTCGCCGATCCTGTACGGCGGGCCAATGCCACCTCGCCATGGCGAGGTGGAGAATCGCCGCGGCAGTCCCCGGCAAAGGAGAGACGTGAAGCTCGTGATCGGCATCGTGCGGCCCGAGAAGGCGAACGACGTGCTGGAGGCCCTGTACCGAGCCGAGGTGCGCGGCCTCTCGCTGAGCCGTGTGCAGGGCCACGGCGGGGAGCTCGACCGGGTCGAGACCTACCGCGGCACCACCGTCCAGATGGGCCTCTCCGAGAAGGTCCGATTCGAGATCGCGGTCTCCGACGAGTTCGTCGAGCCGACGATCACGGCGCTCTGCGAGGGCGGCCGGACCGACGACGTCGGCGACGGCAAGATCTTCGTCCTGCCGCTCGAGCGGGTGGTGCGGATCAGGACCGGTGAGACCGACCATGCGGCAGTGACGCCTGTCGACAAGGCGCGGACGGCGCTCGCCCGGCCCCCGGCCTCCACCACGCCATGAGCATCGACCTCGGCATCTTCGCCCAGGCCTCGCCGATCGACACCGGCGACACCGCCTGGATGCTCGCCGCCACGGCGCTGGTCCTGATGATGACCCCGGCCCTCGGCCTCTTCTACGCCGGGCTCGTGCGGTCGAGGAACACGCTCAACACGTTCATGATGTGCGTTGCCGCGATCGCGGTCGCGACGGTGACCTGGGCCGCGATCGGCTACTCGTTCGCCTTCGACGGGGAGAACGACCTCATCGGCGGCTTCGGACATGCGTTCCTCAACGACGTCACGTTCGAGCCCCGCGATGGATCGACGATCCCCCACCTGCTCTTCTTCGCCTTCCAGGCGACGTTCTGCATCATCACCACGGCCCTGATCTCCGGCGCGGTGGTCGAGCGGATGCGCTTCGGTGCCTTTCTCGCCTTTTCGGCGCTCTGGTCGGTGCTCGTGTACTCCGTCCTCGCCCACTGGGCCTTCGGCGGGGGCTGGCTGTTCGAGCGCGGGACCCTCGACTTCGCCGGCGGCGTGCCGGTCGAGATGGGTTCCGGCTTCTCCGCCCTCGCGGCGGCGCTGGTGATAGGCACCCGCAAGGACTACGGCCGCCAGGCCCTCCTCCCCCACAACGCCGTCTACGTGCTGCTCGGCGCGGGTCTCCTCTGGTTCGGCTGGTTCGGGTTCAACGGAGGCAGCGGCTTCAACACCGGAGCAAACTCGGTGCTCGCCTTCACCAACACGCTGCTGACCCCGGCCGCGTCACTCCTGGTCTGGTTCGTGCTCGACGCGATTCGCGGGCGCAGGGTGACTGCGATCGGCGCCGCGACAGCGATCATCGTCGGCTGCGTCCTGATCACCCCGGCGGGCGGCTACGTCAGCCCCGGATGGGCGCTAGCACTCGGGGCCCTCGGCGCTTTGCCCTGCTACGCCGTCGTCGCCCTGCGCCCTCGGACCCGGGTCGACGAGACGCTCGACGTGCTGGCTGTCCACGGCATCGCCGGGTTCGTCGGCATCCTCTTCATCGGCTTCGTCGCCGAGGTCGGATGGAACGGCCTCTCCGACGGCCTCTTCTACGGGAATGCCGGGCAGCTCCTCGACCAGGTGCTCGCGGCCCTCGCCGCTCCCGCCTATGCATTCGGGGCCACGTACGTGCTCCTACGCCTGCTCGGGTTGGTCATGCCGCTGCGTGCGACCGACCACGATCAGGCGATCGGCATGGACGTCACCCAACACGGCGAGGAGGCCTACGTCACCGGCGAGGGCGCGATCCTGGTCTTCCCGGACGGGGACGGCGTCGACGAGGTCGCCGGCGACGGCAGGGGCGCCCGCGGCACCCCGGTGGCCGACCCGGCCTGAGCGCGCCTGCGGCGCCGTCGGGCGCCTCTGCCACCCTGCCGCCTCTGCGGCAGCGAAGGCCACACGAGATCGAGATCGGGGGCGTCCGCCACGAGGTGCTGGTCCGGGAGTCGCCGCGCTCCCGGCGCCTGCGGATCACGGTCGGCCCGCGGGAGCCCCTGCGGGTGACCGTGCCGCGGCGGACCACGCGGGCGGAGATCGACCGGATGCTTCGGCTCAACCGCGACTGGATCGCCGGCAAGGTCGCCTGGTCCGAGGAGCTGTCGGCGCGGCCCGGCGCGCTCGGCCTGGACCGGCCGGGCTTCGCCTGGATCGGCGGGCGGCCGCTGCCGATCCTCCTCGCCGGCGGCATGCGCGCCTCGGCGCGGCTGCGCGGCGCCGCGATCGTCGTGGGCGGTCCGCGAGAGCACGCCGAAGGCGCGCTCGAGCGCTGGTACCGGCGCGAGGCCAGGCTGTGTCTTCAAGCGGCGGTCGGGCGCGAGGCGGCCCGCCTGGGCCTGCGCCCGCGCGGCATCTCGGTTCGCGACCCGCGGACGCGCTGGGGCTCGTGCTCCTCGCGCGGCTCGCTCTCATTCTCCTGGCGCCTTCTGGTCGCCCCGCCCGGGGTGCTGGACTACGTCGTCGTGCACGAGCTCTGCCACCTGCGCGAGCTGAACCACTCGGCCGCCTTCTGGGGACTCCTCGACCGGGCCCGCCCCGGCTGGCGCGAGCAGGCTGCCTGGCTGTCCGAGCACGGGCTCGAGATCGGCGACTACGTCCCCCGCCCAGCGCCGTAGCGGTGGCGCTCGAGCTTCGCGAGGCGGGCCCCGGCGACGTGGCGGCGGGCCTCCACAAGCTGATCGCGAAGGTCTCGGTGGGGGAAGCGGCTCAGTAGACCGCCCGGTCGAAGACCCGCTCGAGGCGCCGGTCCTCGTGGGGGCCCTCTCCGACCGTCTTGTCGAGCCGCAGGTTCATCCGCCGCCCGTCGATCCGCATCGAGGCGACCTGGTTGTCGAAGTAGGGGCCCTCGCAGAGCCGCCAGCGGATCCCCGCGTCGGGCACTCCCGCGGCCTTCGCGAGCAGCCGTCCCAGCCGCTCGGCCGGCCGCGTGATCATCGCCCGAATCGCGTTGCGCTCGTGGCTGTCCAGCGGGTTGCGGAACGGCGAGCAGACCGCCTGGTGGACCGCGCTGCGGACGCCGCGGTCGCGCGGATAGGCGACCTCCGCCAGGTAGGCGTGGTGGACGTCGCCGGAGATCACCGTGATCGTCGCCGGCGCCGCCCCGCCCTCGGCCCTCTCCCCCGCTCCGATCTCGGCGATCAGGTCGCGCAGCTTCCCGAAGCTCTCCCCGAAGCAGGGCCAATGGTCGAAGTCGACCGCCCGGCGCGCCTTCTCGGCCCAGCCTTCTGCGACCGAGCCCCAGGCGCCGGCGGCGACCCGCTCGTCCCACGCCTCCAGGTGGTGCATCGCGCCGGCCATCAGCCAGGGGACCGTCGTCCCGAAGACGACGTGGTCGAAGTCCCCGGTCGAGTGCTCGACGATCCACTCCCACACCTCGTCGTCGAACATCGAGCGGCGGTCCTCCTCGAGTATCCGGGCGGCCCGCGAGTCCATCATGATCACCCGCGTCCGGCCCAGGTCGCGGCAGTACGTCCAGCGGATGCCGTGGCCGGTCTTGCCCGCCTGGCTGGCGAAGTCCCGCACCGCCCGCGAGGCGTCGCCTCCATCCTTGACCGCCTGCCAGAGGTCGTTCTCCTCGAGCTCGCGTGGCGACAGGTTCCCGACGTGCTGGTAGAGCCAGTAGGACATGAAGCCGGCGCAGACCCGGGTGTGCCACCAGTCCTTCTCGCACATCTCGTCGTGCCAGGAGCGCGAGATGTTCCAGTCGTCGCTCATGTCGTGGTCGTCCCAGACCATCGAGGTCGAGACGGTGGAGAGCAGCCAGCGGATGTGCGGCTCGCCCCACGACTCGCGGTAAAGGCGGGTGTACTCCTCGAAGTCGAGCACCTCGGCGCCCGGCGGCTCATCCACGGAGCGCCGCGAGCGGATGAACTCGCGGGTCTCCGGCGCCCCCTCGTCGACGTAGACCTGGTCGCCGAGCAGGAAGAGGATCTGCGGCGAGTTCTCCCGGACGCCACGGGCCATCTCGCTGGCCAGCACGTCCAGGGCGTCGAACTCGCGGCCGCGGTCGTCGGCGTCCTTGGTCAGGGTGTAGGGCTCCTCGAGCGGCAGGCAGACGCGGCAGGATCCGAAGCCGAGCCGCACCACCCCGTCCGGGTCGAACGTCTGGATTCGGCTGGGCGGGAACTCGCTGTCCTCCTCGGGCCAGCGGCGCTCGCCCCCGACCTTCACCTCGTACTCGGTGGCCGAACCCGGCTCCAGGCCCTCGATGCAGACCAGGGCATAGTGGTGGCCCTCGACTTCGAAGGTGGGCGCTCTGGCATCCAGCACCTCGACCTCGGTCGCCACGTCGGTCTCCACCCAGACCGTGGCCTCGGTCTCGCTGACGTAGCGCAGGATCGGACCCAGCACGAGCTCAGCCATGGGCGTGGGTGGCGGCCAGCTCGAAGTCGGCGCTGTCGCCGGTGTAGCGCCAGTCGAAGATGCGGGGGCTGAAGCCGTTCTGGCCGACGTCGGCGTTCACGAGGACCGCGGTGAGGCGCTGGAACCGCCCCGGCCGGGCGAGCCCGACCCGCATCCGGCCGCCGCCCTGCCGGTAGGTCAGCCGTGAGACGATCCGCCCCTTTCTCTCCGAGCCGCGGCGGCCGACGATCGCGAGGGCCGCCGTGATCCCCCGCGGCGCCGTTGCCCTGACCCGGACCCGCCGGCGCCCGGAGGCGGGCAGTCGCAGGAGCGCGAAGGTCGTGTGGTCGAGCCGCACGCTGCGCGAGCGGCCGCCGGGGGTCAGGCCGCCCACCCGCTCGACGTTTCGGTAGCTGCCCCCCTCCGGGAAGACCCTCCCGATCCGCCACTCGGCGAGGTCGCGCGAGAAGCGCGCGAAGTCGCGCGAGAAAGTCGACTTCCCGGCTCTGCGGATCACCCTGTCGTAGGCGCGAACCGAATAGCCGCCAGGCTTGACCCGCTGCGCCCGGGTCCAGGCGCGCCGGATCAGGTCCTTGCCGTAGCGGCGCTCGAGCCAGAGGTTCCAGACGGCCGTCCCGTAGATCTTGATCGCCCCGCCGGTCAGTGGGATCTCGGTGCGGCTGACCCAGCGGCGCACGTAGCGGCGATAGTCGTTGATCGCGTCGTAGACCTGTTCCTCGGCCCACGTGGCCGTCGCCTCCGCGAACCAGACGTCCTGGAAGACGTCATAGGTGAACTGGAGTACGTGGTTGTACTCGTGGGCGAGGGTCACCTTGAGCGCCTTGATCGGGGTCGTCCCGGGGAACTCGGAGCGCCGGTAGTCGTCATCGACGACGAGATAGGAGTACAGGGAGCGCTTGAAGCTGCGGGCGCCCGGGCGGATCTGGCCGCGGTCGGGGGCGGCGTACCCGAACAGGCTGCCGCCGAGCTGGACCAGGTAGACGTCGGTCTTGCCGCGGCGACCGCCGAGGCGGTCGTCGGACTTCGGTTCCCGCCAGCCCAGGGCGCCGTTCTCGACCGCGAACGACCGCTCCGCGACCGCCACGACGTTCTCGACGTAATCGGGGACTCCGTCGCCGTCGAACCTCCCGTTGCCATCCCGCATCCGCGGCGCGTCGCGGCCGCGGGCGACCCAGTGGACGCAGAAGTTCGGGCTGCAGGAGGGCGACGGACCGGCCTCGGGGACTCGCCATGCATTCCCTTGCGGATCGGGGTGGTTCGTGGGACGGGCGAGAAGCGCCCGGGCGCGACGGCGGCCGGCGGACCCGAGGCCGGGGTAGGCGCGGACGAGGCGCATCAGGGCAACGGTCAGATCTCCCCGCGCGGCGCCCTCGCGCACCCGCACGGCACGGCGGAGGGCTGCGGTGGCCCGTTCGGGTCGCGCCGTGGCGGCGACCGCGCCGCCGGCAGCGCGGCCGCTGGCCGACCCGGCGCCGGGGGCCGCAGCGGCGGCCAGGACGAGCGCGGCCGCGGCCATGGTCCAGGGTCCCCTCACGCGGCCAGCCTATCTGGACGCAGGATCGCTACTCGCCGGACTGCGGCGGCCCGGACAGGAATACTCCTCGCATGGAGCAATCAGGGGGCAACCTCAGGCTGGCGCTGGCGCAGATCAACGTCACCGTGGGCGACATCGACGGAAACGCGGCGAAGGTCCGCGAGTGGCTCGGCCGCGCGCGGGCGGCCGGCGCGGCGCTGGCGATCTTCCCCGAGCTCTGCCTGCCTGGCTATCCGGCGGAGGACCTGTACCTGAAACCGCACTTCGTGGCGGCCAACGAGCGGGCACTGCGCGAGCTGGCGCAGGAGATCGAGGGCATCGCGGCCCTGGTCGGCTTCGCCGAGCGCGTCGAGGATCCGGGTGACGGCGGCAGGCCCGTCCACAACTCCGTCGCGCTCCTCGCGGATGGGGAGATCCGCGCCGTGTACCGCAAGCAGAGGCTGCCGAACTACGCGGTGTTCGACGAGGCGCGCTACTTCGAGCCGGGCGCCGAGGAGCAGGTGGTCGAGGTCGCCGGCCTCCCGGTGGGGCTGACGATCTGCGAGGACTGTTGGGCCGCGGGCCCGCCCGCCTCGCTCGAGGCCGAGCGAGGCGCCCGCCTGATCGCCAACCCGTCGGGCTCGCCCTACCACCGCGGCAAGGGGCGCGAGCGCGAGGAGATGTTCGCCGGCCTGGCGCGTCGGTACCGCGTCGCCTTCGCCTTCTGCAACATGGTCGGCGGGCAGGACGAGCTCGTATTCGACGGCCACAGCCTCGTCCTCGACGCCGCGGGGAAGGTGGTCGCCCGCGCCGCGCAGTTCGAGGAGGAGCTGCTGGTCTGCGAGCTGCCCCCGGGTGAGCCGTGCCCCCTGGCCGATCCGCTCCCCGAGCTCGACGCGGTCTACGCCGCGCTGGTCCTCGGGCTACGCGACTACGCCGGCAAGAACGGCTTCGGGCACGTCGGCGTCGCCCTGAGCGGGGGGATCGATTCCGCGCTGGTGGCCGCGATAGCCGTTGATGCCCTCGGGCCCGAGCGGGTGAGCCTGGTGGTGATGCCGTCCCCCCACTCCAGCGAGGACACCCAGCAGGACGCGCGGGCCATGGCGCAAGGTCTCGGCGCCGAGCTGCTCGAGATCCCGATCGAGCCGATGATGGACAGCTACGCGGCGGCGCTCGACGGGCCGATCGGACCGGCACCTGAAGGCGGCCTTTCCTTCCCCGGCGACCCCGCCCGGCCGAGCGAGCCCGACCTGGCGGCCGAGAACATCCAGGCGAGGATCAGGGGCAACCTGATGATGGCCCTGTCGAACCGGCGCGGCTGGCTCGTCCTGACCACCGGCAACAAGAGCGAGATGTCGGTCGGCTACGCGACGCTCTACGGCGACATGGCCGGCGGCTTCGCCGTGATCAAGGACGTGCCGAAGACACTCGTCTACCGGCTGGCGCGGCGGCGCAACGAGCGGGACGGACGCCAGGTGATCCCGAGCTCGATCATCGAGCGGCCGCCTTCGGCCGAGCTCCGCCCCGGCCAGCTGGACACGGACTCCCTGCCCCCCTACGAGGTCCTCGACCGGATCCTCGAAGACTACGTCGAGCGCGACCGCGACCGGGACGAGATCATCAGCGGCGATGCGCCGGCCGAGGTCGTCGACACGGTGATCCGCATGGTCGACCGCTCCGAGTACAAGCGGCGCCAGGCGCCGCCCGGCATCCGGATCACGCCGAAAGCCTTCGGCCGCGACCGGCGCTTCCCGATCACCAACCGGTTCCGCGGCTGAGACGGGTCGCCGCCCGCAGAGGAAGAGCGGCCGGCCCCGGGCATCCGTGCCCTATCCCAGTTCAAAGGGCCCGAAGCGCGTAGCAGGGCCGGCCGCACCGCTCCCGTACCCGCAGCGCACCCGTTTAGGCCGCTAGGGGGCCCGCTTCAGGCCCGGAGCGACCGAACGGCCATAGTCATCTGCGCCAGCGCGCAGAGGCGCCCCTCGGCGTCCGCGACCTCGGCCTGCCAGATCCAGGTCGTCGAGCCCCGGTGCCGAGCACGCGCGGTTACCTCGATCCGGCCGTCCCTCACGGGGCGCAGGAAGCTGACGGTGATCGACTGCCCCATCGCCGCCTTGCCGTCGGCGTGCACCGCCCGCGCGGTCGCTCGTGAGCAGACGCTCTCGACCAGCGAGGAGAGGACTCCGCCGTGGACGAGGCCGAACGGCTGGCGCAGGTCGTCGCGGACGTCGACCCGAACGCGCGCCTCACCGGGCTCGTCGGAGACCCACTCCGTCTCCAGCAGCTCGTCGAACCGGGAAGGGCCTACTTGCCGCTCGAACTCGTCTCTGCTCGGCGCTGTCTCGGCCATCGGACGCGGACCCTACCCGCCCCGCCGACTCGCGCGGCCGGCACGAGGAGCAGGCGGACGAGGAGCAGGTCTGCGAGCAGCCCGGCGGCGGTGGCGGCGCCGAACTGCTGCAGGAACGACTCGCCGGACAGCGCGAGGGCGCCGGCGAGCAGGGCGCCGGTCAGCTCGGTTGCCGCGGTGGCGGGGAACGATTCCTCGGTCGCGGCTAGGGCCGCGGCGGCCCCGACCGTGGCGAGCGCAGCCACGAAAGCCGCGGTGGAGACCGGCTCGAACCCGACGGCGGCCACGCCCGACGCCGCTGCCGGCGCCGGGATCGCGGTCAGCGCCGCGCCGGCGCCGGCCCGGCGGCCGACGAGCAGGCCGGCCATGACCACCGCCGCCACCGCTGCTCCGATAGCCACGAGGATGCGCTCCGGCTCGGGCGTCCCCGCCACCAGCGCCGCGGTGTCGAGCCCGCTCACCGGGAGCGTGATCAACGCCAGCGTCGCGAGCGCGAGTCCGGCCACCAGCAGGGCGATCGGCGGTTGCCAGGCGAGCAGGCCCGCGACGCGGGCCTGCACCCGGGTCAGCGCCGCCCCCGGCTCGCCGTCCCATCGCCGGGCGGCGGCCGGAGCGGCGAGCGCCACCGACGGCAGGGCCAGGAGCGCCGCGAGGGCGCCGCCGAGCGCAAACGATTCCAGGTGCGGGACCCCGGTCAACGCCGGCGCCGCGAGCACCCCTGCGGCCGCAACCGCCGGCGCCGCCGGAGGTCCTTCGCTCTCCAGCCCGGGGTCGGCGGCGAAGCGGTGGACCGCACACAGCCCGCCGCAGGCCGCGCCCGCCAGGGCCAGCGCCGAGAGGTCGGCGAACAGCGAGGCCGCCAGGCAGAGGGCTCCCGCGCCGAACGCCGTCGCCCCGGCTGCGATCAGACCCGCGAGCGCCCGGCCGGGACCGAGGACCCAGGCGCCGAGCAGCGCCACCAGCGGCGCGGCGACGAGCAGCAGGAGGAGATCGGACAGGGTCGCATCGCGCGCGTTCTCGAGCTCGACCGCCGGGCCACGGTAGGTGATCTTCAGGTTCCCGGGGTCGATCCCGGCACGGAGCCGGTCAACCGCGGCTCCGGCCGAGCCCTCACCGTTCAGGCGGATTAGCACCGTCGCTCGCCGCGAGCCCGGCGGGCCGGGCACCGGGCGAGCCTCCTCCACCGCCGGGTCGGCCTCGAGGCCGGCCGTGATGACGTCCAGCGACACGCGAAACGGCCCGGACTCCACGGGCATGGGACCCGTCACCCGCGCGGTCAGAGTCCGCGCCGCCTCGCCCTCGCCGAGCCCGAGCCGGTCCTGGCCGATCGCGAGCAGCGCGGCGCAGGCGATCGCGGCCAGCGCCAGGCCCGCCAGGGCACGGTCGGCATGCCGAGCGGCCGATCGGCGGATCCGGACTGCCACGGGCAGGAACCTAACCGCGGGCGCGGACCCCCCGCGCAGGTGGTGGGCACCGCGTAGGCTTCCGCGCGTGGCCCTGACCGACGATCAGAGGGCGATGCTCCAGCTGCTGCTGGAGCGTGACCAGAGCTACGAGGACATCGCCTCCCTGCTGGGGCTGGGGGTCGACGACGTGCGGGCGCGGGCTCGGGCGGCGCTCACCGAGATGGGCGGCCGCGATCCCGACGCCGAGGTCGGCCTGACCGACTACCTCCTCGGCCAGAGCGACCCGATCGGGCGGGCCGACGCGGCCCGCCACCTCGCCGAGAATGCCGACGCCCGCGACCTCGCGGGGAAGCTGATCGGACAGCTTCGCCTGCTCGCGCCGTCCGCCGACCTGCCGGATCTGCCGGGCGAGCGGGCCGGACGGCGAAGCCGGGCATCGGAGCCCGCGGCTGCGCCGGCCGGCGCACCGCGTCGCACGTCGGCCTCGCGCAACCCGCTGGACGGCCTGAAGCGGCTCGACGGCCGGCAGCGCCGGATCCTCGCCGCGCTGGTCGGCGGCGGCCTGGTCGTCCTTGCGATCGTCCTGATCGCGGCCGGCGTGTTCGGCGGCGACGGGGACGACGGCGGGGCCACGACCGACGAGACGACCGCCTCGAACGGCGGCACGACCGGGGCGACCGGGTCCACCGGGGTGGCCGGTACGCAGCCGAATGCGACGTTCGCGGTCCTCGAGCCGCAGAACGGCACCGACGCCACCGGCGGGGCCGAGTTCGGCCAGCTCCGGAACAAGCCGTACCTGCAGATCAACGCCAGCGGCCTCGCGCCGTCGCCGAAGGGCGACAACTACGTGATCTGGCTCTACGGGTCCGATGACAACGCCTTCCCGCTCTCGTTCGAGAAGGTCGGCGACGAGGGCACGTTGCGCGGACTCGCGCCGATCCCGGCGCAGGTGCTGGCGGTGCTCTCGCAGGGACGCTTCAACTCGATCGACATCTCGCTGACCGATGTAGCCGAGCTGCAGCAGGCCCTTAAGAGGGCGCAGCGCCAGCAGGCGCCGCCGCCCTATGTGGGAGAGAGCGTCCTGCGCGGCCGGATCCAGGGCCCAGGCGTGCCGACCAGCGGCTCGGGCGGAGGCGGAGGTGGTGGCTCCGGCGGTTAGGCCGCGGCCGGCCCGAGTCCGCCGCAACCCATCTCGGCGACTGGGCAGTTTTTCCCTGCATGGCGAGGAAAAATTCGTCCGCTCAGGGCAGGAGCTTGCCTGGGTTCATGATCCCGGCGGGGTCGAGGCGGTCCTTGACCGCCTGCAGGGCGCCGAGGCCGAGGGGGCCGACCTCGGACTCCATGTAGGGCAGGTGGTCGCGGCCGATCGCGTGGTGGTGGGTGATCGTGCCGCCGGCGCCGACGATCGCCTCCGACGCCGCCCCCTTGACCGCGGCCCATTGGCCCAGCTCGTCGCCGGGCCGCCGGCGGGCGATGAAGGTGAAATACAGGGAGGCGCCGTCGGGGTAGGCATGCGAGAGGTGGCAGAAGACGAGCCCGGGCGTGCCCTGGCGGTCAAGAGCGCCGCGAATCGCATCCCGAACACCCTCGTAGAGGCGGCGCAGGCCCGACCACGTGTGGGACGTCTCCAGCGTCTCGACCATCGCCCCCTGGTCGAGAAGCGCGTCGCGCAGATAGGGGCCGTGGTAGCGGCCGCTGGCCCACGACCTGCCCGCGGCGCGGCCGACGTAGGCGGCGCCGCCGGCTCTGAGCTTGCGCACCGCCAGGGCGCGGCGGCGGGCCGCTGCCTCGCGGTCGTCCTCGACGCCGATGATCACGACGCAGCCGTCCCGCTTGCCCCGTAGCCCGAGGTAGGAGTCGAACAGCCGCCCCGCGGTCCCGCCGGGCCCCGAAAGCGCCATCGAGACCCGCGTCTCCTCCTCGTCGGAGACCCGGACGACGTCCGGCAGCGTCCCCTCCTGCGCCATCGCCCTGACGATCTCGGCGCCGGCCTCGAAGCTGTCGGCGAACCAGCCCTCGTAGCGGCGCGCGGCGGGCGCGGGCCGCACCCGCACCGTGACGTCGGGGATCACTCCGAGCACCCCCTCGGATCCGACCACCACTTCGCGCAGGGCAGGACCGGCCGCCGTATGCGGTGACTCCCCGGTCTCCAGCGCGCCGGCCGGCGAGAGCAGGCGCGCCGAGGTGACCAGCGCGTCGAATCGCCCGTATCCACTCGACGCCTGGCCGGCCGACCGCGTTGCCGCGAAGCCGCCGATCGTCGCGTACTCGAACGACTGCGGGAAGTGGCCGAGGGTCAGGCCGTGCGCCCCCAGCTCCGCCTCGGCCTCGGGCCCGCGCAGCCCGGCGCCGAGCCGGGCAGTCAGCGAGCGCCGGTCAACCTCGACTTCCCGCAACCGCGAGAGGTCCAGGGTGACCACCCTGCCGTGTTCGCCCGCCAGGGGCTCGACACCGCCGACGACGCTGGAGCCACCGCCGAACGGGACCACGGCGATCCTCTCGGCCGAGCAGATCTCCAGCACCCGCTCGACCTGCCCGGGCCTCGCCGGGAGGATCACCGCGTCCGGCGCCCGCTCCAGACCGCCACGCCGCAGACGCGCGAGATCCGCGTAGCCCCGGCCGACCGCGTGCCGGACCCGGTCCTCGTGACCGGTCAGCACCCACTCGGCGCCGACCGCCTCCGTCAGCGACGGCGGCAGCCGCCGCGGCTCCGGCAGGCGCACCTCTTCGGCCGCCGCCGGGCGTGTCCAGGGCTCGGCGTCACCGATCGCCTCGCGCAGGACCGCCAGCGACTCCTCGGGAACCCGCGGCTCCTCGTCCGGGTCTCCCCACCCCCACCACTTCGTGTCCCGGCGCGGCCCCCCGCTCACGAGCCCGCCTCGGGGACGAGCGCCCGCTCGAGCCCCGCCAAAGCCTCGTCGAGCATGGTCCGGGTCGCCCCCCGCATCATCGGCGCTCCCAGCCGTGAGAGCCCGCGCAGGGTCTGCCGCGAGGTCAAGGTGACCTCGGTGCCGCCGTCGGCCGATCGCAGCCCGATCTCGACCTGGGCGCTCTGGAGGTGGCGCTCGAAGGGGGTGCCGGGGAGGTCCTGCTGCCAGACGTAGCGCTCGCCCTCGGCGGCGCTGACGCAGGTGTAGTCGGCCCTCACGCCCCGCCCGGAAGCCGCCTCCAAAACCTTCGTCCAGCGGGTGCGGCGCCCACCCTCCTTGCGGTCGACGTTCTCGACCCTCGTCGTGCGCGGCCACCAGCGGGGCAGGCCGTAGGGGTCGGAGATCAGGTCCCAGACCTCGCTCGGCGGAGCGCCGATCGTCCGGCTGCGGCTGACGCGCGGCACGCCGGCGCTACTGGCCGGCGACGCGGCGCAGGTCGCGCACGAGCAGAAGGTGCTTGAGGTGGCTCACCGTCGCGGCGAGGTTCTCGAGGCTCTCCAGTGCCTCCTTGCGCCGCTGGGGGTTGCGCGACCGCAGTGAGGGGCCGAGCAGCGCCTCCAGGAGGTTTGCCTCGCGGTCCGCCGAGGATCGGAAGACGCGCAGGTTGCGGGCGGCGACGCCGAACCGCGACAGCTCGTTCGCGGACCGGACGATCTCGCGGTCGGTCTCGTCGTAGACGACGCGGCCTTCGCGACGTTCGGGCTGGATCACGCCGAAGTCCTCGAGCGCCTTGATCAGCTCCTCCCGCGCCCCGGTCTCCTCGACGACCTCGTCCATCGTCAGGTAGGCGGTCGAGGTGTTGACCAGGATCGCCCGGCGGACGGCCCCGCCGCTCGGCTTGCCGCCGGTGCCCAGCTCGATCTCGCGCCCGGCGGCCAGCTCCTGGCGGATCACCCGCAGCGGCAGGAACTCGTCGCGCTGGAGCCGCAGGATCGTGCGAAGCCGCTCCACGTCGGATTGGCTGTAGAGGCGATAGCCGCCCGGCGTCCGGCGCGGGGTCAGCAGCTTCTGGTCCTCGAGGTAGCGGATCTTCGAGATCGAAATGTCGTCGAACTCGCTCTGGAGGATCTTGCAGACGGCGCCGATCGTCAGCGCCTTGCGCGGCCGGCTCGCCGACCCGCGCGCCCGGGCGGCGCGATCCAGGCCCTCCGCAGCAGTCGTCGCCTCGGCCATCTCAGCGCTCCAGGTAGCTCAGCTTGTACTTGCCGACCTGGATCTCGTCCCCGTCCTCGAGGCGGTGGGACTCGATCCGGCGCCGGTTGACGTAGGTGCCGTTGAGCGACCCGAGGTCGTCGATGTAGAGGCCGTCGCGCCGGCGGACCAGGAGCGCGTGGTTTCGCGACACCGTGACGTCGTCGAGGAAGACGCCGGCGTCCGGGCTGCGCCCGATGCTGACCCGGTCCTCGCCGATCGTGAAGCTCTCCCCCGCCCGCCCCCCGCCGGAGCGGATGACCAGCGCCGCGCCGGCCTCCTCGACCACCTCGTCGATGTCGACCGGCTGCATCTCGCCGGTCTCGTCGACCCGGTAGGTCATCGTCGTGGGATCGTCCCCGCCTTCGGGCCGGCTCAGGTAGGCGCCGCACTTCTGGCAGTAGTTCGCGCCCTCCGGGTTGACGAACCCGCACTCGGGACAGTGGACGGCCATGGGCTCGGGGTCAGCCGGCCTCGCCCTCGGGCGAGGACCGTGTCTTGCCCGCCAGGATCTCGGTTAGCTGGCGCACGTCGTCGCCCGAGATCAGCGAGTCCCCGCGCTCGCGCTTCTGGCGCAGCCGGTTGACCAGCTCGGCGCGGAGGATGTCGATCTTGCCGTGCAGGACCCGCCGGCGGTAGGAGATGTCGTTCTCCTCCGCGGTGAGCGTTTCGATCAGGTCCTTCAGCTCCTTGTCGCTGAGCGACCCCAGATCGGGAAAGGTGTCCTCCATCTCGCTCCTAGTCGGTCCTGGGACAGTGAGCGCCGATTATAGGTTCTTCGCGTCAAGGGTCAACTAGAGGTTGAACCTTCAGCGCGAATGGTCGGCGGCTTGCATGGCCGCCGCCCGGCGCGTCGCCGCGAGGCCGGCCCGGGCGTAGAGGAAGGTCGCGACGGTCGACAGCGCCAGGCCGACGATCAGGAGAGCGACCGGGACCCAGCCGGCGAAGACCATGGCGAAGAAGATCGAGGCCATGATCGGCAGGACGGCGGCCCGGCCCAGCCAGTTCACCTCGATATCGACGCCGTGGCGGAGGCCGTACTGGGCGAGGACGAGGGTGATGACCTCTCGCACCGCGACCAGGGCAAGCGCCCAGCGCGGCAGGAGCTCGAAGTGCCAGCACACCGCGGCGCCGGAGAGGATGGTCAGGCGGTCGACCACCGGGTCGAGCAACGCCCCCATCCGGCTGTACTGCCCCGTGACCCGGGCGAGGAAGCCGTCGACGTAGTCGCCGGCGGAGATCAGCCAGTAGAGGACCGCGGCCGCGGCGTCGCGCCCGTCGCCGGACTCGAAGGCGAGCCAGAGGAAGACCGGCAGCGCCGCAAGCCGGACGTAGCCGACCATGTTCGGGACCGTGAACGGGCGCAGCGGCTCGCCCTTGCGGGTCTGCGCCGGCGTCGGCGCCGTCCGGTCGAGCCCGAAGAGGCGGCGCCGGCGGCCGGTGCCGAACGGCGCCGGGCGGTGCTCGCCCCCGGCCGGCGGCCTCTCGGTCGGCACCACGATGGCTAGTCCAGTCCTTCCAGGATCCGCCGCGCC
>Ga0126309_10000003_pt1 | contig 77725 bp, 72 predicted proteins | sample Plot56_FD_92541 | JGI IMG/M metagenome (GOLD analysis project Ga0126309, IMG submission 92541) | Serpentine soil microbial communities from UC McLaughlin Reserve, CA, USA - Plot56 | ecosystem: Environmental > Terrestrial > Soil > Grasslands | place: USA: UC McLaughlin Reserve, Lake County...
CGGACGCGGGATCTTGCTCGGCTCGGACACGCAGGACGACCTCCAGGGCTCAGATTTTAGAGTCTACAATGGCCGCGTGGCGAAGAGTGCGGTCGTGGTCCAGCCCCTGACGTTCCCGCAGCTCGCGGAAGGCTGGAATCCGGCCGACAAGACCTCCTCCGGGCGCCTCGCCGCCATCGACATCGGCTCGAACTCGATCCACATGATCGTCGTCGCGCCCGAGCCCCAGGGCAGCTACCGCGTCCTCGGCCGCGAGCGCGACATGGTGCGCCTGGGCAAGACCGGCTTCCGCGGCGCCCTGTCCGAAGCCGCCATCCGCGACGGGCTGGAGGCGCTGTTCAAGATGACCACCCTCGCCCGGCTCAAAGGGGCCGAACGGGTGGTCGCCGTAGCCACCAGCGCGGTGCGCGAGGCGAGCAACGGCCCGGACTTCCTCGCCCGGGTGAAGGCCCAGACCGGCATCGACGTCCAGCTCCTCACCGGTGCGGAGGAAGGGCGGCTCATCTATCGCGCCGTGCGCGAGGCCGTGGACCTGGGACCGGGGCGCGCGGTGATCGTCGACGTGGGCGGCGGCAGCACGGAATGGATCGGCACGCGGGCCGGCGCGGACGAGCTGGTGGTGAGCCTGCCGCTGGGGTCGCTCCGCTGCGCGGCGGAGCTCGCCGAGGACCCGCCGGCCGCCGCCGCGGTCGAGCGGCTGCGGCGCCGCATCCAGAAGGCCCTGCGCGCCTCGGTCCCGGCCGGCTCCGTCGAGCGCATGATCGCCACCTCCGGTACGGCGGTCTGTTGCGCCGACCTCGTCGACTATTGGGCCGGCCGCGGCCCCGCGGAGGTGGCCAGCGGGCTGCGCGAGGTCCGGCTCAAGGATCTGGCCCAGATCGTCGACCGCCTGCGCGCGATGCGGCGGGCCGCCATCGCCGCCCTCCCGCCGGTGGGAGGCCCCCGCTCCGACAGTCTGCTCGCCGGCGTTCTCCTCCTCCAGGAGCTCACCGCGCATGCCGGCGTCGACCGCATCCAGGTCAGCGACCGGGCGCTGCGCGAAGGGCTCGTCCTGGAAGCCCTGGGGCAACCGATCCCGCCGATCGATCAGCCGGAGGACCTACGCCGCCGCCAAGTGCTTCAGCTCGCGGAGCGGACCGAAGGGGTCTGGCGCCACGGCCAGCAGACCGCCCGCCTTGCCCTGCGCCTGTTCGACGTCATGAACTCGATCCATGGGCTGGGCGAGCGCGAGCGCGAGTGGCTGGAGTATGCGGCGGTCCTCCATGACATCGGCTACGCCATCCAGTACCGCAACCACCACAAGCACGCCTATTACCTGATCACCAATGCCAACCTGGACGCCTTCGACCGGCGGGAGATCGAGATCATCGCCCACGTGGCCCGCTACCACCGCGGATCCACCCCGAAGGTACGCCGCCATCCGACGCTCGCGGCTCTGGAGCCCTGGCAGCGCCGGGCCATCCGCCAGCTCACGGCCCTGCTCCGCCTGGCCGATGCGCTCGACCGCACCCACGCCTCCCGGGTCGACGAGATCTACTGTGCCATCCGTCGCAAGCGGGTGACTCTGGAGGTGCTCTCGCGGTATGACGTGGAGCTCGAGCTGGAGGCCGCCCGTGAGCGCGGCCACTACCTCCAGAAGGTCTTCGGCTGCCGCTTGCGCCTGCGGCAAGGATTGGAGGTCGCGCAGGAATAACACACGCCGCTCTTGCTCCTTTGTAAGAAGCACCGATTTGGTCGGCCCCTTGAAATTTTTTCTCCGTCGGCCGTAAATCCCTCCGTCACAGAGAGTTAACAGGCATATCACCGGGAGTTCACAAGGGAGGCTGTGGAAAACCTCCACACTGCTGGCACGGCATCTTTGACCAAACGGGTACTCGGAAGTGTAAGTCTCGTGAAATCAGAAGGTTAACCGGTTTGCACAAAACGTTGTTCAAAGCGTGGAAACCCGCCTGGAATGCCGCTCCGGCGAGGTTTAAGGAGAGTTTTCCACAGGGTTTTCCGCATTGCCTGTGGAAACGGGCGTGCTACTCTCGGATGCCAAGATGACACACGAACGGATCCTCCTGATCGAAGACGAGCCGGATATTGCCGAGGTGTTACAGTACAACCTCGAAAAGGAAGGCTTTCATGTGGAGACGGCGCGACGGGGCGACACCGGACTGGACTCTATCCGCCGGGACGCGCCGGATCTGATCCTCCTGGACCTGATGCTGCCGGGCATCGACGGGCTCGAGCTGACCCGCCTGTTGAAACGCGACACCTCCACCGCGCGGCTGCCGATCGTCATGCTCACGGCACGCGGGGAAGAGGTGGACCGCATCGTGGGGCTGGAGCTCGGGGCGGACGATTACATCAGCAAGCCGTTCAGCCCGCGCGAGGTGGTGTTGCGGGTCAAGGCGGTGCTGCGCCGCATCCAGCACGAAGAGAGCGCCAAGGAGCGCATCGAGATGGGCGGGATCGAGCTCGACATCGCCGGGCACCAGCTCCGGGTGCGCGGCAAGGAAGTGCCCCTGACCGCCACGGAGTTCCGCCTGTTGCGCCTTCTCATGGAGCGCTGCGGCCGGGTGCAGACCCGCGGCCAGCTCCTCTCCGACGTCTGGGGCTACGCGGAAGACATCGACAGCCGCACCGTGGACACCCACATCCGGCGCCTGCGGCGGAAGCTCGTCTCCGAAGCCGATCGGATCGAGACCGTCATCGGCGTCGGCTACCGCCTCAGACCTTAGCTTCCGTGCTCGGCCTCCCTCCCAAGCTGCGCCTCGCGCCCCTCTGGCCCGCCCTGGCGGCGGTCCTGACGGCCACGGCGTTCCTCTGGGTGCTTCTGCCGAGCGTTCTGAAGCGCAACGCCGAGGTCCAGCTCCTCGACACCTTGCGCTTCCTCACCCCGGTGGTCGCCGAGGCCCGCGAGGTCCCAAACCGGGACCTGCAGCGCTGGGTGCGGTCGATCACCGCGAATGGAGGACAGCGGATCACGGTCGTGGAGAGCGACGGCCGGGTGATTGCCGACAGCTCGCGCACCACCGACCAGCTCGCGGTGATGGAAAACCACGCGGAGCGGCCGGAGATCCGCAGCGCCCTCGCGACCGGCGAAGGGGCTTCGGTCCGCCGCAGCGACACGACCGGCCAGCTCTACGTCTACGCCGCCCGTTCGGTGACCGACGCCCACGGCCGGCTGTTCGTGGTGCGCCTGGCCGAGCCGCTCTCGCACATCAAGGCCCTCCGCGGGCAGATCGCGGCCTCGATGCTGCTGGCGGCGCTGGCGGGCGGGGTCTCCATCCTGATCATCTCCCTGTGGATCGACCGCCACGTCTTCCGCCCCTTCTACCGCCTCGTCGAGGGAGCGTCGGCCCTGGCGAGCGGGCGCGCGCGGCGGGTGGAGGTCCCGGAGGAGGAGGAGCTGGCGGCTCTCGCGCTGGCCTTGAACCGGCTCGCCGAGACCGCCGAGGCCCAGTTCGCCGCGGTGCGCGGCGAGCGCGACCAGCTCAAGGCGATTCTCGCCAGCATGTCGGAGGGGGTCCTGGTGGTCGGCGCGGACGGCCGCGCCCTGCTGGCCAATCCGGCGTTCTGCAAGCTGTTCGACGTGAGCGGCGAGGTGGCCGGCCAGACGGTCCTCGAGCTGCTCCGCCAGCCGGAGCTGGCCCGCATCGTGGACGACACGCTCCACCTCGGCCAGCCGCAGACCGGGCAGATCGAGCTGCAATCTCCCGAGCGCCGCACCCTCCTGCTGGCCAGCGCGGCATTGGCCGGCGGCGAGCGCGGGGCGGTCGTGGTCGCCCGCGACACCACGGAGCTGACCCGCGTGGCCGACATGCGCCGGGACTTCGTGGGCAACGTGTCGCACGAGCTCAGGACGCCGCTCGCCGCCATCCGCGGCTTTGCCGAGACGCTGCGCGACGGCGCCCTGGACGAGCCGCCCGTGGCGCGCCGCTTCACCGAGCGCATCCTGGAGCAGTGCCGCCGCCTCCAGGCCCTCCTCGACGACCTGCTGACGCTGTCGCGGCTGGAGACGGTCGCCCTGCGCGAGCGCGAGCCGGTGGAGCTCGACGACGTGGTGCGGCACGCGGTCGACACCCTGACCCCTCTGGCCCGCGAGAAGCGCGTCGGGCTGGACGTCGTAGCCACCGAGATCCCCGCGGTGCTCGGCGAGGCGGACGCGATCGAGCGGCTGGTCTTGAACCTGCTGGAAAACGCCATCAAGTACAACCGGCCCGAAGGGAAGGTGACGGTCCTCCTCTCCTCCATCGGCCCGGACATTCTCCTGGAGGTGAGCGACACCGGCATCGGCATCCCGCCGGAGTCGCTCCCCCGGATCTTCGAGCGCTTCTATCGGGTGGACAAGGGACGCGCCCGGGAGGAAGGGGGGACCGGCCTCGGCCTCGCCATCGTCAAGCACGTGGCGCAGGCCCACGGCGGGCAGGTTGAGGTGGAGAGCCGGCCCGGCCGCGGCACCACCTTCCGCGTCCGCCTGCCGGTCGCGCCCCAGTCCGCGCTACGGAAGCGGCGCCTCTCCTGAATCGCTCGGCCGCACCGGGATCCCTTTGGCCCGCCGACGGTCGTAGCGCCAGCTCAGCACCGCCGGCAGCAACGTGATCGCCACCAGCGAGGTCGACAGCGCGCCGAGGATCGCCACCTTGCCGGTGGTCTGCAGACCGGGATAGTGGGAAAAGGTGATCGAGCCGAATCCCACGATGGTGGACAGCGCCGCCGCCACCACCGCCTTGCCCGTCTCCAGCATCCCCCGCTCGAATGCCTCCTGCGGCAGGTCCCGCACCTCCCGGAAGCGGTGCAGCACGTGGACTCCGTAATCCACTCCGATGCCGATGATCATGGTGGTCACAAAGATGTTGATGAAGTTCATCGGCGTATCGAGCGCCACCATGCCACCCACCATCCAGAGGATACCGATGGTCAGCGGCGCCAAGGCCATAAAGGTCAGCCGCAGGTTGCGGAAGTCGATCCAGAGCAGGACCGCCACCAGGAAGAACCCGAGGATGCCGGCGATCCAGGCGTCATGCAGCACCAGCGCGCGGACCCGCTCATTGACCACGTTCGTCCCCGCCAGCGCCGCCTGCGGCCCGAGCTCCTGCGTCAGGCGCACGGCGTCGGGGGGCGCCGAGCGCCGCCAGCGGTTGTCCGGCGGATAGAGATAAACCACGGCTTTCCAGCCGTGGGTGGTCTTGCGCAGGTAGCGGTCCAGCAGGAGGCGCATCTGCTCGTTCCCCTGGAAATCCTGATATCCGATCGGCCCCTTCAGGCTCACGGCCTCCGCCAGGAGATCGAGGCCCGGGACGAACGCTTCGGGGCGCAACCCTTCCTCGGTGGCGGCCTGGTTGAAAGTGGAGCGGATGCGCTCCAGGTCGAGCGCGCCGGTGCGCTGGCGGTCGAGCCAGGCGAGCGCCTCGCGCTGCTGCGACGGCGGCGGAATCAGCGACGTCACGCCGCTGAACCCGAAGAGCGTGCCGGTCTCGACCAGGCGGTGCGCTCCGTCCGCGCCGCGTCCGGCCAGATCGATGACCTCCTCGGGCGCCTTGCCGGTCACCACCAGCATCATCGAGTCGAATCCCGAGCCAAACTTCTTCCCCACCTCCTCGGCCACGTCGATCCCCCGGTTCCCCTTCGGCCGCATCGTCTTCATGCTCTCGTCGAACTCGACGCGGAACGCCAGCGCGAGAGCAGCCAGGGTGATCACGACGCCCACGAGGAGCGCCGGCCGCCGGTGATGCATGCACACCCGCATGAGCCCGTTGGACCCGAAGCTGTGGATGTAGAGGTTGGGCTCCGTCTTTCGCCGCTGGTGGCGGTCCTCGCTCCAGGCGAGCAATGCCGGCAGCAGGAAGAACACGGCCAAGGCGCAGAAGAGGATGCCCGTGCCGGTGAGAATCCCCATCTGCCGCAGGCCGGTGAAATCGGTGAAGGTGAAGGCCCAGAACGTCGCCGTCGTGGTGATCGCCCCGACCATCACGGCGCGCCCCGAGGAGCCGGTCATCGACATCAGGGCCGATTCCATGCTTTCCCCCCGCCGCCGCTCCTCGACATACCGCCCATAGGAGACGATCGAGAAGTCGATTCCCAGGCCGACGAGCAGGGCGGCGACCACGCTGGTCGCCGAGCTCAGGGAACCGACGGTCAGCTTGGCGAAGCCGAAGGTGATGATCAGGCCGCTCAGCAACGGCAGGAACGAATAGGCCAGGGCGGCGGGCCGCCGGAACGCCACCAGGATGAGGACCAGCACGCCCAGAACCGACGTGACGATGTTGACCAGCATGTCGTTGCGGATCAGCGAGGCGTCGCCCACCGCCGTGTGATACGCGCCGCCCACCACCACCTCGGGCTTCTGGCCCGCCTGGGATCCGGCGATCTCGCCCCACCCGGCGACGCTCTGGTCGATGATCTGGTCGACCGAGTCCGCCAGGCGCTGGTTGAACTTGATGTCCTGCGGCGGTTTCACCGGCTCGGCCAGGATCAACAGCATGCGGTGGTCGTTCGACAGATAATAGCCGCTGGTCCAGTCGACTTTGAGCGTGCCCCGCGAGCTCTGCACGCGCCCGAGGAAGATGTCGGACAGGCCGAGCGGGTCGGCGAGGAGGAGCTGCTTGGCGGCCATGCCCTGGATGGTTCCGGCCTGGCGCCGCAGCTCGCGGACCCGCTCGCGGATTCCCTCGTCGGTCAGCCGCTCCTCGAGCTGCCGCCGGCCGGCCGCGTCGAGAAAAAGGACCGATTTGGGAAAGAACGTCTGCATCAGCTCCTCGGGGTTGCCGAAGCGGTGCTGCACGCTCTTCAGCTCGGGCAGGCGCGCCAGCCGCGCCGCGAGCTGGTCGGCCAGGGTCTCGTACGGATCGACGACCGCGCCTTTGGGGATACGGATGGCCACCAGCAGGTAGGTGTTGCTGCCGAAGTCCTCCAGCGTCTCGACGTAGGCGCGCACCGCCGGATCTTTCCGCGGGAGCAGGCTCAGCATGTCGTTGTTGAACGTGAGCCGCACCGTGAGGAGAAGCGACAGGCCGACCAGGACGGCGAATACGACAAACACCGTACGGTAGCGGTGTCGCGCGAAGAGCGCGAGCCGCTGCAGGAAGGATCTTTCCATCAATTCCTCGGGGAAGGAGCGGAGCTCGTGGGGGGCGTGGCCGTGGTGGACGTGGGGATCTGGGCCGACGACAGCGACTCCGGGACCTCACCGCGCAGGATGAGCCGGCCGAATCGCACGAAGTACTCGATCCCGGAGTACACGGTGATCAGCATGGCCGCCCAGAGCGACAGCGGGGCGAGATGCCCGAACTCCTTCTCCAGCTGGTTGTGGATGATCAGCAGCGCGATCGAGATGATCTGGACGACGGTCTTGATCTTGCCGGAGAAACCCGCGGGAATCACCAGGTTCTCGGCGGCGGCGAAGCTGCGCAAGGACCCGACGGCGAACTCGCGGGCGATGATCACCACGACGAGCCACGACGGCACGACGTGAGGATTCATCTCGACCAGGGAAATGTAGGCGGCGGAGACCAGGATCTTGTCCGCCGCCGGATCGAGCAGGGTGCCGAGCCGGGTCACCTGCTTGCGGCGCCGGGCCAGGTAGCCGTCGAAGAAGTCCATGACGGCCGCGATCAGAAAGAGCGCGAGCCCCCACCACTCCTTGCCCTCGAACTTGGTGAGGAGGACCACCACCAGGGGAGGGACCAGGAGGATCCGGAAGATCGACAGAAGGTTCGGCAGGTTCAGCATGGGCCGGGCACACGTCTACGCACGGCGCATTGTATGCCACCCATGCCGCGGGACGGCAGGACGGCTATTCGAGCGCGGTCGTGATGACGAGCTGGTTTTCGCTGTTGCGGATGAGTCGGGTCTTGCGCTTGATGACCGGCGACGCCATCGCCGTGGCCAAGGGTGCCCGCGCGGCGGCCGGGCCGGCGGTGGTGACGCGCGGCGCCATGGCCGCTGTGCCCTGATAGAGAGCGAGGACCCGGCGCACGTACTCGCGCGTCTCGCGGTACGGCGGGATTCCGCGGTGGCGCTCCACCGCGCCGGGGCCGGCGTTGTAGGCGGCCACGGCCCATTCGAGGCGGCCCTGGAAGCGGTCGAGGAGCTGGCGCAGGTAGGCCGTCCCGCCGCGCACGTTCTCCTCCGCATCCCAGGGATCGCGCACGCGCAGCAGGCTCGCCGTCGTCGGCATGAGCTGCATCAGGCCCATGGCCCCCTTGTTCGAGAGGGCGCGCCGGTTGTAGCCCGATTCGGCCTGGATCAGCGCCCGGACGAGCTTGGGATCGAGGTTCTGCGCCAGGCTGTGGCGCTCGATCAAGGGGACGAGCTGCTCGTCGGGGATCGGCGAGAGCTGGTTCGCATACCGCCGGGCATGCTGGGCCGGTGTCTCGTTGAAGATGATCTTGCGGCCGTCCGGACCCGTCGCAATCTTCACGTCGGCTCCCGCGAGAGAGACGAAGAGAAGAAGCGACGCCACGACGGCGCAACCCCCCGACCTGAGGCTTGCCATGATACAGGACCCCCGAATCTGTTCGCCGCGATCCTGGATGAACGGCTCTGCTGTGTGCTGCGTAAGCGGCTGGTGGTATCTTAACTCAGGAAGAGAGGGAAATGGCAATAGGGGTTCTGCCAGGGCCGCCCGGCCCGAGGGCCGAACCAAGCCGCCCGAGGGCAGATCGAAGCCGCCCATGGGCCAGAGAGATCGGCCCGAGGGCCCACCAGAGCGGCCCTTGGGCCGATCACATCCGCCCGTGGGCCAGATCCAGCCGCCCAAGGGCCAGGCAGATCCGCCCGAGGGCCGGGACAACCCGCCCGTGGGCCACGCCGGGCCGCCCGAGGGCCGGGCAGATCCGCCCAGGGGCCAGATCGGACCGCCCGTGGGCCGGATCGAGCCGCCCAGGGGCCAGAGAGACCCGCCCACGGGCCGGGGCATCTACCGCGCGAGCTGCTCCCGCACCGCCTCCTGCACGGCGGCCAGGGCGGCGGGCAGCTTCTCCGGCTCCTTGCCGCCGGCCTGGGCGAAATCGGGCCCGCCGCGCGGTGTGGCAAATATGTGGCACAATAACTCGATGCCTGCCAAGCCCCCCTTTAGTGTGTACGACGAGCTCGGAAACAAGGTCAAGAAGATGTGGCTGTTCTCTTCTCTAGAAGGGGATCTCGTCCAGAAGCCCGCCAGCGCGCCGCAGGTGGATGTCTACAGGGAGGCCGACCATCTGGTCGTCAAGGCCGTGCTGCCTGGAGTGCGGAGAGAGGACATCCAACTCACGCTGGAGGAGGGAGAGCTTCGCTTGCAGTGGGAGCTCCGGGAGGAGCCCGGCAGGTCTCCCGGCTCATCTTCGAAGCAGACAGCGTTCTTATACCGGCGCTTGCCGCTCGATTTCAAAGCTGATCCGGAAAAGATCGTGGCGAATCTCATCAGCGGCGTCCTGGAAGTGAGGATCCCTTTTCCTGCGCAGGGGAAACCCTCTCCCCTCGACGCCGGTCGGCTCCTTGCGGAACTGCAGGCCCGGATCGGCGGCCGGCTCGCCGCACTCGCAAGCTTCGAAATGGCCGGAATCCGCCAACTGGTCGGAATCTTCGACGAGTGTCTGGCAACGGTCAATGAGATCGCCGGGCTCTCTGGGGAGATCGGAACGTTGGTGCGCCATACGGCCTTGCAGGCCTGCTTCCCCGCTCTGCGCCTCTTCCACCGGGGCGATTCGGAGTCCGCCCTGCGCTTCCTCCTCCTGGAATGGACCCGGGCGTCGGCGGCCCTGGGCCTGCCCCGCTCGATGACCGAGCTCTCGGAAGAGCCCGAGACCGCGCTTTCCAACCTGCCGCCTGAGGCGGAGCACGAGCTCCTGTCGGCCTTCAACACTGCCGTTTCCGCGCTGCTGCGCGAGACGCAGGGCCAGAGCCGCGGCCGCGGGGCCGTCCGGCACCTCATGACTCATCTCGATCTGAGCTTCGACCAAGCCGGCCGCGCGCTGGGCGTCTCCGGCGAAACGGTTCGCCGCTGGGAGCGGGGGAGCCATGAGATCCCAGCCGAACGCATGGCCGACCTCCTGCGCGCGGAGGCCGCCCTTGACCGCCTGCTGGGAGTGTTCCGGGCAGAGCGGCTCGCCTTCGTCGTTCGGCGGCAGGCGGAGCTCTTCTCCGGGGAGAGCGCGCTCGACTGGATCTTCCGCGGCCGCATCGGCGAGGTGGCGGACCGGTACGAGACGGCGCTCTCCTACCAGGCATGAGCCTCCGGCGTCTGCCTTTCGAGGGCTCCGCCCTCTACCGGGTCATTCGCGCCGGATGGCGCGACCCCCTCGACGCATCGTTCAGCCGCCGGGCGACCGACAACCGCTGGAACACGTCCAACTTCGCCGCGCTCTACTGCTGCGGCAGCCTGTTCGTCGCTCGCGCCGTAACGCGCGACATCCTGCGGCTGGCCGGAGTAGACATCGAAGACCTCCTGCCCGACTGGCGTCCGCGCCTGGTCGAAATCGGATGGCACGGCGACCTGGTGGATGTGGCGACGCCGGAAGGGATCGCGGCGGCCGGATACTCTCCTTCCTATCCGGCGGACTGTTCCAAGGAGGTCACCCGGCGCGACGCGGAGCGCTGGCACCGCGACGGTGAAGAGGGGGTGACCTGCCGCAGCGCCTCCCTTTGGAGGATGGGCTTTGTCGATTGGACGGGGTCCTGGCCGCGGTGGAGCGAAATCACCGTGTTCGTCGAAAGCTGCCGCACCCGCCCCTCGCTGCTCGACCTACGCGCCGACCTCGCCTGACTCACCCCGGAAACGTGAACGGCCCGAGATGTCCTCCGGCGAACGAGGGCATCGGCCGCCACCTCTGGCATTCCTTCGCCCGAGAGCCTAGCGCGCGAGCTGCTCCCGCACCGCCTCCTGCACGGCGGCCAGAGCGGCGGGCAGCTTCTCCGGCTCCTTGCCGCCAGCCTGGGCGAAGTCCGGCCGGCCACCGCCGCCGCCGCCGACCATCGCGGAGAGCTTCTTCACCAGGTCGCCCGCGCGGACCCGGCCGGTCAAGTCTTTGCTGACCGCGGCGACCAGGCTGACGTTGCCGTCGGCCCGCGCGCCGATGACCACGACACCCGAGCCCAGCTTCGAGCGCAAGGTGTCCGCCATGTCGCGCAGCTCGTTGGCCGGCGCGAACGGCACCTCGCGCGCCACCACCCGGATGCCGTCCACCGTCATCTCCTCGTCGGCGGCCTGGGGGGCGCCGGAGACGAGCTGCATGCGCAGGCGCTTCATCTCGTTCTCCAGCTCGTTCTGGCGCTGGCGGAGCTGCTCGGCCTTCTGGAGCTGCTGGTCGAAGTCTCCCGAGCGGATGCCCAGGCGCTGCGTCAGCTCGTCATAGGCCGTGCGCTGCCGCCGGACCTCCTGGAGCGCGTAGTCGCCGGTCACCGCCTCGATGCGCCGCACGCCCGACGCCACGCCGCGCTCGGACTCGACCAGGAAGAGCCCGATCTCGCCCGTGTTGCGCACGTGGCAGCCGCCGCAGAGCTCCAGGCTGAAGCCCGGGATGTTCACCGTCCGCACCCGCTCGCCGTACTTCTCGCCGAACAGCGCCATGGCCCCGGCGGCCACCGCCTCCTGGTAGGACCGCACGATGATCTCGGTCGCCACGGCGCGGCGGACCCACTCGTTGACCAGATCCTCCAGCTCCTCCATCTCCTGGCGGAACAGGCCGCGGTGGTAGGTGTAGTCGAAGCGCAGGCGGTCCGGCGCCACCAGCGAGCCGGCCTGCCGCACGCTCTTGCCCAGCACCTGGCGCAGCGCCGAGTGCACGATGTGGGTGGCCGTGTGGTTGCGCTGCGTGGCCAGCCGCAGCTCGTGGTCCACCCGCAGGTAGACCCGCATGTGCCGCGAGAGCTGCCCCTGCTCCACCTCGACGAAGTGGAAGGTGACCCCCGCATTGTCTTTCTGGGTGTCGACCACGCGGGCGCGGCCGCCGTCCCAGAGGATCTCGCCCGTGTCGCCCACCTGGCCGCCCGACTCGGCATAGAAGACGGTCTGGTCGAGCACGACCACGCCCGCCTGCCCGGTGGTGAGGTTCGAGACGCGCTCGGGAGCGCCGTCTTTCCAGGTCGCCAGGCGCACCACCTCGGCATCGGCGATCTCGGTCCGCTCGTATCCTTCAAAGCGGGTCTCGGCCAGCTCGGCGTGGCCGCGCACCACCTCGCGCAGCGCGGCCATCCGGTTCTGCAGCTCCTGGGTCGCCTTGCGCGCCACGACGCGCTGCTTGCGCAGCATCTCCTCGAAGCCCGCCTCGTCGACCGTGAAGCGCTCCTCCTCGGCGATCTCGCGGATCACCTCGCGCGGCAGGCCGTAGGTATCGTAGAGCCGGAAGGCGATCTCCCCCGGCAGGACCGATACGTCCTCGCCGCGCAGCCGCTCGATCTCCGCCTGCACTTGGCGCGAGCCGTTGGCCACGGTCGAGAAGAACTTCTCCTCCTCGGCCCTGATCGTGGCCACCGACGCCTGGCGCGTCTCCGCCAGCTCCAGGTAAGCCGGGCCCATCACGTCGCCCAGGACCGGGACCAGCTTATGGAAGAACGGCTCCTCGAAACCGATCCGCATGCCGTGCCGCACCGCCCGCCGCAGGATGCGCCGCAGCACATAGCCGCGTCCCTCGTTCCCCGGGATCACGCCGTCGGCCAGCAGGAACGTGACGGCGCGCAGGTGATCGGCGATCACCCGCAGCGACACGTCCTTCTCGGCATCCTGGCCGTAGCGGAGCTTCGCCAGAGTGGCCGCGGCGTCGAGGATCGGCCGGAACAGGTCGGTTTCGTAGTTCGAATCGACCCCTTGGATCACGGCGGCGACCCGCTCCAGGCCCGCCCCGGTGTCGATCGACGGGTTGGGCAGCGGCTTCAGGGTCCCCTTCTCGTCCCGCTCATACTGCATGAAGACGAGGTTCCAGATCTCCAGGTACCGCCCGGACTCGGTCCCCTCGTCCCAGGAGACGGCCGGCTGCTCTGGATGAAGGTCGACAAAGATCTCGCTGCACGGGCCGCAGGGGCCGGTCTCGCCCATGGCCCAGAAGTTGTCCTTCTTGCCGCAGCGGTGCAGGCGCTCGACCGGCAGATCCGTGACCTTCAACCAGAGATCGAACGCCTCGTTGTCCTCCTCGTAGACGGTCGCGGAGAGGCGGTCGACCGGCAGCTTCCAGACCTTGGTGACCAGCTCCCAGGCGAAGCCGATGGCCTCTTCCTTGAAGTAGTCCCCGAAAGAGAAGTTGCCCAGCATCTCGAAGAAGGTGTGATGGCGCAGGCTGGGGCCGACGTTCTCCAGGTCGTTGTGCTTGCCCGAGACGCGGAGGCACTTCTGGACGGAGACGGCGCGCGGAGCCGGCGGCTTCTCCGCACCCAGGAAGTAGTTCTTGAACGGCACCATGCCGGCGTTGGCGAAGAGCAGCGTCGGGTCCCCTTGCGGCACCAGCGGTGCGCTCGGCGACGGCCGGTGGCCGCGCTCGCGGAAGAACTCCAGGAAGCTGCTGCGGATCTCTTTGCTATTCATAAATCTTCGTCCTGGACCTCGTCCAGCCCGTCCAGCTTGGAAACCGCAAAGATAGCACGGCGGGAAAACCCCTTCCGAGCCAGATGGCGGGCCAGGGCCGCCGGGTCGGGTCTGTGGCTGCGCGCCCATTGCGCCGCCGCCTCGCGGGCTGCCTCCAGATCGTCCTCCGGCACCTCGGCGAGAGCCGCCGCCACCGCCTCCTCGGACGCGCCGCGGCGGACCAGCTCGGCTTTGAGGCGAAGACGTCCCTCGGATTTCTGCTCCAGGCGGTGGGTCACGAAGTCGCGGGCCGCGCGGACGTCGTCGAGATACCCCTCGGCCACGAGGCGGTCGAGGGCCGCCTCGGTCTCCTCTTCAGGATAACCGCGCTGCGCCAGCTTGGCTTTCAGCTCGGCGCGAAAGTGAGGGCGGGCCGCCAGCAGGCGGACGGCCCGGTCGTAAGAGGTCAGGTCAGCCACGGCGCAAAATCATCCCGGTCGGAGATGCCGCTTCAGGAGAGGCGCGCTTCACTCCTTGCGGTCACCGCGAGTACCGCCTTCACGAATAACAGAGAGTCTGAGCTGTGAGCCGGCCAGAGAAAATCGGGGCAGCTTGCGATCGACGGGCGCATCTGGAGGACCTTGATCCTCCTCACTCCTTTCTCCATCGGCCTCGTCCGGCTCGTCTTCGATCTCCGCTTCATCGAGTAGATAGCTGATGGAGGGGCGATCGTTCATCGACCAAGCCGCGAGCCGCTCTCCCAGACGGTGGACCGCCTCTTCGACCCGGGCCTCCCGCTCCTTCAAAAAGACGTTGACATTCCTTTGGAGCAGAGCGTCCGCCGCCCGAGGCGAGATGGCGTGAGAGAGGAGAACGGGCGACTCCCGGCCATGGAGGTCAGACATCGCGATGAGTTCCTTGCGTGCAGCGCCGGAACCGGCGAGCAGCATGCGATTCGCCGGGCCGGCGCCGGGCGCCTCACCGTCCGAAAAAATCCGCCGAAACGCGGCAATGCCGTGCTGCTCGACGAGTGCGGACAAATCGATGGGCGTTCCGTCCTTCCGGTCGAGAGGGCGCAGAGATACCATGCCGAGGAGAGCGATCCGGCTGTCCGCCGCCCGGGCCTCGGATCGCAGCGGCAGCACATACGGCCAGCGCTTTTTGGGAACGAGAGAGAGAAGCATCTGAACACACCGCTCCTCGTCCCCCTCTTGGATCCTGGTCAGGCTGTGCCGCAGGAGCGTCCTCTGGTCCTGCGAGCCTGCGCTCAAGAGCAGGCGCCATGTCCAACGCGTGAGCAAGATCAGAGACCGCTCCTTCGGCTCTCGATATACGGCGAAGAACCTTGTCAACACGGTGAGGGGGATCGATCGGGGCAGCAGCCGCAGGTGCGGGATCTCCGCGTGGAGCTTCAGGAAGGACAGCGTACGGCGGACGGCGGGCAGCAAATCCAGAGGCACTCCGGCGAGCACCTGCGCCCGAGCGACGTCCAGTCCTTGGAAGGCCATCAGGCAGGAGATCATCTGGTCTCTTTCGGGCGTTCCCATGCCCAGCTTCCGGAGATCCTCGGCCATCTCCTCGAGCGTCGAAGGATGTCGGCCCGGTTGTCCGAAGAGCCCATCGCGGACGTCCTTCCACTGCAGGCTTTTCCCGAAGTTGATGCGGTGGAAGATTTCCCGCAGCTGCCCCTCATCCTCCGTCTCGACGGTATACAGCGGGATCCGGTACTCCCGGACCAGGCTCCCAGCCTCAAAGACAGCAGACCGGAGACCGGGATCGCCCGCGTGCGGCCACTGGTCGATCCATTTGTGGAGAGCGGACGCATCCAGGAGCTGCGCGACTGGAACCCAGGTTGAGGAAATCTCGCCATCCTGAGGTGGAGAGAAAAACGTCCGGCTTGCGGCGTCGAAATAGACGAGCCCGGCGACCAATGCGGTCAGGCGTTGTTGTCCATCGACGACCCACAGGGCTGCCTCCATCTCCGGTGCATCGATCGAAAGCGGCCCGACCTGAATGCGGGCGGCCTCGGCCCTGCCCTTCCGCAGCAAGATGGACCCGATCGGATACCCCCGGTAGATGCTGTCGAAAAGCGCGACAACATCCTCCTCCTTCCACTTGAGCTCGCGCTGGAAAACCGGCACCCGCACACCGCCGCGCGCGACGAGGGCGACTAGGTCCTCGACCGTTTCGGTTTCAGCTTCCAGCCGGAGGCTCACCTGAGATCTGCCAGGCTTCATGGTCTGTAGCCTAGCATCGCGCAGCCCGGCAGGCCGCGGCCTCTGGCCCATCCCTCAAAGCTCGAACTGCGACCCGCCGGTCATCAGGTCGTCGCTTTGGGCTTGGAGCGCCTCCTCCATCTGCTCGCGCGAGATGTCGGCGGTGAACTGCACGCCCTGGATCTTCAAGCGGAACTCGTCGGGGTTGGTGGCCCGCTTGAGCGCCTCGTCGAGCGTGATCAGGCCGCTCTTGAAGAGCTGGTAGAGCGACTGGTCGAACGTCTGCATGCCGTACTGGCTGGTGCCCAGAGCGATCTGCTCGCGGATGAACTTGGTCTTCTCTTTGTTCTCGATGCACTCCCGGATGTACGCCGTCGAGATCAGGACCTCGGCGGCGGGCACGCGGCCGATGCCGTCGGCGCGCGGCACCAGGCGCAGCGAGATGACCGACTTGAGCACCTGCGAGAGCTGGATGCGGATCTGCTTCTGGTGGTGCGGCGGAAAGACCGAGATGATGCGGTTGATCGTCTCCGTGGCGTCCAGGGTGTGCAGGGTCGAGAACACCAGGTGGCCGGTCTCGGCGGCGAGGAGCGCCGTCTCGATCGTCTCGTAGTCGCGCATCTCGCCGACGAGGATCACGTCGGGGTCCTGGCGGAGGGCGGCGCGCAGGGCGCTCGAGAACGAGCGCGTGTCCACGTCGATCTCGCGCTGGTTGACGATCGACTTCTTGTCGCGGTGGAGGAACTCGATCGGATCCTCGACCGTGATGATGTGCTCGGTGCGCGAGGCGTTGATGTAGTCGATCATCGCCGCGAGGCTGGTCGACTTGCCCGAGCCGGTCGTCCCGGTGCACAGGATGAGGCCGCGCCGCTCCTCGCAGATCCGCTCCAGGACGGGCGGCAGCATCAGCTCGCGCACGGTCAGGATGCGGGCCGGAATGACGCGCAACACCAGCCCCACGGCCCCGCGCTGCTGGAACACGTTGCAGCGGAACCGGCCCAGGCCCGGCACCTGATAAGCGATGTCGAGCTCGAGCTCCTCCTTGAATCGCTGCTTCTGCCGCGCGTTCATGATGGAGAACGCCATCGCGATGGTGTCCTCCTGCATGAGGCGCTTGAGCTCGGCCAGCGGCGTGAGCTCGCCGTCTATGCGGATGACCGGGTGGCCACCCACTTTGAGGTGAAGGTCCGACGCCTTGCGGTCGACCGCAATCTTCAGCAGGTCATTGATGTTCATCGCGATGTACTCCTACGGCGTCGCAGACCACAGGCCGGGAGGCGACCGGCGTGAGCCAGTCGCGCCGGCCCGCGTTCTGGCCCGTGACGGTGCGGCGGAACTCGTCCATGAAGCGGCGCGTAATGGCGCCCGGCCGGCCGTCGCCCACCGTGTAATGGTCGATGGAGCGAACCGGGGTGATCTCGGCGGCGGTGCCGGTCAGGAACATCTCGTCGCAGAGATAGAGGAGGCCGCGGGAGATCGGCTCCTGGCGGACCGGCACGCCGAGGTCGCGGGCCAGGGAGATCACCGTGTCGCGGGTGATCCCCGGCAACAGGGAGGCGGCCTGCGGCGGGGTGACGAGCGTGCCGTCCAGGATGAGGAACACGTTCTCGCCCGATCCCTCGCTCACGAACCCATGGACGTCCAGAGCGATCCCTTCGACATACCCGTCCAGGATCGCCTCCATCTTGACCAGGGTCCCATTGAGATAGTTGCCGGTCGCCTTGGCTTCCGCGGGCAGCGCATCGGTCGGCACCCGCCGCCACGACGAGACGCAGACGTCGATCCCCTCGTCGGCATCGTCGCCCAGGTACTTCCCCAGCCTCCACGCCGCCACCGCCGTCTCGACCGGCGACCGCAGTGGATCGACGCCGAGGGTGCCGAAGCCGCGCCAGACCAGCGGACGGATGTAGCAGGCTCCGAGATCATTGGCCCGGATGGTTTCGAGCACGGCGTCCGCCAGCTCCTCGCCCGAGAAGCGCAGCGGCATCCGGTAGATCTTGCACGTCTTCTCCAGCCGGCGGATGTGCTCGCGGAGGCGGAACACGGCCGGCCCTTCCGCCGTGTCGTAGCACCGGATCCCTTCGAACGCGCCGGAGCCGTAGTGCAACGCATGCGACAGCACGTGGACCGTCGCCTTCTCGAACTCGATGAGCTCGCCGTTCATCCAGAGCCAACGGATTCCGGCGAAGGGATTGGACACCAGATACCTCCTTCAGCAAGCAACTGCAAACGACGAAAGCTGGCCCGATGCTAGCCGGAACCGACGCCTGGGTCAATTTGAAGGTGGAAGGAGGAGCCCGGCCACGCCCACGACCGCCGCGGTCTCGGTGCGCAGCACCCGTGGTCCCAGCCCCACGGCCCGCCAGCCGGCGGCGCGCAGCGCGTCGCGCTCCTGGGAGGACCAGCCGCCCTCCGGGCCGATGAGGAGAGCGCCAGTTGATCCGACGGATCGGACCGGCGATCCCCAGCCCGCATCCCCGGTTTCGGTGTCGAGAACCCACCGCGCCTCGGCTTTGCCTGCAAGCGCCGCAAGCTCATGCCACTCGTGGGGACCGGTGATCTCGGGCAGGCACGCCCCGTGGCACTGCTCCAGGGCCGCGGCGGCGACCCGGCGCAGGCGGTCGAGCGTCCCCTCACCAAAGTGGCGCGGCGCCCGCTCGGTGTGCAGGAAACGGATGGTTCGGACTCCGAGCTCCGTGACCTTCTCGATCATCCAGGAGGCCCGCTCGGGCCGGAACGTGGGGACCAGAAGGTCGAGCCGCACCGCGGGCTCGTTGACCGGCGCCGGCTCCCCGAGAGCGAGAGACGCCGTGGAGCGATCGATCCGCGCCACCTCGGCCCAGCGGGCAGCGCCCCGGCCGTCCACCACGCGGACGCGGTCTCCGACCGCCAGACGGCGGGCACGGAAGAGGTGCTTATAGGCTTCCCCCGCAACCCGCAGCTCGGCGCCCGCGATCCCCTCCAGAGCGAGCAGGGTCGGCCAGCTCACGCCTCCTCCAGAATGGCCATCCGGAACGCCACCCAGTCCCCCGCCTCCCGGCGGTCGACCTCCAGGAAGCCGAGCCCGCGCATCCGGTCGAGGACCTGCCGGCCACGCTCGCGCAGGATGCCCGAGAGCACCGCCTCGCCGCCTTCCCGCAGCCGGCCCGTCACGCCCGGCATCTCCGGGAGGATCTGCTCCGGGACCACGTTGACCAGTGCCAGGTCGAACAGCGGCGTATCGCGCACGGCGGCCAGGCGGCCGGCGAACAGGAGGGGGTGCAGGCCATTCAAGCGGCTGTTGTCGCGCGCGTGGAACGGCGCGGCCGGATCGACGTCATACCCCATGGCGAGAGACGCTCCGCCGAGGAGCGCCGCGAAGGCGAGGACGCCCGTGCCGGTCCCCACGTCGAGCACGCGCCGGCCGCGCAGGTCCATGTCCTCCAGCAGCTCCAGGGCGAGGCTGGTGGACTCGTGGCTCCCCGTGCCGAACGCCGCGCGGGCCGGCAGGCGCAGGAGACGCCGTCCTTCGGGGATTTCGGGAAGCTCGTCCTCCGGCTCGCGCGGATCGAGAAAGAACGTGCGGCCGATGGAGAACGGCTGGGCCTGGCTCCGCCAGATGGCGAACCAGTCCTGCTCCTCGATCCTCTCCTGGGCGACCAGGAGCACCCCGCGCGCCGGCCAGTCGCCCGGCTCCCAACCCGCCACCCCTTCCGGAAACCAGGCCTCCAGCCGCAGCCGCCCATCCGGCTCGTTGGCGGAGAGCACGCCGACGGTGCCCTCCTGCCACAGGTCGGCCGCGAAGAGATCTTCGAGAGAGGGGGGGAGGAGGAAGATGCGGCGGAGGTGGGGCATGCCTCCGGCCGTCTATCCGAACAGATTCTTCACCTTGTCGAACACACCGCGCTCCTCCCGGACCGGCTGGCCGCCGATCTCGGCGAGGCGGCGCAGCAGGGTGACCTCCTCGTCCGACAGGTTCTTCGGGTGCGGGACCTCGACCTCGACGGAGACCACATGGTCGCCGCGGCCGCCGCCTCCCAGACGGTCGATCCCCTGGCCGCGCAGGCGGAAGTCGCGGCCGTGCGGCGTGCCGGGAGGGATCTCCAGCGGCGCCGACCCATGCAGAGTCTCCACCTCGATGTTCGCGCCCAGCACCGCCTGCGGATAGGCGATGGTCACGCGCGACAGGACCGTCGAGCCGTCGCGGCGGAAGCGGGTATGCGGCCGCACCTGGATGACGACGTAGAGGTCGCCCGGAGGTCCGCCGCTGCGGCCGTGCTCGCCTTCGCCGGCCAGGCGCAGGCGCGCTCCCGTGTCCACGCCGGAGGGGATCTTCACCGAGATCGAGCGCTCGCGCTCCACCCGCCCCTCGCCCTTGCACTCCTTGCAGGGATCGGTCACCACCCGCCCCTCGCCGCGACACTGCGGACAGGTGCGGGCCACCGTGAAGAAGCCCTGCGTGAAGCGCACCTGGCCCCGGCCGCCGCAGGCCGAGCAGGTGACCGGCGCCTTCCCGTCGGCGCTGCCCGAGCCCGAGCAGTCCGGACAGACCTCCAGGCGCGGGATGCGCAGCGACGTCTCCGTGCCGAACGCCGCCTCTTCGAACGTCAGCGTCAGGTCATAGCGCAGATCCGCGCCCCGCGTCATGCCGCCGGGGCGGCGGCCGCCGCCGCCGAGACCGAAGAAGTCGCCCAGGATGTCCGAGAAGTCCGCGAAGATCGTGGGATCGAACCCGCCGGCCCCGGCGCCGCCCACCCCCTGGTGGCCGAAGCGGTCGTAGCGCGCCCGCTTGTCGGCGTCTGAAAGGATGGCGTACGCCTCGGCCCCCTCCTTGAACTTCTCCTCCGCCTCCTTGTCGCCGGGATTGCGGTCCGGGTGGAACTTCTGGGCCAGCTTGCGGTAGGCCGACTTGATCTCCTGCTGGCCCGCCGTCTTCTCGACGCCCAGAATCTCGTAGTAATCGCGTTTCGCCATTCTATCCATCAACCCTTCTGCGGGCCGGGGCTCGCCTTGGTCAGCATCACGTCGGAGAGGGTCCGCGAGACGTTGTTCAGATCGAAGATCGCCCCTTCCAGGTCGGCCTTCTTCTCGTCGTTGAGAGCCACCCGCGCTTTGAGCAGCGCTTCGTGGATCTTCTTCGAATCCGCCTCCTGGAGCATGTCGCGGAACTGCTCGAAGACCCTCTCGTTGCTGTAGATCAGCCCCTCCAGCCGGTTCTTGAGCTGCAGCACCTCGCGCTTCTGCAGGTCGCTCTGGGACTTCTGGCTCGCCTCGTCGACCAGTTGCTTGACCTCATCCTCGGACAAACCTCCCGCGGGAGTGATCTGGATGCTCTGCGTGAGCCCGGTCGCCATGTCGCGGGCCGACACGTTGACGATGCCGTTCGAGTCGATCGCGAAGCTGACCTCGATCTGCGGAACGCCCCGCGGGGCCGGCGGGATTCCCACGAGCTGGAACTTGCCCAGCGACTTGTTCTCGTTGGCGATCTGCCGCTCCCCCTGCAGACAGTGGATCTCCACCGTGTCCTGGTTGTCCACCACCGTGGTGAAGATCTGCGTGTTCTTGGTCGGGATCGTCGAGTTGCGCTCGATCAGCTTGGTGAACAGGCCGCCCTGGGTCTCCACGCCGAGCGACAGAGGGGTGACGTCGAGGAGCACCAGGTCCTTGATGTCGCCGCGCAGGATGCCGCCCTGGACCGCGGCGCCCATCGCCACCACCTCGTCCGGATTGATCTCCCGGTTGGGCGAACGGCCGAAGATCCGCTCCACGGTCTGGATGACCATCGGCGTACGCGTCTGGCCGCCCACCAGGAGCACCTCGTCGATCTGATCGGCGCGCAAGCCGGCCTGCCGCAGCGCGTCCTGGCAGGGTCCTTCCGTGCGCTCCACCAGCTCCTTGACCAGACTCTCGAAATGCGCCCGCGTCAGCGCGCGGGCGAGATGGCGGGGACCGCTGCGATCGGCCGAGATGAACGGGAGGTTGATCGCAGCCTCGTCGGCGGACGACAGCTCGCACTTGGCGCGCTCGGCCGCCTCCTTGAGACGCTGCAGGGCCATCCGGTCGTTGCGCAGGTCGATCCCGGTCTCCTCCTGGAAGCCCGCGATCAGCCAATCCATGATCCGCTGGTCGAAATCCTCGCCGCCCAGGTAGGTGTCGCCCGAGGTGGACCGCACCTGGAAGATCCCCTGGGAGAGCTGGAGGACCGAGACGTCGAACGTGCCGCCCCCGAGGTCGTAGATCGCGACGTTGACCCCATCCTGATTGCGGTCGAGACCGTAGGCGAGAGCGGCGGCCGTGGGCTCGTTGATGATGCGTTGGACCTCGAGGCCGGCGATTTTGCCGGCGTCCTTGGTCGCCTGCCGCTGCGAGTCGTCGAAATAGGCCGGGACGGTGATCACCGCCTCGCTGACCGGCTCGCCCAGGATCTCCTCCGAGAACTCCTTGATCTCGCGCAGCACCTGGGCGGAGATCTCCTCGGGGCTGTACTGGCGGTCGCGGATCTCGATCTTGATGTCGCCGTTGGACGAGGCGACCAGGGTATAGGGCAGGACGCCGCGGGCGCGCTCGACCTCCGAGTCCTTGAACTTGCGGCCGATCAGGCGCTTGACCGCGAAGATCGTGTTCTCGGGGTTGGTGATGGCCTGCCGCTTGGCGATCTGCCCGACCAGGCGGTCCCCCTCCTCCGCAAAGGCGACGATCGAGGGCGTGGTGCGGCTCCCCTCACGGTTGGCAAGGACGCGCGGCACCGTCGCCTCCACGATGGCGACACAACTGTTGGTCGTCCCGAGATCGATGCCGAGGATCTTGCTCATGCCGTTGCTTCCGCCCGAGGGAAAACCGCAGGGCCGGCTCTGCCGGCCGCCTCCCTGGAGTCATGCCAGCCGTGGACAACCGGCCCTGCAGCGTAATGTCGCCCTATTGTACTTCCAGAAAGGCTCGGCCTCAGGCCTCCCCGCCGCCGGGGACGGACACTTTCACCATGGCCGGACGCAGCAACCGGTCGTGGATCCGGTAGCCGCGCCGCATCTCGCCGGTCACCGTCGGAGCCTTGACCGTGGGGTCCTCCTCGCGCGAGACCGCCTCGTGGAGGGCCGGATCGAACGGCTGCCCCAGAGCGGCGATCTCCTGGGCTCCGAAGCGCCGCAGGAGATCGGCCATCTGACGGTGGATCATCTCGATCCCCCGCTTCAAGTCTTCCGCCGAGCCGGCGGCGGCCAACGCCAGGTCCAGGTTGTCCACGATCTCCAGGAAATCGCGCAACGGCTCGACCAGGGCGTACTTCTTCTGCTCCTGCTTCTCGCGCTCGGCCCGCTTGCGGAAGTTTTCGAAGTCCGCCAGGGTCCGCATCGAGCGATCCCGCAGATCGGCGATCTCGCGGCGCAGCTTGGCCGTCTCCTGCTCGGAGGTCTCCTCCGGCTGGGCCGCTCCGGCAGCACCGGCCGGTGCGTCGCCGGGCGTGCCGCGCTCCACCTCTTCGACCGCGGCCACCGCGTCCCGCATGGCCGCCTCCAGATCGTTCTGCTCATCCAGGTCCAGGGACACTTCCGGAGTGTCCTCGTTGCGCTGTTCATCCATGGGGTGTCTCTCCCTCGTTCTCTGAAAGTCTATTTCCTCTCCGGTCCTCCGGAAAAGCTGTCCGCCAGGGCCCGGCTCAAGGCCTCCCCGAGGAAGTGCACCAGGGGGATGATCCGCTCGTACTCCATCCGGGACGGGCCGATGATCCCCAGCGTTCCCAGCGTCTGGTCGCCCATCCCATAAGGAGTGGCCACCAGGCTGAAGTCCAGCTCCGACGTCAGATCGCTGTCGTCGCCGATCAGCACGCGCACGCCATTGCCTTGCAGACACTGGTTGAGCAGCTTGACCAGACGCGCCTTGTCGGCGAACGCATCGAACATCCGGCGCACGCGCTGGATGTCGGTCATCTCCGGATGGCTGAGCAGCGAAGGCGCGCCGTCGACCAGGACCCCGGGGCCGCTGGGCAGATCGAGCCCCTGGCGCGCCAGCTCGATGGCCAGGGCGAGCATCCGGTCCATCTGGGCCCGCTCATCGGCCATCATGCGGAGCAGCCGGTCGCGGATCTGCCGCAGCGTCTGCCCGGCGAAGTTCTCGGTCAGGTAGTTGGAGATCCGCACCAGCTCGTCGCGCGGGACCTCCTCCTCCAGCTCCAGGATCTTGTTGTCCACGAACCCGGTCGACGAAACCACCACGCAGAGCACGCGCCGGCCCGCGATGGGGACGAAGTCCACCGCCCGGAGCACTGTGTCGCCGACCGCCGGCGTCACCACGAGACCGACCTGGCGGGACAGCTCCGACAGGAGGTGGGAGGCGGTCTCCATGATCTGGTCCGCGTCGCCGCTGCGGAGGTTCTCCTCGATGTACCGGCGCTCCTTGGCCGGCACCTTGCGCGCCTGCATCATCGACTCGATGAACAGGTGATAGGCCGCCGCCGTGGGCACGCGGCCGGCCGAGGTGTGCGGCTGCATCAGATAGCCCCACTCCTCCAGATCGGCCATCACGTTGCGGATCGTGGCCGCGGAGAGGTTCAGGCGCCCATGCTTCGACACCGAGCGCGAGCTGACCGGCTCCGCGCTCAAGATGTAGGTCATGATGACGTCCTTCAGGATCTCGCGATCCCGCGGCGTCAATTTCGATAAGTCCCGTAGCTCCGGCATGACGACATGATCCCACTTCGTGCTTCGCGCCGCACGGATTTCGTCTCTTGTGCTTAGCACTCTCGGCGCACGAGTGCTAACAGATGGTAGTCGCCAGGCCTTCCCGTGTCAAGATCGTAATTTCGCAAGCTTCTGAGAACAAAGAGATTGTAGGTACCGTGCCCGCCGGTGCTATCGTAGCCTCATGGGCGCTCCCCTTCCCCTGCGCGGCCTCACGTTCTCGGTGGCGGGTCCCGGCCGGGTGGGCGCGAGCCTGGCCGCCTGGCTGGAGGCGCGGGGAGCGCGGCGGATGGCCGCCGCCGGCCGCAAGGATCTGCCGGACCTGAACACGGCCGGCCAGGATCTCCTCCTCGTCGCCGTGCCGGATCCGGTCCTCCCCGAGACCGCCGCCGTGCTGGCGCGCCGGCCGCAGGCCGCGGTCGTCCTCCACACCTCAGGGAGCCTGGACGCCGAAGCGCTCGCCCCGCTGCGCGCCGTGGGCGCGGCCGTGGGCACGCTCCATCCGCTGAAGGCGTTTCCGCATCCGCTGCCGGACCCGGAACAGGCGCGCGGCGTCTTCTTCGCCGTGGACGGCGACCGGGCAGCCCGCGACCTGGCTTTCCGGTGCGCCGCCGCCTGGGACGCCGCCGCCGCCGAGGTCCCCGCCGCCGACCGCTCCCTCTACCATTTCGCCGCGACCCTCGCGGCCGGCGGCGTGGTCACCCTCCTCGCCGCCGCCGAGGAGATCGCCGGGCGTCTGGGCCTGCCGGAGGCGGTGACCCGCGGCTATCTGGAGCTCTGCCGGGGGGCCGTGGCCGCCGCGGCCGAAGCGCACGCGGAAGGCCGTCTCCTGGGCGCCGCCCTCACCGGCCCCGTGGCCCGCGGCGACCGCGACACCGTGGCGCGGCACCTGGCCGCCCTGCGCGAGCTGGCGCCGGAGAGGCTCCCGCTCACCCTCGCCCTGGCGCGCGAGACCCTGCGGCAGCGCGAGCGCGGGAGCGAGCTCGGGCCAGGCCACCAGGAGGTGCTGACCGAGCTGGAACAACGGCCGGCGAAAGACTAGGTCCCATCGTCACTCGGGAGCTTCCGCGTCCTGTACAGGTGCAGGCGGTAGATCCAGGAGTCGAGGCCTGCCGCGGTGACCAGGGCCAGGGTGCCGACGGTTACGGACCGCCAAAAGGCATTCCAGAAGGGGAGCGTCGCCCCCCGGTATAGGTCCGTCAGGAGCTGGTCCAGGTGCCGGGCGGCAAAGAGACCAGCCCACAGCACGAAGGCCGCTCCCAGGAGCAAACCCCACAGAGTGATCCGAGGATAGACCCGCTCCGCGGGCACCTGCCCGGCCGAGCCCTTGTCGAGCTCGTTCAGAAGCCGCTCGACCGGCACCCAGTAGCTGGATCGCCACCACCGGTCTCGCAGCCCCAGGAATCCACCTCGGGGGGGCTCGTGGATGAGCGCGTCCTGCAAGGCCTTGATCAGCGGGTCGTTGGAGCCCGCGGAGTACTCCAGAAACGTTTCGAGGGTGATGGTTCGGGCGAAATAGCGCCGCGCGAAAGACGCGACGTCCCGCCGCACTACAGCATCGTACATAGGCATACCGCTTCCCCCAGCCAGTGGCCGACAACTCCTGTCAGATCGAAATCTGGGAGAAAGTCTATCTCCTCTGTCCCGGCAGGGGAAGAGCCCTGGAGGAGACGGGGCTCAGCGGTCCTTGGCGCGTTGTCCGCGCTTCGGCCTGTAGAGGCGGGCCGGCCCCTCCTCGTAGACCAGACGATAGTGCCGGCGGAGGTGGAGAGCCTGGCTCGATGCGGGGTTCAGACTCCAGGTGTAGACGTAGTCCACCCGCGCCGTCAAATCAGGGGAGCGGAGATCGATGTCCTCCGCAGCGCGCGCAATCCACCAGAAGGCGTGTCGGCCGCGGTGGAAGCGGGTCGGGAAGTGTTGCGTCGTCGCCTCGTAGTTGTTCCAGTCGATGAGCCCCTTCTCGATGGCGACGTAGCTGAACAGGTGGTTGTAGAACCCATAGGGACCTCTGTCGGAGAGGAGCGGCAGGACCCGGCTGTTCGGCCGAATGTGCTCCGCAGGCCGCAGATAGGCCTGGAGTGCCGGCTGGATCGACTGGTGCTGGCGCAGCACGTATCCGGCGCTCCACAGGGCGAGAACGGCGAGAGCGCCGATCGTGGCAGCCCGCACAGGAACGCCCCATCTCTCCGGGAACCGGGGAGCGAGCCAGGGGAGCATGGCGAGCCAGGGATAGAGGACGAGCCGCTGCTTCAGCAGCCCCCCGCCGGACATCCCTTCCGGGCTGACGACGTAGACGGCGACCAGCAAGAGGCTCAAGAGCAGGAAGCCGTCCTCGTCCCGCAGGCCGGACCGGAGCCGGCCAGCGAGGGTCAGGACCAGGAAGAGCAGGAAGACGAAGCCCAGGATGCGCCCGATCCAGATCTGAGGCGCGCCAAAATAGAACAGCACCTCGAAGCGGAAGAGGAAGCTCGAGAGCAATCTGACGCTCCAGCCTGCCGAGACCGCACCGCCCGGCTGGTCGACCAGGAACCAGAGCGGCAGAATGATCTGAGGGAGCAGGATGACGACGTGGAGCAGGTGCCGCTTCCACGCAGTCCGCCGCACCCTCCATAGGGTCGCGAGCCAGAGGACGCCGATCGCGAGCAGGGCCAGCGCGAGCGAGACGATGTGGCAGAACCAGCAGAGCAGCAGCAGCAGGTTGATGCGGACCGCGAACCCCATCTCCGGGCTCTCCCGCCGCCGCCACCAGTAGCCCACGGCGAAGAGCCAGAAGGCGAGGCTGTACGAGAAGTTGTAGAAGCCAAGCTGAAAAAGCTGGTTGTAGACCAGGGGGAAGGCCAGGTAGCCGATCCACTGCCGCGCGGGATCCACGGCTCCGGCGGCGTATCGCGCTGCGGCTGGAAACAGGACGACATAGCCGCTCACCAGAATCTTCTCGGCAACCCGGGGATCGAAGACGAGCATGAGGAGGGCCATGACGGCATGGCTCAACCAGTTCGGGAGCGGGCGCCAGTCGATCACGTACTGCTTACCGAGCTGGGGGTACTCCTCGCTGTTGCCGTGCTGGCGGATGACCCAGGCGTTGTACGTGTGGCAGGGCCCGTCCACCGTCGGCAAATAATCGACAGCCCAGATCGGGACCAGGTAGGCCAGGATCAAGGCGAGGAAGACGAGGCGCTCTTTCACCTCAGCGCAAAGGCGGCGGTGGCGGCGGGGGCGCTCCACCATCCGCCCGCTGGACGGTCCTCATGGCGAGCGCGATCATCGAGGCCACGTCCGCCACATTGGCCGGCACGACCAGGGTGTTCCCCTTCTGGGCGAGCTGGCCGAACTCCGTCACGTACTGCTCGGCGACACGGAGCTGCACGGCCTCGAAGCCTCCCGGCGTGCCGATGGCGTTCGCCACCAGCCGGATGCCCTCGGCCGTGGCCTGGGCGACCGAGAGGATAGCTGAGGCCTCACCCTCGGCCTCGTTGATCTGCTGCTGCTTCTTGGCCTCGGACGCCTTGATGACCTGCTGCTTCTCGCCTTCGGCCGTGTTGATCGCCGCGTCGCGGAAACCCTCGGAGGTGAGGACCGTGGCCCGCTTTTCGCGCTCCGCCCGCATCTGCTTCTCCATGGCGGCGAGCACGTCCTTGGGCGGCGTGATGTTCTTGATCTCGTAGCGCAGCACCTTGACGCCCCAGGGCTCCGTCGCCTTGTCGATCTCACTGACCACCTGAATGTTGATGTTCGACCGCTCCTCGAAGGTGCGGTCGAGCTCGATCTTGCCGATCTCGCTGCGCAGCGTGGTCTGGGCGAGCTGGGTGATGGCGAAGAGGTAGTTGGAGATGCCGTAGGAGGCCCGCTCCGGGTCCATGACCTTGAGATAGAGGACGCCGTCGACCCCCACCTGCACGTTGTCCCGGGTGATGCAGATCTGCTCCGGGATATCGAGGGCCGATTCCTTGAGCGAGTGCTTGTAGCGGATGACGTCGACGAAAGGCAGGAGGATATGGAAGCCCGCGCCGATGGTGCCGCTGTACTTGCCGAGCCGCTCCACGACGTACGCGTTCTGCTGCGGCACCACGACGGCCGTCTTGGCCAGGATGATGATGAACAGAAAGGCCAACCCCAGAATGACGACGAAGCCGAATGTCATCGCGATCTCCTTGCCGTCCTTAGGACGGGTTTCCTTCGGGTCGCACCCAGAGCGACAGCCCCTGAACGCGCTCGACCAGGCAGCGCTGCCCCGGGGCGAGAGCGACCGTGCCCTGATTGTGGGCGGTCCAGACGGTGCCCCGCATCTCCACCTTGCCGATCCCGCCGGGAGGGATGCCGTCGACCGCAACCGCGGTCACCCCGACGAGGGTGTCGATGTCGCGCGAGTCGCTCTGGATGTTGAACTTGCCGAGCAGCGGCTTGCGCAGGAGGAGGACCAGCCCGGCGGAGAAGCCGATGAACAGGAGCCATTCCAACCAGGCAGGGCCGCTCGCGCCGAACATGGCGATCAGGCCGACGATGATCGCCGCGATTCCCAGGAACACCAGATAGAAGCTTCCCAAGGCCAGCTCCAGTCCCAGCAGGACGAGGCCGGACAGAATCCAGGCCCACCAAGGCATATTCTCTCTCCTCCTCGGAGTACCAGCACAACTTACCACAGCCGGCCGGCTCCGTCGGCTATCATCGCGGCATGGCGAAACCGCAGGTGCAGATCCTGGTCTGTCTGAACGAGAGGCCGCCGGAGTCCGGAAAGCCGAGCTGCGCGCCCCGCGGCTCGCTCGCCGTCTACCACCGCTTCAAGGACCGGGTGAAGGAGCTGGGCATCCGCGACCGGGTCATGGTCACCCGCACCGGCTGCCTCAAGCACTGCAGCCAGGGGATCACCGTGGCCGTCTGGCCCTTCAACCTCTGGTACCGCGGGGTGACGGTGGAGGACGTCGAGGAGATCCTGCAGCGGACCGTGCTGGAGGATGGGCAGGAGGTCGAGCGGCTGAGGATGCCGGATATCAGGTGGGAGTGAGGCCTCTTCCCCCGGCCCTCCCCCGTAGGAGCGGGAGAGGGGTATGGGTTCAAAGACCCGTGGAGCCCGGGAGATTCTTGCCTACGGGCAACCGGCCACGCAGGCGTAGTAGTCGTCGTTGCACGCTGCGCGACACGTCTGCACTGCCTTGATGGTGCCCTGGCAGGTCTGCTGGCACTGGAAGTTCTCTTGGGCACAAAGCTCCTGACAGGTTTGGGCGGAGGCCGGGGACTCGCCGAAAGACACGGTGAGGGGGAGGACCAGTGCGAGGGTGAGGACGAGAAGGGCTGCACGCTTCATGGAATTCTCCTTCGACATCGCCCGGAGCGGGACTGCCCCGGGTCCCCTTCAAGCTAAGCCGCCGGGCCTGGAGCCTCCATGAGCAGCCGCTGAGAGCTTCGTGAGACATCGATGAGTCAGCAATAAGCGGTTGCCGAGCCCCCTATAATCGCCCCCTCATGAGGCCGACGTCCCCCCTCATCCTCGCCTTCGGCGAGCACGAGCTTCACCTGGACAGCGGAGAGCTGTTCCGGGCGGGAGAGCCGGTGAAGCTCCAGCCGCAACCCGCCAAGGTCCTCGAGGTTCTGGCCCGCCGCGCCGGAGAGGTGGTCAGCCGGGAGGAGATCCAGGCGCTCGTCTGGGGCGAGACCACGTTCCTCGACGCGGACGCCAACCTCAACTTCTGCATCAAGCAGATCCGGCGGGCCCTCGATGACCCGGCATCATCGCCGCGCTACGTCGAGACGATCCCCCGGCGCGGCTATCGGTTCCTGGTTTCGGTCGAGACCCGGCAGCCCACCCGGCCGGCAGCGGCTCCGGCACGCGCGAGCTCTGGGCCTGCGCCAGGCGCGACCCCGCGGCCCCGGCGCCTCCACGCGATCGGCCTTTCCGTATTGGCCGCCGGCCTGGTGCTCCTGGCGCTCTTCGCGGCCACACAGCGGCCCGGTCCTCCCAAGGCCCGCATCGCGGCTCATGCCGAGGCTTCGCCGATCTCCGAGGAGGCGCGTGAGCACTATCGAACGGCCCTGTATCTGAGCCCGACGGATTCCCAGAGCGCGCGTGAGGAGCTGCGGCAGGCCCTCCGGCTGGACCCGCGCTACGCCGAGGCGCACGCGCGGCTCGCCTGGGAGGAAAGCCAGCTCGAGCGCCCTCCCGAGGAGGTGCTGCCGGACCTTGAATTGACCGCGCGGAAGGCGGTGGAGCTCGATCCCGGCCTCGGGCTCGCGCATCTCGCCCTGGGCAGGGTCCTCTGGGAAACGAAGCTCGACTGGAAACATGGTGAAGCCGAGCTGCGAAAGGCGGTGGAGCTCGACCCGAAGAACGCCGAGGCGTGGCACGCCCTGGCGAAGCTCCTCGCCGGGCGGGGCGAGCACGACAAGGCGATCGCGGCGGCGCGGCGGGCGCGCGACCTCGACTCCGAAGGGATGCTCGTCAACGCCGATCTCGCATGGTTCTACTATCTCGGCCGCCAATACGACGAGGCCGTGCGGCAGGCCTCAAGCGTGCTCGCGCTGCAAGAATCAAGGGAACGCGAAGGCCACCTCACGGCACGGGATGCCTTCTTTTTCCGCTGGGCCTGGAGAGTCATTCTGTACAGCTCGCTCAAGACCGGAGATCGGCGCGCCGGAATCGAGGCGGCTCGGGCGCTGATGGCCGAACAGGCAAAATCCGCCACGGCAGTGCGGCTCACAAGCGTCGAGGAGTACTGGCGCTGGGAACGGGAACGGTTGTCGAAGCTACCCCGCCAGCGCGATCGCCGGCCTGACGTGTTCGCCCACAATGCCGCCGCTGCCGGCCAGACCGATCTCGCGTTGGCTTATCTGGAGAAGGCCTGCCAGAGGAAATGGCCGGTCCTCCTGCTCGTGGCCGCCGCCGATCCGCTCTTCGACTCTCTCCACGGTGATCCCCGCTTCGAGGGGTTTCTGGATTGCATCGGCCTGCCGGCGGACGCCCCGGCGCGGCGGAGATGAGAGCGGAACTATGTCCTCAAGGAAGCCTCTGGCGGATCTTGTTGTTGGGATCGTAGACCTCGAGGACACTGGAACCTTTCGAAAGCCGGTCGGCAAAGACAACGAAGCCAGTCCCCCGCCCGGTCAGCTTGGCGGAGTGGTACCGGATCGCGACGATCCTCCCGCTCTCGTAGGCGGCCTTGCCGAGCATCTGTGTCGGCGGCAACGGCGCCGCCCCGCTGAGATGAAGGGTCTGTGAGAACCGCCAGTCTCCAGTCAGCTCAGCGATCGTCGTGCTCAACCGCCTCTGTACCCCAGGATCGGTCAGGTCCAGGACCCGTTCGAGAAAACCATCGACGGCGAAGACGGTCCAAGGAGGAGTTCGTAGTGTGACCGGCTCGCCCGGACTTTCGAAGTTCGCACCCACCTCCTCTAGCGCGGTGACCGGGTCGGACGCCAGGTAGACACCCCCGAAGGCGCCCTTGGGGTTGAAGCGGGCTCCCCGGAGAACAGGTCCTCCTGGCCAGAGCGGCTGAGGCGAAGTCCCCCGCGCTCCGTCCGGCGGCGGCCCCAGAAGAAGATGATGGGCGAGCACACGAGTCCACGGACCTCCGACGGAGATCAGTGGAATTCTGGCCAAGGACTTTCTGATCTCTGGCTCGGGCAGCACTCTAGGAAGGCAAGCCGATCAGGGCAGCTTCCAGCATGTCCTCGACGGCAACCGGGTACCCTTCGAGAATCACCTCCAAAGGGGTCCTGCGGCCGAGGTCGGCATGCGGATTGTTCAGCCAGGCCAATACCGCGGCCCGGGTCGGGAACACCTGCTCCAGAATCTCCAGAATCCTCTTGATCGACCGGAGACTCGGCTGCAGGTCCGGGGCGGAAGGCGTCTTGTGCACCGCAGGATAGCTCTTGCCCAAGGCCTGAGCCATCTGCTTGAGAGGGACCTTCAGGTAGTCTGCGAACTGGCTGGCGTCGAGACGCCCCGTTTCGGGATCGTGAAGCTCCTGAAGGCTGACGGCGACCGGCTGAGCCAATACGGCTGCTTTCATGGTTCGACTTCCTCCTGCATATCGGAAGTCTACCAGAAATCAACCCGGAATCGATATCGGATTCTATATCAAATCCGTATCGGATCTTGAGATTCTCTTCTCTCTACCCCAACACCGGCAACAGCGCCGACGACACCAGATCCCGGTTCGCCGGCGTCAGGGCGTTGCGGTAGCGGCGCGCCTGCTCGGCGGTGTCGTCGCGGGTGACGATCCGCTCGTAGAGGTTCGTCCGCTGCTTCGGCGTGTAGCCGGCCGAGCGGATCAGATGCTCCATCTCGTCCTGGCTCATCCGGTACGAGGTGCCCGCCGAGGAGACCACGTTCTCCTCGATCATGATCGAGCCCATGTCGTCCGCCCCGAAGGCGAGAGACGCCTGGCCGATCTTCTTGCCCTGGGTCACCCAGCTCGTCTGGAAGTGGACGACGTTGTCGAGGAAGAGGCGCGACACCGCGAGCGTCCGCAGGTACTCCTCGGCGTAGGTCTCCGGCACGTCCGGCATGTCCGTATGCTCGTGCTGGAACGTCCAGGAGATGAAGGCAGTGAAGCCCCCGGTCTCGTCCTGGAGGTCGCGCACCCGCTGGAAGTGCTCGATGCGGGCGGTCAGCGGCTCGCCCATGCCGTACATCATGGTTGCGGAGGTACGCAGGCCGCTCCGGTGCGCCTGCCGCATGATGTCGATCCACTCCTCGGCCGAGCACTTGGGGTAGGCCAGGACGTCCTTGCGCGTCGGGTCCGAAAGGATCTCGGCACCGCCGCCGGGAATCGACATGAGGCCGGCGTCCCTGAGACGGGCGATCACGTCGTAGAAGCTCATCCGCTCCTTCTTGGCGATGAACTTGACCTCGGGCGGCGAGAAGGCATGGACGTGGAGGGCCGGATAGTTGGACCGCAGATAGCGGAGCAGGTCCTCGTAGTAGGAGAGCGGCAGGTCCGGATGGACCCCGCCCTGCATCAGGATGCCGGTGCCGTTGAGCGCCAGCGTCTCCTCGACCTTCCGGCCGATCTCCTCGAACGGCAGGAGGTAGCCTTCCGGGTCGCCGGGCACGCGGTAGAAGGCGCAGAACCGGCATTTGTAGACGCAGACGTTCGTGTAATTGATGTTGCGGTCGATATTGTAGGTCGCGACCGTCGGGTCGTTGAAACGGTTCCTGACCTCGTGCGCCGCCATCCCCAGCTCGAGGAGGTCCCCCTCGAGGAGCAGGGTGTGCGCGTCGCCGGCCGAGATGCGGCGGCCCGCGGCAGCGTCAGCGAGGATCTGGGTGACGGGGCGTCCGGAAGGTGCCAGATTCATAGCGACTCCAACTTTACCACGGGGGTGGAAAGCTCATTCCCAGAAGTCGATGGGTCGGGGCTCCAGGATCAGGCCGTGGGCATGGGCCCGCCGGAAGAACTCCTCCAGCCCCTGGATCTCGTCGCGGCGCAGGAAGAAGCTCAGGTTCTCGGTCAAGTAGTCGCGGATCTCCGAGCTGTCCAGTCCCAGCTCGGCCGCCGCCTCGCGGACCAGCGTGTCGAGCGACGACAGCCCGTAGCGCAGGCTGCTCTTGAAATAGAACGGCAGGTCGGGCATCTCGACCTCGGGCCGCACCGCCCAGACCGCGAAGACGAACGGCAGGCCGGTCAGGGCGTGCCACTCCGCCGCCAGGTCATGGACCATGTAGCGCTCGCGGTCCACCTTGAGAGCGGGATCGCCGATCAAGAGCGCCGCGTCGGCTTCGGTGAGCATCCGGTCCGGATCGGGGCGCTCGTGCAGATATTCAGGCTCGATTCCCCAGCGCTCGCGCAGAAGGATCCGCAGCAGCGCGGCGGAGGTCCGGCTGTTCTGGTCGAGGGCCACCCGGCGGACTTTGTCGAGAGGGCCGCGGGAGATGAGCAGCACGCTCCGCACCTCGCGGCGGGCGCCGACGCACAGGTCCGGCAGCACGCGCAGGTTCGGGATGCGCTGCACCTCGATCGAAGGGATGAGGCCGACGTCGAGGTTTCCCTGGCCCAGCAGCCGCGCCACCAGCGCCGGCACGTGGTAGCTCGGCGCGAAGAGGTCCGCGTGGTGCCCCTTGAGGAACCCCCACGCCAACGGTTTGCTGTTCAGGAAGTTGACGATGCCGACGCGCAGCTTGGGCAAGGTCTCCCCTATTTGCCAGACATCGCGTTGAGGAAGTCCTGGTTCGTCTTCGCCTTGGAAAGTTTGTCGAGCAGGAGCTCCATGCTCTCCACCGTGGACAGCGGGTTGAGCACCTTGCGAAGCACCCAGACGCGATGCAGCTCGCTCTCGGGCATCAGCAGCTCTTCCTTGCGGGTGCCCGACTTGTTGATGTCGATCGCCGGGAAGACGCGCTTGTCGACCAGCTTGCGGTCCAGGTGGATCTCGCAGTTGCCGGTGCCCTTGAACTCCTCGAAGATGACGTCGTCCATCCGGCTGCCGGTGTCGACCAGGGCCGTCGCGATGATGGTCAGCGATCCGCCCTCTTCGATGTTCCTGGCGGCGCCGAAGAAGCGCTTCGGACGGTGCAAGGCGTTCGCGTCGATACCGCCGGAGAGGACCTTTCCCGAGGGCGGCTGGACCGTGTTGTAGGCGCGGGCCAGACGGGTGATCGAGTCGAGCAGGATGACCACGTCCTTCTTGTGCTCGACCAGGCGCTTCGCCTTCTCGATGACCATCTCGGCCACCTGGACGTGCCGGGTGGCGGGCTCGTCGAAGGTCGAGGAGACCACCTCGCCGGCGACGGAGCGCTGCATGTCGGTCACCTCTTCCGGCCGCTCGTCGATCAGGAGGACGATCAGGATCGCCTCCGGATGGTTCTTCTCGACCGAGTGGGCGATCGACTGGAGGAGCATCGTCTTGCCGGTGCGCGGCGGCGCCACGATCAGGGCGCGCTGCCCCTTGCCCATCGGCGTGGTGAGGTCCATCACGCGCGACGACATGTCGCCTCCCACCTCGAGCTTGATCCGCTCCTGCGGATAGAGAGGCGTCAGGTTGTCGAAGAAGATCTTGTTGCGGGCGACCTCGGGGTGCTCGAAGTTGACCGCCTCCACCTTGATCAGGGCGAAGTAGCGCTCCCCCTCTTTCGGCTGGCGGACCTGGCCGGAGATGGTGTCGCCGGTGCGCAGGTCGAAGCGCCGGATCTGGCTCGGGGAGACGTAGATGTCGTCCGGGCCGGGGAGGTAGTTGTACTCCGGGGCGCGCAGGAAGCCGAACCCGTCGGGGAGGCACTCGAGCACCCCCTCGGCGAAGATCAGGCCGCTCTTCTCGGTCTGCGCCTGGAGGATCTTGAAGATCAGCTCCTGCTTGCGCATTCCGGTGGCGCCCTCGACCCCCAGGTCTTTCCCGATCTGGGTGAGCTGGGAAATGCTCATTTCCTTCAGCGCCCGAATGTCGAGCGCCTCGATAGAGCTCCCCTTTTCCACGTTCTGTGCAGTCGATTTGGCCATTTCGTTCCTCGTCGGTTCACTCATGTTGCACTCGCTTCCAGATGAGGCGTAAGAGCGCCCCAAAGCTCCTTCATCCCCTCTCCCGAGTGCGCGGAAACGGGGATGAGGGGGGTCGTTTCATCCAACCCCAACGCGCTCTGAATTTTCCGCAAGCCCGCCAGACGCCGGCTGCGGGAGATCTGATCAATCTTGGTTGCCACCACCGTCACCTTCGCGCCGAGACTCGTCAAGTAGGCGTACGCTTGAACGTCCAGCGGTGTTGCGCCGACCTTGCCATCCACCAGCAGAACCAGCCGCAAACGCGGGATGGCCTGCTGCAGATACGCCTCCACCAGAGCCGCCCACTCGCGCCGGTCTTCCTTGCCGGCCTTGGCGTATCCATACCCCGGCAGATCCACAAAATAGAACCGCCGGTTGACCAGGAAGTAATTGACCGCGCGCGTCCGCCCGGGGGTGGAGCTGGTCCTGGCCAGCCCGCGGCGCCCCAGCAACTTGTTCATCAGGCTCGACTTGCCGACGTTGGAACGCCCGACGAACGCGACCTCGGGGCGGCCGTCTCGCACAAAATCCCGGCTCGTATGGGCCGAGAGGCTGAGCTCCGCGGTCTCGATCTTCACGATCTTCACGCGATCCACCCGTACCTGGCGGGCGAGGCGCTTCGCGACAAGTTTTTCAAATGGAGCCGGAGCCGCGGCGCCCTCACGGACGCCACGGTTCCTGTCGCAAGGTCAATGGGCCAGGGAGTCCGGCCCGACGGGAGGCTCAGACACTTCTTTGAACTTCCCGTTCTTGGGCAGCGGGGTGAGCGAGCCGTCGAGAGCGAGGCGGAGAACCTCGTCCATCGACTCGACCAGATGAACTTCCATCGATTCTCGCACTTCCGCCGGGATCTCTTCCAGATCCTTCTCGTTCTCCCTGGGGAGGATCACCTCGGTAATACCGCCGCGGTAGGCCGCCAGAACCTTATCCTTGATCCCGCCCACCGGCAAGACCTTGCCGCGCAGCGTGATCTCCCCGGTCATCGCCACGTCCTTGCGCACCGGAATCTTGGTGAGCGCCGAGACGAGCGTCGTCGCCATGGTGATGCCCGCCGACGGACCATCCTTGGGGATGGCGCCCTCGGGGACGTGCAGGTGGACGTCCAGGCTCTCGTTGAAGTCCGGCTCGATGCCGAAGATCTCCGCGCGGCTCCGCAGGTACGACACCGCGGCGCGGGCCGACTCCTGCATCACCTCGCCCAGCTTGCCGGTCAACGTCAGCTTCCCCTTGCCCGGCATCAGCCCCACCTCGGTCTCCAGCAGCTCGCCGCCGACCTCGGTCCACGCCAGGCCGGTCGCGACGCCCACCTCGGACTCCTCGTTCTTGCGCCGGGCGCGGTACTTGGGCTTGCCGAGGAGCTCGAAGATCATCTCCGACCCCACGGTGAGCTCGATGCTCTTGCCCGCCTTGACCACCCGCCGGGCGATCTTGCGGCAGATCGAGCCGATCTCGCGCTCCAGGTTGCGCACGCCCGCCTCGCGGGTGTAGCTCTCGATGACCACCCGGATCGCCTCTCCGTCGAACTTGATCTTCTCCGGCGAGAGGCCGTGGTCGCGGAGCTGCCGCGGCACGAGGAACTGCTGGGCGATCGCCAGCTTCTCGTTCAGCGTATAGCCGGAGAGCTGGATGACCTCCATGCGGTCGCGCAACGGCGGCGGCACCGAGTGCATCACGTTCGCCGTGGCGATGAACATCACCTTGGAGAGGTCGTAGTCCACGTCCAGGTAGTGGTCGAGGAACGAGTTGTTCTGCTCCGGGTCGAGAACCTCCAGCAGAGCCGCCGAGGGATCGCCCCGGAAGTCCATGGACATCTTGTCGATCTCGTCGAGCAGGAAGATCGGGTTGATCGTCCCCGCCTTCTTCATCATCTGGATGATCTGGCCGGGAAAGGCGCCGATGTAGGTCCGGCGGTGCCCGCGGATCTCAGCCTCGTCGCGCACGCCGCCGAGCGACAGGCGGACGAACTTGCGGCCCGTCGCCCGTGCGATCGACTTGGCGAGCGACGACTTGCCGACGCCCGGAGGTCCGACGAAGCAGATGATCGAGCTCTTGGTCTGCCCCACGAGCTGGCGCACGGCCAGGAACTCGAGGATGCGGTCCTTGATCTTCTCCAGGCCGTAGTGGTCCTCGTTCAAAACCCGCTCGGCATGGTCGAGATCCTTGCGCTCCTTGCTCTTGCGGCGCCAGGGAACCGACACCACCCAGTCGATGTAGTTGCGCGACACTGTGGCCTCGGCCGAGACCGGCGGCATGGCCTCCAGGCGCTTCAGCTCCTGCTCGGCCTTCTCCTTGACCTCCTTGGGGAGGCCCGCCTTCTCGATCTTCTCGCGCAGCTCGAGGAGCTCGTCGCCACGGTCGTCCTTACGCCCCAGCTCCTGATGGATGGCCTTGATCTTCTCGTTGAGGTAGTACTCCTTCTGGGCCTTCTCCATCTGCTTCTTGACCTTGACGTTGATCCTCTTGTCGATGTTGATCTTTTCGATCTCGATGTCGAGGAGGTCGTGAAGCCGCTGCAGGCGCTCATAGGGATTGATCAGCTCGAGAAGCGACTGCTTCTCGGTGGTGGCCACCATCAGGTGGGCCGAGAGGATGTCCGCCACGCGGTCGGGGTCGTCCAGCTTCAAGGTGGACATCAATCCTTCGAACGCGAGGTGGTGGGACATCTTGGCGTACTGCTCGAAGGCGGAGAGGACCTTGCCCATGTAGACCCGGAGCTCCTCGCTCATCGGGTAGTGGACCTCGTACACCTCGGCCTCGATGCTCAGCGCGCCGTTGGCCTCGCTGACGTCCAGGATCCGCCCCCGCTGCACCCCTTCGACCATCACGCGGACGTTGCCGTTGGGGAGCTTCAGGTTCTGGATCACGGTGGCGACCACGCCCAGATCGCAGATGTCGTCGCGCAGCGGATCGTCGATCCGCGGATCTTTCTGCGCGGCGAGGAAGATGCGCTTGCTGGGGGTGGACAGGGACTGCTCCAGGGCCCGCACCGAGCTTTCCCGTCCCACGATGAACGGCGCCATCATGTGAGGGAACACGACCATGTCCCGCAACGGGACCAGGGGCAGCGTCTCGCGCTTTTTGTGGATGAATGGTGAAGCCATGTTGTCTCGCTCAGTTTCTCGCTTGCTCTGGGGAAGTCCCCTGGCCGGGTCAGCCGGCCTTCTTGTACAGCATGATCGGCTGCACGCGGCTTGCCACGACCTCCTCGTTGATCACGCACTGCTTGATGTCGCGCTGCGAGGGGACGTTGTACATGAGGTCCAGCATGAGCTCCTCGAGGATGATGCGCAGGCCGCGGGCGCCGACGTTCCTCTTGAGCGCCTCGCTGGCGATGGCCTTGAGCGCCTCGTCGGTGAACTTGAGCTCGACCCCTTCGAACTCCAGGATGGTCTGGTACTGCCGGATCAGGCTGTTCTTCGGCTCGTGAAGGATGCGCACCAGCGCCTCCTCGTCGAGCTCCTCGAGCGTGGCGATGACGGGCAGCCGCCCGACGAACTCCGGAATCAGGCCGTACTTGATGAGATCCTCGGGCAGCACCTGCTCCAGGAGCTGGGTGGTCCTCCTGTCGCGCTTGCCCTTGACGTCCGCGCCGAACCCGAGCGATTTCTGGTTGATGCGCCGCTCGATGGCCTCTTCGAGGCCGACGAACGCGCCGCCACAGATGAACAGGATGTTGGTCGTGTCGATCTGCAGGAACTCCTGGTGGGGATGCTTGCGCCCGCCCTGCGGCGGCACGTTGCACTGGGTCCCTTCCAGGATCTTCAAGAGCGCCTGCTGCACGCCCTCGCCGGAGACGTCGCGGGTGATCGAGGGGTTGTCGCTCTTGCGGCAGATCTTGTCGACCTCATCGATGTAGACGATGCCGCGCTGCGTCTTCTCCTTGTCGTTCCCCGACGCCTGATAGAGCTTGAGGATGATGTTCTCGACGTCCTCACCCACGTATCCCGCTTCGGTCAGGGTGGTCGCGTCGGCGATCGTGAAGGGAACGGAGAGCAGCCGGGCCAGAGTCTGGGCGAGCAGCGTCTTGCCGGTCCCGGTGGGGCCGATCAGGAGGATGTTCGACTTCTGGAGCTCCACCTCGCCGTGGGACTTCTCCGCGAAGTCGATCCGCTTGTAGTGGTTGTAGACCGCCACCGCCAGCTTCTTCTTGGCCTGCTCCTGCCCGATCACGTACTCGTCGAGGAGGGCCTTGATCTCGCGAGGCTTCGGCAGGCTGGTGTCTTGCTGCTGCTCCAGCATGCGGTCTTCGGCGATGATGTCAAGGCAGATGTCGACGCACTCGTCGCAGATGAAGACCGTCGGGCCAGCGATCAGCTTCTTCACTTCGCGCTGGCTCTTGTTGCAGAACGAGCACCTCAGGACTTCATCGCCGCTGTCTTTCTTCGGCATTTCTCCTCCGTTGTGGCGGGCGGTTGACCGGGGTGTCACCGATCCGGACGATTCCAGTCCCATGTCAACGCTGCTGCCCTCTTCAACAGGGTGTGCGGCAACGGCTATTTCCCGTCACTGCTTCCCGTCGCATCCGCTGCCGCCGGGCTCCGGTCGTGGCCATCTCTGTGGGGCTCCTACCTCTCTAGGTGCGGCCAGAGCCCCGGAAGAGGTCACCGCGGGGTCATCCCATTCTTGCGGCGGCTCATCACCCTGTCCACCAGACCGTACTCGACCGCTTCGTTCGCTCCGAGAATTCTATCGCGCTCCGTGTCGCGATGGACCTCTTCTTTCGACTTTCCCGTGTGGTACGCCAGGATTTCGTCCAGGCGGTCCCGCATCATGAACATGTCACGGGCGTGGATTTCGATGTCGCTCTGCTGGCCCTGCAGGCCGGACAGCCAGGGCTGATGGATCAAAACCCGGCTGTTCGGCAGCACCGTGCGCTTGCCCTTGGTGCCCGAGGCGAGCAGCACCGCGGCCATCGAGGCCGCCTGTCCCACGCAGTAGGTCGCCACGTCCGGCTTGATGTACTGCATGGTGTCATAGATTGCCATGCCGGCGGAGACCGAGCCGCCGGGCGAGTTGATGTAGATGGCGATGTCCTTCTCGGGGTTCTCCGCCTCGAGGAACAGCATCTGGGCGATGAGCAGGCTGGCCACGTCGTCGTCGACCGGCCGGCCGAGGAAAATGATGTTGTCCTTGAGCAAGCGCGAGTAGATGTCGTACGCGCGCTCGCCCCGGTTGCTCTGCTCCACTACCATCGGGATCAGCATGCTTCTTCGGTCTCCTATTCGGACGCCTGCTCGGTGGCGCCGGACGCCGCCGGCTCCTCTCCGAGCAGGTGCCTGATCGTCTTCTCGCGCCGGAGCTGGGACCGGAAGGTCGCCAGGCGGCCGTCCTCGTCGAGGGCGCGCCGGAGCTGCGGCGTCGAAGTATTCTGCGCCCGAGCGAGCACCGCCAACGCCCGCTCGAACTCCTCCTCGCCGACCTGGACCGACTCCGTGTCGGCGATCGCATCCAGCAGCAGGCGGGAGTGCACCCGGCGCTCGGCCAGCGGCAGCATGTCATTGGCGACGCGGTTCCAGTCCATCTGGATGTGCTCGACGTCGACGCCACGCTGGGCCAGCGACTGGGCGTAATCCTTCACCAGGCTCTCGACCTCGCGGCGCACGACGCCCTGAGGGAGCTCCAGCGGATGGCGCTCTCGGAGCTGCTCGACCAAGGCGCGCTCGCGCTCCTCGCGGCGCTGCTCGGTCTTGTTGTGGCGCAGCCGCAGCGAGATGGCGTCGCGCAGCTCGGAGAGCGCCGTGAAGTCGGGGCTCACCTTGGCCGCGAAGGCGTCGTCCAAGGGCGGCAGATCGCGCTCCTGGACCGCCTGGACCCGCGCACGGAACGTATCCTCGTGCACGACCGGCTCGCCCCCCTCTTCGGCCGCCGGATGCTCATGACGGCGGGTGAAGGTCGCCTCCTGGCCGGGCGCCAGGCCGGAGAGGGCCAGGGTCAGCTCCTCCCAGACTCTCTCGTCGCCCAGCTCGACGTTGATCGTATCCGTCTTCTGCTCGCCCTCGTCGCCATGCGCGCCGGACAGCTGGGTCAGCTCGGCGGTCACCAGGTCGCCGCGCGCCGCGGCGCGCTCGACCGGCTTCCAATCCGCGATGCGCTTGCGCAGGTCCTCGACGGCGTCCTCGAGCTCCATCTCGCCGGGATCGGTCGAAGGGTTGGGCAGGTCGAAGTCTCGGATGTTGCGCAGCTCGATCTGCGGCCGGGTCTCGACCACCGCGACGAAGGTCAGGGACTCGCCGGGCTGGCGCTCCTTGACCTCCTCGATCTCCGGCGGCAGCAGGGGATCGAGCGAGGCCTCGGCCTGGGCCTGCCGCCAGTAGCGGGGCAGGAGCCGCTCCACGACCTCGCGCTCGATCTCCTCGGCGAAGCGCTGGCGAACCATCTTGGCCGGCACCTTGCCGGCGCGGAACCCGGGGATGCGCGCGCGGCTGCCGTATTCCTTGACGACCCGCTGCTCCTCGGCTTCCACCGCCGGAGCGGGCACCTCGACCGTGAGCTGCTTGCGGCATGGCCCGACATCTTGCAGAGAGACAACCACACTCATCCGATCAATCCTCTTCCTTGGTGCGAAAGGGGGGACTCGAACCCCCAACCCGATTTCTCGGGACTAGATCCTAAGTCTAGCGCGTATACCAATTCCGCCACTTTCGCGATGAGCCTCCATGCGGAGGGGGGGTGAGCTGGAAAGGGGGGTTGGTGAGCCGCGAAGGAATCGAACCTTCAACCCGCAGATTAAGAGTCTGCTGCTCTGCCAGTTGAGCTAGCGGCCCGTGTCAGCGCGCGATGATAACCGACAAGACAGCGGATGACAACGCCTTTTCTCCGCCGACGCACGCCGCCCGGTCATCCGATCGTCCCTTGTAACTCGCAAGAGCCCCATTTCCATTCCCCTGCCTCATCCACCTTGCACGAAATGGACCACTTCGAGCCGGTCGCCTGCCGCCAAGCGCGTCGCCCCATACTCGGGCCGGCGGACGATGTCGCCGTTGCGCTCCACGGCCACCGTGCGGGGGTCGCGCCCGAGATCGGCCAGCAGGTCGAGCACGGTCGCTCCCGCGGGAAGCTGGCGCGGCTCGCCGTTCAAGACGATGTCGAAGGCGGCTCCGCTCCGGCTCGTGTCCATGCCCTCTATGGTTAGCACAGATCTGCCTGGGGAGAAACTGTCCAAAGGGTGGGGACGGGCCTACAGCAGGTGCTTCAGCTCCGCCCGCCCGATCGCGCTGACCGCCGTGATGATGAGGGCGGCGGTGCCGCGGCCGAGCTGCGGGATGTCGAAGACCAGGGTCGCGAGCCCATTGTCGTCGGCACGGACGGACGCCAGCACGCGCGGCTCGCTGACCGTCGAGATCATGCGCACCGACACCTGCGTGCCCACCGTCGGAGCGCCGCTCTTGCTCGAGCTGGCGCGCAGGACGAGGGTCCCCTGCTGGCCGAAGGCGAGATTGCGCTCGTCCTCGACCACCAGCACGAGCTGCTCCTGGTCGGCCTCGTTGGTGAGGTACTCCAGGATGACCTGGTCGAGCGTGCGCTCGCGGGCCGGCTTCGGGGGGAGCGGCGGCAGCTTCGAGGGGACCTCGGCGACCGGCTCCGGGGCCGAGACTGGGGCCAGCGGCGGGGGCAGGACCTCCGGTCTCGAGGGCGGCGGCGACGCCACCTTCGAGATCTGGCCGGTCTGGCGGGCTCCCAGGAGCTCGGCCACCTTGGCGTCGAGCTTGCCATGACGGATCGCCGCGATCATGGTCCGGTGCTGGTGGTCCATGAGAGCGACAATGTCCTTCTCTTCCTTGCCCCCGGCCAGCATCTCGGCATAGCTCGCCCGTTTGGTGGCCAGCACCTGGCCTCCCACGTAGACGAGGCTCTCGATCAAGGGGTTCCCCAGACCCTTGTCCTCGGTCTGGACGTGGAAGACCACCTCGTTGTGGCGGACGTCGGTGTTGTAGCCGGTGATCATGCGTCCTGAGAGATTCCCTCGTCCTCTCCCTCCCTCGGAGGAATAAATGTCGCGGCGAGGAGCGTACAATAGAAATGGCCCACCGAGCCTGCAACCCCCTCCCCGGAGACAACGGCGGGGGGGCAGGCCGATAGGGTGGCCCGGGAAACCGGGCCGCCTCCCGTGCTTGGAAAGGCGGGCCGAGACCGCCGCCGGCGGCTCGGTGTGCCTCTTGGATGTCGAACGAGGAGACCATGAGCCGCCTGGCAACCAGCCCCCTGACCGTCCTTTCCACCGCTCCCCCGATCCTGGGACCCCACGCGGACGAGGAGACGCGCCTCGTCGACGCGTTCGGCCGGCGGTTGACTTATCTGCGCGTGTCGGTGACCGACCGCTGCAACCTGCGCTGCTTCTACTGCCTGCCGGCGGACGCCCAGTTCCCCTTCGGCGACCGCGCCTTCCTCTCGCCCGACGAGATGGAGCGGATCGTGGGCGCGCTGGTCCGGCTCGGCATCCGGCGGGTGCGGCTGACCGGCGGCGAGCCGCTGGTGCGCAAGGACATCCTGGAGATCGTCCAGCGGATCAAGAACCTGCCCGGCGTCGAGAACCTCGCCCTCTCGACGAACGGCACGGAGCTCACGCGCCTCGCCCCGGCCCTCGCCGAAGCCGGCGTCGACCGGGTGAACGTCAGCATCGACAGCCTCGACCCGGAGGTCTTCCGCGCGATCACCAGGAGCGGCGAGCTGGACGAGGTCTGGCGGGGGGTCGAGGCGGCGCTCGCCGCCGGGCTCCATCCCGTCAAGCTGAACGCGGTGCTGCTCCAGGAGAACCTGGCCGACATCGAGCGCCTGGTGGCGCTCACCCTCGACCAGCCGCTCGCCGTCCGCTTCATCGAGATGATGCCGACGGAGAGCAACCGGCACCTGCAACCCGGCGAATTCGTCTCCGCCGACCTGGCGCGGCAGCGGATCGAGGAGCGCTTCGGGCGCCTGGAGCCGGTGGGCGCGGCCGAAGCCGGGCCGCGAACCGGTCCGGCGAAGGCCTTCCGCGTGCCGGGAGCCGTGGGCACGGTCGGCTTCATCACCCCGCTCTCCCACACCTTCTGCGCCGAGTGCAATCGCCTGCGCCTGACCGCCCGCGGCGAGCTCCGCCTCTGCCTCTTCGCCGACCGCGTCTACCCGCTGCGCCCCCTCCTCGCCCAGGCCGATCCGGACGCGGCCCTGGAGAGCGAGATCCTGCGGGTCCTAGAGGAGAAGCCCGCGGAGCACATGCTGACCCAGGGGAACTACGGGAACCTGGTGAGCTTCATGCAGATCGGGGGGTAGGAGGGCGCCCCGCTCTCGTGTGAGAATACGCCGACGTTCTTGCCGGGCAGAGTTTGCCCCGGAGCGGTCCTCCACAGCGCCTTCAATTCCCGATGAGAGGAGAGATATATGGCTGAGCCGATCACTGCGGAACCGACGACCGAGCAGCGCACCCTGATCCACTACGAGGTCAAGGAGGGGGTCGCCTATCTCACCCTCGACGATCCTCCGGCGAACACCTACACCCACGAGATGATGCAGCAGCTCGACCTGTCGATCGTCAAGGCGCGCTTCGACCGCGAGGTCCACGTCATCGTCCTCGCCGGCAAAGGCGAGAAGTTCTTCTGCGCCGGCGCCAACATCAACATGCTCAAGGGGTCGGACCCCTACTTCAAGTACAACTTCTGCCTGCACGCCAACGAGACCTTGAACCGCCTGGAGCAGACCCCCAAGCTGGTCATCGCGGCGCTCGAAGGGCACACGGTCGGCGGCGGCCTCGAGATCGCCATGGCGGCGGACCTCCTGATCGCCAAGAAGGGCTCCGGCAAGACCGGCCTGCCCGAGGTCAACCTCGGCGTCCTCCCCGGCACCGGCGGCACCCAGCGCTTGGCCCGCCGCGTCGGCAAGAACGCGGCGATCGACCTGATGGTCACCGGCCGGCTCATCGATTTCGAGGAGGCGAAGCAGATCGGGATCGTCAACTACATCTATGAAGGGGACGACTTCCTCGGCCAGGTCCACACCTTCGCCCGCCAGTTCTGCCCGCCGAACATGGCCTCCAAGGCGGTCGGCCGGATCAAGCGGTCGGTGCAGTCCGGCGCCGAGGTGCCGTTCGAGAGCGGCCTCGCCATCGAGCGCGAGCTCCAGCAGCAGCTCTTCGAGAGCCAGGACGCCCGCGAGGGGCTCGACGCCTACGTCAACAAGCGCAAGGCCGCGTTCAAGGGAGCCTGAGATGGCTTCCGGCGTCGTGGCGGCCGCGCAGGCAACGCCCCGGTTCCCGCCGCCCAAGCTGTGGATCGGCGGCGACTGGGTCGAGCCGGATGAGGGACGCCTCTTCGTCACCGAAAACCCGGCGACTGAAGAGGCCCTCTGCGAGGTCGCCTCGGCGAGCGCCGCGGACGTGGACCAGGCGGTCGAGGCCGCCCGGACGGCCCTCCATGGCGCCTGGGGCAGCACCTCCGCCCGCGAGCGCGGGCGGCTCCTCTGGAAGCTCGCCGACGCCCTGGAAACGCACATCGACGAGCTCGCGCTCTTGGAGACGCTCGACAATGGCAAGCCGATCTTCGAGTCGCGCTACGTCGACGTCCCCGGTGCCATCGAGGCGCTGCGCTACTACGCCGGCTGGGCGGACAAGGTCACCGGGAGGACGCTGCCGGTCGAGGGCCCCTTCGTCCTCGCCTACACCCTGCGCGAGCCGGTCGGCGTGGTGGGTGCCATCACGCCGTGGAACTTCCCGCTGATCCAGGCGGTCTGGAAGATCGCCCCGGCGCTCGCCTGCGGCAATACGGTGGTCCACAAGCCGGCCTCCTACACGCCGCTCACCGCGCTGCGCTTCGCCGAGCTCGCCCAGGAGGCGGGGATCCCCGCCGGCACGCTCAACGTGATTCCGGGCACCGGCTCCGAAGCGGGGGCCGCCCTGGTGGCCCACCCACAGGTGGCGAAGGTCTCCTTCACCGGCTCGACCGAGGTCGGCCGCGACGTGATGCGGGGGGCCGCGGACACGATCAAGCGCGTGACCCTGGAGCTCGGCGGCAAGTCGCCCAACATCGTGTTCGCCGACGCGGACCTGGACGCCGCGGCCAAGGGGGCCTACACCGGCATCTTCTACGGCAAGGGGGAGGTCTGCGCCGCGGGCTCCCGCCTGTTCGTGGAGGCCAAGGTCCACGACGAGCTGATGGAGAAGCTCGTGGCCCGCACGAAGCGCCTCACTCCCGCCGATCCTCTCGATCCCCGGACCCGCCTCGGCGCTCTCGTCTCGCGGAAGCAACGGGAGTCCGTCCTGCGTTATGTAGAGGAAGGGAGGCGCGAGGGGGCGCGGGTGGCCTGGGGGGGCGAGCCGGCCGACGTCGGCGGCAAGGGCTGGTTCATGCAGCCGACGATCCTCGACGGCGTGCGCAACGACATGCTGGTGGCCCGCGACGAGATCTTCGGGCCGGTGCTCGCCGTGATCCCTTTCGAGCAGGCGGACGAGGCGGTCGAGATGGCCAACGCCTCGATCTATGGCCTTGCCGCCGGGGTCTGGACCCGCGACGTGGGCAAAGCGCACGACGTGGCGCGCCGGCTCCAGGCGGGGACGGTCTGGATCAACCAGTACAACTGGTACGACTCGGCCGCGCCCTTCGGCGGCTTCAAGCAGAGCGGCTTCGGCCGCGAGCTCGGGCGCGAGGCGCTCGAGGCGTACACGGAAGTGAAGAGCGTTTACGTGGGAAGGTAAAGGTTCAATGAACGACCACGACATCGTCCTTGCCGCGCCGGTGCGCACGCCGATCGGCAAGTTCCTGGGCGCTCTCGCGTCCGTTTCCGCCGCCGACCTCGGGACGGCTGCGGCCACCGCGGCTCTCCAGCGGGCCGGGCTCGATCCGGCGCGGGTCGACCAGGTCATCTTCGGCCATGGCCGCCAGGCCGGCGGCGGGCCGAACACCGCGCGGCAGATCGCCTACCGGGCCGGCGTGCCGGTGGACCGGCCGGCCTTTACGGTCAACCAGGCCTGCGCCTCGGGCCTCCAGGCGGTGCTCTCGGCGGCGCGGACGATCCGCACCGGCGAGGCCGAGGTGGTCCTCGCCGGCGGCACCGAGAGCATGTCGAACACGCCCTACATGCTCCCGCGCGCCCGCACCGGCTACCGCCTGGGCCACGCCGAGATCGTCGACGGGATGTACAAGGACGGCTTCAACGATCCGCTCTCCGGGCTGGTCATGGGCGAGACGGCCGAGGAGCTTGCCGAGGAGTCGGGAATCGGCCGGCAGGCCTCCGACGAGTGGGCCCTCGCCAGCCAGAACCGCTCCGAGCGCGCCCGCACCAACGGCCGCTTCGACGTCGAGATCGCGCCGCTCAAGGTCCCCGGCAAGAAAGGGGACGTGGAGATCACCAAGGACGAGCACCCGCGCGACGGCGTGACCCTGGAGTCGCTCACCAAGCTCGCGCCGGTCTTCCGCGAAGGTGGCCGGGTGACCGCGGGGAACGCCTCCGGGATCACCGACGGCGCCGCGGCGATCGTCGTGGCCTCGCGCCGCGCCGCCCGCGAGCTCGGTCTGCCGGTCGTCGCCCGCCTGGTCGACTGGCAGGTGGTGGGCGTCGATCCGCGCATCATGGGGATCGGCCCGGTGCCGGCGGTGCGGAAGCTCCTGGCGCGCACCGGCCTGTCCATCCAGGACGTCGAGGAGGTCGAGCTGAACGAGGCCTTCGCCTGCCAGGTGCTCGCCTGCCTCAAGGACCTGGAGCTGGACGGCGAGCGGGTCAACCCGGACGGCGGCGCCATCTCCCTCGGGCACCCGATCGGCGCCACCGGCACGCGCATCCTCGTCACCCTGCTGCACGGTATGGCGGCCCGCGGCCGGACGCGCGGGATCGCGACCCTCTGCGTCTCGGGCGGCATGGGCGCCGCGGCGCTCGTCGAGCGGGAGGCGGCTTGAGCGGCTACCTCCTCGTCTCCGCCTCCTCGGAGGAGTACACGCAACCTTATATAGAGGCTTTGCAGGCGGCCGGCTTCTCCGCGGACGAGATCCGGACCGTCACCCCGGCCGAGCTCGGCGACCTGAGCCAGGGCCGGGAGCTGGCGGCGCAGGCCTCCGGGCTGGTCCTCTGCGGCGGGATCGACGTCGATCCGGCGCTCTATGGGGAAAAGATCCTCAATGAGACGGTGGAGGTCTACCCCGAGCGGGATGAGCTGGAGTGGGATCTGCTGGCGGCAGCGCGGGCGGCGCGGATTCCGACCTGGTGCGTCTGCCGCGGCATCCAGATGCTCAACGTCTTTCTCGGCGGCACCCTCTGGCAGGACCTGCCGGCCCAGCGCCCCAGCGAGATCGAGCACAGCGTGCCCGTGCCCAAGGACGCCATCGCCCACACGGTGGAGATCCTGCGGCCGGACACCGGCCTGGGAAGCGTCCTCTCCCGTGAGACTCCCCAGGTCAACAGCCGGCATCATCAGGCGATCAAGGACCTCGGGGACGGGCTGATCCCGGTGGCCCGCTCGGCCGACGGTCTGCTGGAGGCCGTGGAGCTGCCCGGGGACTGGTGGGTGCGCGGCGTGCAGTGGCACCCCGAGAACCTGATCGGCCTGCCCCTGCAACGCGCGCTGTGGAACGACTTCGCCCGCGCGGTCCGAAAAGGCTGATTCGATGTCGGAAGAAAGCGTCCACCTTCAGCACGGCGAGCGGGTCGCGCACCTGACGATCGACCGTCCGCCGCTCAACATCCTGGACATCCCGACCATCCAGCAGCTCGGCGCCGCCATCGCCACCCTGGATCAGCTGGGCCCCGACCTGCAGGTCGTCGTGGTCCGCGGGGCCGGCGAGCGCGCCTTCTCGGCGGGCGTGGCGGTCCAGGACCACACGCCAGACAAAATCGCCCCGATGCTGGAGAGCTTCCACCGGGCGATCCGGCTCCTCCGCGACCTGCCGGCGGTGACCATCGCGGCCGTTCAGGGACACTGCCTGGGAGGTGGCATGGAGCTGGCGCTCGCCTGCGACCTGGTGATCGCGAGCGAAGACACCCGCTTCGGCCAGCCCGAGGTCGACCTCGGCTGCTACCCCCCGGTCGCCGCCGCCCTCTACCCGTCCCTGATCGGCTCCGGCAAAACCCTCGACCTGCTCCTCACCGGCCGGACCTTCGACGTCCACGAGGCCGAACGTCTGGGCTTCCTGACCCGGCGCCTTCCCGCGGGGCAGCTCGGCGCAGCCGTCGAGGAGCTGGTCGCGCAGATCACCGGGAAGAGCGCGCGGGTCACCCGCCTGATCAAATCCGCCGTGCGCGCCGGCCGCGACCACGGCTTTTCCGCCGGCCTGGCCGAAGCCGAGCGGCTCTATCTCGACGATCTGTCCCGGACCGAGGACATGCAGGAAGGGCTCGCGGCTTTCCTGGAGAAGCGGCGGCCGGTGTGGCGGCACCGGTAGACAGATCCGTTAGGCGGCCTTCAAAGGGGCAAGATCCGCGTCCGACAGAGGGGACAAGCCAAGGTTGGTCAGGACGCGATTGATCGCGGCCGTGGAGACGCTGCCGGGAGCCGTGATCTCCAAACCGATCGGCCGGCCACCGGCGGTAAAGTCGATGAGCAGGCCAGGAGCGGCCTGCTCGGTCCGAGCGCTTTTCTCATCTCCCTCCCGAGGGAGGTAGAGATATGCCGCAAGCGGCCGCCCATGGCGGAAGGTGATCTCCAGATAGGGCTCTTTCATGTTCAGCTCACCGGATAGGCGGTAACGACGACCACGAGCCGGATCTCTTCATCCGGCTCGACGATGACTTCCCAAGGACTCTTCGCATGCCAGGCTTCGACAACCCAGCGTCCTTCAACGACATCCACGCGCAACCCCGTCGCATGCTCCAGCATACGCCGGAGGTCCACCTCGGTAAAGTCGCGATCCACCATCCGCTTCAGGAGGTGCGTGCTCAAACCGAGGTCCCATTCCCACCAGGAAGGCCATTCACGAGGTGACAGAGGGCGCTCCCTCCATAAGCCAAAGAGTGCTCCGGTGGTGACAGTATATGATCCCCCTGCCTGCACCTCCGGGCTCCGGCTCCCGGGCCGCGCCCGGCGCACAACCCTGATTTCTGGAGGAGAGGAGACTCCCCATGGCTGAGACCATTCTGGTGGAGCGCGAAGGCCGCGCCGCCATCCTGACCGTCAACCGTCCCGACAAGCTGAATGCTCTCAATGACCAGGTCCGCGTCGACATGCTAGCGGCTCTCGCTCAGATCGAGACGGACGACTCGATCGGCGCCGTCGTGATCACGGGCGCGGGCGAGAAGTCGTTCATCGCCGGCGCCGACATCGGCGAGTTCGCCGGCCGCACCCCGTTCGATCAGCGCTACGCCATGCGCAGCCCGCGGATCTTCGACATCATGTCGAGCTTCCCCAAGCCGGTCATCGCGATGATCAACGGCTTCTGCCTGGGCGGCGGCTGCGAGCTCGCGCTGTCGTGCGACATCCGCATCGCCTCGGAGAAGGCGCGCTTCGGCCAGCCCGAGATCAAGCTCGGCCTGATCCCCGGCGGCGGCGGCACGCAGCGCCTCTCCCGGCTCGTGGGGACCGGCCAGGCCCTGCGCCTGATCCTCTCCGGCGACATGATCGACGCAGCGGAGGCCAGCCGCATCGGCCTCGTCGAGATGGTCGTGCCCGCCGACGAGCTGCGGGCGAAGACGCTGGAGCTGGCCAACCGGATCGCCGGCATGAGCCCGCTCACCCTGAAGGTCGCCAAGGAGGCGGTCCGCGCCAGCGAGAAGATGAGCATCGAGGAGGGCGTCAACTACGAGCGCGACCTCTTCTGCCTCTGCTTCTCGACGGCGGACAAGGAAGAGGGCGTCAAGGCGTTCCTGGAGAAGCGGCAGCCGCAGTGGACCGGGCGCTGAGCCCTTTTCGAGTCACAACGGAGACGATCATGGCCGCCCCGCACGAGGACCTGCTGGCTCTGCGCTCGGAGTTCCCGATCCTGGAGCACACGACGTATCTGATCAACAACTCCCTCGGCGCCATGCCGCGCCAGGTGCACGACGAGCTCGAGACCTTCGCGACGCAGTGGGAGACCCGGGGGGTGCGCGCCTGGAGCGAAGGGTGGTGGGAGATGGCGGTCGACACCGGCGACCTGCTCGCCCCGCTCCTCGGCGCCCAGCCCGGCTCGGTCGCCATGCACCAGAACGTGTCGGTCGCGGCCGCCATCTTCCTCTCGTGCATCGACTACCCGGCCGAGCGCAACCGCATCGTCTACACCGAGCTCAACTTCCCCAACGTCATGTATCTCCTGCAGGGGGAGCGGAAGAAGGGCGCCGAGATCGTGGTCGTCCCCTCGGACGACGGCATCGGCGTTCCCACGGAGCGCCTGCTCGCCGCGATCGACGAGCGGACCCGCCTGGTGCCGATCTCCCACACGCTCTTCCGCAGCGCCTTCGTCCAGGACGCCGAGGCGATCGCCCGCCGCTGCCGCGAGGTCGGCGCGATCCTCCTCCTGGACGTCTATCAGTCGACCGGCGTGATGCCGCTCTACCTGGAAAAATGGGGGGTGCACGCGGCGGTGGGCGGCTCGGTGAAGTGGCTCTGCGGCGGACCGGGCGCCGGCTATCTCTGGGTGAACCCGGAGATCGCCGACACCCTGGAGCCGTCGCTCACCGGCTGGCAGTCCGACGAGGAGCCCTTCGCCTTTCGCCCTGGCGCGATCCGCTATGCGAAGGGTGCGTGGCGCTTCCTCACCGGCACCCCGAACATCCCGGCCCTCTACTCCTGCCGGTCGGGCTACAAGATCGTGGCGGGAGTCGGAGCGGAGAGAATCCGCGAGCGCTCCCTCTACCTGACGGACTATCTGATGCAGCTGGCCGAGGAGGCCGGGTTCACTCTGAACACCCCGCGCGATGCGAAACACCGGGGAGGCACGGTCTCGGTCTGGCACGAAGACGCCGAGCGCCTCTGCAAGGAGCTGATCGCGCGAGAGATCGTCTGCGACTACCGGCCGCGCGCGGGAATCCGGCTGTCACCGCACTTCTACAACACGGAGGCGGAGCTGGAGCACGCGGTGCGGACGTTGAAGGAGCTGGCGGGCGGCTGAGGCGTCGTCATGGACGATGAGCTCTCGGAGCAGATGGGGCGATACCAGCAGGGCGAGCTCGCCGCCTTCGAGCGGTTGTACGGGCTCCTCGCGCCGCGCCTGCGCCAGTACCTCACCTCGCTCACGCTGAACGCGACGGCCGCCGAGGACCTCCTCCAGGAGGCCTTCCTGCAGATCCACCGGGCCCGGCACACCTACCGGCCGCCGCATCCGGTCGCACCGTGGGCCTTTGCCATCGCGAGAAACGTATATCGCATGGAAAGGCGGTCCGCCGGACGCCGCGGCCGGTACGAGACGCCGGCGCCCGAGAACGTGCCCGACCTGCCTGTTCCTGCCGAGGCGGATGGTCTCGCCAACCGTCTGGCCGTGCGCCGCGCCCTGCTGCAGGTCCCGGAGGATGGACGGGAGCCGTTGCTCCTCCACCACGTCTGGGGCCTCTCCTTCGGCGAGATCGGCGCCGTGCTCGGCATCCGCGGCGGCGCGGCCAAGGTCCGCGCTCATCGCGCCATGAACGCGCTCCGCCGCCTCCTTGGCGCCCGAGAGGATCGATGACGAAGGACGGTTCGTTCGAGAAGCTGAAAGCCGAGGTCGCGCGCGACCTCGCCCCGGTGCGGCCGCTGCGGCCGGCGTGGGCGCGCGCGCTGGTCCTCTTTCCCTGTGCCTTCCTGACCTTCGCGTTGATCGCCCTGGTCTTCGGCCCGCACTGGGAGACCAGCGGGCTGGTCTGGGCCATGGGCGCTTTCCAGGTGCTGGTGGCCTACGGCATCCTCTGGGTCGGCCTGCGCGAGGCGGTCCCCGGCGAAGGGCCCGGCGCGCCCGCGCTCGCTCTCGCCGCGCTGACCGCCACGGTGGCCGTCGCCGCCGCCAACGCCTTGCTGGTCTGGCTCCGGCCGGTGCCGGGTCCGCCGGGGCTGGGCGGTTTCAGCCCCTACTGCTTCAAGGCCGAGATTCTCATGGGACTGCCGGCTGTGGCTCTCGGGTTCTGGTTGGCGGCCCGCGGCTTTCCGCTGCGCCCTGCCGTGGCCGGAGTGCTCGGCGGGCTGTCGGCGGGCGTGGCCGCTGCCGGAGTCTGGTCCCTGTATTGCCCGTTCAACAGCCTCTCCCACCTGGCATCCCACCTGGGGCCGATCGTCGTGGTGGCCTGCGCCGGCCTTCTCGCCGGAGCTCTATGGGCCCGGAGACGGCGAGCCCGACGAAATCGTCTGTGATTCTCCTGTAACCAGCCGCCGCCCTCCGGCAAAGAAGAGGGTATGAGAGACGAAAGCGAATCCCGACTGGTGCAGCAGATCGCGGCGGGCGGCTCCGCGGCCCTGGAGGAGCTGAGCCGCCGTTACACCCCCTTCTTGCGCGCCGAGGCCTACCGGATTCTGGGAGACCCGGACGACGCCGCGGACGTGGCCCAGGAAGTTCTCTGGAAAGTCTGGCGGCACGCCGGCGAGTACGACCCGGCCAAGGCCAGCGTGAGCACCTGGATCGGCGTGATGACCCGGCGTCTGGCCATCGACCGGCTGCGGCAGCGGCAGCGCCGCCTGCGGCTTCTCGACGAGCAGCCGCGGGAGAGCGAGGCGATCCTGCCGGAGGCGCCCGAGCGGGTCCATGCCCATCACCAGTCCCGGGTCGTGCGCCGCGCCCTCCGCGAGCTCCCGCGCGAGCAGCGGAAGATCGTGGAGCTGATGTACTTCCGGGAGATGAGCCAGCGGGAGATCGCCCTGGCCACCGGCATCCCCCTCGGCACGGTCAAGACGCGGGCGGGGATGGCGGTGCGGCGGCTGCGGCAGGTGCTCGCGGCGTGAAGACCCAGGCGACGAGCGCTCCGAGTGCCAGCGCCGCGCCCGTCCAGCTTTCCTGGTAGCCGGCTTTCCAGGACGACAATCGGGCGGCGAAGGCGCCGGCGAGCAGGAGGAGATAGAGGAGGAACGGCAGCAGCCCGAGCAGCGTCAAGAAGAGGCGCCGCCAACCTCTCGCCGGGCGGACGAGCGCCAGGAGAGCAGGCAGCGCGAGGAGCGGGATCGCCAGAGTCGGCGCGATGACGCACGCGGCGGCCAGAAGCACCGGAAAATACCACTCCCGAGAGAAGCGGTAGCGGACTACCAGCAGCGCCGCGAGCGCCAGACCGAGCCCGGCGAGCGCCCAGCGCGACCAGACGCGGCCCGCCAGCGCCAGATACTCATCGTCCGCCAAGGGCCGGCTGTCGAGCCCATCGACGCGGCGGACGGTGGCGGCGACCACGCGGGTCCATGCCTCCAGACGGCCGGCGTCCAGCCGGTCGGGCGTGTCCGCCGGCCGGTGATAGACCGGGTCCAGGACGAAAAACGAGCTGTCCGAGAGCGTCACCGCGGGGATGCCCCGCTCCAGGAAGGAGCCGCTGTCAGCCCCGAATCCCACGCGCGTCCCCCGCAGCAGGAGCTGCATGGGCAGGGAAAACCGCGGATCGGCCAGATGGAGAGGCCAGCCCGCGGAGCGGCCCCCATCCATCGACGCGCGCACGAGCCAACCGGGCGTGGTGACCCGCTCTCCCCGGTGGCCTCCCTGCTTCAGGGGGACCGGGATCGCATGGATCGTCGGCCCGGTGCTGCCCGCCCAGCCCACCATCTCCAGGTTGACGTCCGCCAGAATGCGGTCGCGTGCCGCCGGGGGCAGAGCTTCCACCCAGCCGCGGCTGCCGTACAGCCCCTTCTCCTCCCCATCGAACAGGACCACGCGGATCGTGTGGCGGAGCGGCGTCCGCGCCAGCTCCGCCGCCGTGGCGATGGCGAGGCCGCACCCCGACGCATCGTCGCCGGCTCCCGGGCTTTTTTTCACGGTGTCGTAGTGGGCGGACAGAACGATCTCGCGGTCCGTCTTCCCCGGAAGAACCCCCTCCACGTTCAAGATGGAGGGCTCTGCGGCCACGGGGATCGCCCGGACCGCCTGCAGGCCCGCGCGCCGCAAGGCGTCCGTCAGGAACGCCACAGCCTTCTCCTGGACCTTCTCGCCGTCGGGCCGCGGCCCCAGGCGGCTCAGCCCGGACGCCAGCTCGTGCGCCGAGGGAGCCGCGAAGAGCGCTCCGGAGATGAGCCCGAGGAAGGACCAGGCCATCAGGGATCGGCGGAGCGTATCTCTCCCGGCGTGGTCGCGCATAAGCCCGCTCATCCTACCAGCGCACAGAGCGGGATCGGTCTCTCACCCAATGAGCACCTTTCCAAGCAGGAGGAAGTCTCCTATACTTCCTCCCACTTAGCAGACGCGATAGTGCATGTTCTCAAATTCGTGTCCCGCGGGTGGCGTGTCCCCCCACCTTTGGCACGGCGTCGAGTCCGAAAATTCTGGAGTCGGTTGAAGTGAGCTTGCGTCGAAAGGTTGCCCTCTCTACCGCCATCGTAGCGATGTCAGCATCGCTGATTGCTCTGGCCTTGCTCCAACAGCTGGTCTCCACCATGGACGACAGCGAGCTGGCGCGGCAGATCGGCTGGCATCTCCTGGTCATCGCCCTGGCCGCGGGGGCACTGTCTTCGATCGCCGCGTGGCTGGTCGTCCGGCGTCTCACCAGGCCGCTGCGGCAGCTCGCGGAGACGATGTCGAACATGGCGCAGTCCGGCGAGCTCCAGAAGGATTTTCCCAGCGCCGGGGGGAGCAGCGAGGTGCTTCTCATCGAGGAGACGTTCCGCTCTCTGGTGATTTCGCTCGAAGAGTCGCGGCAGGCCCGCGAGCGGTCGTACGTCGAGGCGGTGGGCGCGGTGGTCACCGCCGCCGATGCCCGCGACCACGAGACGGCGGGACACTCGTTCCGGGTCGCCCTCTATGCCGTTGCGCTGGCCAAAGCCATGGGGATCCGCGGCGAGGAGCTGAAAGCCCTGGAATGGGGTGCGCTGCTCCATGACGTGGGCAAGATGGTGGTCCCGGACGAGATCCTGCGCAAGAGCGGCCCCCTCACGGAAGAGGAGTGGCTGATCATGAAGCAGCATCCGGGCTGGGGGTACGAGATGCTCGCCGAGGTGCGCTTCCTCCAGCCGGCGGCGATCGACGTGGTCTACAGCCACCACGAGCGGTGGGACGGCCACGGCTATCCGCGCGGGATCGCCGGGGAGCAGATCCCTCTCATGGCCCGCATCTTCGCCGTGGTGGATGCCTACGACGCCCTCACCTCGGACCGACCCTACCGGCGGGCGTGCGGGCACCAGCAGGCCCTGACCGAGCTCGGGCGCGTCGCCGGGGAGCAGCTCGATCCCAAGGCCACCCAGGTCTTTTGCGAGCTGTCCGAGGTCGAGCTGCGCCGCTTGCGGAATCTGTGTCAGCGGGTCCAGCCGGGGCTCAGCCTTCCCTTCGACCTGCTGGAGACGCTGCGCAACCCCGACCGGCTCCGCACCGCGGAGCTCCGCGTGGGAGCACCCCCTGGGCAGGCGTGAGCCTCCATCCGGTCCTCTCCGCCGCCGAGCGCCGCCGCCGCCTCCTGGAAGGGATCGAACAGCTCCAGCGCGGCGAGTTTTTCGCCGCCCACGAGACCTGGGAGGAGGTCTGGCGCTCCACAACCCCCGAGCCGAAGACCCTCCTCCAGGGGCTCATCCAGGTCGCCGCCGCCCTGCATCAAGCCCGCGACCTGCACCGGCGGGAAGGTCCCCGCCGCACCCTTGCCAAGGCCCGCAGCAATCTGGAGCCGTACGCTCCCGTGGCCCTCGGCTTGGACGTCGAGGATCTCCTGCGCTCGGTGGATGCATGGCGGGACTGGCTGGAGCGGCACGAGGGGGAGGCGCCGGCGTGGCCGCGGGTGCGGGTGGTCGACCAGGAGGAGCTGAGATGATTCCCAGCCGTTCTCAGCGCGTCATCCCGATAGAATGCGCACCATGACGAATCCCGGCGCAAGCCCGGGCTCTCAGGAGCCGGCCGGTTCCGGACAGGGTCTCCGCGATGGTCTGTTCGTTGGATCGATCGTGCTCCTCTCAACGATCCTCTATCTAGGAAAGCTCGGTTTCTACAGCGACGACTGGCCATTCCTCGCGACGTTGCACCTCTCTCCCGACCGGTCTCTGCCGGGTCTCTTCCAATCCCTCTATGGAGCTCCGGAGCAACGGATGAGGCCCGTCATGTTCATGTTCCTGTCCGGGACGTACTGGCTCTTCGGTCTCGATCCCCTGGGATATCACGTGACGAACGCTCTGATCCTCACGGCGAGCGCCCTGCTCCTCCACAGGATCCTCGTGGAGCTCGCGTGCAGCCGCCGGCTCGTTCTCGCGGTGCCGCTGGTCTTCATCCTCCTGCCCCAGTATGCAACCAATCGTTTCTGGCTCAGCGCGTTCTCGACCAACGTCAGCATGGCGTTCTATTTTCTGAGCCTGCTCTTCTGGCTGCGGATGGCGAGGGCAGGGCCGAAGAGCGTCTGGGCCTGGCTTGGTCTGTCGCTCCTCGCCCTCCTCGGCAGCGCGCTCGCCTACGAGGTCTTCCTGCCGCTGTTCCTCCTGCATCCGGTGCTCCTGGAGGTGTGCCGCCGGCGCTCCACGGGTTCCGTCCTACGCCCCATCCATCTCCGGATCGGAGCAGGCCTGCTCCTTTCGGTCCTCGGGCTGATGGGATTCTTCAAAGTCCTGACGACGACCCGGCAGGAGCACACTCACCTCGCTGGGCAAGCTGCCTGGTTCGCGAGGCTGCTCGCCAGTGCGGTGGCGGTCGATTATGGAGAGCTGGGCGTCGGCCTGCCCCGCGTGGTGTGGAAGATCCTGCGCGACGACCCGGACCCAGCGGTCTGCGCGGTCGCGGTGGCCGTCCTATGCCTCGTGTTCTCCTACCTCGAGATGGGGGCCTGCCGCTCGGACGCAAGCCCGCCGGGGCCGCGCGCCTCGATCGCGTGGATTTTCGGCGGAGTGACGGTGTTCTTTGCGGGGTATGCGATCTTCCTGTTCACGCGGAACGCCGAGGTCTCCGCAACTGGCATCGGTAACCGCGTCTCGACTGCCGCCACGCTGGGGGTGGCCCTTTCTCTGGTCGGTGGCGCCGCGCTGATCGGCAACCTTCTTCCTTCCGGTCGCTGGCGGGGCCGGCTGTTTTCTTTTCTCATTGCGTCTCTGTGCGCCGGTGGGGCGCTGACGATCAACACCCTCGCGTCTTTCTGGGAAAGCGCTTACGACCAGGAGCGCGCGGTCGTGTCCGAGATCCGGCAGCGGTTTCCTGCTCTGCCCGCGCAAACCACGCTCCTGCTCGACGGAGTCTGTCCGTATCACGGACCCGCGGTCGTCTTCGAATCGAATTGGGACCTGGCCGGCGCGCTGAGGATCCTCTACCGCGACTGGTCGCTGCAGGCGGACGTCGTCACGCCTAACCTCAGAGTCACCCAGCAGGGCATCTCCACCTCTCTGTATCACGGATCTCTCAAGGCCCTGTATCCGTACAATGACCGTCTCTTGATCTACCACCGGAATCTGAGGACGTCCCAGTCTCTGCCCGACGCCGCGGCCGCGCGCGCCTATTTCGCGAGGTTCAATCCCGACCGGGACAGCGGCTGTCCCCAGGGGAGAGAAGGACAGGGCGTGCCGGTCTTCTGAAACACTGGATTCGCGGCTATGGAATCCCATACCGCCGCCGCTTCTCCCAGAGCGCTTTGCGGCTGATGCCGAGGAGCTCGGCGGCGCGCCCCTGGTGACCGCGGGTATAGGCCAGGGCGTTGCGGATGAGCTCTTTTTCCACGTCGAGGAGGGGCCGGGGGCGGCCTTCGGTGGAGCCTTCCGGCGCCGGCGGATCGACCGGACCGTCCCCAGACAAAATGAGGCCGCGCTCCAGCACGTTGCGGAGCTGGCGCAGGTTGCCCGGCCAGGGATGCTCCAGCATCCAGGCGCGGGCGCGTGGGGCGAGAGCGAGGCCGGGCCGGTCGAAGCGCTCGGCGAGGTCCGCCAGGAGGTGGTCGAGGACGGCGGGAAGGTCCTTGCGGCGCTCGCGGAGCGGAGGGAGACGGTAGGCCAAGACCTCCAGGCGGTAGAAGAGGTCCGGGCGGAACGTCTCGCGTGCCACCCGGGCCGGGAGGTCCTCGGACCCGATCGCCACGAAGCGAACGTCGGCGTCCACTTCGGAGCCTCCCAACGGGGAGTACCGGCGCTCCGCGACCAGGCGCAGGAGCTTCGGCTGAGCGGCCAGCGGAAGCTCCTCGACGTGGTCGAGGACCAGCGTGCCGCCTTCGGCGCGCGCCACCCGCCCCTCGCTCCCTTTCTCGGCGCCGGTGAAGGCGCCCGCTCGGTAGCCGAAGAGCTCGCTTTCGAAGAGGGTGCTGGGGACGGCGCCCGGGTCCACCTCGACCAGAGGACCGGCGGCGCGACGGCTCGCGGCGTGGAGAGCGCGCGCCAGGGTCGACCGGCCGCTTCCCGGCTCGCCGAGGATCAGGACCGGCGCATCCGTCGCCGCCGCGCGCTCCGCTCCCCGCAGGCTTTCTCCAAGAGCGGGAAAATCGTGAATCAGCTGGGAGAGGGTGAGCACGGCACCCGTGGGTGTTCTTTCAGGAAGCCGCCCGCATTTGGGCGGTCACGTCGGGGGCATCCCCCCAGAGGCGCTCCAGGGCGTAGAACTTCCGCGGCTCTTCCTGGAAGACGTGAACCACGAAATCGCCGTAGTCGAGCAGCACCCACTGCCCCCGGTTGTACCCCTCCATGTGAAGAGGACGGGTCTTTTCCGCGCGCAGCCGTTCGAGCACCGCGTCCGCAATCGCCTGGACCTGGCGCTCGCTCGTGCCGCTGCAGAGCAGGAAGTAGTCGGTGAAGTCGGTGACCTTCTCGAGGTGCAGCACCTTGAGATCGATCGCCTTGCGGTCGTCGGCCGCGGCCACGGCGCTCCGCACTTTGCTCGCGATATCCGTGGCGCCGGAAGCGGCGGGGACAGATGGAGGAGTCGGTGTCGGTTCGGCTCTCATCGGTACAGGTCGTATTTCTGCACGTATCGTACCACCAGATCGGAGACCTGACCCTCCGGCGGCTGCTCGCCACGCGCGAACAGCTCCCGCAGGCGGGTCGAGGAAATGTCGACCGGCGGCTGTCTCAAAAAGATCACCCGGTCGGTCGCCGACAGGGCGGCGAGCTCGGGGTGCAGGGCCCGCGCGTCCAGCTCCCAGCCCGGCCGGGTCAGGACGACGAGCCGCGCCGCGGCGGGGATCTCCCGCCATCGGTACCACAGGTGGAGATCGGCGAACGAATCGCCGCCGATCAACAGATGGAGGTCCGCCGCGGGCTCGGTCTGCCGGAAATGCTCCAGCGTCTCGATCGTGTAGGCGGGCCGATCCAGGACCATCTCATCGGGCGAGGCGTACAGCCCCTCCTCGCCGAGGAGCGCCAACTCCACCATGGTGTAGCGGGCGTGGGGCGGCGCCAGCGCCCGCCGCGGCTTGTGCGGCGGTTTCGCCGTGACCAGGTAGAGGACCCGGTCGAGCCCGAGAGCCCTCCGGGCCTCGCGGACCGGCAGGACGTGCCCCTGGTGGATCGGATCGAAGCTACCTCCGAAGAGGCCCAGCTTCATGTCAACCGCCGCGCCAGCTCGCCGACGAGCGCCCGGACGCCCTCGTTGGTGGCGGCGCTGATCTCCAGGTACGGCAGGTCCCGCGCCTCGGCGGCGCGGCGCAGCTCCTCGCGGCGCTCGGGGAGGGCCGCGTCGAGCTTGCTCCCCACCAGCAGCCGCGGGCGCCGCATCAGGTCCGCATTGAACGCTCCCATCTCCCGCTCCACCGTCTCCAGGTCCTCCACGGCGCTCCGGCCGTCTTCCAGGGGGGCGGAGAGGTCGACCAGGTGGACCAGGACGCGGCAGCGCTCCACGTGGCGGAGGAACTGGATGCCCAGCCCCGCCCCCTGCGCCGCGCCGGCGATCAAACCGGGCAGGTCCGCGATGACGAACGGCTCGTCGAGCGGCCCCTCGGCCACCACGCCGAGCTGCGGCACCAGGGTCGTGAACGGGTAGTCGGCGATCTTCGGCCGCGCCGCGGACACGACGCTGATCAGGGTCGATTTGCCGGCGTTCGGCAGTCCGACGACCCCGACGTCGGCCAGCAGCTTGAGCTCCAGGCGGAGGAAGCGCTCCTCCCCCTCGGTTCCCGGATCGGCGCGGCGCGGCGCCTGGTTCGTGGCGGTGGCGAAGCGGGCATTGCCTCGCCCGCCACGCCCGCCGGCCGCGACCAGCAGCCGCTGTCCGTCCTCCAGCACCTCACCGAGCTGCTCCCCCGTGTCCCGGTCGAACACCACGGTGCCGAGCGGCACCTGGATCTCCAGGTCGTCCCCTTCCTTGCCGGTCCTGTTCGATCCCTCACCGTGACGGCCGCGGTCAGCCGGATAGAGGGAATGGAATTGGAGATGGTAGAGGGTGTTGCGGCTCTGCTGGCCGACCAGGAAGACCGAGCCGCCATGGCCACCATCCCCTCCGGACGGTCCGCCGAGGGGGACGTACTTTTCCCGGCGGAACGCCAGGCAGCCATTCCCCCCCTTCCCGCCGCGGACGTGGATGGTGGCTTCGTCGAGGAAGATCAAATCAGCCGGCGGGCTCGGAGGTCTCGACGGGCGTCGCGGGGGCTTCGGCAGGCAGGATGTGGACGAACTTCCCGCGGCGGCCCTTGTCCTGGAACTTCACGACTCCGTCCATCTTCGCGAAGAGGGTGTCGTCCTTCCCCTGGCCGACGTTCAGGCCCGGGAAGAAACGGGTGCCACGCTGGCGGACGATGATCGTGCCGCCGGTGACCCGCTGGCCTCCATAGGCCTTGACGCCCAGATATTGCGGGTTGGAGTCCCGGCCGTTCCGGGTCGAACCCTGTCCCTTCTTATGTGCCATGGTTGTCGCTCCTGGAAGACGTCAGGGCGGCCGCCGTCACGACGGCAGCTCGATCCCTTCGATCCGAACGCGGTGCAGGTTCTGCCGGTGGCCCTTGGTCCGCCGGTACATCTTGCGCTTCTTGAACTTGAAGACCCGGATCTTCGGGCCGCGGAGGGCATCGACGAACGACGCCTTGACCAGGGCTCCCTCGACCACGGGATTGCCGACCTTCAGGCCGTTATCGCCAGAGACGAGCAGCACCCGATCGAACCGGACCTCGTCGCGCTGCCCGTCCTGATGGGACGCGAGAAGCTCCACGTCGATCACGTCGCCCGGGGCGACGCGATACTGCTTGCCACCACTCTCGATCACTGCGTACATAGAAATTATGCTCCCAGAGGGTCGTCACGAAGACGCGTAGACGGCGGACCCTACCACAGGATGTGGTCCGGGTCAACGCCCCCAGGCCGTCGCGGGCGGGTTCAGTTCTCCAGCTCGTCCAGCTCCTCGGGCTGGGCGAACTGGTCGGTGTCGTCGTTGCCGCAGGCCGTGCAGAGCGCCTCGGTGATCTTGCCGTCCTCCCACTCGAACATATAGCAGGGGGTCTCGCACTCCAGGCAGACGATGTAGTCGGGGCTGGGCATGGTGACCGGGTCAGACCGTCCTTGGCGTCCTTGATGTCCTTGCAGTCCTTGGCGCCACCCGGCGGCGCGCCTGCTGCATGGCGTCGGCCAGCCGGTCGGGGCATTCCAGGTGGATGGCGTGGCCACACCCCTCCAGGACCTCCAGCGTGGCGTCCGGTATCGCCTCCGCCATGGCGCGGGCCCCCTCGATCCGGAAGAGCCCGTCGCGGTCCCCCCAGATCAGGTCGGTCGGCATCCGGAGCTGCCGCAGGTCTTCGTCGTCGAAGGTATCCTCCGGCGTCAGCCGGTCGAGGACGCCCTGCACCACCGGCGAGGTGTAGGCCTGGAGGAAGCCGCCGCGCGAGTGCTCCATGATCCAGGGGATGCGGACGAACATCGCGCCGTAGAGCCGTTCCACGCCGGCCATGTCGTTGACCCGGACGAGCTGCTCGATGGCGTCCCAGTCCTGCTGCCGGTAGCCACCGGTGTTGACCAGCACCAGCCGGGCGACGAGCTCGGGCCGCGCCAGGGCCAGCCGCACCGCGAGCCAGCCGCCGAGGCTCAATCCCGCCAAGGTCACCGGCCGGCGGCCGAGCTCCTTCTCGATCAGGCGGGCCACCACCTTGGCGCCGTCTTTGATGTCCAGCGCGTGGCCGGGGATCTCCGAGCCGCCGAAGCTGGACAGCTCAGGGACGATCAGCCGGCAGTCCCGGCGCAGCCGGAACAGCGTCTTGCCCCAGGTCGCCGCGACCGAGCCGAGCCCATGGAGGACCACCCAGGGCTCGCCGTCCTCGGGTCCCAGGACGTAATAGACCAGCCGCACCGACCCGACCCGCAAGCGCTTCCGCCGCGCCCCGGTCAGAGACAGCCAGTACCGCGTCAAAAGGGAGAACAGGTACAGCAACATACAGGCTCAGGATACAGCAAATTGTGCGCCATCTCGCCCCTCGAGGACGCCGCCTTCGAGATCTTCCATGAGGAGACTCAATCTCTGGAATCTTCGACGCAGTCCACGGGTTGAGTCTACTGTAGTGAAATTTCGAGGCTCCAGAGGATCGACTTCGCGACATTGATAACTCTACGCTGAGATCTTTGCGCGAGGGTGTTGACACGATCTAAGCTCTGTGCGATCATATCCTCGGACGCGAGAGGAGGCGCCACCTCCTCCGCGGATAAACCGCGATCTACTGACACGCTGAAAAAGGAGGACACACCATGCTCAACTCGATTTCCCGCTGGAATCCCGCTGTCCTGACGGCTCGCGACCCCCTCTTCCGGGCGCTCGACTCGTTCTTCAACCAGGATCTGCTCCCGAGCGAGGAGGTCTCGAACCGGACCTGGATGCCGCCGGTGGACATCCAGGAGACCCCGGAGTCCTATCGGCTGACCGCCGAGCTGCCGGGCCTGACCAAGGACGACATCAACATCACGCTGGAGAACAACGTCCTCCGGCTGTCGGGTGAGAGGAAGTTCGAGAAGGACGTGCAGAAAGAGGGCTATCACCGGATCGAGCGGACCTATGGGACCTTCGCGCGGGCGTTCACACTGCCGAGCCAGGTGAACAATGAGAAGGTCGAGGCGGCCTTCGAGAACGGCCTCCTGACCATCGTGGTCCCCAAGGCCGAGCAGGCGAAGCCCCGCAAGATCACCATCAGCTGAGGGACCTCACCCCCTGACCCCCTCTCCCATCGCCCAACCAACCCCCGGGAGAGGGGGCACCGCCAGCCCCGCTTCGGCGGGGTTTTATTTGCCTGACCAGCTTCCCCCTCTCCCGGGGGTTGGTTGGGCGATGGGAGAGGGGGACCGAGGGGGTGAGGTCAGGCCCCGACGGAGCTTTCGACGACGGTCCGGGAGACCGGCTCGGGGGTGGTCACCGCTGGGATCTCGATTGTCATGACCGTTCCCGTCCCCGGAGTGCTCTCGACCGCGACGCGCCCGCCATGCGATTGGGCGATGCGGTCCACGATGGCGAGCCCCAGGCCCGTGCCGCCCTTGCGGGTGGAGTAGAAGAGATCGAAGATCTTCGCTTGGTCCTCGGGACGGATCCCCGCGCCGTTGTCGGCCACCCGGAGCTGGATCCACGGTCCTTGCCGGTGCGCCGTCAGCTCGACGATCGGCGTCCGGTCCGCCTCCTCGGCGGCCACCAGGGCGTTCTGCACCAGGTTGAGAAGGAGCTGGTTCATCTGCGCCAGATCGACCCGGACGCGGGCGCCGTGGCTCCGGTCGTGGACGTCGATGCGCGCCCGCCGCTTCTGGATCTCGCCGGCCAGGACCTCGGGGACCCGTTCGAGCAGGAGCACCGCGGGCACCTCCTCCAGCTCCACGGGCCGCGGCTTGGCATAGGCGAGGAAGTCGGTGACCAGGCGCTCCAGGCGGCTCAGCTCGGAGCGCGTGATCGACAGCAGCCGCTTCCCCGTCGGCGCCGAGCCGCTCTCGACGATCTCCTCCTCCAGCATCTGCATGTTGAGATTGAGGGAGTTGAGCGGATTGCGGATCTCGTGCGCCAGGCCCGAGGCGAGGGTGCCGATGTAGGCCATCCGCTCCGCTTCGGCTGCCTGCACCTCGAGCACCTGGGCCCGCCGCATCAGCAGCCAGACGCCCGCGAAGGCGGTGAGCAGCAGGAGGATCGAAAAGCCGCCGATCACCGCCGCCTGCTGGATCAGCTCCTTGCGGAGGATCTCGATCCGCTTGGCCAGCTCCGGAGCGCTGATGCCGATCTGGAGGAGGCCGAGGTCGCCGATCGGCACCTGCACGTCCGGGACCTCGTAGGTCGTCGTCCACTCCGAGCTCCGCTTCTCCTCCTTGGAGCCCGGGAGCTCCGGAGTGCCTGGGACGATCGCCGGGCCGTCCTGGCTCGGCACCTGGACGCTTGCCTGCTTGACGCTCTGGAAGACGAGGACTCCGTCCTTGTCCCGGATCTCGACCTGCCGCACGATGTCGCGCTGGCGCAGGATGGAGTCGATATAGGTCTGGGTCTCGCGCTCGATGGCGACCGCGGCGTAGAGGTCCCCCTGGCCCTTGGCCCGGTCGGCGATCCGTTGCGCCAGGGTCTCGGCCTCCTCCCGCGTTTCGAGGAGGACCCGCTCGATCTCGCGCTGGGACAGGGAGCGGAAGATCAGCCAGCCGAAGAGGGCGATGTCGAACAGGACGAACAACCCGAAGACGGCGGAGGCGATCAGCAGGCGGCGCGACAGGCCGAGATTCGCGACGCGTTTCATCTCGGGGACAGGATACCACCCCGCCCGGAGCCTTCCCGTAGTACGATACCTGCCGCTCTCATGATCCGGCCAATTCGCCTCCTTTATCCGATCCTCCTCGCGGCGCTGCTCGTGGCGTGCAACGCGCGGGAGGAGACCCGGCCGCAGCCGCCACAGTCGGACAGTGCGGCGGCCCAGGGCACGCCCCGGCGCGGCGGCACGGTCGTCACCGGCTGGACCACCGAGCCCCTCGGACTGAATGACCTGATCTTCCCCACGACCGCCATGGGCAACGAGGTCCTCTTCCGGACGCTCCAGCACCTGGTCCAGGAGCAGCCCGACTTCGCCGAGCATCCGGCCACCTTCACCCCGCAGCTCGCCGAGTCCTGGGAGTGGTCGGACGACCACAAGACGCTCACCTTCCATCTCCGCAAGAACCTCGTCTGGAGCGACGGCGCGCCGCTGACCGCCGAGGACGTGCGCTGGACCTGGCAGGCCCAGATCCATCCCGCCGTGGCCTGGGACAGCGTCTACATGAAGGAGTTCATCCGCGACGTCGAGGTGGTGGATCCCCACACCGTGCGCTTCCACTTCACCCGCGCCTACGTGAAGCAACTTCTGGACGTCAACGAGGGCCTCATCCTGCCGAAGCACGCCTGGAGCAAGCTCCCCTTCGAGAAATGGCGCGAGAACCCCGACTGGTTCCTGCAGAACCGGGTGGCGAGCGGCCCGTTCAAGATCGCTTCGTGGACACCGCAGCAGGAGATGGTCCTGGTCCGCAACGAGCGCTACTGGGAGAAGGACCGTCCTTATCTCGACCGGGTCGTCCTGCGCTTCGTGCCCGACGCGGGCAGCCTGATGACCCAGCTCCTGAACGGCGAGCTCGACTTCATCGCCCAGGTCGCGCCGAACGATGCGGCGCGCATCCGGGAGCGTCCCGATCTCGACCTCGTCTCCTTCTGGTCCAACCTCTACGTCCTGGTCGCCTGGAACGGCACCCGGCCGCTCTTCGCGGACCCTGAGATGCGGCGCGCGCTGACGCTGGCGATCAACCGCCAGGCGATCGTCGACACCCTGCTTCCCGGCGGCAACGGCCGGGTCGGCGTCTCGCCGATCATCCAGTCGGTGTGGGCCCACGACAAAACGCTCCAGCCCTGGCCCTACGATCCGGCCGAGGCCCGGCGCATCCTCGCCGCCAAGGGCTGGAAGGACACGGACGGCGACGGCGTCCTGGACCGTGGCGGAAAGAAATTCTCGTTCGAGCTGACCAGCAACGCCGGCAACCAAGGCAGGAACGACGCCGCCGTGATGATCCAGCAGCAGCTCCGGCAGGTGGGGATCGAGGCGACGCCGCGGATCCTGGAGTTCAACACCCTGGTGACGGACACCCGGAGCGGCAACTACGACGCCACGGTCACCGGGCTCACCCTCGACACCAGCCTCGACCTCTCGGGCAACTTCCACAGCCGCTCCATCGACATCGGCGACAACTACTTCCACTACTCGAATCCCGAGGTGGACCGCCTGATCGACCTGGCGGCGAGCCAGAAAGATCCTGCCCAGGCCCTGCCGTATTTTCATCAGATCGAGCGCCTCATCCATAACGACCAGCCGGCCACCTTCCTCTGGGAGTCGCAGCGGCTCGCGGCCTTCAACAAGCGGGTACACGATGCCCGGCCGAACGTCCAGAACGGGTTCTTCAACTTGAAAGATTGGTGGGTCGAGCCCCGGCAGTGACCGGGCGGGCTCCTCCGAGGTCCCGGGCGTGGCCGGCTTCCTCCTACGGCGCCTCTTCGCGTCGCTCCTGCTTCTGTACCTCGTCGCTACCGCCACCTTCTTCCTGGTGCACCTGGCGCCGGGCGATCCGACGAACCTCTTCGAGGGACAGCGGATCAACCGGGAGCAGCGCGAGCACCTCCGGCATCTCTACGGCCTCGACCGCTCTCTCGGCGAGCAGTACGTCCGCTGGCTGGGAGCGCTCGTGCGCGGCGACCTCGGGTTCTCCCTCGCGCAGCAGCGGCCGGTGACCACCGTGATCGCCGAGGCCTTCCCCGCCACGCTCCTCCTTGCCACCGCCGCCATCGGGGTGGAGTACGGCGCTGCGCTGCTCCTCGGGATCGCCGCGGCGCGGCGGCGCGACGGCATCGCGGACCACGTCATCCGCTTCGCGTCTCTGACCCTCAACTCGCAGCCCCCGTTCTGGATCGCGTTGATGCTCGTCCTGCTCTTCGCCTACGTCTGGCCGGTGCTGCCGGCGAGCCACATGCACACGATCGACGCCGACCTGATGAGCCCCGCGGGGCGCCTGCTGGACCTGCTGCGTCACCTGATCCTGCCGGCCCTCGCGCTCGGCCTCTACAATGCCGGCCCGACCCTCCGCTTCGTGCGCGGCAGCCTGATCGAGGTCATGGGCATGGACTACATCCGCACCGCCCGCGCCAAGGGGCTGTCCGAACGCCGCGTCGTCTGGGTGCACGGCCTCCGCAACGTCCTGACGCCACTGATCCAGCTCTTCGCCCTCACTTTCCCCCAGCTGCTGAACGGAGCCGTGCTCACCGAGATCATCTTCGCGTGGCCCGGCCTCGGGCGGCTCACCTTCGGAGCCGTCCTTTCCCGCGACTACCCGCTGATCCTGGGGATCACGATCTTCGCCTCCGCCCTGGTCATCCTGAGCAACCTGCTGGCGGATCTGCTCCAGGCCGCGGCCGATCCGCGCGTCCGCGATGCGTAACCGGAACCTGCTCCTGGGCGCGGTCCTCGCCGCGCTGCTGGGCCTGGCCGCCGCGGCGGCCCCCTGGCTCGCACCCTATGATCCGGACGAGCAGCTCGACCCCGCCATGGCCTCCTACCGCCCACCGGGCACGTCCCTCGCCGCGGCCCACCTCGCGGACGGCACCTGGCGCCTGGCGGATCGGGCAGAGCGCGTCCCCGCGGGGCTGCGGATCGAGCGCCGGGGCCAGACGGAGGTCCTGCCCGCCGGCCGGATCCTCAACCTGACTCCCGGCGGAGTCGCCGACCGCCGCTTCTATCTGCTGGGGAGCGACAAGTTCGGACGCGACGTCTGGTCGCGGATGCTGTGGGGAGGGCGCATCTCCCTGGCGATCGGGCTGCTCGCGGCGGTGCTCTCTCTCCTGCTCGGAGTGTCGGTGGGAGCCGCCGCGGCATTGGGTGGGCCTCGGATCGACAATCTGCTGATGCGCGGCGTGGACGCCTTCCTGGCCTTCCCTCCGGTCCTGCTGCTGGTCACCCTGGCGGCTCTCTTCAAGCCGGACACGAGAGCCCTGGTGCTCATCCTCGCCCTGGGATCGTGGATGGGGATCAGCCGCCTGACCCGGGCCGAGCTTCTGAGCCTCAAGGAGAGGGAGTTCGTCCTCGCCGCCCGGACCATCGGGCTCGGCCCGTTCCGGATCTTCTGGCGCCACCTGCTGCCGAACGCCCTGACGCCGGTGGTGACCCAGACCATGCTCCTGATCGGCCAGATCATTCTGGTCGAATCCTCCCTCTCGTTCCTGGGATTGGGAGTCCAGCCGCCGACCGCGACTTGGGGGAACATGGTCGCCGACGGGCAGTCTTCCCTCTCCTCGGCCTGGTGGATCGTCACCTTCCCCGGCGCCGCGATCTCGCTCGCGGTGATCGCGTTCAACCTGCTGGGAGACGGCCTGCGGGATGTGCTCGATCCGCGGACACGCTAGACTCCCCCCCTGGTGAGCGAAGCCCCTCTCTCCCGCCGTCGAGCCCTCATCCCGGTCTTCGTGACCGTCCTGCTCGACCTGATCGGGTTCGGGATGATCATCCCGCAGCTCCCGTTCTACGCGCAGACGTTTCACGCGACGCCGGCTGAGATCGGCTGGCTCTTCGCCTCCTACAGCCTGATGCAGCTCCTCTTCGCGCCCCCCCTCGGCCGGCTGTCCGACCGGGTGGGACGGCGGCCCGTGCTCCTGGTGAGCATCGCCGGCAGCATCGCCGCCTACGTCCTCTTCGCCTTCGCCCCGTCGTTCCTCTGGCTGCTGGTGTCGCGGGCCCTCGCCGGGATCGCCGCCGCCAACTACGGCATCGCCCAGGCCTACGTCGCCGACGTGACGTCCCCCGCCGAGCGCTCGAAGGCCATGGGCATGGTGGTGGGAGCCGCCTTCGGCCTCGGCTTCGTCCTCGGCCCAGCCTTGGGCGCCATCCTGTCCCACTTCGGGCCGCTGGTGCTCCCGCTGACCGCCGCCGGGATGAGCGCGGTGAACCTCGTCGCCGCGCTCCTCTGGCTCAAGGAATCCCTGCCGCCCGAGGTGCGCGGTAAGGTGCACGGCCCCTGGTTCGAGCCGCGGCTCCTGGCCGAGTCGTGGCGCAATCCGCCGGTGCGCGGCCTGATGCTCCTCGCCTTCCTGGTCACCTTCTGTTTCTCGATGATGGAGACCTCGCTCGCCCTCTACTGCCAGGCCCGCTTCGGCTTCGACATGAAGGAGACCGGCTGGCTGTTCGTGTACGTCGGAGTGCTCCTGGTCGCGGTGCAGGGCGGGCTGGTGGGATTGCTGGTCAAGCGCTTCGGCGAGCGCCGGCTGATCCTCAACAGCATCCTGGTGATGGCGGCGGGATTGGCGCTGCTCCCCGCCGCCGGCACCCCGTGGCTCCTGTTGCCCGCGCTCTCCCTCCTCGCCCTCGGCTCCGGATTGCACAACCCGTCCAGCCTCGGGCTCCTCAGCCTGCTCACCGACGCCGGCGAGCAGGGGGGCGTGAGCGGCATCTACCGCTCGTACGGCGCTCTCGCCCGCACGCTCGGTCCGCTGGCCGGTCCGTTTCTGTTCCAGGCGGTGGACATCCGTTCGCCGTTCTGGGCGGCCGGCGGGCTCATGCTGATCACGTTCCTGATCGGCTGGGACCTGCTGCGCCGGATGGCCGTCGGCTAAACCCGTGCTGACCCGCGACTTCGACTACGAGCTGCCCCCCGAGCGCATCGCGCAGCACCCCGCGCCCCGCGGCGCAAGCCGTCTCCTCGTGCTCGACCGCGAAGGTCCGGAGCGCCACCGCCACGTCCGCGACCTCCCGGATCTCCTCCATTCCGGAGACCTCCTGGTGATCAACGATACGCGAGTGATCCCCGCCCGTCTCTTCGGCCGGCGGGCCGGAGGGGGCCAGATCGAGATCCTGCTGACTGGAAAAGCCGAAGACCGGGAGTGGGACGCCCTGGTCAAGCCCGGCCGGCGAGCCCGTCCCGGAACCGTCTTCACGCTCGATGAAGGGCTCACCGCCGAGGTCATCGAAAAAGAAGAGACCGGCCGCCACCGCCTGCGCTTCTCCGAGCCGATCGAGCCCCACCTGGAGCGGCTCGGCCACATGCCGCTGCCGCCATACATTCAAAGAGAGGACGAAGCCGAGGACCGGGAGCGGTACCAGACCGTCTGGGCCAAGAACCCCGGAGCCATCGCCGCCCCCACCGCCGGGCTCCATTTCACCCGAGAGCTCCTCGACCAGCTCGCCGCCGCCGGCATCGAAATCGCCGAAGTCACCCTCCACGTCGGTCTCGGCACCTTCAAGCCGGTCACCGCCGAAAGGGTGGAGGACCACCGCATGGAGACCGAGCGCTGGCAGGTCAGCGAATCCGCCGCCAACGCGATCCACCGCACCCGCGAACGGGGCGGGCGGGTGGTGGCGATCGGGACCACCGTGGTCCGGACCCTCGAAAGCGCGGCGTTAGCAGGAGGTGGGGAAGTGCGAGCCGGCAGCGGAGCCACGGAGCTGTTCATCACCCCGGGCTTTCAGTTCCGGGTGGTGGACGTCCTCCTGACCAACTTCCACCTGCCGAAATCGACGCTGCTCATGCTCGTCTCTGCCTTCGCTGGAAAAGAACGTGTGCTGGCGGCGTATAAAGAGGCGATTCGCGAGAGCTACCGCTTCTATTCCTACGGCGATGCGATGCTGGTGGAGCGGAATTAAGCTTCGCCTGCCTCCTGTAGAATCTTCCCGACCAGATCAGGCCTCAAGCGCATGGTTGTCCGGTCCCGGAGAGCTTCCAGCACCGGTCTGACTGCGGAGAGATGTCCCTCCTTTTTAGCCCTACCAACACGCCGAGGGTTCCCGTGTAGGTCAGCTCCAGGAGATGAGCGATCCTGCGTCCCAAAGCATCGTCCAAAACCAGGAGACTTCCAGGCGAAACTAGCGCGAGAGCGATTGCTTCCGCCTCCCCCGCACCCAGATCGACGACCATGGGTAAGAGGCTCATATTTGCAGGAGTCCGCACTGTCAACCAGTGGATTCTATTGACCTCCGGCGTCGAAAAGCCTCGCTCGGCTCCGACGCGAAGCTCGTCCCGGACAGCCGAAGGGACGACAACCTGTCCATAGAGTCTGTGGAGAAGGTCGAGCTGACCGACCTGATGTAGGTACAAAAGAGGGGAAGTGTTGGAGATGACTTCCCGTTCAGGCATTCAAGATGTCCTGCTGAAGCTCCTCTTCCGTCATCTGGAAGGGGGAAACGCCGTAGCGACCCAGCAGCATCAAGAACTCGACACGCGAGATGCCAGCGAGTTGAGCGGCCCTCCCCGAGGAGAGCCTTCCAAGCTCAAAGAGCTTGATCGCACCAAGCAGCTTCAGGTCGCGAGCGAAGGATTCCGCATCAGTCTTCAAGCTGATCAGGGTTTCTTCCGGGATATCCAGCTGAACAGCGCTCATGGAGCATATCCTCCTTCCGAGCAAGTCTAGCCGCCCCTGCGTCTCCTCGCTACTCTCCCCCTCGGGGCTCCCCCCTTGTGGAGAGTACGGTCTTCAAAGCCGGCGAGGCGAGCCTCAACGGGGCGGCGAATCACCCGGTGAGGGAAGTGTCCTGGGAGGATGCCTTGGCGTATTTGCGGCTCACTCGGCTCCGTCACGATCCCTCCGCTTAGGATTACCACCGAGAACGATACCGCCGTGCACATCCCGCCCTACCGCGATCCCTCCGGCACCGGCCGCCACCGAACCGCCCTGAGCGATGGCGCCGCTCCCCTGGAGGTTTGCCTCGAAGGAGGGCCCGCCCACGAGCTGCGCGATCTCCGCGGCAAAAGCTTCATCCTCCGCGAGGATCTTCTTGATCTGGTACCGGAGGGCTGCGAGAGCGTCGGGGTCTTCAGGAGAGCGGGCAACGTCCTGAGCCGCCTCACTGGCGGCAGGCTTTTGTTCGATCCGGCCACGGAGCTTGCCCCAGAGGGTTGTGACTTTTTTCCAGGCCTCCGTGCCCAGGGCCTTCGCCGCGTCTGCGACGAGATCTTGCCCTCCTAGGACCAGGGCAGGCAGGGCAGGGGCCAGCATCTGGGTGACGGCATCAGCGAGCAGCGAGACGTCCATGACGTAGCCTCCTTGAAAGGTGGTTCGTCACTATCTTAGCAAGGCTGAGGGGGGCAACAGCCCCCCTCGAGGCTCCCCCCTCCGAACCTGATGGTCCAGAGATTTCAGAGATCAGAGGGTTCAGAGATCAGAGGAGAATGGAACCAACACCAGCCGGAAGCCTACACCCCAGGAGCGGTACCTCGGGAAGCCCCTGTAGCGATAGGCGCAGCGCACGAGCCAGGGGTCATTGTCGAAGGCGCCCCCACGCAACACCCGGAGGACTTCAGATGATGCTTCGAGATCCTCGCGACCGTCTCCAACCCGGTAGGGGTAGGGGAAATCGGGCTTCTGCCAGTCCTTTCCCCAGAGACTCCGTGTCCACTCCCAGACGTTCCCGCTCATCTCCTCACACTCATAACGACTCGCACCGAGAGGAAAGCAGCCAACGGGACTCGGAGCTCCAATTCCGGTCTCCGCGTAGCTCATCCTGTTGGGATCCGGATCAGGCCCCCAGGGATAGATGCGGCCACCCTCGCCTCGCGCCGCCTTTTCCCACTCCGCCTCCGAAGGCAGGCTCACGGCCCAGCCAGGCTCGATTCTCCCGAGGTCCCGCCAACGCACCGTCAGCCACCGGCAGAAGGCTAGAGATTCGTTCCAGCTCAGCCAAACGACCGGCGCGTTGGCCGGCCTACGGAGGCTGTCGAGGTCCCCGGGCTGTTTGCCGCTCGCCTCGACATAGGCCCTGAATTGGGCCACCGTCACAGGGTAGCGGCCGAGGAAATACTCGTAGGGGAGGTCGAGATCATGGGCGGGCCGTTCCTCGTCATAGCCCTCATCCGCCGCGCTCCCCATCCGGAACGGGCCGGCCGGCACCCGGCAAAACTCCATGCCGTCGAGGGACATCACCTCCGGTCTGGGGTCTCCGAGCTCGGCAAGGGCAAACCCCGCCTCCGCCCGCCGCCGGGGCTCCGCTCGATCCGATCGCATCGTGACAAGGAGCGCCTCGACAACCTTCTGCCGGCATGCAGGCGTCACTCCTCCCGCTCGCATGTCCGCCACTGCCCGGCCGGCCAGGACAACCGCCTCCCCTGGTGACCCAGGCGCTCGCTCGATCAGCTCTTCCAGCACCGCGCCCGCCGCCCCGTCCCGCTTCTGGACAATCCCCAGGTAGCCGACCGCCAGCAGGAGAACCTCGCGCCAGGCGGTGTCGTCCACACGAGCCGCCAGCGCATCCACCAGAGGCCCAACCTCCTGCTCTGCCAGCTTCGCCAGAGCCATTCCCGCCAGATACTCCTGGAAGGTCAGATGAAGGAAGCCGTACCGCTGGCCGCCGCGGTCGACGAGAAGCGCCGTGCCTTTGTGGACGTCCTCCATGAACTGACGGGCGGCCCCTTCGGGATTCGCATGGCCCCGCTCGCGGCAGAGATTCTCCAGCTGGTGGCGCAGGTCCCACTCGCGGACCAGGCCGATCCCGGGGGACGTCTCGTGCATCCACAAGGCCAGAGGCGCCAGGACCTTGAGGATCTCCACCTCGTCCAGGACGGCGACCGAGCGGCCGGAAAGGCTGCGGGCCAGGTTCCAATGCCGCAAGAGGGTCTCGACGCACGCCTGGTAAAGGGCCGCGCGGCGCTCCGGAAGCGACACGCCCTGGCGTTTCATCACGGCCAGAATCGTCAGGAGCAGCGGGTTCGTGGCCAGAGCACGGACACCCGGATTGCCGTGAACTGCCGCCAGCAGCTCCTCCCGCTCGCGCGCGGCATCGAGCTCGGCGACGGCCGTGGCGCCGCTCGCCGCCCGCTCCAGGGCGGCCGTCCACTTCTCGATGAAGCCTTCGATCTCCTCGTCTTCGAGATCGACCAGCGTCGCCTCGGCAAGCCCTGGGGCCTCAGGCCGTACCTCGCGGTAGCCGACGATGCGGCTGGTGAGGACGAACTTGTTGCCGGCTTCTTTATAGAAGGAGTAGAAGTCCTTGACCCTCTCCACCAGCAGATGCCGGTGCTCGGGATTTCTTACCTCGTCGAGACCGTCGAGGAGCAGGAGCACCTTCCCTCTCTCCAGGGCCGGTTTCACGATCTCCTCCAGAGGAAGGTCCACGTTCCTCTCTCGGAAATAGCGCGCGAAGAAGTCGAGCAGAGGGAGGTCTCCCAGGGCGAGAGCCTCGGCATAAGGGGCCAGCGGCACCAGGACCGGCAAGCGGTCGCCCAGCCCCACCGCCTCTCCCTGCCCGGTGGCGAGAGTCAGCGCTAGGAACTTGAGAAACGTGGTCTTGCCGGCACCCGGATCGCCGAGCAGAATCAGCCCGTCGTATTTTCCGAGCAGATCGAGCACGGGCTGCCGGGTGCTCTGGCCGCGGCCGAGGGCCTCCTGCTCGGCCTCCGTCAGGCTCCGGCCGGCGATGCGCTGTCGATCCCATGCCTCTCCTTCGGGCATCTCGACCCGCGCGTGGAGAGGGATGTACATCTCGAGCAGAGGCAGCTTCAGAGGGATACGGTCGGAGATCCCCAAACCTCGGAAGCTCAGATAGAGGTAACGCTCGAAGAGGTACTGGAGGTACCGTTCGGTGGCCTTCTTCAGCCCCTCGGGAGCCCGCTCGCGACCAAGCTTGCGCAGGATCTCCTCTGCGGGCATGACACCGGCGGCAGTGTTGATCACGATCACGTGGCCGTGCACGTCACGCCCGACGGCGACTCCTTGATCTCCGGCCTGCACCTGGCTGGCTGTGATCTCGGTTCGCGCGGCTTCAACCAGAGGCTCCAGGAGGGCGGCGAGGTCGGGATCGGCGGTCAGGAGCTTGACGAGCTGGCGGCGGAGGGCCGCGCGGCGATCTTCGTCGGCCGGTATCTGCGCCAGGTCCTCGGCGGCTTCCTGTGCGGCCTCTTTCTCCTCGACCTTGCCGCGAAGGCGATCCCAGATCTCCTTGACCTTGGCGGAGACCGCCGCACCCGCCTGCTTCCCGACCTCCTCGACGGCCTTGCCCGCCGCCTTCTCCCCCGCCGCGAGCAGAGAAGGGAGAGCCTGGGCCAGGAGAATAACAAGAGCGTCGGCAAGGACCTTCGGATCGGGCATGGCTGGCGTCCAGGATAACCCAAGAGAAGAAAGGTCAAAGGATGCGATGCTGGTCGCCGCGGAGCCTTCAGCGCGCTCCGCGGAATCCTCCGCGCGCCCTGCGGAACCTTCAACTCGCTCCGCGGAACCTTCGCTGTAAGCCGCGACACACATCCCGGATCACGTCGAAGTTTCCGCCGCTGCCAGGGAACCTTCCGCGGCTCTCGCGGAACTTTCCGCGGTTCCCGTACAACCTTCCGCGGCTTGCAGGATCGGTTCCGCGGCTCGTCGAATCACGGTCACGGCGCACATTGAAGGTTCCGCGGCTCCGGCGGAACTTTCCGCCACGCGCGCGAAGCCTTCCGCGGCGCCGTCTGGACTAGCCGGCCAGCAGCTTCCGCGCGTCGGCGAGCGCCCGTTCGTCCTCGACGAGACGCTCCGGAGCGGGCTGGCGGGTGAGGAGACGGCGGAGGATCTCTCGCGCCTCGGCTTTCTTGCCGGGCTGGTGCTCCAGCAGAGCTTCCGCCAGATAGACGTGGTTGAGGAAGTTATTGGGCGCCAGCGCCACGGCCCGGCGCAGCTCGGCGATGGCTTTGTCGCGGTCCACCCAGCCGGTGACCAGCGGGACCTTGGGCGCCAGGGTGTGGAGGCGGCCGAGGATGCGGTGGCCGGCGGCGTCTTCATAGGTCTCGTCGAGCGCGATGAGGATCTCGGCCGAGCGCCGGACGCGGTCGCCCACGCCCTGGCGCGCCGCGGCGAGCCGGCCGAAGTTGTCTCCCCAAGGTCCCCAATGGGCGGCGGCCCGCAGATGGATCGGCCGCGCCTGGGGGATCCCCGCCAGGGCTTTGGCCGCCGCCTTCGCGGACAGGTCGTCCATCTTTTCCCTGCCGCCCACGCGCTGGCCGATGCGGTCGAGCGCGGCCTCGGCCACGTCGCGACCGCGCTCGAAGATGCGCTGCTTGTCCTCCCGGGTGCGGGCCACGTACTCCCCTTTGAAATGGAGCGCGCGCAGGAGCTTCCAGGCGGCGTCCAGATTCGCCGGATCGGCCCGGAG